>OOAH01000367.1_pt1 | contig 54866 bp, 68 predicted proteins | sample 1671801 | NCBI WGS metagenome assembly OOAH01 (sample SAMN06348194, study PRJEB24527) | human gut metagenome | biome: human gut; feature: ankylosing spondylitis patient; material: feces | host: Homo sapiens | place: China | collected 2015-10 | reverse complement strand
TACATAGATTTTGGTGAGTGGCATTGCCCTCACCTTTCGGCAGCAAAATCAACCGATTAAATAAAACTATTTGTATTATATATACACTTTTGTTATTTGTCAACTTTTTCATTAAGTAGATTTATACACTGTAAATTGCAAGCTTTTTTTATCTGCTCTATAAGAATAATTTTTTCCCTCATTATTTTTATTTGTTTTCCATTTAAATATATTATATATAATATAATAGTTATTGTAAACAACAATATGGTAACTGAAATAAAAAAGCTTATTTTTACTACATCACTATTTACCTGACTATCAACTGTAGAATATGTTAATACATTCTTTTTGTGTTCATATTCTGATTTTAATCTTGCATATTCAAAGTCAAGTTGTATCTTATCCATATTAATATATTGAGCACGAAGCTCCATATAATCTCTGAATTCCTTATCTTTTTTCCCTTTATAAGTAAAAGATAATACAAATTCTTTTATTTTTCCCATACATCCTCACTTTCTTCATATATTTTATTATTTGTCTCTAATACATACGTGACGGATTCGGTCACATTTTAATTATTTTCTATGAATAAATCTATTAAAGAACATATCAATGATATTTTCCTGCTCTATGTCGTCTGAACATATCTTCTGATATATCCTTACCATCTCCAAAAATCCTTTAACAGATAATAAGACTTTATCTGACAACAAGATTATTTCTAATAATACAATAACAATATAAAATAGTATAGATATTATTTGATTTGCTAATTGATTAGTTACACAACGAAGCAAAATTATAAGCAAAACAGATATTGTTATTGAAAACATTTTAAAAGCATTACTATTTTTTAGTAATAATATCTTTTTCCCTAACTTATATTACAAACTAAAAATCTTTTTTATTTTTCAAGCATTATTTTTATTAAATCCATCAATAAAAACACTAATTGTATGAAATAGCATATTTTTACAAATAGTATATCCCTGTCATTATCACTTTTAGTTATTATATCTATTGATGGTCTTATTAATAAATTTATAATCAGCAGATCTATCAATACAGAAGATATATGTCGATAATTTAACGTAACAGCAAATAAATATATTGACGGATACAACAGCTGCGACAGACTGCTTACCAGTTTTTTAAATTTATCGTTATCTTTTTTAATAAAATATAATGCTAACCTCCCCAATCTTAATATTAATAGTATAATTAATATAATCTGCAACCACATTATAAACAATTGTGACTGTTCAGACATACTTGTTACATCTATCATATCTATCTCCATTCTACAATATTTTTAATTTTTTGCATATGTATATTTATTAAATTCAAGTCACCAATGATTATTATTTCTATCACAATATCTTGATTATCATTAATCAAATGTGACGGAATCCGTCACAAACTTATACATTAATTTAATGATATATTTTTATTGTTAGTTATCCATAATTTGATGTGATATTGCTTTTATCATAATTACAAAATCATCATAAGTAAAGATTCTAGCAAATCTATGTAATGGTCTATTTGTATCAATATCGTTTAATACTATTCCATAATCAACAAAAAATGAAATATTTGCATAAACTGGAAATGAGTTTTGTTTTTCAAGATTTTGTGGAACCCATTCAGCAACATAAGGAAGCCCAGCTGTACCAAAATTCAACATTGATTTTAATTCATCAATATTTTCACATTCTACAAAGTAACAAACCATAATTAAATTCACCTCCAAATTATTCTCTTTTTAATTTATATGGATTACTAATAGATATTGTACTTACATACATCATATTTATTTTCATACAATCACCTTTATCCGGATTAGATGGCTTAATAATAATCCACCCATCATTTAAATGAAATGTTTTTATCAATACTCCTTCCACCTTAATATTGTCTATATCCGTAATACACACATGAATATTTTTCTTTAAACGTACTTTACTAAATAACCACACATTAACACCACCATTCACTTATTGCTAAAATACATATCATTAAAATATTTTATCTATCCCAACCTGCAAATCTTTTGTTGAATGTGCATCACAACCATATATTAATTTTACATCGTCTGGTACAATATCCCAGAATTCTTTCCAGTAAGCTCCTTTCTTTTTCATAGAACTAAAATTTTTTTCTAACAATATTTTATCACCTACAGCTCCAATTAACTTATTTGAATATACTGCCATTTCCTCAGTCCATATACTTTCTTTTCTAAAAGCTCTATCTGGATGAGCAACAACATCAAATAATCCAGTATTTACACCTTCAATCATTGCATTAAATAGTCCAATATATTCATGTTTTATATCACTCATAAAACTATATACACCCTTAGAAACTTCATAATGATGTTGTCCTATAATCATAAGCTCAATATTCTCATTAGCTTTAAGTTCTTCATAGTAACTTTTATATGATGGTAGATATTCTATTTCAAGTCCTATATGAACATCTATAATTCCCTCATATATGCTTTTAAGCTCTGTCAAGGATGATACATATTCTTTTAATTGTGAATACTTCATTCTGCCTGTAAATGGATTACCAGGAAAAGGAGCATGATCTGTAAATGTTATACTATCAGCTCCAAGGACTACTGCACTTTTTATATAATCTTCATCTGTTTCATTAGTAGCATGTCCACACCTATAAGTATGAACATGAAAAACATATTTATTATCCATTATCGTCCACCTCTCTTTTTCTGATACTGTAATGCATCAATTTTCATATTGAATTTATCCTTTAATATAGGAAATAATTCATTCCATTTATTAAGATTTAATTGTTCTTCAACAACAGATGCTGCTGAAATAGCTCCAGCTTCAGGATATAATATTTTATTATTTCTATTAATCACATATACATTATCAAAACACGTAGCTGATTCAATATTCTTGACACTATTTGAAAGATTATTAACAATATAATTATACTTATCTATAGAAACATATCTAGGAATTTCACCATTGTTTTTAGACTGTTCAACTCTGTTAATAGTTGATTCCCATGATACAACTGCATCAACAGATATAATATATAAGTCTGTACTATATCCTTTATCCTTTAAATTCTGACAAGTATTAATAGTAATCTGCGAATCTCTCAATGTACCCTCAATAATAAGATTATATCCATCATTTGATAAATCATTAATTAGTCTTTCGACACATTTATTTACAAATTCTTGAGTACGTTCAGGCATACTTTTAATATCATAAGATATAATTTCATCATATCGTGGATGAAATTTTCTATATTCGTCCCCATTAATTTGAATATAATTAGATAAATTATATTTTTGATTTATAAAATTTGATTTACCTGTACCTGGTTGACCACCTAAAAAAACCACACAATGTTTTTCCTGTAATACCTTATCTTTAGTTAATGAAGCATATATTTTTTTATAGCTTTCTTCAAATTCTGCATATGAATATTCATCCATTATAATAAGATTTCTCCTTCCACAATAATTTTCTTTTCGTATTTTATGCTTTTCCTTTATTTTTAAATTAATTGTAACATTTAATTTGTTATTTGTAAATAATATCCTTATATTTCGTATATAAAAAAAGATTCCTTTATCAAATGAAGAAATCTCTTTTTCAAAAACTATTTAACTTTAAATTTATTCAAATCATTAACCATATTTTCAGATTCCACATTCATTAAACTACAACTTTCAGTTATGCTCTGCATTAATGATGCTAACTCTTCTGAACTTGCTGTTATCTCCTCTGTAGCTGCCGCTGTATTTTCAGCTCCTTTTTCAATGCTTGTAATCTGTCCTGATATATTATTAATTAATCTGCTAATATCTTCTGATAGCTTATTAACATCCTTAAGCTTATCATTTGTTGAAGAAATACCATTAAAGACAATATCAAATGAGTTAATAACTTGCCCTGTATAAGCCACATTTTCCTGATTACTATTAACTACATCTTCAATATACTCACTGCATTCTGTAAAGCTCTTAGTAAGGTTCTCAATGATCTCTCTAATATTATTAAGTTCATCTGATGTATTCTCTGCCAGGTTTTTAATACTACCTGCAACTACAGCAAAGCCACGACCTGCTTCGCCTGCTCTTGCAGCTTCTATGGATGCATTAAGTGATAAAAGATTAGTCTGTGAAGCAATTTCTTCTATCACCTTTAATATGTCAGATACTTTATTAATAGCATCATTAGTTTCTTCTATCTTATTAGATATGCTAAGAACCTGTTCGGACATTGTATTACTACCGGAACTCATAAGTTCAATTTTCTCTTTCATGTCAGCACTGGATGTATTTAACTGATGTACATATTCTTCAATATCATCTATTGCATGATTCATATCCTCACCATCAGAAACCATTACATCAATATTATTTACAATATCACTAACTGAATTAACCTGGTTAGTTGCATCACCGGCAACATTTTCTATATAGTTATCGTTATCACCCTTAACAACATAAAACACTCTTTCTTTATTCGATGCACAAACCATATCTATCGCTCCTAAAAAACAAATTTTATTTTATTATCCTCTAATACAAGAGAAGCATTGAATTTCTTACCATTTCTACTTGTAAACCCTTTAATCAATCCTGTTTTCTTATCATTAATAAGACTTCTCATATCTTGTTCAGATAAATCCTTTTCACAAATAACATGAGGGATTTTAAAGCCACAAGAACATTGATAGTACCACTTACTAACAACAAGTTCTTTATTACAGCTCGGACATTTTATGCTGCCCTTTTCATCTTTAACTTCTGGAAACTCAAACTTTATATTTCCATTATCAAGTTTAAGCATAGCATCAAATTTCTTACCTGCCTTACTTATGAATCCCTTAATCAAAGGTGTTGTACCATTATTTATAAGATCCTTTACATTCTTTTCTGAAATAGTCTTAGAATTAATTGTATGACCTATACTAAACTTACAGTTCTTTTCTTTATAATTACTACAGCCATATCCAAAAGAAGTTGTAACTATATCCCCACCACACAAAGGACACTTGCATCCTTCCAAAACGTGCCTGTTACTGCTCATTTCAGTAGATAATGAACCAGTTGCAAAACCTTTAATATTAGCAGCAATATCATTCAACTTATCTTCTTTTTTAATTGTATTAGTTTTCTCCCTTATGTAATTATCCAATTTCATTTTATATGAAGAAAAACTGATTGAACCGTTTGCAATCTCTTCTAATTCTTTATCCCATATTGCCGATAATTCTGGATTAAGCATTTCTGGTATTGTTAATTTAACAACCTCATACACCATTTCACCGAAATTACAAGGTGTAACAACCTGGGATTTATTGATATTAAGATAGCCGATATTAGTTAATTTCTTAAGAATTTCACCTCTTGTAGCAGAAGTACCAATTCCAGTACCTTTTATCTGGCTTCTTAATTCTTCATCTTCAATTAAGTTCCCGGCATTCTCCATAGCGAGAATTAATGAACCTGAATTATATCTATTAGGTGGTGATGTCTTTCCCTCTTTGGTATCATAGCCATTAACCTTAACGGCATCACCGATTTTTACACTATTAGCAAAAGGAAGTAATTTATTATCAGCTTTACTGCTATCATCATCTTCATCATCTGATATGTTAATAATATCCAAATACCCTTTATCAACCAAACACTTAGATGATGTTGTAAATAAGTCATTATCTACTATAAAACTAATATTTACTGTCTTATAAGTAGCAGCCGGATAGAATATACTTAAGAATCTTCTAACTATAAGATCATATACATCTGCCTGTAACTTACTCAAACTTGCAATTTCAGCAGTATCCCCTGTCGGTATGATTGCATAGTGGTCTGTCACCTTAGAATCATTAGTATACTTACTATTTGAAATGTTACGATATAGTTCTTCACTAAGGATAATATCTGTATATTTTGATGTATTAGAATATCCCTTATGAATTCCTCTTATGTTCTTACTTATCTCTACAGCAACCGCAGTGCTTAATACTCTGGCATCTGTACGAGGATATGTTGTAAGTTTCTTTTCATATAAAGTCTGTGCAATAGATAATGTTTCGTCCGGACTTATCTTAAATCTTTTGGCACATATATTCTGCAATTCTGCAAGATTGAAAAGTAGTGGAGCTGCCTTTTTGCTATTCTTTACTTCAACATTTTCTATTTTAGCTACCTTACCATTAAGAAAAGAAATAAAATTATCTGCATCTGCCTTTTTTAAGAAACCACAATCTTTAAATAAGTTTTGATTACCATAACAAGAAGATTTTTCTGTAAGCTTCCATTCAGCCTGTACATTATCACCAAAATTACCTACAATTTTATAAAAAAATTCTTCTTTGAAATCCCTGATTGCTCGTTCCCTAGAAACAACCATACCAAGAACACACGTCATAACTCTTCCTACCGATATTACAGTATTTTTCTGTAAAGATGCAGCATTATTGAGCAAAGCTCCATATTTAAGTGTAAGTAACCTTGTAAAATTAATTCCCATTGCATAATCTTCTATTGCTCTCATTGTTCCTGAGCTGGCAATAAGGTCATATGCAGCCATTGGCTTAGCTTCTCTCATTCCTCTTTTTATCTCATCAGTGGTCTGAGAATCAATCCAGACACGAAGCTCTTTTATACCACTCCTAACACCACCAAAACGTCTTATGTTTTCTTCGATAACTTGTCCTTCTCGTCCACTATCGCCAGCCCAATATACAGTATCAATATCATTTCTATGCAACATCTTATGTACAACTGCATACTGCTTTTTTACACTGGCAATAACACCATACTTATATTTATCTGGTAAAAATGGAAGTATTTCAAGATCCCATTTCTTATATTGCTCTCCGTATGCTTCAGGATATAACATTGACACTAAATGTCCGATACACCAGGTAATAACATAATTTTCATCCTCTATATAACCATCAGTTTTAGATGTTCTTTTAACACCCAAAACTGAAGCAAACTGTTGAGCAACAGAAGGTTTTTCAGTAATAATTAATTTATGTTGAGTTTTATTTAATGTTGAGTTGTTGTTTGAATTCATTGTTTTTTCGTCCTTTCTGTATAAATTTACTTAACATAATATTTAGGAGGTTTTTTAACCATAAAATTATTTTCTCACTTTCTAAATAGCCTTTGAATTCATCATATATAAAACATCAAATTTATTAATTAAGTCATTATCAAGTTCCGAGTGTTCAAGTAACATATTAATAGCTTCTCTATGACTTACACTTTTTTTATATATTCTTTCTGATGTTAATGCATCATATATATCAGATATTCTAATAATATCCACAAGTAATTTATAATCTTCAGGAATACAAGAACACTCCCCAAAGCGTTCTTTATTGTATCCATGATGATAAAGAATCAGTATACATATGTTTTTAGGGACACCCATATTGTAAGCCATCGAGTAGCCTATAAAACTATGTAAATCAACTGCCCTACGGTCATTTTTTGTAAGTTTCTCAGGCTTATCAAATATAGATTTACTGATACCAATTTTGCCAAGATCATGAATAAGTGCTGCCTGATATATAAGGTCAGAATCAACATTCAATAATTCAGATAACCTTTTAGCTCTTAATGCAGTTCTTACACAATGTCCATATAATTGTGTATCATATTTTTTTATAAACCTCGATATTTTTGCTACATTTTTATCCATACTAAATGCTCCTACTTTGAAAACGAGCAACTTCACCATTAATAACAGCATCTTTTTCCATTCTAAGAGAAAGAGTGTCAGCATCTAACATATAGGGTGATGCAGATAAAGCACTACCACCAAATTCTGTTACATATTTTTTTACACATAAACTTGTCTGCTTATACATATCTTCATCAAGTAAAGATTCATCATTTTCAATACAAATAAAATAATCCGTCTGTATAGGAAGTATAATCATGTTCTTCTTAGTAATTTCAGAAAGTCCCTTAACAGGATTTTCTGGATAAAATAAGGTAGAAGCTCCATATTTCATATAGTTATTAGAAACTAAATATATTCCATTTCCAAGATCATTAACTTTAACCGGAAATAATTTAGGTGTATTATTAGTAGCAACTGATAATAAGTCCTCAAGACTAATATTATTTTTCTTTAACTGTTCCATCAAATTCTTATCAATAATCATACTTTTTAATGAATCATCATCAGCTGAAATAAGAAGTCTGAAATAAATAGCTAATTCTCCCCTATTAACATGAGGAATATTATTCAACAATTCTCTATTATTATCATTATTAATTACGCAGTAGAATACTTTATCCATATCAAATTCAAAAACATCTTCACTAGATTCAGCGTTATTCTGTACACCTGACATGCTTCTATATTTTTTCTCATATTCTCTGGCTATGCACTTAATTGTTTTATCAAAATCTTCCTTATATTCCTCTATATAAAGTTGCTTATAAAGTGGATTAATAGCCATAGGCAACACATCCCTTTCACTTAAATCCTTTATATAGAAAAAATCCCGCTGTTCACCGTCAATCAACTTAGAATCTAATACAACATTACAATTTCTAAGTGCTGGTGACATATTATTCAATAACTCTTCTTTAATTTTTGCCTTGAATTCTACATAACTTAACATTTTTTCTTTCTCCTTACTTTTAATTTAATAAATTCTTATCAATAATCTGAAAATTTGCTCTATGAATATATAATGCTTTTCCATCAATCATGAGTTTTGTTGTTTTAGGCAAATCCTGACATACCTGCCAATAGACTTCATCACCTGAATAGGCACAAATTGGATCACCTAACTGTGATTGAATTACTACAACCCTTGATTTTCCGAAATAATTTTTATATTTATTTACAACACTCGCAATAATTACATTGTCACCTAAACTTCCATCCGTTGTACTATTAATAACTTCTTGACTTTTAAAATCAACTTCTGGATTTAATCCATTTTCGGCAAAAATCATTGTACTTCCACAACTTTCCACCTCTTTACCATCAATAGTAACCGTAACAACACTAGAAAGTGCTTGTACATAGCCCCATTCACCTGAAGAACTAAAAGACTTTTCTTTAACAATATTGGATTTAAGGTCAATTTTCTGACCACTCATATCCATAAATTTTTCCCCCTCATTAGAATAAAATGAAGCATTATATGTATTGCCTGTAATTGAGCCATTCAACTCATTTACTTCATTATCAAATAAAGCACATCCTGATAAACCTACAACAGTTAAAGAAGCAATCAAAACTGCTGTTACAATTTTCTTTTTCATGTATTTCTCCTTTAATCCTCTTTAAAATAATCAATATAATCCTCAAATATTCCATATGTTTGATCATAATCATATGAAAATTCAAAATCAGGACACCATACTGCCTTTACATATTCATTAAAGTCGTATCGTGAATCTGATTCACTTCCATACGGAGATGTAGACAACACTAAATGAAGATGTGGACCAGTAGAATCACCTGTTGACCCAGAATGTCCTATCGGTTCACCAGCCTTAACAGTATCTCCGGGTTTTAAATATCTCCACCCTAAAAGATTATTAGGATTGTCAGAATCATCAACAACAAAATCTGTCATATGTCCATATAGTGCATATGTTCCATCTCCAAAATTAAGAATAACGTGATTACCATATCCAGAATCAGTATTAGTAGCTTCTACTGTTGCATCTGCTATTGCAACCAAAACACTACTCATTGGAGCATTAAAATCAACTCCATAATGTACTCCATGACCCTCAACATCAGTACGATGCAAAGTGTATTGTGAAGTAATTATTTTAGCCTGGTCTTTTACTGGATATGGATTATCATTATTCATCCACGTAAACACGCTTTTTAACTCGTCATAAGACTTTTGATAGGTTCCAAGACTAGCATTACTTTTATCAAAAGAAAATCTACCAAATATATCTTCATTTTCTTCTATTGCCTGTCTAATATCACTATCATTCCTTGCTGCCTGCTCATCATTTACTTTCATATAAAAAATTCCACCAAATACACCTCCTATTAATACTGCACCAATTATTGCAGGTAACAATATCATAGGACTTATTAAAGCAGCTAATGAAGCAATAATAGATACAATTAATTGAAAAAGCATAAATGCAAAGTGTATGATTGCTTTTGCCATTCCTGCAAATGCTCTTTTTATGCCACTTTTAACCTTATCCATCACTTTACCAATCGTAGCATTATATAGCTTATCTACTGTAAGTTCTTTTACTCTTCTTTTTGCCTGTGAAGCAGCAAAATCTCCAGCAAAAACAGCCATTCCAGTACTCATATTATTTTCTGTTTCTGATGCCTCCCCATTAATTGCATTATTAACAACTGACTTTCTAACCCTCCTGCTAAAATCATTAGCAGCTTTAGAACTTTTATGTTTATTATCTAACTTTTTCCGTTTGTTAATCAGTTTGTTTTTAAAAGCCTGAAGCTTATCACTCGATAAGTCAGCACTCTTATTTTCTATATCATTCATCACATTATTAGATGCTAATAATTTCATATTAGTATTCATTATATTATTAGATGAATTTGTTTTTTTAATTTTATTCTTTTCTATAAGATTGTTAATATTCCCTGGACTATCATTATTAGTTATTTGAACCAATCCACCAGAAGCAGGAGTTTCAATCACTTCACTTATGCTATTGTTTGGTGTAATATTTGTGCTTTTAATTATTTCACCATTTTTTTGTGCATTTACACTTGAAACAGGCAAAACATTTCTACCATAAATAGGAGTTATAGGTGAAAAAGTATCATCATCAAATAATATTGGCATATTATAACTATGATTAGAAACAACTACAGTTGACATATTAATATCAGATTCATTTATAACATCTGAATTAACTCTATGATTAAGCCGACACTCAATAATTTTGTCATTATAATTAACAACTAATATATTGCTATCTAGCACATCACAGTTAATAAATTCACCATCAACCGAAGCTGAAGCATTACCAACCTTTTTGTAAGAAACATTAATATTATTACTAGCTAATGAACTAACATTTGATGGATTGCTTACTTTGTCAAAATTACCACTATTTTGAGAATATAACGTTTGTAATTCAGATGATGTATTTACATGACCATCTACAACATTAGATGATTCATCCTTTTTACCTGATTGATACTTATTTATAAGTGATATTGCTAAAGTGATTGCTATTTTTTTAGTTGTTCGATTAATAGCAGCACCAGATTTAACTGATGAAGTAAGAGCAGAATCAACCACATTAAAAGCAGTATGAAACTGACCATTATTAGTTGTATCAATATTTGTTTTATTTGTAATAGCATCTTTAAATGCTTTTTCGGCAATAGATTCTACATTTTTAGCACCATTTTTAACAGAAATATCTTTAATTTTGCCATCAAGACCTTTTGTAGGAGATACAACCTGAGAAGCTGCATCATTTACATTAGAAACATTCTTAAGTAATTGATTTTTTTTCATATATACAGCTCCTTAACGTACATCATTAAGTGATTTTCTTCTTAATGCCACTCTTTCATAAAAGTTCGTATTGAATATATTGTAAATAGGATTAGTTTTTTCAATCCTAAAATCCATAGGAATAATTACATTTCCAAATCTTATAAGACCACATCCAGGCTCCGGATTTTCGATAAACTTAAGATGAGCAGGTGAAATACGCCCCTCAAATGTATCAATAATTGTCTTAGCATCACCTGGACCCATTTTAAGAAAAAGTGTATATTCAGAATTTGAAACAAGCATTTTTGTTTCTTTATCTTTTTCTTTAATAACATCAGTAATGTTCTGAGTAATTCCTGTACATATTCCCCCTTGTTTTCTGACTTTCTTCCATAAAGCAATGAAAAATTGACGTGAGTATGTCTTATTTAATAAAACATGGAATTCGTCAACATAAAGCCATGTAGCCTTTCCTTTAAGAGAATTTTGTAAAATTCTTTGACTAATATTAGTTAATGTAACAAGCATACCTACGCTTTCAAGATCTGGACCAAGATCCCTTAACCCATAAGCAGTAAGCCTATTATTTACATCAATTGTAGTTTGATGATTAAATACATTTAACGAACCATCTATATATGCTTCAAAAGGAACAACAAGCTCCTGAGCTGCATCATCAGGTTGAGCTTTTAAGATATCATAGAAATCTCTTAATACTGGAACAGTACGTTCCTCAACAGGAACACCGACAATTCTGTAAAAAAGTGCTTTAACACATCTATCAATAATACTCTTATGAGCTGCTCTAAATTCATTCTGCATAATATGTTCACATATACCACATAAAATTCTTGTTTTAGAAGAAATAACTTTTCTAATTTCATTAGAATCATCTATATCCTCATCTATTGCAGCATAATCATTATCTTCATTTGTGATAACAAGACTTTTCACATCACAATCCAAAGGATTGATATAATTATTAGCTTCAGCAGATATTTCAATAAATTGTCCACCCAAAGCATTACAAGTGTCTACATATTCATGCATAGGATCAACGATAATTACATCATCATCTGAATTAAGAATAACTGAAAGTATCTCTAATTTAGAACCGGTCATTGACTTACCTGCACCAGCAACACCAAAAACCATTCCATTACCATTAGTCAGTTTTCTTCTATTACATAAAATTACATTCTGTGATTCACGATTAACACCATAATAAAATGGATTCACATTCATTTGCATTTCCTGTGTTTTGAATGGAATCATAACGCCAGCCATTCTACTAAACATAGACCTAAGAGTATCTATCGTTCTACAACCATAAGGTAGTATTGTTGATAAAGCTTCTCTCTGTCTATATGGAAGTTCCATAGTATAACACCCCTTGCCTTCAACAACCATATCAAATGAAGTAGATACAGCTTCAAGATCATCAAGGTTATCTGCTAATAAGGCAACATTTATACCTACCCACATCATTTCCTGACCATTCTGACCTATATCAGCTAGCATTTCCTGTATATCTGCATTTTCCTTTTTAACCGGAAATGAAATATCAAGAGTATAATCACCATTTCTATTACGTTTTTGCTGCTGTTTTTGTATTTTACTCTGAACAGCCATATACTTATCTTCTAAAAACTTCTTAGCAGCCGATTTATCTATTGGAACAATATCCAGTGAAATTACAGACTGACAATTAATATTAATAATTGAATCAAAAAACTCATCACTAATATCATCATCTGGATAAGAGTTAGGATCTATTGCTAAACACTTACCATACTTACGTTCAGTCTTAAAATAAGTTGGATTCTCTGAAAAATCAATGAAGTTACAAGAAATCTCATTACGATAATCTCTACAATTAGAAATACAATCCATCATATTAAAATCAAATTTTGATTCGCTTCCAATTTTATAAAAATCATGGAATATACGTAATCTTTCTCCTGCATCAAGACTTACTAATGTAGAGCCAAGTGCAGCAAATTCTTTAATAAGATTAGCAGATATACTGTTATAAGCTAACTTTGCATCCTCAAAAGTATTACGTTCAACAGTAATTGTAAGGAATTTCACCTGTTCAATTCCTTTCTTACCAACCATTATCTTATTTTCAATAATGTCATTATAAGAATCTCTTATATCATCAAATACATCATCTTTATGCTTGTATAAAATGTTTTCCTTAAATTCAACAATATTTCGATTCTTATTGAAAATAGTAATTTTAGCATTATGAAAATCCCAGGCATTAATTATACGACACCACTCACCGAAGAAACTGACCTGTTCTTCATAAGTTTTAGTCACATAGTTTATATCACCAAGAATAAACGTAAAACTATATAACTTATCTGAAATCTGAAAAATCCCATCAGGAGACAATTTCATTATCTCAATTGTATCCTGTACGCATTTAGCATCACGAACTCTAAAATCTTCAGGACTTTTAAGTTTCATAAACATTCTTCTCTGTCGGTCTCTCTGATTTTTTTTCATTCGTGAACGTTTTTCATAATCTATTTTTGTCGGATCTAATTTTACATTCTTTGTATTATCAATCATAACTTAAACACCTCACATCACATAAAATACTTATTAAGCTCTGACTTGCCTTCCGACACATCACAACAATTAAATAATAAGCATTTGCAAGATTCCGCATTTTTAACTATTCTGGATTCTGACACATTCCACATACCAAAAGGTGCAAATTCCAAAAAACCAATAGCCATCATACCGCTATAGTCATACACAGCAGCATCATACCTATCTATAATAAATTTTATTTTTTCTTTAACTGTATCTATTTCATCTGAACCAGATACCGAATATAAAACATTAATCCCAACCATAGAGTAAGACCTTGTATCTCTCATCGCAGGATCTGTTAATATTTCATATAATGCTGGGTCAGTCTTTTTTAATCTTCTTAATTCATTATTACATCCCATATAATTATTGCTAAAAAATTCAAACAAATAATTATCACTAATTTCATCTTGTTCAACCATAATACATTCAATATTTTCTATCTTGTGTAACTCTTGTAACATTTCTGTTACATCATCACCGAAGCGTATGAAGTAAAATGCTCGGTAAGCTTTATTTGCAACTTCTAAAGAATCCAGATTTAAAATAAAATCATCTAATTCAAAATCAAGTTTCCAGGCAGCAACATTATGTACATAGTCCATTATATTGTTATTAGAATCTGGTTTGTCCTTAATAATGAATTGATGAATATGTCTTAATCTATCTTCCAAATTAACTGATGTTAAATCAATACCTAACCCAGCCAATTTTTTTAACATATCTTTCTCTATTGCATCAAAATCAAATGATGCATCTTGATTTTCATCAGTAGTAATCTGAATAAGAAGATATGTATTTGTTTTATAATAATAAAACCTGTATTCAAAATCGTAGCTTCTTAAAACATCAAATACAGCCTGCTTGTCCTTCATATCCTGGCAATCAACTGTATATAGCTTATTAGATAAATGTTCTTTTAATACAAATACTCCCGATTCAGATACTTGCTTGATTCCATATTTTTTTTCTAAAAATTGTGGTGCAATATACGCAGGCACAATAGCTTTTTTTATTGCTTTAAATTTATCTTTTTTACGAACTTTAACTTTTTTAGGTCTGACTTTTTTATCTTTATTTTTCAATTTTCTCCTCCATAATTTTTAAATGTATCTATTATTTTTATAGGACTACCTGAGATTGAATATGCATTATTCAATACTGCTCCTAAATATATTGCACCATCCAAATCACAGTTAACAAAACATACATTCTGCATATTAACATGTGCAAAATTACAATCCTTTAAAAAACAATTGATAAATATTGCACTATCTAAATCAATAGCCCTAAAATCATATCCTTCCATTCTCTCATTCATAAATACCTTTTTATTAATCTGCATCCTTTTCTTAATTTCTTTATCATAATTAAATTTGTCTTGCTTAGCTGAAAGTGAAGAATTAGCTCTAGCAATTATATTTTTCGTATCTTCCATAAGACTTTTATTCTTCAGCTCAACGACTTTGATAAACCACTCTTGACGTAAATTAATATGATCTATATCATCCGGAGATAATATCTCTGGATATTCATGATTTTCTCTATATGAAAGCAGATACACAGGCTCCTTGTCCTTTTCCTTGTACCCTACTTTTCTTTCCTTATAACTGCTGTTATAAAATTGTTCTAACATATTATCTAAATTATCTAATGTGAATTTAGCTACATCTTTCAAATTATGAGACATAGTTACTTCAAGAACTAATACACACGCAGGATCTAACACTTCTTTCGCTTTTTTTTCATTCAATGCTTCCTGATATCTTTTTTCAATAAATTCAGGTGCAATTCCCAACTTATTCATATTGCAGTTATATTCTTCAACGTATTCTGTATATCTATTAATGTTAGGAATATTATGTGATATTTCATATGCAGCTATAAGCTCAATTTTTTCATCTTCCATATAAATAAATCAGCCCCTTTATTAACTTATTTATGCTAATTGTATAACTTTTACATAAACATTCCTTGACAGTAATAACATTATTTTTATTAGTTTTTGGCAGTATTGCAAAAGCAAAATTTACAAAAAAAACTTCGTGTCATTATGACACGAAGCTTTCAAATTCATATTATAAAATATATTAAATATATTAAATTATTAACTCTAACACATTATATATTTCACTTATTACAATTTCTTTGTTTTGTACCTATGCTGAATAGTTCTAAAACATCTAATTCTATTGATAACATATCGTCAACGTTTTGTACCTATGCAAAACTGAATAGTTCTAAAACTTCAAGTATATCTTTCCATTCATATCTATCGTTTTGTACCTATGCAAAACTGAATAGTTCTAAAACGCTAGGTCATAATTACTATTATAAGGAAATGTTTTGTACCTATGCAAAACTGAATAGTTCTAAAACCTCAAATACATAGATTTTGGTGAGTGGCATTGCCCTCACCTTTCGGCAGCAAAATCAACCGATTAAATAAAACTATTTGTATTATATATACACTTTTGTTATTTGTCAACTTTTTCATTAAGTAGATTTATACAGGTAAATCTATACACAAAACATTATCGGCTTTTACGCATAATTTTAAAACTTGTATACTTATCAATAGAATCTGAAAAGTATTTACTATCATTACACATAACATTAATATCACTCAATAAACTATGTCGCTTACCTATATTAGTCAAATCAACTTCTTTTGCACATTCAGATATCCAAGGTAATTTATCACAGACATTTTTTAAAGCCTTTGTAACTTCAACATCACTTAAACATCTTTTTGAGTTGTAAACTGAACCCTGTCTATGTATAAAACCGACTCTTTCAAATTCATTACGTAAATCTGAATATGCCATTGATATATTATCATAATACTTACTCAAAGCTTTTGTATCTAAATCAAACGATATTTCACGTTTTGATGATGCCATACATTATCCCTCCGTCATAATCCTTAATGCATCCTGTTCCTCGCCATCCTCATATACTTTCCAAGACTTTAAGTTTTGATATAGCCAGGATTGTTTATCAAATCTAGCAGATAAGATAAGAAGTGTACCTACTGTACTTTCATTTTCTGGAAGTTCATATTCACAATTACCTGTTTTAATAAATCTTGTATTTGTACATATATCATCCAGCAAATCAGTTAATAATTCAACACTTAAATCAGGATTATTAATCTTCATTTTTTCTTCATCAAATTCAAACTTCATTTTTAGCATATTTAATAGCCCCTTTCAAATACAGTTTTTCTTTATTATACATCTTTTTTGTTATTTGTCAATATTTATATAATCATATAACATAATATTAACGCTTCTTTGCAGGTGCTTTAAATGAAGCTGATTCAAATGTTTTTTCAAAATTATCATTACACCACTTATCAATATCAGAAATATCAAGTCCATGCCTGCTATGATATTCAGATAATGCTAATTGAAATCTTCCACTAAAATCATCACTATTGCTATTTTTCATAACATAATCAAGACAATATCCCTTAAAAGCAACCATCTGACGAATAAGTGTATTTTCCTTACATGCCATATAATTACTATATGTACCCTTGCATTTACCAGAAACAATAGCATCAAGTCCCTTAAGTTCATGAACATCCTTTAATCTATGAATATGATGATAATAATAATCATCTAACTTCCAGTCTAAAGTATCAGAATAGATATATGAAGAATTTTCAACAGCTTTATAAGCAGACCTGGTTAATGAATCGAGCTTATCAATGTCAATTACAAACTGCCCCTTTTCTATTGCAGTACAAACTTTTTCCGGACAATCAAAAAATTCAGAGCAATTATACATTTCATAATCTTTACCATCAAATGTATATCTATATCCATGACTATAAGGAGCAACTTCACCATAATAAATATCAGCAGCACCACTTACCATAGAATCCATGATTAAATTAGTTAATTCCGTATGAGATAAACCGTTCCTATTCTCTTGAAACTTTTTTTCCAAAGCTTCATTTTTATATGCAAGATCAAGTTCATTCTTAAGTTTATCAAAATCAACTTCTATATGTCCTTCAAATATTTCATCAGCTGTTTTTTCAACTGATAAACCATCTGGAATATTAAATAAGCCATACTTATCTGCTTCACTTATAATTGCAACCATTGCAGTTTTACTCATAAATTCCATACGCATCTCTCCTAAAATATCATTTAAAAATTTATTTTCTTTCATAACCTTAACTTTATATTTGTGAGGTGACAAATCAAAATGCCTAACCATTTCTTCAAAACTATCATTAATATAAGAAATAAACGAATTATTATCACCTCTATCAATATATCTATGCATATATTCATCTTTTAACGAAGCATCCGGATAAATAATACGTACATCTGAAAAAGAAGAAATTAATTCTGGTTCGCAATTAATCAAAATATAATCATAAACTAAATCACAATCCTTAACATACTTTATATAATTACCAGGATAATCACTATTTAAAGAACAATCATGCATCAATTCATTATTATGTAAAATAGTATCTTTGGGAATATTAAACTTAAAATATGCAGCATCACAATCTATCACACTATTAAGATGTATATTACTCTTCCCTATTCCAGGAAATGCCCATATTATCATACTATCTTACCGCCTAACGAGATTTTCTTTTTACAGGTGCAAAATGTTCATTATATGAACTATCTGGTACTTCGTTTTTAATTTTTCCTGAATAATATTCCTGATGCATATAATAATCATCAAGATTTTGTGCATACAGTCTACTATTAGAATAAGGTTCAACCACCTTGCTAAAATCCACCCCAAACTCTGATTCAGCAACTTTTCGAGTATCCAAAAACAAATTATTATAAAAATCAGTTCTGAACACAAGATTACCTTTAGAATCAAAGATCTCAGAACCAGAATTAGAACGTTCCTTTAAATATGGAATACCCAAATCAAAACACATTCTAACAGCTTCTTTCTTACTATCAAAAGAAGCATATGGAATAAACCTATCCAAATCATAATCATACATAGTCAGCTTATATTCCTTTGAATAAGGCTCAATAAATTGTAAATATTCTGCAGGTAATAAATCGGCTTGTCCTGTACCACCAGTGATATTTACATAGCTGACATTAATCATCCTAACAACAGGCTTCTCATTAACAGAATCGTTACTATATGTTAATTTAACAAAATCATTATATGGTATATATCCGGTCCCCTCTATTAAAACCTCATTAATGCAGCTCTTAATATTAAGATTATTAGCCAATAATGGAACTTTATCATCCATATAAGAAAAAGAGGAATTTTCCATTGTAATTAAACAAGCATTCCCACCTAAAAGATTGCTGCTTATTAATTGTAAATTAATTTTATATCTATCCATCAATTCACTAACAGTATCATATACAGGCTTAGATATATCAGCATCATATTTACTCATAACTCTCTTATAATCATTAATAAGATATATATGCTTCCTATCAGAACCAACAATATCAAAACAAGAATTTTCATTAATCATAACACCAAGAGAAACATAATTCCCTCTGTCATCAGCATTTCTTCTATCATCAAAATAATTCAAAATTTCATTGAAGCTCTTAGAATAGATAGTCTTAGATGCTCCAGTTTCATAAACAAAATATTCCATTAATAACACCCTTCCTTTTTAACCGTTACCTGCTTTTTCTTTTAACAGGAACAAGATCCTGTGAATGTAACAATCCTAATTCCTTAAGCTGGTCAAATACTTTATCAAAACATTTATTAATAGCTTTTCTTTCTTCACCATCAGGAAAAGCCTTTTTAATCTCACCATTATGCATAAACACAGCAGAATCAGACAGTCCACACAAATAATCAGACCTCCAGGAACGTTCAGCTAACTTATCTTCTACGTAACATGAAAAAGCACGAGCGAACATTTCTTTATCACTTGCCCAATATCCCATACTTTCCTTAGAATAATAGCAATCACATAATTCTGAATTTTTATAAAACTCCGTTCTATCTAATGATAAAGCCATATCCTTATAATCCATATTGTAGATATTGTAATAAGCTATGAACGAATCAACAAACAATTCAAAATAATTTTCTCTGATCTCATAACCATGTAATTCCTTAAACTCATTGCTTAGAGAATCATATATAGCAGATATCTTATCAAAATCCATTGATTTATCCTGTAAGAAATCATTAACCTCACTATCATGTTCATCTAAAAACTGTTTACCATTATCGTTAAGAACAGAATCAATTACTGATATGAAATCATCTTTCCTTTTATCAAGTTTCAATTGCCATCTTTCTTTTCTATAAGAATCTGACACATCACAATATTTAATTGTATTCATTAATTCTTTAACAGAACTAAGAGCTTTTCCATTTCCATTAGTCAGATATGAATCAAAGTTACTATCAGACAATTTTTTTGAAAGAATATTATCAAGTGCATGTCCCCACTCATGAGCAAGTGTTCCTGCACCTTTCATCTTAGTGAGGTTAATTACCTGGCGAAGTGGTTCATAATGAGCTAATGCAGCAGAATGACCTCTTGCACCAAATGCAATCGAAAGTTCACCGTCAAAACTAATATCTGTATATTTTATATCTAATGCATCTGCAAGATCCATTAAGGCATTGTACCCATAATCAAGAGAAAACTGTCTATCATTTTCATTCATCCAGTTACCAAATTCGCCACCTGCAAAACCGAATGTATTAAGATACATATCACCTGTTGCATGATTATTTTCATCAATGCCATAACAAGGACCATCCCTAACAACATTTTGAAGTTGTTTCGGAACAAACCTGGTTTTTCTCTTTTTCTTTTCTGTATCCTTGGTCATTTTATTTTCAAGTTCCCATTTAGCATCAGCTATTTTATTAACAGCTTCTTTTGCCTGGTCTGAAGTATAATTATTTCCTAAGACAGAATGCTTAAATGTTATAAAATAAGTATCTTTCTCCCAATTAGAAGGATTAGCATAATCTGCATCCTTATTATCCGGATAATAAAAATAAGAAGCAGCTCCCTCATTAACAGCAACCACAGTTCTTCCATTATCATCTTCAATCTTGCAGGAATCATCAAACTTTACTACTTTAAAGCCAGCTAATTTCTTATCTTCTTCTGAATAACAAAACTGCTTTTTTTCTATTTCCCTATCATATTTAGTCAAGCCAAATCTGCTTACCTGGCAGGCTTTCAAAAGTTTGTTAGTCATACAACCATGACTAAGCTCTGTAGGAACTACTCTATAAGTACTTTCATTCTTTACATAAACATTCTTAATGGTCTTATCATAAAATGAAAGAATATCATCATCTGTTTTTACATTCATAAGTGCATCTTTAAAACCAGATATAAACTCAACGTATCCCTCCATTTTTTCATTAAGTAATACTTCATCAGAAACTTCAATCTCTGTAAAAGTTGGCTTAGTAGGTAATGCATCACGTACCTTTTTAATAAAGTATGCAACACGAACTGGAAGTCCATTATTAACAAGTTCCTGATAATCAGGCACTTTAAATACATTATTTTTAGTAACAAACTTTGTCTTTTCAGGAATATTCATATCAGTAAGATCATTAACTGATAATCCTCTGTCTTTCCATAAATCTTTTCTGGCACCACCTATTTTCTTACCGAAATCCTCTATTTTTTTATTAAAAGTTTCTTTCTTATCAGCCTGCTTATCAATAGATTCATCAGGAACATCATTTTCAATATCTTCAGTAGTACCATACTGCCAGTACTGTCCTAAAGGATCTTGGTCATGATTATCTATATCTATTGCAGCTATATTGTTAAGATGAATATCTTCTGCTTCTTTTTTTGTAGGTAAATGATCAAATTCATAATTATAGCTGCCAGCAAATCCTTCACGAGAATCATTTACATTAACATAAAAAAAATCACTATCATCTACAGATTGACCTAACAAATATTTTTCAGTTTTACTGTCATTACTCCATTCAGAAACTTTAATACATTCGTAATTATCAATAACAATTCTCTGTTCATCCAATTCTTTCTTAAACTCATTAAGCAAATCTAAAGTATGCTCTGAACGGACTACCTTAGTAACAGAATTAAGGACTAACTTCTTATCACTTAAACCCAGCTTATCTAAAGTTGAAATATTATTCATAGTCTTATCAAACAATTCCTGCTTATTTATAGGAACATTATCCTTAAGACACATAAGATATGTAGAAAGTACAGTTGTATACTGCATCACAGAATTAGGCAAAACAAAATCATCACCATCAAGAATATCATTAACGCTATTCTCAACAAGTGTTTTCATGTTCTCATAATTCAAGTTACTAGCAGGAATATCAATATGTAAATCAACATTCTTAGCTGTCGTCTGATCCTGGGAAAATAAATGCTCAACTACATAATAAGAATTAAGGTCAGAACTTAACTTTAAATCACCATTTTTTATCTTCTGTTTCTCCACAAAATTAGCAGATGAAAGCTCTCTAACTCTTCCACTTTCATCTATGAATTTTCTTTTTATCTGTTTTCTCTTATTAAAAACAGAAATTCCATGTTCACCACTATTAACGTTATATCCTCTGGATTTCCAACCATCATATGTATCCAATACAGAAGCTGCTCCATCAATCATAGAAGCAGCATAATAAGTAATATCCGGATTAAGTAATAACCTATCCAGATAACTTTCCATTTTATTGCTATCCTCAAATATCTGTAAAATATTATTTTCAGCAATATTTACAAGCTCCTTAAGCCTATCATCACCCATAAATACACCTCTTTAATCAATCATCTCCATAGTATCATCATCAAATTCAATCAATATATCATCAGAAGTATCTTCTAATCTCTCTTTTATTTCTACCGCATTAATTGCATTACACTTAACTAGAAATAACTCACCACTAAATACATCTTTCACTTGAATCGTATCAGAATCTAAGACACTATGTGCAACTCCTAACATAACCATAAAAAATCACTCCTATCTGCATTTTCTTCTATATCCAACACTTTCAGCTACCATATCAAGCTGACCACTTATGTCCTTAAGATTTGTGGAAAAACTCTGCTTTTTTTCACCTAAAACATTATTCTCTTTAAAACTGTAATATCTTCCTACGTTAGGACCCACAATAACATGGTCAATTACATGAATACCTAATAGCTCACCGCACTGTACAAGATTATCTGTAACCATACAATCCTGTTTACTAGGATTTAGATTTCCAGAAGGATGATTATGCATAACCATAATTGATGCAGCATTACTAAGAATACTCGACTTAAATGTTTCTCTCGGACTAACGATTGAAGCATTAATAGTCCCAACAGAGACAAAACTGCAATTAATAGGTTTAAGAGAAGAATCAAGATTAATAACACAAAATACTTCTCTATCGAAATCACTAAGATACTTTCCTAAAAGATTAATAGCAGCTTCTGGCGAATTAATACTCACATTGGAAAGTAAGGTTCTATCATCACACAACCTTATAGATACTACTTTTAACTCATTTTCCATCACGTTCTCCTTTTTTTATAGAATCATCACATGAAACATTAATAATGAATTCACCTTCAATGTTATTAATATATTTAACAACATCATCGAGTGAACTTAATACAATTTCATCATTCATACAAATCGCATTCATACAACTTACCTACTCTTTCTATTATGTTCACATTCTTTCATATATTTATCATTAATACCTTCCATCATCGCATTAAATACATTAGTCATAAACTCCTGCCTTTCAAATGGAAGTGTCTTTATATAATTATCAGAATCATTAATCATGTTTTGCCAATCAGCAGAATCCGAACCAATATTCCAATATTTAGACATTGTTTTATAAAATGTATTTAATGGCTCTCTTAATTCAGTAAAATCTACTGTCTTAAGTTCATTTAAAATCAACATTCCAATTTTCAGATACATATCCTTATATTCACATGAAGCAGCATACTTACCAAAATCCGATAATTTAGAAAAAAACTGAAACTGTTCTGATTCTTTGGTGAATTTTTCAGGTTGCATATACAAATACCTCCAGCATTTATTTTCTTAATATTACTTCATTCAAAAACATCTTTGTTATTATGAATGAAGTAAAATATATTAATTAATGACAGATATGCAAATCACCTTCCCTTTCTACGTCTTCTATATATCTCATTATAAAGCATCTGATTTTTAACATTCTTTAAATGCCTATCTGCATCCTGTTCTGCTTTAAAATATTCAAAACAATGTTCAATATCATTATCTGTTTTATACTGATTGACTAAATTAGCAGAATCAGGCACAGTTAAATTCTCCTTATAACATTTTTCTTCTCCAGTTTTCAAATCATATAGCGAATGAATACAATAAACTACCACATATACACCTACTTTATCTTGACTTTTTCTTTCTAAAGTCATTAATATTTTTATCTACATTAACATCTTTAGTACCTTTGCTTTTTTCAGAATTATTATTTGAATAATTTTTTTCAAATTTTCTATTCACAGAATCATAATTCTTATAAAGTTCACTTCCTCTTACTGTTTCAGCTCTACCAAGATTATCAAATACCTGATAATAGCCATTAATATTTATTGATGTTAATATTGTTTTATCATCATCAACTTTTTTTAAATTATCTTTAGGAATCTGAATAAACTTAGCTGAATCGCCAACAGTAAAAGGTATTCTTGTTTCTATGATAGTATCATTCTCATTAGTAATCAGCTTTTTATTAATCGTAATATCTTTAATTACTTTCTTAAAATTATCCATCATGCTATCATAATGATTTTCAAGAATATTTACTTCTTTTTCATTAAGATCAGCATTAATGCTCTTAAATCTAGGAGATATCTTTTCAATATCTAATTCAAATTTTTCTTTAATTGTTGTGTGTAAATTTTCACGAAGGTCAACAGATTCATTGTTATCAAAATAGATATTCTTATTAACATTCAGCTCATCATCAAAGCTAACATCAAACATAACCTTTCCATCTTTAATTTGCCTATACACATTGTCTTCAGAATTATAACTATATTCAAACTTCTGATCTATAAATGAACCATCCGGCTGCTTAGAAGATTTAATAACAAGAATATTTTCTTCTGCAACAATCCCCTCAACTAATGTTTTATTTTTCATTACAGATAAAGTTGAATTATCATCTGTTTTAATAATGCTTGACGACATTATTTGTGTACTCCCTGATAAATAATTATCATATCTCTTTTCCATCCTGACACCGATAGTATTACCTGATGCATCCAATAATCTTGAATTATTTTCCCTAATTGATTCTTCAGCGGATGAATGAATTTTTATACCAGGTAAATTATTATGATAAGTATTTATTTTTTTATCAGCTATATATGCCTGTGCTTCTTCGCATACCATATTAAAGTTACGTGAATTTTCATCTGTCTCATTCAAATATAATGAAGTACCTTCCTTGCTATAATTTATCTCATATTTATCAGCAATCTCACATACTGCATTTGCCAGATTATTATCAGATAAATCAAGATGAATATAATTTGCACTCAAATCAACATCTTTATCCTTGCTAATATCTTTGTCATTAATATTGGAAACATTTTCTTCTTTAATATTATTAATACTTTCAATATATTCTGCTGGAACAATCTCTTCTATAACAGACTCCTTAATATCCTCAACAACATTCTGTGCAATATCAGTACCTTCTATTTTCTCTGGTTCAACTGATTCAGACACATTATCAAAAGTATTTACTTCTGTTTCAACTTCAACTCCATTCAAAACACTTCTAACATCATTAGCAATTTCATATGCTTTTAAGAAATCATCCTTAGACTTAAACACTAAAAAACCAGTATCATCTTTTTCTTTAATATTGTAGTCAATTTCATTTTTCTTTAGCATGTTATATATACCTAAAATCTCACTTCCACTCATATTTTTTAAAGAAATGCTAAAAACAGAATTAGGAATTGCAGCTACAATATTGATATTATTCTGCATAGCTACATAATTCATTTTGAATTTATTTTTAAAATGAACTACTCCTTTATCAACTCCAGCTTTTAATATATCAATTAACTTATAATGTTTAGGCTTAATAGTAATATTAGAGGTAAGTGTTTTATCTTCTGAATCTTTAGCAATATTCATAACATCAACTTTCTCTTCAGAAGTTGATATATTATAAAATGTATCATTTAATTTACATTCAACCTTGTTAATGATTTTTTCTACAGATTCAAATCTATCAATCCATTTTTTACAATTAGCCATTGAACGTGCGTGAATTTTCATACATTCACCATAATATTCTTTTTTCCATTTTGTTACAAAAAATTCATCTCCAAGCGAAAAACTTCTTTTTGCTTTATTCATAACATCAACATAATTATTCCACTCTTTAATATCATTTCTCTTAAAATCAGAAGTTGACTGTTTGAAATTATTAAGTGTTTTATTATAAACGTCCTGAATTTTCCCACCCAAACCATTCATACGATTATATAAATACGCATATAAACGCACTTCTTTATTTTCAGGTTTTAAGAAGTTGAACTTATGCTGAACTTCATTTATATCTGCTTCACGTTTAGAATCACTAATTACATTGTAATGTTCTGTAAGTTCCTTAATAGCCTTTAAATATGTTTCCTGTAAATTACTAACCACAGCATCTAAATCTGATTGAGAAATACTATTTGCAAATCTATGAACTGAATCAACATTAACTGATGCATTATATACATCTTGTGCCATATTATTAAGTCCTACGCTTCTAAGCTGTTCAATTACATCAAAAATTAAATTATGTTCTGAATCATTCATATATTTCATGTCCTCCCTTAAATCTCTTTAATTTATTGAAAATTCACCAATAAAATTAATTTTACTTATATTGTAAATTACAACTTGTCTAAAAGCATTTAAACTATGCAATAACTTTAATCAATTTTTTGCATTTATCCCAATTTAACATCTGTGTCATTATGACACAGATTAACTATTACAATTAAAAGAAAAATAGTCTTACTTCTTTTTTATATACAAAATATTACATTTTTACTATAAAATATTGACATTTAACAATTATAATGTTATAATTTATACATAAATTAAAGAAGTTCTTAAAAAGAAAGGATTAAATGTGTGCTATATGAAAAATTTTGATATTAATGAACTTAATGGACTTGATTATGAAAGTGGTAAAAAGTTATTATTAAACGCAGGATATAGCCAAAAGATGGGAAAGGAAAATTATGAACCTTGTGATGAATACGACTATGCAGCAGATATATATTTTGTTAAGGATAGTGAGGACAAATTACATGAGGTTGATAGAATATGCTGTACTATATATTCTGACGATTATATATATACTGACAAAGATGACGATGCATATGATGTGATAGATAGCGATATATTAAAAACGACCTGGGAAAAAGACGCTCCAAAAATAACGAAGGCGGGTGTTTTGGCAAATTTAAAAAATTTTATTGGCAAATATATAGATGATGAATTTGATACAAATGTGTGTGAGGCTTTTGAGGATTATGACGAAAAAGGCGAAACTTGTATGTCTTGTGAAAAAAGTCAGGATTGTAGTGGAATTTATATAGCGTCTATAGATGCTGAGTATCCAACGGAATTTATAATTCAAACTGATAGCAATAACATAATAACAGATGTCTGGACAACTGAGAGGTAATATTATGGCAGGATATTTTGGTTACTCAATGAGCAATAATGCAGTAGAAGCATATGAAAATGGCAGTAAGCCTTTTTCAAAATGGACTAAAGCTGATATATTTGAGCTAATTGAAGATGAAAATTTAGAATTGAATTGTAGTATTGATAAATTAAAGAAAGTACCTGTGAAAATTTTAAAGGAGATCTGCCTTAAATATTCATCATGGCATCATACAAGTAATCATTATAATAAGACTGACTTCTATTCTATTGATTATGACAGCATTGAGAACTTAACAGATGAAAAGCTGGATAAATTACAAGATGGTATTTGTGATTGTGATCTACATAGTGCAACTCTTTCTGATATAACAAGATTAGTTGAAAAACTAAACATATAAACTGAAAATAGGAAAGGTTAAAATATTATGAATGAAATACTATTGAAAATTTTTTTATTAGCGTTAATAATAACCGCAAGTATTCTCTTATGTAAGTTAGCTATCATTTTGTTTACTAACACAGCCGAAAATTCATTTAATCAAAACACAGTTAACATTACCAATGAAGCTATATTGCAAAACGAATATATAAAATATGAGAACGATTTTATTACAGATGAAAATAAAGATAACCAGTTAGCAGGAATGTGGTATACTGATGTCATTCATAATGGACGAAATTATGTTATTATAATTATATTTAAGAATGATAATGAATTTATCACTAAGATAGTATTTAAAAATAAGCTTTATCTGGCTGAAAATAGCTCTTATTCATGTAAAAATGATGTCCTTAAAATGACACATATTGAGAAAGAAAGACTAAAATTTTCGTTTAACAGAATTACAGCTGAAGAAATAACATTAGATAAAATTATATTCTCAGATGACAATACATTCACAGTTGAACCTATTAACTATACATCTTCTGTTTCTGTAGAACCATTAATTTATCATAGATATATATATAAAAAAGATTAATATATCAACATAATGTTAATTTAGAAAAAGAAAACTCACCTCAAAGATTTTTAATCAGTAAGGGGAGTTTTCTTTTTTAATTATTAGCCTGTCCTGGCTGCCTTCTTATTCTGCTATGTACCTTAGACATATCGAGTTCTTCGAGATTATAATATACTCTTCTGGTTTCAGTTATTTCATTACCAGTATTACGTACATTATATGAAACGGATATATCTACATATGCACTATATTCTTTTTCTTTGTTCACATCAAATTCGGCTTCATAGTCAGGTATATTAAAACTTATCTTATGCAAGTAACCGCTTGAAGTTGCTGAGCTAACATTATGCAAGTACACTGCCTTGCCATTTTCAATACCAATATCAGTATGTTCATCATTTGATAACTGTATAGAATTAATACGTGTATCTGAGAATTCATACTTAATTTTTGTTGGTACAACATTATTAATCTCAACATCAAGAAATCCTTGCATATCACCAAATTCAGAATAAGTTAATGTATTATGCATTATCTTACCATATCCAAGTCCATGTTCCCAATTAACTGCTTTATCATCATTTGTAAGATCCAAAGCATTAATTGAATCATTATTAATCTTAGATAATGAAGCATTCCACTCAATATGAGCATCCCATTGAGCATATAATGTAACTACTCCATTATTAACACTTGTAAGATTAATAACTGTTGAACCCGGTATTATATTATCACCTGAACCATCTGCTTTCGTATTAAAACCTACGAAATCCCAACCTTTTATCTGATATGAATTAGCTGGTATATTAACTGGTGTATCATATGTACATACTATAGCTGCCATATTACCTGTAACCGGATTTTTGCTTGTTGACGGCTTATTAGCATCAAATACTATATTATACTTATTAGCTGTCCAATGAGCATATACTGTAGTATCACCTGTATTCAGATATTTAGTATTTGAATCATATTTATTTCCACCATTAGGTGAAGTATACCATCCAGCAAAAGCCCAACCAACTAATGTTGGTGTTGGTAAAGTTCCAATAGAATTATTGTATTTTACCTCTTTCTCTTTCAACTGATTATTCTGCATTTCATTTGATGCATTGGAAGGTTTATTGTAATTAAAATTAATCTTATATGCATTTTCTGTCCAATGAGCATATACTGTATAGTCATTGTAGCTTACTTCTTTTATAATGTTACCAGTAGGTTTACCATTTTCATCCCATATTTTAACCATATCAGAATTAGTATCAAATTTTAAGCCTGACCTGCTGCTTGTTGTGTTTGTAGCTTTGCTATATCCGTACCATCCCATAAATGTATAACCATCTCTTGTTGGTACTGATACATTTCCTCTATCTTTACCCCAATATGTACTTGTAAGTTCACCTGTAGATTTATTATTTAATGTACCACCATTGGCATCAAATGATATTTTATTGGCATTAAATGATTCGATTGTAAGGCTTGTGAATAGTCTTCTTTTTAGTTCTGGATTTTCGGTTGGAGCTTCATTACCATAATCTGTAGAAAAGAATAACCTTAACTCATAATCTGCTGAATTACCATTGGTATGAATTGTATAGTACAAATCGCCACCATACTCATTGCCATTACATACAATATCTTTAATTATTGTATCTGTATCGCCTATACTAAAATCACTTGTATTATCCCAAGCTCTTTCTCCTGAACCATTACAACCGAAATTAGTTACTACGTCCCAACCAGTAAATTTAACCCAACCACCAGGTGTCAGATGAAAATGCACCCTGTAATCTCCTGCTGGAAGCCAGGTATAAGGTCCATAAATTATTGTGCTTGTTCCGCTATCAGTAACATTACTTTGTATTATCATATTGTTGAACCAATCGTCGGAGATGGTATAGGTCTTATCTCCTTTTTCTTCATCTTTGTTGTCATAATATCTATAAGTAACATTGTTATTAGACATATCAATTTTATCAGACATATGTACAAATATAAATTGATATGCATATGTCTTAATAAGGAAACCTATCACAATTGCAATTATGATAACTAAAGATACAATTAATGTAATGACTGTTTTTTTCTTTTTATTGCTTTTATCTTTTGTAGAATTATTTACTGAATTGTTTGAATTATTTGGGATTATATTTTCTTTACTCACATATCATCAACCCCCTTTATTAATAAATATTAATCATCAAAAGCTGTAAACCACACCATACCACATGAATACATTCCTACTCTTTTACTTGTATAATTATACTTTCCCATCTGATATGCTAAATCATTAAAACCATCCTCACATTCACCGCCATATTCATCTATAGCAACGTAATAATAACCCTGTCTATTAGAATAACTTCCTTGCGAAAAAAAGTAACGTGTAGTAACTGTCTTAAGTTCATAAGGACATGGCTTATCTGCTCCCTGGTTTACATCCTGACCACGCATCTTTCTATCTTCATAGTCAGCTCCATACATAGGTCCATTAGGTCCTTCTACTGTAGAAAAATCATAGCCACCATTGTTTCCATTATCTGAATTGTCCTTGCTGTTATTTGGTGTTGGCTCTACTGGTGCTGGTGCAGGTGTTTCATCCTTTTTATCTTCAATTTCATCAGGTGTTGGACTAGCAGGTGTTACATTGTTATCTGAATTGTTATTATCTGATGAACTTGGATTACTGTCTGTATTTCCTGCATTATCATTATTATCTGTAGTATTATCAGCAATTTCTTCTGCCTTAGTAACAGCTTCCTTTACTTCTTCGATAACAGCTTCTTCTTTCTTTGAAGTTTCTACTTCCTGCTTGGCATCTTCGCTTGCTGCAATATCAGATTCAGTTGTTTCATCACTCTTAGCTGCATCTGCTACTATTGTTCCAGTTGTCACCTTGATTTCTGTTCCATCTGGCTTAATAAGTGTTCCTGCATCCTTTACAGTGATACCGCTTACTGTCATCTTACCATCGGCTGTTGCTGCCTTACCTGTAAATGTTACCTTGTTACCACTGTTATCACTTACTTCGATAGTTGCTGCACCTGATTCATTAGCCACTGCCTTTCCTTCAAGTGTGTATGTGTTACCAGCTTCATCTGTGTAATCAAATGTCACAAGGCTTGTTTTAGTAAGTTCCTTAGCTGCGTTTGATTTGGTTTCAGCACTTACTGTTGCCTGGGGCTTTGTATTGTCGGCTGTATTGCTGCTTGCTGTTTTCTTACCACAGGCTGTTGTTGTAAGTATTGTGGCGATTATTGTTGTTATAAGGGTTGCTTTTAATAAATTCTTTCTTGTCATAATTAAATCCTCAACTTTCTTTTAGATCTCATAGTGATGCTCCCTTCTATAAACTTATTAGAACCAACACTACGATTTTACTATTTTCGACATTTTTTCCTTAACAAATATTACACTTTTTTATCATTTTTCTTGCATAATTGCAATCATTATCAATGCTGTCATAATTAATCCATTCATATAAAAAAGCATTTCAACTATCTTGAATTTCCTTAATATATCTAATTTATCGAAATCCTGGTCTTTAGAAGCTAAAACAATAAAGAATGCAGAAATGCATAGTAATGCAGTACTACTAAGCAATATAATAAATGATACATTCACAAGTTTTTCCATCACAACCTCACCTCACTATCCTTTTTAGTGCTTCTAAGTGTTCATTATTGGTGTTACAGTTTCTCAAAGGCTCTATGTAATCCTTTACATTTTGAAACGTAAAAAGCATATTAGCTATTTCATTAAGTTCTTCTCGGCTTAAATTAATTCTTTCACTTTTACTTGCATCTGAATTAATATAATCTACAATAAGATCTCTATACATCATAGGTGAACCCATAATATTAACCTCCTATTCTACTAATTAGATATGGTCCTAAAACTAAAAAACACACTGTTAAAAAATATATAATTATACTATATATAACTCTTCCATCATATTTTCTGTAAAAATACATTCCTAATAGAACAATTATCACATCAATAAATATATACTCTATAATGTTCATTCTTACCTCCTTTATTTTTCCTTTCTCTTTCTGATGTTAATATAACTCCATTTTTGTTATTTGTCAATATGTTAATTCTATATTTTATATAAAAATGCAAATAAAGGCAGAATATAGTTCTGCCTTCATTAATGTCATATCTATTTATTTTACTTAACTTTTGTTATGACAACTTTACTGTTTTTAAGCATTTCTAACAGTTTATTTTCATCGCCTGATTCGATAATAACAGTAAATGCTGTTGCACTTGTTGTAGTATCAGAATTCAGAATTTCAACACCTGATGAATCATATACATTTTCAACATATGCATTTTTAAGAATATCCTGACTTGATATATTACTAACCCCATATATATCTATAAAATCTCCAGTTCTAACACGTCCACACACTGCATCAGAGAAAGCTGCTACACTGAAAGACATTTTTATTGGATTCTTATAGTTATTCATGATATCCTCTTTAGAGCTAAACATATCTGAATTGATAGTTGCTTTATCATATATCATATCAGTAGAAACATATTTACCAATTAACCCATTCATATTTTTTAGAGTTTTATCTGTTACTATGTTTGAATTAACTTTTTGCACTCTAAAATACTCACTAACATTCTGTTCTGTTATCTGAGTATTATGAGCTATATTTTTAACTGCAATAACTGCATCCGTTGTATCTTCCTTAGTAATCACTTTAGTATTGATATAGATTAATGCTATTAAAGCAATTAAAGCAAAAACAATAGCAAGTGAAATACTTTTTATTTTATTTTTCATTTTTACCTCCAGTCCAATATTTATATTTCAATATACATCCTTAACTTTGAGTAGAATCAACATAAGATGATAAATTGAATTTTGATGTACCTTTTTTTATTGAATTATTTATTGTAACTTCTACTTTAACATACAAGCCTGAAGCTCCCACAACATCATCAGACGGAGTTTTAAAACTATTAATACTGTCTGCATGAGCTTCAACAGAATAACTACCATCTGTTTTTTTAATCTCAAAAACATCATTATTGCACACATTATATAACCTAAAATCAACAATTTTAACTGCTATAATTTGGGTAGTTTTAGTAGGTTTAAAATCATCATCTAAAGACATATTTGTTTTAAGTGCATCACAAAAACAATTATAAGCTACATCATATGCTTTAAATGATGCATTTCTAAACTGTTCTGTAACTGAACCACCTGACACAACATTTCCATATGTAACAGAGCCATCCAGAGTGCCTGTATCCATTAAAATGTTGTAGTTTGTAGCAAGACTATAAACATCTACTTTATTTGCTGCAAGTGAAGCTGTTATAACATCATTATCGCATTGAAACTTAATACTTTTAAGCTGACGTTCATACAATAATGTTACCAGGAAAGCCATCATTGTAGCGATAAGTATCAATGTAATCATTTCATACATGATAGAACCATTGTCTTTTTTCTTTAAAAGTTTCACAGCTCCACCCCCTAACACTTGCTTGTTCCTGAAATCCTTTTATTGTATGTGAATTTGCCGAAATTATCTATCTTAAGTTTTTTTTGAAGAAATTCAACAGTATCAGCAAAATGACTAAAACTACTGATACTTGCATCTGATAAATTAACATCACCTGTAATTACAAGATCTATAGGCTGCCCATAAACCTTTTGAGAAGTTGTTGTACCTGTTAATGATACATTTTTAATACCTGCATCTGATAATTCCTTTTTTAATGCAACTTCATCCTCATTCGTTAGATATCCGGCAATCTCCATTTTTTTCATATAAGATGTTTGAATAAGATTCAATGTGTCATTTGTAGAATACTGTGTCATCCATACAGAAAAACACAGTATAATACAAGCTGAACATATAACAGTGGCTAATATACATACAGAAGCTTCAATAAACTGCTCACCATTTAATTTATATTTTAATATTTTTTTAACCACTTTTTTCATCTCTCACTCCTAGCCAATCTGATCAAAGAAACTATCCATTTTAGTACCTGTCTTAGTTGTGAAACTTGTAAACTGTGGTTTCATTGTTGCGATAAATATACCACCTACAATTAAGGCTAATATAATAAGGATAGCCTTACCGATGAATTCATCGCCCTTATGCTTCACTTTAGAAAACATTTTAACATCAGCAATTTTCTCACGTACTTTGTTACACATTTTTTTCATAATTATCTCTCCCATTTAAAATATTTTATTATTTAATTCCTACAAAACCATCATTCAACCAGCATCAGCCTGATTAAAGAAAGAATCCATTTTACTTCCTGTCTTAGTCATGAAACTTGTAAACTGCGGTTTCATTGTTGCGATAAATATACCACCTACAACTAAGGCTAATATAATAAGGATAGCCTTGCCGATGAATTCATCACCTTTGTGCTTTAACTTAATAAAAACATTTTTCTTTTTTTCCTCAGAATTCTTAATACTCCTCATCACTCATCACATGTCTCCTTTACATTTAAATTAATATATTAATATGACACCATAGCAATCGAATACTCGATAACAACGGCATACATAACTACAACAATTATTGCAATCAGAATAACTAACATAACTTTAGTTATATCATTTTCAAGTCGCTGCTTATGTTTTATTTCAACAGTTTTTTGGATACTAATCAATTGCTGTGATATACTGGATAAAGCTGTCATAGTATCACCAGTTTCATATCCCTGCCTTAAAACAGTACAAAATGTATCAATATGAACACTCTTAAATTTCAGCTTAAAATCTTCTATAGCATCCATCACATTCTGCTTTACCATAATATCTGTTATCATTTCATATAGGGCTTTCTTTAACCTATCACACGAAGCCACCTTATAACATGAATTTAACGCTTCGGTCAAAAATACTCCAGATTCTGTATTAATCTTGATATTTTCATAAATAGATTGCAGATCTTCAACAATCTTATCATTATCCCTACTATTATTTATCTCTAACAGTATACGAAGCATAAAGAAACCTAAAATACAACCTAGCAGTAATCCAATTAAACCAAAAAAACAATATCCCAATGTCCCAAATGCAAAAGCTAGTAAAACATTAACGAATTCATATTCAACAGGATCTACAACCCTTTTTAATAGATAATTAACGCCTACCTGACTAAGATAAATCTGAAGTTTATTATAAGTCTTTGGTTTTAATCTTATTAACTTGCTTAGTTTTGAATTAGATTCATAAAGTTCTCTTTTTGCTTCATGTACTCTGTTAAGCGAATTATCTGATGCCTTAAAATACACCAAAAAACCGATTAATATAGATATTGCTACAATCACAATTCCTATAGCAATAGTCATTATCAAGAATTCCACCTCCTATTCAGTTTTTTTACTTGCTGCCTAACGTAATAAACTTCCAACACACATATAAAAGTACAATACAGCAAAATAGAAACATCTTATTACCTACAGTATCACTGAAAAATATCAAGCTTAAAGGTAATTCCAAAAAAAATACTAATGTAGCAATACATAAAACAAAAATAAACAACATTAAAATAATATTAATTCTTGCACCCCTGGCAGTTGCTCTTCTTATTTCCTTTTCTCCTTTATAAATAATGATTGAATCATAGCAACGACCAATTATTGCTTTATAATTAGCATTATTCTTACTACCTGCTTCAAGTGCTTGTAACAGTTCAGTAAGTTTTCTATGTCGCATCTTCAACGACAATCTTCCTATAGCTCCTGACACATCACCATCTACTCTCGATTCTGCTACACATGTAGCTACTGCTGTTCTTAAAGGTTCTTCTAACTGTGGAGTTATTGACTCAAATACAGATATTAAATCGTTTTGATATGAATAACTATGTAGAAGATTTGCAAACTGTAATATACTTTCATCTATCTTTTTAACCTGCATATCTGATACAGCATGATATAAAAAATAGAAAAAAAATACTGTTATAATGCATGCCAGTAAAACAAACATTGTATTTTGTAAAATAATAGCTGTAATTATTCCAATAAGCAATGTAATTAATGCCACGAATAAAAGCACTAACTCTGTGTTAATATGAGGGAACTTTCTTTTCAAGCTGCTCATATTTATAACAATATCAAGCCTTGTAAAAAAGCCTACTTTTTCATCATTACCAACAATTTTATATTCTTCCTCACTAGATTTAATTCTAGCTTTTGAAATTATGTTAGTACGTACCTTCAACTGTTCAGCTACAACATTAAAGACTTTTTTTTCTTTAATGGTATTAACAAGTAGATAACTCAAGCCAACAAAACAGATAAAGATAATAAAATATCCTATAAAAATCATTGTAACCTCCTCTCTTCTTTCTACAGCTTAAAGAAAAACTTATCTACTTTTTTATCTATATTATCTGGCATACATTCATTATTCAGTTTAACAACGTCAAGTTTATTTGTATCATAATTCCAGCCTCTAACCTCTGAAATACTTTGTATCTTATAATCTCTGATATAACAAACAACTTTTATTCCAAGTAAAAAACGCATACATTGGTCAAGATCATAACCTGTAGCCTGTTTAATATAATCGCCAATTTTATATAAACCTTCTATTTCATCCATTCCATGAGAAGTCAAAATAAATTGAGAACCTGTAGCTGCTATTGATGGAAATGAAGCTGCATCATCACCGGACTTGATTTCACCTAGACAGAAAACATCCCAGTCATCCATCAATGCATTTTTACTGTGTTCCTTAAGACCATAATGAATATCACCTTCATTATTTCCTTCAATCGTATGTCTTGAAATAAATTCAGGATGATTTATCAAAAACAGCTCATCAGTTTCCTGAATTGCTAGAATATTTTTTTCTTTAGGTGTATATTCTATCATTCCATTTACGCCAACAGTTTTTCCTGACGCATTAGGACCAACAAAAAGCATTCCTGCTCCTTCATCTCTCCACTTTTTTATAAGATATTCTTTTTGATTCTCTGTCATATATTTTCTTTCAACCAATTTATCAAAAGTAACTTTTGATTTTGGCTCAAGTCTTATATGTAAAGTAGTCTGATTATTGTTGTTTACAATAGCATCTGAAAGGTTAATTCTTAAACGAAACAGCGGATTATTTACAGTATCTGAAAAATTAGGATATGCATTTTTACTATTAATACTAATCCTATTTCTGGAACATACTGTTCGGATAAATCTTCTATAATCTTCTTCACTTAAAAACTTAATTCCTGCATTTTCTCTCTTTCCAAAACGCTTCACACGAATGTTATCCCAAGTAACCACTTTAATGTCTGATAAAGATTCATCATTTAAGAGTGGCTCTAATATATAATAACCAAACATATAAGTTTTAAATCTTTCTAACAACTTTTTAGCCGAATCTGAATTGTTGCAATGTTCTTTAAGATAACGATCTGCAATATTCAAAATATTATTCTTGATTTCTAAATACCTATCTTCGCTCAACGAAGCATTTAATTTATTAACAAGAACTGCCTGCTCTGTGATAAAATAATCTATACAGGAATTAAATATTCTTCCTTCTTCATCACTAATACCATTATTTTTTTTATCTGCATCCTTTATTTCCACATTCTTTTTAATTGGAGTATCTTTTTCTGGTTGATTTTTTATAGTAAAAGCACCCACTTTTAATCACCCCTTTATAGAACAAATTTTAAAACAACCACTAAAATAATCGCAGCTATTAATACCAGTATACCTATAGCAGCTATTATTTTAATTTTACGCAATGTCTTATCAAAAGAATCCTCACTATTTGATTCTTTTGCAATATTAAGATAATTATCTGGATTTTCTGTGGATTTATAAGGTAGAATTTCTCCGCTTTTAAAAGCTTTTGTTTTGGCTCTGAATTCCTTTATGCCCATTCCATTTTTCTTAAAAAAAGTTTTTGCAATAGGATATACAATTAAAGGAAAAGGTACATATGCACACAATATTTTTGGAATAGGACTATACAATATTAAAATCATCATAATTATTGCATATACAATAACACAACCAACAATTGTAACAGTTTCTATTAAATTGAAACCTCCAACAACATCAGACTTAAAATCTTCTATACTCCTATTAGTTTTAACACTCAGCATTGTATCACTTCCTTTTTGCTATTAATTGTTCTTTCCAGCCTATCAAATTCAGCTAGATCAATAATATTTATATTGTTTCTTATTAGCTCATCATATGCTTTTTCATATAAAGTATAATCTATTTCTTCTTTATCAATTCTGTCTATACTATCAGCTACAAAGACTTTCGTTCTGTGAGGTGTAAGATTATAATCCTTATAATTAAAATCTTTTAAAAGTCCATTAACTTTAATAAAAGTATTAGGTTTAATTGTATTCACAACATCTGATGCCAGTTTTCCAAAACAAACAATAGGATATATATCTGCTATATACTGATTATCAGCATTTTTAACAACGAAAAACCTACAGATTTTATCATAAGGATATGTTGATGTTAAGAATGAAAGTTCTGGTTGATTGACGACATATCCTTTAACTATACACATTTTATTTTCCCTTTCCTGGTCTGTGTCATTATGACACAGTCCTTATTTTACGACACAACTAGGCACCTAAAACTCGATGCGTAATCTGTCCTGCTTCTTTAACTGCACCCATAGTACAAGCAAGAAGCATCATAGTTCCTATCATCCACGATAAAGCTTCATTAAAATCACTACCATTTATCAAAGTTGTTAACAAATCACTATTATTAGTAATCAAATATCCTGATAAGTTAACTGCTATTAACATAGTTGCTGATTCTAATATAGTTGCAAATGCATACTTATAATAAGAAATAGTAGTTGATGATATTCCATGAGAACTTGCTACTGTACTTGTTGCTATAGCAGCAAACGGAATAATCATAAGTACCTTAAATATTCTTATAATTGCTAAATATATAATTGAGCCACCCGAAATTGCAGTTAATACCATCAAAACAAGGCTAAAAAGCCAAAGTATTGTCGCATCAGAAAACGATGGGTTTTCCAAACATCTATATACCGAATCAGATGTATTGATATTAAACTGTGCATTTCCAATCATGATTCTGCATAATGCTTGTGGTAACTTAAAAAATGCACTTATAAGTTCAATACTATTAACTACTAAAAATTCAGCAACAACAAGTTTAGTTAACTGTTTAAGAACAACTTCAAGTCGAAGATTGCTTCTAATATCTAAGCTATCAGTACACAGTCCAATTAGCCAAAAAACTAACACAAAAGCTGCACCAACAGAAATAAACGCCGCTTGAATAGAATTAATAAATTGCCACCCAAGTCCACTTGCCCATTCATCTGGTGACACCTGTAAAAAACCGTTAGCCTTTATCATCATTGAATTATATAATGAATTAACAAACCCTGGATCACCAGGTCCATCTCCAAGCATAGATTTAATCATAGGTACAAAAATAAGCTTTCCTAATGTAGCACCAATGAAATCATTAAGAAAATTACCTATTGCAGCTAATATATCAGCAATAATTTTGCCCATAATATCAACTCCTTAAAATCCCATTAAACCAATAACAGTAGCAATAGCTGCCATTATCAAACCACCAGCGAATTCCAAACCACCAGTGACAATACCTGACTGATCACGCTGTGATATACCAGAAGAAAAAGTCATACCGCCTTTAACAAGAGCGACAATTCCAATGATTGAGCAAACACCTATTGCAATACCTTTTACTACATTTAATCCCTGATCTACTTCTGGAACACCTGTACTTGCAGCAAGAGCAATATTTGTATTAGTTAAAGCATAAGAAGCAACTCCTGCTATTACTGGCAAAGTGTTTTTTAAATTAATAAATTTATTAGACTTCATCTATTTAAGTCTCCTTTCTTTAATGATATTAAAATCATAATACATTTTCTGTAAGATTCCTTGACAGTCATTACAGTATTTTTATTTTTTTTTGGCAATATTGCCATTATAATTGAAGTAAGTTAACACAATCTTCTATATCTTCATTTGACATATCACTCGAAAAATAACTAATAATCTTATCCTCTGAATATGTTTCAGCAAGTGGCAATATTAATCTTATCTGTTCAGCAGTAAAACCTTCTTTTTTAAGAAGCATATATACTTTACCCTGTTCAGGAGTTTTAAGTTCCTCCTTAATGTTAATATTTTCTCTATGATACTTTTCTTTTAACTGTTCTTGATTATTTGCTTCTACTTCATCATTTTTAGCAACCTGATCTTTATTAACATAATCAATAAACTCCTGCTTGAATTCATCTTCTGAATCAGAAAAACTATCTAAATCCATAGCCATCAACTGACTAAATTCAATCTGAATTACATTCTGTCTAGGCTTTTCTGGTTCTTCTTCACCAGATATATCTGCTACATATTTTTCAGTTTCATATTCTTTCACTGCCTGATTATCCATAGCGATAAGATGTTCTAAAAAGCTATTATCCAAAAAGTTAACAGAGCCATCCTTATCTACTATTGCTGCCTTTTTTCGCATAGCTCTATCAATTCTTGCATCAAATGCATATCTCTTACTTGCTTTAACCATTTGATTATAAAGTGGATGCTCCCAAGTTCTTATCTTTTTATCCTTAACAGCATCAAAACCATTTATCAGAACAATGCATTCGTCTCTTCTTAATTTTCTTACTTCATCCGGCATCATAATTTCACGTCCAAGTACATCTTCAGATGAACTTGAGGAACCATTTTTGCCTCTTGAGATAGAAGTGGATTTTTTGTAAATTGTTTGTTTACCAACTGATTTACTTACTTTTTCATGAGTAGAGCTTTCATTACCACCCAAAAAAATAAATGTATCGCAGTTACCTTCAATATTATCTTTATTATCTTTAAACAATGCATTAAGCTGTCCAAAATTCTGAATAATGATAATAGAACTAATATTACGTGAACGCATAGTAGATAATAAAGAACAGAAATCATCAGGTAACGCAACGTTGGCAAACTCGTCCAACAGGAATGTTACGTGAATTGGTAGCGGACCATCATAAACAAAATCAGCTGTATAATATAACTGATTAAAAGTCTGCGAATAAAATAATCCAACTAAAAAATTGTAAGTTTTATCAGAATCAGGAATGATACAATAGACAACTGTCTTTTGTGTTCCAATTGAAGGTATATCAAATTCATCTTCTGATAAAAGCTCGATTATTTCAGGGGATTGGATAGGTGCTAATCTTGAATTAGCAGAAATTATAATTGAACGAACCGTATCAGCAGCACCTCTCATAACCTTGTTATACTGAATAACGGCAGGATGTTTTTTATCTCTTTTTTCTAATGCACTCATTCTCTTATCAAGTATAGAATCAAGTTTCATGCCCCTGGCATCTTCTTTGAATTCTGCTTCTTGTAATAACTGAAGTACTGCTCCTATATTGTGTTGCACCACTCCATCATCATCTTCAACGCCTTCCCTCCATACATACTGAAATAACGATTGCAAGAAAAGTCCCTCAGCTTTTTCCCAGAATGGATCTCCAGCCGAAGCACCTTTAGGTGTTGTATTTGAAATGAGCTGTCCTATGAGCTTAATAACATCTGTATCATTTCTTATATATTTAAATGGATTGTATCTGGAACTTTTGGCAAACTGAATCAAGTTCAAAACCTTAACATTATACCCATTTTCATGTAAGAATCCGGCAGTATCCCTACACGATTCTCCTTTAGGATCTGTAATTATATAAGAGCCAAACATTTGTAAAATGTTAGGTTTAGCAAATTTAAATGATTTACCACAACCAGAACCACCAGCGATAAGAATATTATTATTTCTATCTGTCTTTTTTGTATCTAAAGTCATATAGATATTCTGACTTAACATACGATTTCTTGTATTAACAATTTGTGGTTTCATTCTTAATACCTCCTCTAATCCGCTTTTCTATATTTCCACTTATAGTATGTTTTCTGGAATAAGTTAGGCTTTTTAGCTTTATAGACAACAATATTCTTAGGATCATCAATACTATTGTTATGATCTGCTAATATCTTGCTAACTCTATATGGAGATATAAGATGTGAAGAACCCTGTTCTTCTCCATATCTAGTCTGTTTATGCATACAAGCAATAACTAATACAGTCATTGCATATAAAAGAATCATAAACAAAATCACAGGAATAGTTAATAAATTGAAATACCAATCTAATGGCTTGTCAATTATAATCTTGCATCTTTCTATTACTGTATAAATATCGTTAGGCTCATTTACTGAAAATAAAGCTGCCAGGTAGTACCCAGCAGCAATTGGAAGTATCAAAAATATCAGAGCCATAGGAATATTAATATTAAAAAAAGAGTCATCGTTTTTACTCATAACATTATTTCCTTTCTAAATAGCTTTTGACTTAGTGTTGATATTCTTATCTATATTCTTCTCTTTCTTACCCTTTTCAGAATTAATGCCAAATACACCAGTATAAGATTTAATGTCAAGTCCTTTTATAACTTTACGAGACTTATCTTTGTTGGATATAACTGCAAAATCTTTGTCCTTTTTAATAAGTACCGAAATGCTGCCATCAGCATTAACTCTTCTGTTAAGATTTTTAGGCAATTCTATTGAAAAATCATCTGATACTTTTATATTCTGATGTTTAATATCAGCTCCAGAAAGAACATCTTCCTTTCTAAATGTGAATAAGTCATAAGAATCATTTTCACTTTTTCTCTTAAAATTATTAGAAGTAATTCCTTTTTCTAATTCACTTTTTTTTTCATCTAATTCTGTTTCTTTGTTCTTCCACATTTTTGCGGATTCAAGGAGACTTGAATCAATTTTGTCCTCATTTTTCTCAATAAAATCAGAACGATCCGCTCCTATATCTTTTGCTAATTCGCTCATAGAAACAGGACCATTCTTTGAATCAAAATCAGCTTCGTTGAATTCAGTTCCCTTTTTCTTACATTCTGTCATTTCATAGTTTTTTATAACTTCCATAATCTGAGCAACTGAAGGGGATAAATCACAAGGATACATAATGTATGAATGTCCCTGCCCCTGATGAACATATTTATCCATAAGAGCAGCCGGAACATGATATTTTTCACATTCTTTAAAAAACAAATCCAGCTTTTCATCTTCCAACTTCAAAAAAGCTACATTTTTTGTCATTTTAAATATTTTTTTTGAATCAACCTGACCTTTTGCATTTGAAAGTTTCTTATCTTTTACATAATTACCCAATTTAAACGAATTAGAACCAATAGCTAATAATAAATTTCTTAGTGTTCTAAGGGCTTTTGCTGACAATTCAGCACCTAATTTGATACCCTCAAAAGTCACTTGAACCGCCTGGAATTCTTCATTTACGCCATTCATATACTGCCCTCCAATTTTTTTATATTATTTATATTATCTCTTAATGAGTAGTCCATTAAAATAAGATCTACTAGCAGCTTATTAAAACAACTCCCTAAAGACTGATTATCATCAATATAAACAGGAGCATATTTTATATCAGTTAATAGTTCTTCCGGAGATTCATCTGAATGAAAAAGCATATATTTAACACCATAAAACTGTTCATCACTATTAAGACCTTTTTCCAAAAACTCATTAATGAATGTATTATCAACCAGCTTTGCAGCTCTTTCTTCTAACATAAATACCTCCATAACTAACTGGCTTTAGTGTTACCAGTACCAAAATCACGTAAATCTTCCATCTCTGATAAAGTTGCCTTATGTAAGAGCATATGATAAATAAAATTAAGAGATATTGAAGTATCTCCTTTATCATTATTAGCAAAAATCTCTTTAATAACTTTAATAATTGAACGGTCAATATGATTATCCATAGAATATTCAATTATCATCTGCTTTTTTCTTGCGTTATCATCAATTTTATTAAAGACCTGTTCACATTTACGTAAATGCCTTTCTTTAATAAATGAACTAAAGAAATTCTTTTTATCCTCGTTGAATTCAACAACCTTAGATTCAGTTAAACCAGTTTGTAATTCATCTGTAGCATCCATAGTCTCCTTATCAGACTTAAGTTTCTCAGAATCATACATATCTGGAATATCTGGCACCTCAACATCAACATCAAAATTCTTATCGGTATTAATAGAATCATCTGATAAATGTTTATCAGAATTATCAGTTAACTTATCTATTGAATCACCTGCATCTCCATTATTCGCAGATGATTCTGTTTCATCATTACCAAATGGCAAATCCAAACCAGATGTTTCATTATTACTATCCTCATTATCTTCTGTGGATGGAGTAGGAGTGATGTTATCCATAAATCTATACTCATCTTCAGGATTATAAGATCTTTCTTTGATTAATTTACTGATATTATCCAGCTTCTCCTTATTATCATTAAATGACTTATCTATATTAGAATTAATATTATCGAATTTATCATCAATAATATTATTAAAGTTGTTAGTTAACTTAGTCATTTCAGTATTAAGAATTGAAGAATTACTATCATCAAGTAGCTTAATTTCTTTATGAACATTATCAAATTTACTTTGGAAACTGCCTATGACAGTAAATATTTCATCAAGCTTTGAAACTTTTTCAGTTATTAAGTTGAGTTTTTCAACAAAATCATTATTAACTGTTGGCTGCTCCTTAGAATCCATATTATCTGTGTTTTCAGGAATTTCCTTGATTCGTTTTTCCAGCTCTAATATCTTAAGTTCATACTTACAATTTTTATCCTTTACTTTATCAAGTTCATCCATTGCAGCATTGTACTTTCTTTCATAAAAATCTCTATACTTTATGATTTTGTTCAATTCCTCCTGGGTAATATCAGCTTTACTATTAAGCAATTCGTTAAGATGCTCTATTTGTTCATCCCTATTTTTAATAGTATCCGCTTTTTCTTTTAACTGTTCTTTTAATCCGGCAATAGAATCACTCATATATCCAAATTCTTCCGTCTGATTACTCCTGTCAAATTCTATCTTCTTTATAACATTAGTAATAGCTGATAATGATTCTAACATCTTAGAATAAGCTCCATCAGAGCTGTTATTTTCTAACGCAACAGCAAAAGCATGAGGATCTTCTGCATTTTCATAACAGAGTTTCACTTTATCAAGTGGAATTCCACTTACGAAAGCTCCATATACTTCACTTAAAAAGCTACTAACATCCTGCTCTTCTTTATTCTTAATAATATCTAATAAAATCTCTAACCAATATGGTGAAAGATCCTTTAAGTAATCAAAAAACTTATAAATCAAATCTGCGTAATCATTACCAAAATCATGGGAAACAACGTAATCTAAAACATCATCTCTAATAAATCCCCCTGCTTCAATTTTACGAGCTATATAAGTTCCAATCATTTGATTGCAAAGTGATTCAGATTTAAAAAGCTGATTAAATTGTTCTCGTATATGTTCAGAAGTATCTAAATCTTTTTTATATATATACACCTAAATTGCTCCTTTCTATTAACTTAAATATCAATAAACAACAATATCCTAAGCAGAATGGGACTGCATAGGGAACATATTGTTTTTTCTTAAACAAAATATCCTTAACATTAATAATCAAACCCAAAACCAAAGTTAAAACGTAAAATCCCACAAGAATTAATAAGCTATCTTTAAAATCAAAGACATTCAGTATATATGGAACTGATGCAAATAGCAGCCAAACATCACCTGTATTTATCGCTTTTATAAATCTACTTATACCTACAATTAAGAAAAAAACAATAATATCAAAACATATATCTAATGTTATATGTCCGAATATTATCATATATAAATAGCCTATCAGTGCAGCACTAACGCTTAAAATCAAGTATAATTGCATTGTATGATAGTCTGTATAGGCTTCGATAAGCAGAAAAGCGTAAAAAAACGTCATTAACCAGGCATTATCAAAATACATATTAAATCCGCCACTTAATAAAACAAAAATAATAAATTCTACAGATAATTTAATTGGAAGCTCGTTTTCTTCATCAATATATTTAATAAAAATGAAGAAAACATATAGCAATATTAATGTCAAAATAGAATATACTGAAAAAATCATGCTTATCCTTCTAGTAAGTTATTATTTAATGTTTGTAAATTGAATACTTCATTCAATTTACGTGATATAGTTTCATTCTTAGCCTTATAATCATCCAGCTGCTGAACAGCGTTGTTATACATGGTTTTAAGCTGTTCATTTTCATCCTTAAGCTGCTCTATCTGTTTTTCTACATTAGCTGAATATGTCTTATAAGCATTGAGAGCTGTTCTAAGATTGATAATAGTTGTATTTCTTTCCTTATTAATATTAATTGCTTCTGTTGTTAATTTGATTAAATCCTGAAACAATGTATCATCTGATATGTTATTTTCTTCATCCTTGTCAAAATCGTGTCTTACTCCTAAAAGCTGCTCAATAAATGCAGTTATATAAGGCTTATGTTCTTCATTCAAAAGTTCAACTTCTTCATTTTTTTCGTTTTCATCCTTATTTTCATCACATGAACTATTATCTAAATTGCTTTTTTCAGATTGTGCCGATTCTGTTTGAACAGCTGCATCTGCATCATCACTAGCTTTTGACGTTTCACGTGAAGCACTTGAAGTTTCGTTTTCTTTTTCATTTGACCATTCCTTATAATGACTTCGTTTTTCCTCTAATTCAAGCTCATCAGAAGATGTATTAATATATTCTTTCGCATATTCTGGATCTATATGTTCAAAATAAGCTATACTAATTTCTCTTTTAGCACTTACATTATCAGCATTATCAAAATACAGTTTATACCAGGCTGTATTAGCATTAGTTTTAATAAACTCTTTTATTAAGTCATCAAACATCAGTTCATGTTCTGATAAATATTCTAATGTTGCCTTTTCAACGCCTGTTGCAGTTATTAAATTAGCAATGTCATGACTATAATTTGTTATCTTATCAAGCATTGCTTTTAATTCAGGAGTATCATAAATTTCTTTTCCAGTAATCATTTCAAAATTCCTTTCTGTATATAAAATCTCATTGATTAAATCGTATAACAATTTGCTTTTTATTTCTTAACAATCATCACTTTATTTTCACTATTTTTTGGCAGTATTGCAAAATATAATAATTATATTTTTAGTAAGTGTTTAATCAAAATGTATGTTAAAAGTAAAAGATTGTAACAATAATATCACTATTATGATGTGTGTCATAATGACACACATGCATTACAATTAAAGAAAAATAGAGTTGTTAATAAATGTTTTAAATTAATAAAATATTATGCATTTTTAATTGTAAAATATTGACATTTAACATTTTCATAGTAATATATACATATAAAGTAAGTGCACTTACTTAATGGGAAGGAGTTTACTATGAGTAGCTATTCAGATTATTTAAAAGAAAGAAAATCAAAAGATCTTAAGTGTTTTTTTGGTGAAGATATTAAGATGATTAGTAATAAGTATTTTAAATTTACACACGTAATTGATAATGACAGCATTATTTTAATAACTAATAATATAAAAATAATAAAAGGTAATTATGTTTTGCTTGTTGATAACAATAAGGGAGTTTATCTTAAAGATTGGCAAGTAAGACCAGTACATAATTTTTATAATGGTATGAGTGCTTATGCAGTTAAATTGAACAGAGAATATTTTAAGCCTTATACATTTAAATTCAATTTTGAAGATATGGCTTTTGAAGAAGAACAATCTTTTGATTGTTTATTAGATATTGCAAAAACACAAATTGATGCAGTTGCATTAGGTTGTTAAAAATCATTATTAAAATCAAATAAATTTAATATGTGTCATTATGACACATATTAAATATCAGCAAACGTCAAAATATAGTAAATAAACAAGAGTTTCAATAGGAAGATGAGAAGTGATATGGCAAAGTATTATGGAGATATTCCCTGTATAAAGATAGGGGATAAAATTCATATAACTGTAAATGCAACATCGTGTTTGTGTGGAAAGAAATACACTTATGGCAAACCAACAAGCCGAAATGATTTATCTTCATCAAATATTATATGGAGAGAGTTAGAGGCTGTTTCCTGTGATGTTTGTAAGAAAAAATACAGGCAATGAAACGATGATTTCAGAATTGGAGGAAATTATGGTTGAAATAAAAGTACTGAACTATTCAGTTGTAATAAAAGGGAAATCCTTTGAAGAGTGCAAAGCAGAATATGATTAAAAAATGGAGAAATTTATATGGTATATGTAATATGGAATGATGATAAAAACAATGATACTAAGAATAATGAACCTAATGTAGAGATTTTTCTTACTTGGAGAGAAGCAGAAAGATTTTGTAATGAAAATAATTTAGACATAGAAAATACTTGTTCTGAAATGGATTTATAATGAATCAAAAATTTTAAATATGTTGAAAGGAAAAATATGTCAGAAGAAATTAAGGCACTTGAAAATGTTATTAATGAAATTGTAAAAATAAGAGAGAAATATAAAATTAAAGCAAAGAAAGAACGTGCAAAAATTAATGATATATATATAACTATTGAAGGTGAAAAATGTTACAGTGAAGATGATATTAACAGCTGGTATGCTGCTGATTATATTACATGTAAGGAGTGTGACAAATATATTGATAAGCTGAATAAGAAAAAGGAGAAAGCAGGGCAGCATGGCAATCTTACAAATAGTGAAAAAGTTGTTAAAATATTCACTAATATAGCTGATAATCTGTATGAAGAGATCGCCAGCTTGAGATATCTGGAAGAACAGGAAATTAAAAAACAGGAGCGTTGGAAGATAGCTCAGGAGCAGGGCTGTTCTTATGCGGAATGGTTGAACCAGGAAGAAATAAGCAGACAGTCCGAGGAATATGAAAAAATAATAGGAATAAAAAATAAGTAAATTATATTGTTAAGTAAAAAGAGGTAAAAAAAAAGACAAAGTGATCAAGAGAAGTTTTTTTAATGTTAAGTATATTAAATGGAATGGAGTATAGAGTAACACCTATGCTCCATTTTTATAATTATAATATATGTCATTATGACACATACAACAATTAAATAAAAAACTCTAAAATATAATTTACTTTTCTAAACTAAGATGTTGACATTTAACAATATTGATGTTATTATATATGTATAAGGTAAGTGTACTTACGATACGAAGGGAGAATAAGTAATGGGACAATTTAGTTGGATTTATTCAGATACAAAAAACCAGGTGGTAGATAATAAAAATGCAGATACATATTTATTAGTACCAAAACTATTTCAAAACAAATATGGAAAAGCAATTTATGAAAGTTGTTATGATGGATATGGCGACTTTGGAAAGTATGATATATATAATTTAATCCCTGAATGGAATAAAGAAATGATACCTGAGATTATTCGTAGAATACAAAATAATAGCTGGCATTGTCATACTAATGCAAAAGATATAAAAAATCTGCAAGCATATTATGATGGCAAAAAAATCGAGTGTGAATTACGATGGTTAGGAATTATAATGGCTTGTCATGATGAAGATAACTTTGCATTAGAATATCCAATTAAAATCACTACAAAAGAAATGGAATATGATAATGTAAAAGCATCTGCTAGTGATCCTAATCAGGGTTGGGAAGAAAATAGTGAAGAAGAATGGTAAAAAATATGTAAATCTAAAGGAGCAATTATTATGAATAAAGCATACGCATTTTCAGAAGGTAAAGTAAAATCAAATTCAATTTCAGTAATTTATGTACCAAAAACAAATGGCTGCAAAGATAATATTAAATGGTTTGATGATAATAAATTATTAAGGAAAAATAAATAAAATTTTCCAGCTCATTATGTGAGTTGTTAGAGAGGTAAAAAGATTATGAGACAGATTAACGAGAAAATTAATTGGTTAGAGAAAGCAATAAAGAGGTAAATATAAAATATGGAGTGGAGAATTAGACAAAATGGTTTTGGTGGATGGGTTGCTGAAAAAGGTATAAAGGTTGAAAGTCATCCTAATCCTAACGGTATAGGTTATATAATGCCAGCTTTTATAGTTTATGAAATGAGTACTTTTAAAACTGAAAAACAAGCACTCAGATACATAAAAAATAATACATAAACGTATATAAAAAGGTTTGTGCCATTGTGACACAAACCTTTTTTAATATTATAAATATCACAAATATTATTTTTCTATATCATTAAATTCTCTGCCATTAATGATATTTTGAATAGCATTCTTATCTCTTTCTAAAGCCAAACAATAGAACTTTTACGTATTGAATCTTCAGGAGAAAGTGGTGCTTGCTCCATCTCTTTATCAATTGTTTTTTCAAGATAATCTGTAAAAGCTCTTAATCGTTTTATAATATCCGAGCAATCTTTTTGTTTATTATATTCAAAAGCTCTTAACTCTTCTTTTGATAACCACTTTATCCAGGAACCACATTCATCACAGTACAAACCAGTATTATTTTCTTTTACTTCCGTATGTAAGGAAATACTTCCACATTTTTTACAACAATTCTGATACACACTAATCACCTCTAATATTTTTTGTTCCAAGTTTCACATTAGCAACCATTCAACACCCGGATATTTTTTTATAAAAACATTCAAATCTTCTCTAGTACCTTCTTTCTTCCAAACTTTTTTAGTTTTTTCAAAGAAAAATCCATCTTCTTTTAATTCATCCTTTACCTCAAAACTTCCTTTAGATGCACAAATAAAACTTTTTCTTTGAAAAGACATGTATTTATCACTAACCTCATATTCTATATCAGTTTCAACATTATCAAGAAACTTTTTTTCATTTTCTACTTCAGATGTTTCAAGTTCCCATGATTTTTCTATGCCATTAAAATGATATCCTCTAGCCTTTAATTGATCTTTAATATCAAAACAATTTCTTACTCTTACAATAAGTACATCTTTTTTATATGCTATCGGAACAGGCTCATAATCCTCAATCATTTTTCTAACCTTTTTACTATCACTAGCATCCGCTGTAGCTGCAAAAAATTGTTCTTTTGAAAATAGCCCCATATTAAGACCAGTTTTCAAAAGATGTTCAAATATAGTATAGAATTCTTTGCTATGATCACTGGTGCCACGATTGCAATTATCAATATGATGCGTTAATTCATGAATAGTTGTAACTATAATAGATGCATCATCTCTATATGTATTAAAAATTCTAATATGATGCGTTTTTATATCATAATCACCATGAAAAGATTTTTTATTTTGTTCACTTACTTCAATATAAAATTTTTTATATAAATCCTTTTTAGGATTATTATCATCATATGCATAATCTACTAAATCACATAAAATATTTTTTACTTGTAACATTATTTATTTTCTACCTCTCTTTATTTTCTCTGAATTTTTTCTAAAACATTTTTATTTGAATCATACGAAGTTGGAATTTTATTAAACTTGTCTTGCGAATATTCTGGATCTTCAATATAATAACTATCTTTGATATCAGATATAAGAGACAACTTATTTTGAGATTCTTTAAGTCTCTTATTAATATCCTTTAATTTATATTTTAATGTCTCCTGGAATTTCATAACATCATTTTCAGAAAAGCCAAGCTTTTTAAGTGTATCTTTGCATTTTATATATTCATCATATTCCTTCTTATATATAGTAGCTCCAAAAACATATTGATAATACTTATCCTCATTTTTTTTGAGCTTATTGTATGTATCAAGCATATGTTTGTATGGTTTTCTATTAACATATAACTGCTTCTTTTCTTCTTTAATAATATTTACTTCATCAACAATAGAATTATAATAACCTTTAATTGCATCTGAATCAGTTAAATTATTATCTTTTATAAGATCTATTTGATTTGAAATATCTTGAATCTTTTTTAAAGCTTTTTTAATTTCCTGATAATTAGGATAGTAATCTTTAGGTTTTATTCCTGATTTATATAATCTATAATACTGTCTCTTTTCAAAATCAGTTAATTGTCTTTTTGACTTTCTCCAATACATAAAAGGAATTATATATCTAACGTTAACCTCAATAGGAATAATAGGAAGTGGCTTATTTTTCATTTCAATTCTTTTTTCAATATTTTGAATTGAATATTCAGAACCCAAACTATAATTACGTATAGCCTTAGATAAGCCACGTCCAGAAACTGCAAAATATTCCTCATTCCTTTTCTTTGAAAAACCACGCCTTGTAATTTTATATCCTATATTCTGTACATAATCATAGAATTCCTGAATTGTTTTAGTTTCAATGATAGCTTCATCAAAATCAGCTGCAACCATATCACTATTTTTAAATTCAGTTTTTTTATCATTATAATAATTATTACGTCTATGAGTTTTACCTGATGAAGAAGTTTGTGATATAGGTTTCTTTCTTTTTTTCTTTTTACGTTCTTCTTCTACTTCTTCCCATTTTACACCACTTGATTCAAACAAGGTCATAAAACCATGTTTTTTACAAATTGAATCAACAAGTGGACCAATAATTTTAGAAACTTCTCCATCTGGACATTGATATTTTAAGCCTGTTTGCTGATTTACAGAATTGAAAATAATATGAACATGTGTATGAGCTTTATCTGTGTGAGTTGCTAATACAGCTTCATATCCTGGTAAATATGTTTCACAAAATTCTTTTGTTATTTGGAGTGCATCTTCATAACTTATTTTTTCTTCAGAAGACCAAGAAAGTTCACAATGATATGCTAATCTATCCCTCTTGTTATCAGAAGTCTTCCCATAAAATTCTTTTGTTTCAATCATATCTTTAAGAGCATTGTCCAATGTGCAATTTAAGGAATCATTATATCTACCACCAAGAGTTTTTTCTTTATCTGTAATGTAATTAATGCATCGAGCAAGACTACCATACCTATTATTTTTAGTTGGATGAATTATACTTAAGAATCTAAATATAGCCATATATAATATCCTCACTTATTATTAGTTTCTGAATCACTAGACTGTCCATTTTGAAAAAGCTCCATCAACTTATTCAAGAGTGCAAACAATTTTTTCTTTTCAAATTCATTATAAAATTCTGAATTGAAATTATGAACTATCTGATTTACATTTTTACCAATAGCATTAACTTCATATACTAACTGCTTTCTTAGCAAAAAACTCTCCTTACTTTCAATCGTAAATTTTTCTCCTTCAAGTGAAGATTTTATAATTTTTCTGCAAACCTCAGACTTACTAATACCATATACCTCTTTCATATGATCTAAGTAATCATTTAATTCAGGAGTAATTCTAATAGATATAGTATCCGTTTTATCACCTGTTTTTTCACTCATATTTATACATTACTCCCCTTTCATTAATTATCTAATTTTACTCTTAACATCTGAATATGAATTAATACATTTCTGTAAAGCTATTGCTTTATCAGTCTGAACATAAGCTGCATCCATTTGCTGTTCTTTATTGGTTAACACACACACATCCTGTAAATTCTTACAATACTCAGAAATTGAACTAATTGAAGAATCTAACCTCTGCTTTGCATCTACTAACTTCTTATAATTAGTTTTACAAGCTAAATCAATCAATGCATCTGTAGTAATCAATGATTCATGGAAACCTTCCTGATCATAAGATGTTAAATATAAATTATTATCTTTAATACACAAACCGAAGCCTTCTTGATGGATCTGCTCAACAATCATATCACTCTGCTTTTCTGACATAGCTATTTTTATCTTATTATCTGTAATAAACTCTCTCAATTCTCTTCCAGTAAAATTTTCATTCATATTATTATTTATCTTCCTTTCTAAATGTTATATATCAATGATTTTACTAGCTTTTTCCAATGAAATGTCTTTATAAATGCAAGAACTTATATTAATTTATGGCAAAGTTGCAATCCTGTTATATTAACTTATATGTACTAATATTATATATCCCGATATCATTAAGACTAATATATATTATTTTATATATTATTTTATCTAATTCGGAGTAATACATATTATAATATATATTAATTTTATCTTATTCAGAGTAATATATATTATTATATATATTACTTTTACCTTATTTTGACTAATATATATTATTATATATATTAGTTCTATCTTACTTGAGTAATATATATTATTATATATA
>OOAH01000363.1_pt1 | contig 55297 bp, 81 predicted proteins | sample 1671801 | NCBI WGS metagenome assembly OOAH01 (sample SAMN06348194, study PRJEB24527) | human gut metagenome | biome: human gut; feature: ankylosing spondylitis patient; material: feces | host: Homo sapiens | place: China | collected 2015-10 | reverse complement strand
AGTGGAAGAACGGCGTTGGTTCCGCTCTGACCGCTTACGCAGCAGGCACCGGCGATTGGAACGGCGTTGTGACCGCTTTCGTCGATGGCTGGGCTAAGGAGTACAAGCTGGCAAACGGCTAAGCGATTCTGACTTTCCCTTTTATTTGAGGAAACCGTAATAGGAGGCGGGCGAATGGTTCGCCCGCCTCCTTTTGTTTTGGAGGTATATCATGCAAAAGGCCATCAGCAAATATTGGCCGGTGTTCGTGCTTCCTACGCTGATCGCGTTCATCATCGGCTTTATCTGGCCCTTTATCTGGGGCAGCTTCCTTTCCTTCCAGCGCTTCACCACCGTGAGCAAGACCACCTTTGTGGGCATCCAGAACTATATTTCCGTGTTCCAGGATTCCACCTTCCTGCACGCTTTCGGCTTTACGGCAGCGTTCACTGTGGTCTCCACCGTGCTCATCAATGTCTGCGCCTTTGCCATTGCAATCGTGCTGACCCGCGGCATCAAGGGCACCAACATCTTCCGTACCGTCTACTTTATGCCCAACCTGATCGGCGGCATCCTGCTGGGCTACATCTGGCAGATCCTGCTCAACGGCGTGCTGGCAAACCTGCAAAAGCCCCTGCTGGCACTGGATGCCAAGGCCGGTTTCGTCGGTCTGGTCATTCTGATGTGCTGGCAGCAGATCGGTTATATGATGATCATCTACGTTGCCGGTCTGCAGAGCGTGCCCGGTGACCTGATCGAGGCTGCCAAGATCGATGGTGCTTCTGACCGCGAGATCCTGTTCAAGATCAAGCTGCCCATGGTCATGCCCAGCATCACCATCTGCACCTTCCTGACCCTGACCAACAGCTTTAAGCTGTTCGACCAGAACGTTGCCCTGACCGCAGGCGAACCTGCCAACGCCAGTGAAATGCTGGCCCTGAACATCTACAACACCTTCTATGGCCGCTCCGGTGCTCAGTGGAAGGGCATCGGCCAGGCAAAGGCTGTGGTGTTCTTCCTGATCGTTGTGGTCATCTCTCTGGTGCAGCTCCACTTCACCCGTTCTAAGGAGGTCCAGCAGTAATGATTAAACAGAAAAAGTTGTGGGATAACATTCTCACCGGCATCATGGCCCTGCTTTGCCTGCTGTGGATCTACCCTATCGTCCTGATCCTGCTGAACAGCCTGAAAAAAGAGGGTACCTTTACCACCTCTACCGTGTTCCAGCTGCCCACCAGTGAGACCTTTGCTGGCCTTTCCAACTACGTCTACGGCGTGATCAAAATGGGCTTCCTTTCCAGTCTGGGCTACAGCCTCGTCATTACCGTTTCCAGTGTGGCCCTCATCCTGCTGTGCTGCTCCATGACGGGCTGGTACCTGACCCGGGTGAACAACAAGCTCAGCAAGTTTATGAACCTGCTCATCGTGTTCTCGATGGTCGTCCCCTTCCAGATGGTCATGTTCACTCTGTCCAAGACCGCAGATACCCTCAAACTGAACACCCCCTGGAACATCTGCATCATCTACCTGGGCTTTGGTGCCGGTCTGGCCGTGTTCATGTTCACCGGCTTTATGAAGAGCGTTCCCATGGAGATCGAGGAGGCCGCCATGATCGATGGCTGTAACCCCATCCAGATCTTCTTCAAGATCGTGTTCCCCATCCTGAAGCCTACCATGATCTCCACCGCCATTCTGGAAACCATGTGGGTCTGGAACGACTACCTGCTGCCCACTCTGGTGCTGGATATCAAGAAGTACCGCACCATCCCCATGGCGATCCAGTACTTCCGCGGCGGCTATGGCCGTGTGGAGCTGGCCCCCATGATGGCCTGCATCATCATCGCCATCATCCCCATCATCATCCTGTACATGACCTGCCAGAAATACATCATTGAGGGTGTTGTTGCAGGCGCTGTCAAGGGTTAAGGAGGAGTTCACCATGCGAGCATGCGGCATTCTGATGCCCGTTTTTAGTCTGCCGGGGCCCTTTGGCATCGGCACGCTGGGGAAAGAAGCCTTTTCGTTCGTGGATTTTCTGGCCCGTGCAAAGCAGACCTATTGGCAGATCCTGCCCATTGGCCCCACCGGCTACGGTGACAGCCCCTACCAGAGCTTTTCCGCCTTTGCCGGGAACCCCTACTTTATCGATTTCCGTGTCCTGCACGAGCAGGGCTATCTGACCGCCGATGAGATTCCCGCTGAGGTTCCGGCTGGACCGGTGGATTATGGTGTGCTCTACCAGCAGCGCCCGGTGGTGCTGCAAAAAGCCGCCGATCGTCTGCTGGCTGCAGCCAGCGTGGAGTACAAAGACTTCTGCACGGCACAGAGCTTCTGGTTGGACGATTACGCCCTGTTCATGGCCGTCAAGGCCGAACAGGGACAGGCAGGCCTGTGTGACTGGCCGGATGACCTGCGCACCCGCCAGCCCGCTGCCGTAGCCGCTGCCAGGGAGCGTCTGGCCGGGCAGGTGGATTATTTCAAGGCGGTGCAGTTCTTCTTCTACACCCAGTGGAACGCCCTGAAAGCCTATGCCAACAGCAAGGGAATCCAGCTGGTGGGAGATATCCCCATCTACGTCAGCCCGGATTCCAGCGATCTGTGGACGCGGCCGGAGCTCTTCCAGACCGACGGCCAAACCCACCTGACGCAGGTGGCAGGCTGCCCCCCGGATGCCTTTGCGGCAGACGGTCAACTCTGGGGCAATCCGCTCTACGACTGGCCCCGCCACAAGGCCGAGGATTTTGCCTGGTGGAAGCGCCGGATGCAGCACGCTACTTCCATTTATGATGTCGTGCGCATCGACCACTTCCGTGGTTTTGAGAGCTACTACGCCATCCCTGCCGGAAACAAGACGGCGGCGGGCGGCCACTGGGAAAAGGGGCCGGATCGTGCTTTCATCAATGCCATCCACGAGACCCTGGGTCAAGGCGGCATCATTGCGGAGGATCTGGGATACCTGACCCCTGAGGTCAAGACCATGCTGGCTGCCAGCGGCTATCCGGGCATGAAGATCATGCAGTTTGCCTTTGACAGCCGGGAACCGGGCAACTATCTTCCCTACACCTACCCTCACAACAGCGTGGTCTACACCGGCACCCATGACAATGTGACCACCGAAGGCTGGCGGCAGTCTGCCAGCCCCGAGGATGTCCACTATGCCTGCCGTTACCTGCGCTGTCTGCCCGAGGATCTGACAGAGGCCATGATCTGCGCCTGCCTTGCCAGTGTTTCGGATATGGCCATCATCCCCATGGCCGACTGGCTGCATCTGGGCGCGGAGGCCCGCATCAACACCCCCAGCACCCAGGGAGCCAACTGGCAGTGGCGGCTGGATACCCCGCTTACCAGTCTGCTGGCCGAGCACATTGCCGATCTGACAGCACTGTATGACCGGGCTCCGGCTGTGGCAGACCGCTAAAACGTTCCTTCTTCTTTTCTCCCCATACAAAGACGGCAGGCCCTAGCCCCTCCTTTCCGGAGGAACTGGTGCCCGCCGTCTCTTTTTGCATTATTTTCAATTTTCACACAACATTTTTTCGCCGCATCCCGCACAGGACGTTCCATATATTTCCGCGCAGAACCGTTTCTTTTTTACAAAGCGGCCACAGTATCTTCACAATTCTTTCGCATTTGGGGTTTCATCGCTCTCTTGTTGTTTTTGGGCAATTATGCTATAATCCAATTAGCTTCATATCCGCCTTTGCGCGGATTTTACGAACGAAAGGAGTTTTCCACCATGGAATTTACCTATCAGAGCACGATGCAGCTGCCCGCATCCTATGCGGTTCTCTCCGAAGATGAAATGGTCTACACCGTTGGCGGCGCTTTTGAGCTGAATATCAACGCGCAGGATGTCCTGAATTTCACCGTTAATGTCGGTGTCAACCTGGTACGTATGCTGGGTCAGGCTGCCATCAGCAACACCATTGCCGGTATCATTGACATGCGGAACGATGGTCTGACCACGATGGGTGCCATTGAGCATTACTGGGGCCGCCAGACTCCCGTGGGCAAGACCATGACTGTGGTTGCTGCCGGTTTTGCAGGCGTTTATGTCTACTACTGGGCTAGGTCTGCTATTGAAAGCTTCCTGTCCATTTACAATGACATGCGGAACATCTACAACGAGAGCGAAGCCAAAAATCAGGCACAGGCCGCAGGTACAGCAGCTCTGGCCGCCTGAGTAAATCTTTGAAAGGAGCCTTTTATGGAAAACTTGCGTATGCCTGCATCTTATGCAACGCTTCCGGAAGAAGAGCTGCCGGAGATCTTTGGCGGCGGAGAACTGGGAGATGCATTGGACAGCTTTACGGATAACCTCCACTTGGACGATTTCTTCTTTCAGGGGGGGATCCTCTCCATCTCCATCTCGTTTGTGCCTCTGCTCCTGTTCAATGTTGTTGTTTCCGGCTACCGGTTTGTAGAAAACATTTACAAGAACCTGTCCAACTGGTTCGGTTATCACGATGATACCTTCTCTGCTGTTTCTAATTTCACGGATGAAATGCGCCAGAAACAGCAGCAGCGCGGTATCTGAGTCCTTTTCCCTAATGTAAAACGCCGATTGGAAGTCATCTTCCAGTCGGCGTTTGTTGTATAATGAAAAGGGGCTATTTTGCAACAGCCCCCTTTTTTAGTTTCTATCATTACCCTTCCGCTCCGGAGGCCTACCTTATTGCAGCATTTACCCGGGCAACAAAAATGTAAAAACAAGAATGGGCGAAAAAACATTGACCGCAGCATGGATTACCCAGCCATACAAAATGCTTCCACGGGCTTTTTTTAACGAAAGCCATCCTAAGGCATAGCCTATTCCGCCCGTCAGGGATACGATGAGGAACATGGCGAGGAGGTTCTTGTCTGGCAACGCAGCGATGTGAACCATGCCAAAAATGAGAGCTTGCAGGGCGTTTCCTATGGTTTCTCCCCATTTATTGCACAACCGTTTGCAGAGAAACCCACGAAAGAGAATTTCTTCCGATAAGGAAGTCTGCACGACAGCCCAGATCAAGATGACAGTAAATGTTTCGATGCTCCACCCGGTTTGTCGAAATACGTCCACTGTAAATCCTTGATAATTCAAATTGCCAGATCGATAGAGCCACAGATAGGGTAAAAATAGTACCACTAAAAATCCCACAAGGATACAAAACATGATCTTCAAAGGTGGGGTAGGAGCAGTTTTGAGCCCCAGCCATTTGAAAAAACCGGTGGCCCTTTTCTGTGTCAGAAGATACCACACAAAAGGAATACTTAGAAAAATCAAAAGCTGTAAAACTGCACTTATGATCTGGTTAAGCAAAATCATACCATTCCTCCGTCATTGGGCTTTGTTTCCTCATCCATCCGGAAAATGCAGCCGGGTGGTCAACGCTATTATACTACGACGTCCATGGAAAGTATACACCGGTTCAAAATCGAATAATTAAGCTTTCATCCTGGATGCTTTCCTGAATTTAGAGGGAGGCATCCATTTTGTTTTCGCTTGGGTCCTGCTGTTATTGTAATAGTTGATATAATCAGCCCTTGGGTTGACGGAAACCGTTTAAACGCTTTATTCAGCATATCTTTAATTTGTTCCATGTTCGGGCTGGTGGAGAGATTGTAAGAAACAATCTCATTTGTGTTCATATTTGCGGAGTTCTTGGACGAGCGCAGCTTTTTCGCCTTGAGTTGCGCTGCGCATCGCTCTTCTCTCAAGGCAATCTCTTTTTTTACGACAGCAATCTCCGCTCTCAGACGCTCATTCTCTGCTCTGAGCCGAATCATTTCTTTGCGCTCTGAAGGGGTCAGTTCTGCTGGTACTATTTGCTTCTTCATAGCAGGCTCCTTGGGCGACCGTCCTTTTCGTTGTGCGGCCAATCCCTGATACCCTTTCATTTTGTATTCATAACTGTATCGCATAAAAATACCCCCAACACTGGATGTCCAGTATTGGGGGTACATATCACCGGAGTGTGAAGCTCTTTTTGTTTGGCCGGGTCCAGATGCTCAAATGACTCGCAGAGCCCCCTGCTCCCGCAGACGGAGCAGATAGCAGCTGCCCGCACCGAACACCTTTTCTATCGCGTCGTGATATTTTGCCGTCAGCATACCGGGTACAAACGCCTGAATGGTCCCTGCAAAGCCGCCGCCCTGCATCCGCCAGGCTCCCCCCTGCCCCTCCAGCAGAGTCTGACTGAGGGCAAGCGCCACCGAGAGCCCCTGATGCCGTACGTCTGTGGAGCAGTAAACGTTCTGGCACAGGGCAAAAGAGGCATGTCCGCTTTCCAGAATCAGCTGCAGGAGGGCATTGAAATCCCCGCTGACCAGGGCATTCCGCTGGGCCAATGCGCGGGCATTCTCCTCAAAATAGTGGATCGCACGCAGAACGGCACGATCTCCGCAGGCCTTGCGCAGGCGTGGCAGAGCCGTCCAGAACTCCTGTTCCTTGACCTGCCCCAACACCTTACCGCCCAGACAGGCCGCCACCGATTCCATTTCATGCCGGATGGCCGCAAATTCACCGGTCAGCTCGCTGTGACTGCCCCGGGTATCGGTCACGCAAAGGGTCATGCCCACCGGGAGCAACCCTGCCGTGTGGATCTTTTCTATCCGGGGCTTCTTTGGGTCGGCAAAATCCGCAAAGATGACCCCGCCCACGGCGCTGGTCAGCTGATCCAACAGGCCGCTTGGTTTTCCGAAATATGTATTTTCCGCATACTGGCAGATCTTCGCCAGCTCCGGCGCCGTCAGACCACAGCCATATTCCCCGTTCAGGATGGCCGCCATCCCCATCTCAAAAGCCGCAGAGCTGGAAAGCCCGCTGCCCCGGAGCACGTCGCTGGCGGTATAGGCATCGAAGCCACCCACCGTCTTTCCCTGTGCCCGGAAACCTTCCGCAATGCCCCGGATCAGACTGGCCGAATGGGTGCTCTCGCCCTGCTGGGGCTCGGCCTCGCTCAGATCAATGACATCCAGCTTGTTGAAGCCCCGGGATTTGACCCGGATAAAACCGTCGTCACTGGGGGATGCCACTGCGACCAGATCCAGCGTCACCGCTGCCGCAAGACCATACCCGTGCTGATGATCGGTGTGGTTGCCGCCCAGCTCCGCCCGGCCCGGAGCCGAGTAGACATGCACCTGCCGCCCGGGGCCATAGTACAGCTCAAACTGTTCCAGCGCGGCGGCATACCGCTGCCGCTGGCGGGCCAGCACCGCCGGTTCTGTGCCATAGAGCGTGCAGAGCGCTTCGTCCCACTGCCCCGCAAGGATCTCCCGTCTGAGTTGTGTACTGGTCGCCATGGCCGTTCCTCCTCCACAAACGTTCTCCGCAAAGTCCGTGCATGAAGGGTCCATGCACTTGGGTTAGCCTTATTGTACTTCATTCCGCCCTCTTTTGCAATTTGAATCCGCAAAAAATCCAATTTCAGCGCGAAAAACAAAGTTTCGGATGTACTTTTGTTGAATTTGCAGATACAGTTATGATATACTGGGAATAAGAATGCGGTCAACTGGAGGAAACGATCATGGCAGATGTCTACAAGCAGTCCTTCAAACAGAATTACACCAATAATATTGAATTATCCATCTTCAACTGTGGTCTGGAACGCTGTGCCCCGGGCCAGACCTGGGGCCCCGGTATCCGGGATCACTACCTGATCCATCTGGTGGTCTCGGGCAAGGGTACTTTTGAAGTGGGCGGCAAGACCTTTGAGGTCGTGCCGGGAGATCTGTTCTTTGCCCGGCCCAGTCAGCTCATCCGCTACTCTGCCGACGAGCAGCAGCCCTGGGAGTACAGCTGGGTCGGCTTCAACGGTGCCTGCGCTCACAAACTGGCGGCACAGCTGCCCTTTACCGACACTGCTCCTGTGCACCACACGCAGGACCCGGAGGGAATGCGGGCAGCCCTGACCAACATCTATTCTTCCCGTGGGTTAGAGCCTCAGGATGAGGCTGCCATGGTGGGGTACCTCTACCTGTTCATCTCTGCCCTGATGAAGGAAACCAGCGAGACGCGCCCCCACAACGCTTCCTCCTCCAATCAATATGTACTGAATGCCATCAAATACATCCAGTTCAACTATTCGCACGACATCTCCATCGACGATGTCGCTAAGAGCGTGGGCGTTTCCCGCAGTCATCTGTACCGGGTGTTTATGCTCAATGTGGGCAAGAGCCCCATCGATTATCTGACCGAATACCGCATCAACGAAGCCTGCAAGCTGCTGAGGGCCGGCAACCTTTCCATTGCAGAGGTTGCCATCTCGGTGGGCTTCTTTGACCAGTTCTATTTTTCCCGGGTCTTCAAGCGTGCCAAGGGGATGCCGCCCAGCAAATACATTGCCGCCCAGAGCGAAAATGCAGATGCCCCCGCTTCGGAAGAATCCTGACCCAATCCCATTCCAAAGGAGAATTTCCATGCCCTTACAAAAAAATCAGGTGCTGACCCTGACCATTGAGCGCCTGTCCAACGATGGCAGCGGCGTTGCTCACAGCCCGGACGGCGAGGCTGTGTTCATACCCGGCACTGCCCCCGGCGACGTTGCCTCTATCCGCATCGTCAAGGACTGCGGCCGCTATGCTTTCGGCATTCTGGATGCCATTCAGACCCCCTCGCCTGACCGTATCCCGGTAGATTGTGCAGTAGCCGGCCCCTGCGGCGGCTGCAGCCTGCGGCATCTGGATTATGCCGCTGAACTGCGCGCTAAGGGCGAAAGCGTTACCGATGCTTTCCGCCGCATTGGCGGGCTGGATGTACCGGTGCTGCCGCCCCTCCCCTCCCCCGAGATCGACCGCTACCGCAATAAGGTTCAATTCCCGGTGGGCCGTGATAAGAATGGCAAGCCCTGCATCGGTTTCTACGCCGGGCGCACCCACCGCATTGTACCCTGCCCCGACTGCAAGCTGCAGCCGGATGTGCTGAACGAGATCGGCAATACCCTCTGCGATTTCTTTGCCGCCCACAACATTCAGCCATACGATGAGCAGACGGGCAAGGGGCTGGTGCGTCATGTGTTTCTGCGCCGGGGTGTCCACAGCGGCCAGATCATGGTCTGTCTGGTCTGCACCCGGGCAAAGCTGCCCCACGCAGAGGAGCTTTGCCGCGCACTGACTGCGCAGTTTGCCGATATCGCCACCATCCTGATCAATGTCAACGCCAGAAACACCAATGTGATCCTGGGCAGCGAGACCCACATCCTGTACGGCCCCGGGTTCATCGAGGACACCCTCTGCGGCGTTCCGGTGCAGTTGGGCCCGTTGTCGTTCTATCAGGTCAACACCCTGGCCGCTGAGCAGCTCTATGGCATTGCCGCAGAATATGCTCAGTTGACCCCGGATGACCTGCTGCTGGATCTCTACTGCGGCATGGGCACCATTGGCCTATCCATGGCAGACCATTGCCGGGAGCTCATCGGCGTGGAGATCGTGCCTGAGGCCATCGAAAGCGCCAAGGCCAATGCTGCCCGCATGGGTGATGCCATAGCCGCAAAGAGCCGCTTCTTCTGCGCCGATGCTGGTAAGGCGGCCTCTCAGCTTGCCGCCGAGGGCCTGCATCCGGATGTTGTGATGCTCGACCCGCCCCGCAAAGGCTGTGACGAAGCAATCCTTTCCGCTGTCGTCACCATGTCCCCCCGCCGGGTGGTCTATGTCAGCTGCAACCCCTCCACCGCCGCCCGGGATGCCAAATGGCTGGAAGAGCATGGGTATCGGGCAGAAAAGGTGCAGCCGGTGGACCTTTTCCCGAGGACGAAACATGTGGAGGTTTGCAGTAGTTATATCAGAGTAGACAAATAACCTGCCGATTTTGTCGGCGCCAACAAAATCGCGTTATTCGCGCATTTTGCGAAAAGTCAGCGAAAAGTGCGCGTAAATTCAGCGATTCCGCAATCTAAGCACAAAGGCCGCCCAGTACGGACGGCCTTTGTGCTTTTATTCTTTGTACGCTCCAATGCTCCTAATGAAAGCCGATTCTTGAATATATTGCACATCCTCTGCGATTGAACTCACCGACGATCTACTGGATCGTATCTCAAAAGAGTTTACTATAAATTTTTGCAATGCCTGCAAATTGTAGTCAATTACCGACTTTCCGAAAAACAACGCAAGCGCCCGGATGATGGCTTCTTCATGTCCAGCAAATTCACATACAAACAGCTTGCGTTCCGGGATAAAATATACCCAATACGGAAACCGCTTTTTGTCATAGGAATTCTTTGCGTCAATGCATAGTGGGTCATTTTTTACGAAGTTCACCGCCCGAGCCATAATTTTGTTTAACTCGTTTTCTCCTATTGTGCAGCCTGCAGGAAAAAGCTCCTCCGTGAATTTCAAAAATAATTCTTCACCTTGGATTCCCGCAAACGCTTCATTCCATACGGAACCCCATTCTTTATGCTCATCGGTTTTTTCAAAAAGCATCGTACAGGCCAGTTTAATAAAGCTCTCAGGCGACGATACTTTGAAATGCAATTTTTCCATATATACCACCTACTACGCCTCAGGTGAAAAGCTCCAATGTATATCAATATTTTCCCCGTCCAGATCTATACGGCGGATAAGGCTATGGACAAGCTCCCGCCTTTCGTCCAGAGTACCGTTGTCCAGAACGTCCTCTGCCCCGACCAAAGCAGTCCGGGCAGCATCCATGCGCCGAGCGGGCGGCTCCTCTACGGCCTCCGCCAGGGCGGCTTCCACGCCGTCAATTTCAGCCTGGAGCTTTGCCACGCGGTCTCCGACCATAGAGGCAGGCAGTGAACCGCCCATCTGGTACAAGTCCAGAACACGCCCCATCTGCGCCCGCAGATCGTTCAGGCGCTGTTGCAGCGCAGCCCGGCGCTGGGCTACATCTTCGTCCTGCTGCGGCCCGGACACCGCCAGCTCAAGCGCCGCCGGGTCAAACGCCAGCTTCCGAATCTCGCCCTCTATAATAGCGTCCAGCTTTGCCACCGCCCAGCGGTCATTCCGGCAGTTTGGGTCGCGGATCATGTGCTTTGCGGATTTTGCCCGAGAGTAACAAACGTAGTATGGCCAGTAGCGCTTATTCTCGCCCCTGCCCGAGTAATTGCCGCTGGCAAAGTACCGGGCGCCGCAGCGGGCGCACCAAATAATGCCGCCTAGCAGGTGCGTGGATTTGAACGGAGAATTCCGCTCCATACCATCCGAACAGGTACGCTTCCAGCTTGAGGTGGCAAGCCGGGCAGCGGCAGCGTCAAAGGTTTCCTGCGAGATCAGCGGTTCATGCTGACCATCGTACACCTTTTTCGCCCAGTTTATCTTCCCGGTATACAGCGGATTCTTCAGGACGTCTCGCACCGTGGTATCAGACCCCCAGTCGCCGTCCTTGGTGGTGTAGTGGGCAGCCATGTACTTGCGGATGCGGTTCACTGGCCACCCTTGGAGGTACAGAGAGAACACCTCCCGCACCTGCATGGCCTCGTACTCGTTCACCACAAGCCCAGCGCCGCCCTCGGCAATGGTCTTGTAGTCGTAGCCGATGGGAGCAAAGCCGCCGCCATGGAAGAGGCCGGCCTTTGCCCGACCGACACGGCCAACCGCCATGCGCTCCCGGATCTGTTCACGTTCCAGTTGGGCGAACACCGACAGGATGCCGATCATAGCCCGGCCAAACGCCGTGGATGTATCAAAGTTTTCGTTCATGGAAACAAAGGCGCAGCCGTTTTTCAGGAACACGTCCTCGATCAGATACAGGGTATCCTTTTGGGAGCGGGACAGCCTATCCAGCTTCCAGACCAAAACGGCGTCGCACTTTTTCGCCTGCACAAGGGAGATCAGCTGCTGCATACCCGGACGTTCCAGCTTTGCCCCGGAGAAGCCCGGGTCGGTGATGACCTGGGCAACCACCCAGTCCTTCGCCAGACAGTACGCCTTCAGGCGCTCCTGCTGCTCGCTGACAGAATAGCCTTTTTCGGCCTGCTCTCTCGTGCTGACGCGGACATAGCACACCACCCGCAGGCGGGCGGAATCCATATCGCGCACAAAATCACCCCTTTTCAAATTCAGGGCGACGTGCTACAATAAAGGCAGTTGGTTTCCATGTCAACTGCCCGTGCTTTGTGGCGCAGCCCCCTGTTCCAGCAGGAAGCGGCCACCTCACCTTTTTATGTTGTAGCACTGGCCCCAGCGCTGACCCTTTCCAGAGGGTCGGCGCTCTTTTGTTTTTACCACTAAAGACCACACCCCAACCGGGGCGTGGTCTTTTTTCATTTTACCCGGTGCCTTCGTGCATACTCGTAGCTTCGGCATCTGGGGTGCCGGATGCAGTACCAAAGTTCTTTTCGTATGCGGCCTCGGCAGCCGCTACCCCATAATCGCTAGGATACGCAGGGGTGTTTGCAGGAACGTCTCCGGCCCTAAGCGCTTCCGAGACTTCAACCATATAGCGAATTATGGCTTCACGCGCCTCTGGCTTCATGCGCAGGAATTTCTCAATCATTATATAGTCACCATGAGTAAGATGGGATTCCTTTGCAAGAGCATCCAAGGCATCACTTGGCGAAGCCTTAAAAATTTCGCCCTCGCCATTCCGAAGCCATTCTTCATTCACGTTAAACTCTCGGCATATAACACGCACCGAATAATCAGAGATATTCCGCTTTCCGCTCTCGATTAGCGCAATAGAATTCTGCTTCAACCCTATTCTTTCAGCAAACGCCTGCTGCGTCAGATCAAGCATCTTTCGGAGCATTTTAATTCTTGTGTTCATTTCATCACCTCCTTTATTGGCACTCTCATTATACACCCGATTTATAACCAAGTCAATAAAAAATATCCAAATCAACAATTCTCTTGTTGACAATATTGATTTCACAATATATAATTATAACGAAAGCAATAAACAGGAGGTGGATAAAATGAAGAACCACGACTATACCGAAAAAGAGCTTTCAGATGCAAAAGAGATCATTGCGATCTACAACAAGACCCCCGAAAAGAAGCGCCCCTTGCTGACTGCGATGGCGAACGCCTTCCTTGCAGGTATGGAGGTGCAGGAACGCCTCACCGAGGGAACCGAAAAGCGGGCAGGGTGAGGGGGTGAGAACAAGATGGAAAAAGACCGCAGCGACACCCGCGAGGAACTTCTGCTGCACTTCGGCTACCCCAAGGATACGCAGGAAAAGGGCGTGGCGGTTGGCTGCTGGGAACAGAGTGAAGCCTTTGACAAACTCGCAAGTCTCCCCGGCCTGCTCCCCTACCTCGACCAAAATAAAAAAATCCGAATCGTATTTGACTACGACCCGGATTTTCCGAGAGCACTACTTCAAGTCACGGGCCTGAAAGATAGCGATTACGCTGTCCACCATTCAGAGAGCCGTACAACGGCACCCTGACGGATACACCGGGGAGCCTTCAAGTTCCTCGGTGGAGTCCCAAAAGACCTCGGCGCCGATAAGCACTGGGCCTTTCGGGATAATACCTGACGACTGCGGCTTTGAATACACTTCATTGCACATAAAAGAAGCTGCGTCAAGCCGCCTGCAAGCCGCCACGCGGTCAGCCACATTTTCAAAGTACGTCAAGTCAACATAGTATTTTTTCACTGTTCTCCCTCCCTTCTACGAGAGCTGGGCCGTTGCAGCGGCCCGCCTCCTAAGTATAAGGGAGGACAGCTCAAAAGACAAGGTGACCCGCATGAAGATCACGAACCACTTCCCGGACGGCGCAACCCGCAGCACAACGGCGGGCGTCCGGGTGCCGTACACCGTAAACACCGCCCCGGCCTACCAAACTCTGGCAGCTGTGAGCGAGAAACCCCGGACACGGGAAACGCCCGAAAAGAGGTGATTTTTCCACACTTTTCCCCAGGCTTTCAACACTGCTGATACGAGAAACTAACAGGAGGCAACGAAGGAAATGGAAAGGCTTTTGATGAAGTTCGGCTGCACCGCAGGCCAGGCCGCAGCGCGCGCCCCGCTCTATACCGGGGTTCTGGTTTACGAAGTGCTGGTGCTTGCAGCTGGGATTTTCCTGGCTCTCGACCAGGCCGGACGGCTCGACCGCCTGGGTTATAACCTCGGCCTGGCCCTTCGCCGCCTGCTGGACTACACCCACGAAAGAAGGTGAGGCCGCAGCCCCTACCCGAACATCCACCTACAAAGCCAAAGGAGGCACGACATGGAACATACCAAAGCAAGCAGCCTGATTGACATGGCCAACGGCGCCATCAAAGAGCGCCTGGACTACGAGATGGGCCGCGTGATTCAGAACATCAGCGACCCGAACACCAAGGCCACCGCCAAGCGCACCATCACGGTCAAGATCACCTTGGAGCCGGACGAGGAGCGCCAGCACGTTGAGGTGAGCGCTACCGCTTCCAGCACCCTGGCGGCCCTGCACCCGGTCAAGACCGCCCTTGCGGTCGGCCAGGAGGGCGGCCACACTGTAGCTGTGGAGCTTACCCCGCAGATTCCCGGCCAGTTCGACACCTACGGTGGCGAGGCCCCGGAGCGCAAGGTTCTCAAGTTCGCCGACATTCACACCGCATAAAGAAAGGACTACAAAATGGAGATCAAGAACAGCTTCCTCGCGGACGCAATCGCCTCTCTCGCCGACCTGGGAAAGAAAGCCGCAGAGCCTACCTTCCACGAAGTCAATGGTCGCACCTTCCTGGTGACCGGCAGCGACTACACGGAGGTCGAGCCTCCTGAGATTCCCAAGCCGGAGAAGGTCAACACCCGCAGCCTGAACGCACTGGTGGCGCTTATCAAGAACGAGGTGGACAGCCAGACCGAGAACCCTCCGCTCTACGTTTCCTGCAATACCTACAGTGGCGTGGAGGTTTTCACCACGCCGAACCCCAAGGACAAGCTGCACCGCTGGCAGCCCTACCACGCAACGGCCAGCGACCTCCCGCCGCTGGTGGAGGATGTGCGTTGGAACTTCGACGAAGCGATGATCAAGCTCCGCTCCATGTTCCAGCGGGCTCCCGAGGGTGAGAAGAACGACGTGGATTACATCCTCGACCTGCTCTCGCACATGAGCTTTGACCAGAGCGTCAAGAGCGACGACAACGGCATCACGCAGACGGTGCAGGTGCGCAAGGGTGTCAGCTTCGTGGAAAACAAGGCAGTCCGCCCCATCGTAACCCTGGCGCCCTACCGCACCTTCCAGGAAGTGGAGCAGCCCGAAAGTGAGTTCGTATTCCGGGTCTACGATGACCGCAGCATCAGCCTGACCGCAGCAGACGGCGGGATGTGGAAGCTGGCCGCCCGGGACGCTGTCATGCACTACCTGGAAACCGCCCTGTGTGATGAGATCGCCGCAGACAAGGTCAAGGTGACCCTGTAACCCCTTTTGGAAGCCGCTGCCTGTAGAGTAGTACAGACGGCGGAGGGTGGGAACGAGGGACAACGCCACAGAAAGGGGACGCACACAGAAATGAAAATAGCCCTGCAGCACGGCCAGATCATACTGGCCGAGATAGAGCCGCTGCGGTACGACCAGCTCAAGCGCATGGGGATTTTCCGCTGGAACAAAACCACACGCACCATGACCGGCCCGGTCAGCCTGGACGCCCTCAACGCCTTACATAACCGCTTCACTCTCCCGGACTTCGTGGAGACCGAGCGGGAACGTCTGGCAGAGGTCGCCCGCCAGGTAGAACAGCAACGGGAGGCCACAGAGCCGAAACCGCTTGCAGCATACCCGGTCAGGGCGCAGATGTTCCAGCACCAAATCCGAGGCGCCAACATGGCGCTGCTGCAACTCACCTCGGGAGGCAAGGAACAGCATAAAGGCTTCGGTTTTCTCTTTGAAATGGGCTGCGGCAAAACCCTGACGGCCATTGCCACGATGGGCGCCCTGTACCAGCAGCACCGCATCGAGCGGGTGCTGGTAGTAGCCCCGACCAGCGTGTGCAGCGTCTGGCCGCACGACCTGCAGCAGTTCGCCGCTTTCCCCTACCACTGCGAAACCCTGCTGGGAGAAAAGAAAAAGCGCCTGGAAGGTCTGGACGCCTTGGAGGTCTGGCCTTTTGCCTCACTCAAGATCGCGGTCATCAACTACGAAAGCACCCACCGGGACGGAATCTTTGACGCCCTGGTGGAGTACGACGCCGACCTGATAATCTGCGACGAGAGCCAGCGCATCAAGAACCACAGCGCCGCCCAGAGCAAAGCCCTGCACAAGCTCGGCGACAAGGCCCGCTATAAACTAGCATTGAGCGGAACCCCGGTGCAAAACAACGCCGTGGACTTGTACAGCCAGTACCGCTTTTTAGACCCGGCGGTCTTCGGCTCGAACTTCTTCGCTTTCAGAAACCGCTACTGCGTAATGGGCGGCTACGGACAGCATCAGATCGTAGGCTACCAGCACATGGAGCAGCTCATACAGAAAGAACACTCCATAGCCTACCGCGTAACCAAGGCCGAATGCCTCGACCTCCCGCCGCAGACCTTCGAGAACCGATATGTGAAGTTCAGCCCGGCGGAGCGCAAGCTCTACGACCAACTCCGAAAATCCAGCTTTGCAGAGCTTGCGGGTGGTGACAGCATAACCGCAACTACGGTGCTGACCAAAATGCTCCGCTTGATGCAGCTCACCGGCGGCTTCACGCAAACCGACGACGGCACCCGCCCGCAGCAGATCGGCACCGCCAAGCTGGACGCCTTGGAGGACATTCTGGACGACTACGTCCAGGAGGCCGGGCAGAAGCTGGTGGTTTTTGCCCGGTTCCGCCCCGAGATCGCGGCCATTGAGAACCTGCTCCGAAAGAAGGGCATCAAGTACGGCTCGATCTACGGCGACGTTCCGCAGGCAGAGCGGGGCGGCATAGTGGACGACTTCCAGCAGAACCCGGAAACCAAGGTCTTTGTAGCGCAGATTCAAACAGCCGGCCTCGGCATAACGCTTCACGCCGCCAGCGCCGCAGTTTTTTACAGCATGGATTACAACTATGCGAACTACGCGCAGGCTTTGGCGCGGATTCACCGCATCGGGCAAAGCAACCCGGTGACTTACATTCACCTCCTGGTGGAGGACAGCATCGACGACAAGGTGCTTGCAGCCCTTGAGAAAAAAGAGGACATCGCCAAAACCATAGTGGACAGCTGGCGAACCTACTTCTAACCGAAAGAGAGGAAGAACAACAATGACGATTCCTGAACAGGTGGACGCATACCGCGCCCTGCTGGATGAAAAAGACCGCCTGGCAGAGGAAACCAAGGCCAACAACCGGGCCATTGAGGCCGCCCGGGACGCCCTCGCAACGGCCATGATCGAGGACGAAACCCCGCAGATCACCCGGAACGGCTACTCTTACACCCTGACGCCCAAAACCAAATACAGCAAGGCAGCAGGCAAGGATGCCGAATTGATGGACGCCCTCCGCTCCAACGGCCTGGGCGACCTGATCAAAGAAACGGTCAACGCACAGAGCCTGCAGGGTGCCATGAGCAACCTGGCAGAGGAAAATGACGACGAGCTTCCCGAGGAATTCGAGGGACTTGTGAACGTGTACAGCTTCAACGACATCACCCGGCGCAAGAGCAGCCGGAAACAGTAAGGGAGGATAAACACCATGGCAAACGAAAACGCTTTGACCGCGGTTCAGAGCTTCGCTCTGGCACCCATCAGCAGCGAGGTCACTGACCTCATCAAGGAAGAACTGGACGGCCTCGGCCAGATTCCCTTTGACACTGTGAAGATTCCTGCCGGTGGCAGTGTGACCTTTGAGCTTTCCGGCGACGACCCGGACAACCCCGAAGTGGTACAGACCCTGACCGGCGTAATCGTACACCATCACGCCGTCAACAGCTACTGGCCCGGCGAATTCGACGGCAGCAACAACGTGCCGGACTGCAGCAGCGCGGACGGCAAACAGGGTCTGGACATCAAGACCGGCGAAGTCCGGGACTGCTCCACCTGCCCCTTCAACCAGTTTGGCAGCAGCAGCAAGGGCAACGGCAAGGCCTGCAAGAACGGTCACCGCATTTACCTCCTGCGCAGCGGCGAGATGCTGCCCATCCTGATTTCCCTGCCCCCTACGAGCCTGCGGGCCTTTAAGGACTACGTTGCAAAGCGCCTGGTGGTAAAGGGCAAGCGCAGCAGCAGCGTGCTCACCTCCATCAAGCTCAAGAAGGAAAAGAGCGCAGACGGCATTGCGTACAGCAGCTGCGTGTTCACCAAGGCGGGCGACCTGACCCCGGCACAGATCGAACAGGTAAAGCCCACGGTGGCCTGGATTAAGAGCGTAGCCTCCACGGTTCCTGTGGTGGCGGAGGCAGAGCAGCCCACCGCACAGACCGACGCTGACGGCTTTGCTACGGTGAGCGACAAAAACGACGTGCCCTTCTAATACCACAACCTCCGAATGACCCGGTGCGGGCTGCAGGGTAACAGCCTTGCGGCCCGCAACTTTTTTCGACTTGGAGGACAGACGTGGATAAAGTAAACCTCGACGAACTGCTGAATTATAAAGAGGAATACAGCAAGTTCGTGCAGAAACCCGAATATAAAAAAGAGCGCATGACAAGCCTCTGCCCCTTCCACGACGACCGCAAGCCCAGCTTTTCCGTGGATCTCAAAACCGGCAAATTCGTCTGCTTCGCCTGCGGCAAGGCGGGCAACTACGTCAGCTTCAGAGCGGAGCTGGACGGCTGCTCAAACGCCGACGCCTACAAACGGATTCTCCGAGAGCATGGTGTGGACGAAACCAAAAAGGAACCTGCCCGCCAAAACTACACCGTAGACGACTACGCCAAAGAGAAGAACCTCCCGGCGGACTGGCTGCGGATGGTCTGCAGCCTGGAGGACGGCAAAGAAAAGGACGGCACCCCCTACGTCAAAATTCCCTACTTCGGGGAGGACGGCAAGCCAAAGGTCACCCGCAAGCGCATGGGGCCGCACAAGTTCAAGTGGGGCTTCGGCTCGGCGGGAAATATGCTGCCCTACGGCCTCTGGCGCAAAGAGGGCTTGGAGATCGCAGGCAGCTGTATCTTGGTGGAGGGAGAGAGTGACGCACAAACCCTTTGGTTCCTCGGCTACCCCGCCCTGGGCATTCCGGGTGCTTCCACGTTCAAGCCGGAATGGGCGAAGAGCCTCAAGGGGATAGAAACGCTCTACATCCATAAGGAACCCGACCAGGGCGGTCAAACCTTCCTGGACAAGGTGGCTCACGCCCTGAAAGATGCCGGCTTTGATGGAGGGGTAAAAACCTTCTCCTGCGCAGACGGCGGGCAGAAAGACCCCTCCGCCTTGTACCTCGACCTGGGCAAGGAAGCCGCCCAGGACAAGCTGGAAGAACTGCTGGCAGCGGCGCAGCCCCTGGACTTGGAACACCTCGACGGCGCCCTCCCGGTGGCGATTGAGGGCGCACCCAAGAACCTGCGGCAGCCGCCCGGCTGGCAGTACGGCGAGTTCGGAATCAGCCGCATCGACGAAAAGACAGAACAGCTGGTCTGCGTCTGCCGGACGCCGATCATCCTGACCAAGCGCCTCAAAAAGACCGACACCGGCGAAGAAAAGATAGAGGTCGCCTGGAAGCGGGACGGCAGGTGGCATGACGCGATTTTCCCCCGCTCCATGATCTTCCAGAGCCGCAGCATTACGGTGCTGGCGGACAAGGGCTGCACCGTAACCAGCGAGAACGCAAAGCAGGTGGTGCGTTTCCTTGGCGCTTTGGAGCAAGAGAACATCGACGCCCTCGGCCTGCAGGAAAGCACCTCCACCTTCGGCTGGCAGTCAAACCACCGCTTCCTTCCCGGCCACGCCCCGGACATGGTGCTGGACATCGAGCCCAGCATGACCCGCTGGGCTACCGCCTACTGCAAAAACGGCACCCTGGAAAACTGGGTGGCAAGCATGGCTCCGCACCGCAGCCGCCCCCGGTTCCGCTTCATACTGGCCGCCAGCTTCGCTGCCCCCCTGCTGGCGATCATCAAGCAGCGAATCTTCTTCGTGTACAACTGGGGTGGCAGCCGGGGCGGTAAGACCGCAGCCCTGAAAGCAGCCCTGTCCGCCTGGGGCGACCCGGAGCGGCTCATGGCAAACTTCAACGCAACCCAGGTGGCGCTTGAGAGAATGGCTGGCTTTTACTGCGACCTCCCGCTCGGCATAGACGAGCGCCAGCTTGCAGGCAACAAGCAAGAGGGCCTGGAAAAGATCGTATACATGCTGGCCAACGGCACCGGGCGCAGCCGGGGCAGCAAGGACGGCGGCCTCCAAGAACTGCGCACCTGGCGCAGCGTGATTCTGGCGACAGGCGAGGAACCAATCGGCAAGGCGAACAGTCAGACCGGCGTGAGCACCCGAGTGCTGGAAGTGGTAGGTGCTCCCTTTGAGGACGAAACCAGCGCCAGCGATATGCACCAACAGGCAGCACTAAACTGCGGCTGGGCAGGCCCGGCGTTCATCCAGTACATCCTGGACATGGGCGACAGCGCCATAATAGACGAATACAGCGAGGTGCTAGAACGCATCCGGGCGCTCATGGGAACCCGGAACGGCAGCCACACCGCAGCGGTTGCCACCGTGACCCTTGCAGATCAGATGCTTTCCCGGTGCATCTTCCACGAGGATGCAGACACCGCCCTCATGGAAGCCCAGCACATGGCCAACTGCATCACAGCGGGAATCCAGGAGCAGGAACAGCCGGACGTGAACGAGCAGGCCGCTCAGTACATCAGCGACTGGATCAGCACCAATGCCAACAGCTTCACCGACACCAACGCCATCGGCCAGAGGTACGGCAGCATTGAGGACGGCACGGCGTTCATCCTGCCCACCATCCTGCGGGAAGCGCTGGAAAAAGGCGGTTTCTCCTACCGAAAAACCATGAACTGGCTGGCAGAGAACGACATTATACAGATCGACCCGCACGGAAAGTATCAGGTGGTTCGCTGGTTCGGAAACCGCTCCGTCCGCATGATTGCCATAGACATGGAAGCGCTGCAGAACCCGCCCGACCCGGCAGGCTTCCGTGAGATCACCGACAAGGACGACCTGCCCTTCTAAGCCCGGTGCGCAAGCCCGCAGGGAGCCGCAACAGTTCAGGCGGTAACTTTTCCAGCCGGACAAGGTGAAACGTCCACGGCGCAACTTTTTTCCAGCGGAAAAAACACAAGCTTCCACCATTACCCAAAAATTACACGAGCCTTACACATTTCTCCAAACATAGGTGTAATGAAAAACAAAACGAAAATGCGCTCTTTTTTAAGGTTCCTTACACCTATTACACCAAAAATCAAAATACATTCGTGACGCGAGGCTGAGCGCAGAGCAACAGCCGCAGAACGTATAAACGTACCCTCAAAACAAAGGTGTAAGGTGTAACGCCCACAAAATACACGATTCACCGCCAAATGTGAATTACACTCATTACACCTCCACCAACAGAAAGGACAAAAACATGGAAATCAACGCTACAAACGAAGCCTGCAGCACCGAGAACGAGAACGCCACCCATAACACCTGGTTCCGCTTGAGCCTCGACCTGCACACGCCCCATGACCAGGGCGGCTCGAACCCCGACTCTAACCTGAGTTTTTCCGGGACGACCCCGGAGGCCTTCGACCACGCCCTGGCAACCATCCTGGACGTGGTGACCTCTACCGTGTACGGCGGGCAGCTCAACGGCCTGCAGGAGATCATCGACCGCAGCACCGCCGAGCTGCGGGCCGACAGTGAAAAGGCGCAGCACGGCGCCGCCACGTTGGAGGACATCCTGCGCCAGGAGCCTCCCGAGGACGACGCCCAGCAGCCCAAGCGCAACCCCGCCCTGGACGTGGACACCCCGAAGATCAGCACGGTGACCGAGCCTCGCCCCAGCTTCGCCCCCCCCTCTAAGCCGGGCGCCCGGGGCGCAAAAGGCTTGATGCTGCTCACCTGCCCGGGCTGCCACCACACCTTCAAACACTTCGCCCGGGAGAACACCGACAAGGTCAAGTGCTTCTGCGGCACAGAGGTGCCGGTGGACAACGTCGCCCGCTTCGAGTTCACCTGCAAGCAGTGCGGCAAGCTTTCCTACGGGTGGACGAACATCGAAGCGGCGACCATTGAGGCAGGCGCTCTGCACTGCGTCTGCACAGCAACCGCCCCGGAAATGATTTGGCACCCCGCAACCCGGAAATTCCACGGCTAAAATAAAACGCCCGCACCGGGAAGGTGCGGACAGATTGGAGAAACGCATGAACTACAAAAAACCGCTTCCTTCCCCCTACGACTACGAAAAGCTGGGCGCATACCTCCACGCCCTGGTTGATGCAGGCGCAGCCCACAACATTACCGAGGCCAGGAAGCTGGCCCGCAGGCTGGTGCCCTCGGAGGCGAAAATCCAGAAAGAGATCCTCGCGTACCTCCACAAAGAGGTGGGCGGCTTTTGGTGGAAGGACGCCGCCGGGCCGTACCAGCAGAAAGGCATCCCGGACATTGTAGGCTGCCACGAAGGGCATTTCTTCAGCTTCGAGGTCAAGCGCCCCTTGGTGGGCGAACTGAGCGCCATCCAGCGCAACACCCTGGCAGCCATCAACGCAGCAGGCGGCACCGCCTATGTCGTAACCAGCGTGGAGGACGTGCGCCGGGTGTTCGACCCACAGCAGAACGAAAAGGAGTGGTGACCCTTGCCATACATGAGCCTCCGGGAACAGCGGCACCTGCTGCGGCGATACCTCAAGCAGTACCGCTTGGAGCGGACACCGGCGCACCGCCAGGCTGTGCAAGACACCCTGCTCCACCTCGACCCGATGCACCCCGCCGCCCCGATCATGCGCCTGCGGTACATAGACTGCCGCAGCTGGCGGGCAACAGAGCTGCGAACATACTACTGCCACAGCAGAGCCTTTGAACTGGAAACCCGGGCCATAGACGACCTGCTCCAGGTTCCAGAGATTCAAGACGCAATAACAAAATGGGAGGAAACGCACCGTGACGCTTGAAGAAGCCTGCCGTCTGCTCGACCCGAACACGACGGCAGAGGAACTGGCGAAGATCGAATATTACAACGGCTTCAACGGCAAAAAGGCCTGCATTGAGGCCATCGACGAAGCCTGCACACTGTTGGTGGGAGCTGTCCGCAGCGCCCACCACGAAGCACGGAGCGGCACCGCCCCGGACAGCACCAAGGTCTACCTTGTACCCGAGTACGAAATCAAAGAGATTTTCAATGACATCGGGCGCAGCGAATGGAAAACAAAGACGTCGCCCCGAGAGCGCTTCTTGTGCCTGTCGCACGCCTTGGACAACTGCCCGGCGCTGGTGGCCGTGGACAATACCACCGGCGACGCCTGGACGGAGGATTTTACAAGCCTTCCGGCGGCGCTGGAATGGCTCAACAGGGAGGATAAAAAGTAAATGGACTGGATTTGTGGATTTTTGACCGGCTGCATTGCGGGCTGTATTTTCGGCCTGGAACTTGCACCCAGCAGCGAGAAGATCACGGTGACCGTCAACGAGTGGAACCCCGCAGACCACCCACTGGAAGCAGAGGGCGAAGCCCTCGACCCGGTAGGAGGTGATGCGGAATGAGAAACCTGGAACGGCTGGCGCTGGTAAGCGTCCTGGCAGCAGCAGTCACCATCAGCGGCACACTCAACGCCAGGGTCAAAGACCTGGCCCAGCAGCGGGACATCTACCAAAGCCGGGCCGCCAACTGGGAGCAGGACGCCCTCAACTGGCAGACCGAGGCGAAAGAGGCGGAAGCGCAGGTCGCAGATCTCAAAGCCGCCCTGGAAGCAGCCGAAACCGGCCCCGCCGGGCTTGAGGTGGTATACCTCGGAGAGTTCAACTGCACCGCCTACTGCTCGGAGCAGTACGAGCATATCTGCGGCACCGGGGACGGCATCACCGCCAGCGGCACACCTGTACAGGCGGGCGTGACCGTGGCCGCAGACCCGGACGTTTTGCCCCTCGGCTCTGCGGTATACATTGAGGGCGTCGGCCTGCGGTACGTCCAGGACACCGGCAGCGCCGTGAAAGGCAACGCCCTGGACGTGGCTGTGGACACCCACAGTGAGGCGCTCGCCTGGCCCGGATACGGAACGCACCGAGTCTGGCTACTTGAGGTTGAGTGAATAGGAGGTACAGCATGGACGAAGTGCGACTGATTGACGCAACGCCGCTCGAAAAAGAGATGATGGAATACGCTCGGTACATTGGTTATGAAACCACAAATGAGTGTGAAAGCACTGCCGATACCTGTGCAGACATGGTAAGCAGCGCCCCGACCATCGACCCAGAAAGCCTGCATCCAAAGACGCGCATGAGGTACAACGCTTTAGAACGCACCGTAACATGTCTGAATTGCCTCGGAGACACAAAACTCGGAGATTATGACAATCCAGAAGATTTCAACTATTGCCCGTTTTGCGGATTCAAGACGGAGGGTCTACTGCAATGACAAATCCTTGCTTTCACTGCGCAGATCGCCACCCGGTCTGCCACGATACCTGCGAACGGTACAAGGCCTGGCAGGAATTTCACGCCGCAGAGGTGGCGGACAAGCGCCGAAGGAATGACGCCTGCACCATCCACAAGAACGACTTCGACGAGGAATTCTGGCACGGCAACCCGCAGCGGCGACGGAGGCGGCACAGATGAGCCGCCCCAAGGTTCATCCACCGCAATTCATAGCTGTAACGGCGGACGAATACGAACTGACTCTCGGCGCCTTTGACACCGTCAAAGAACTTGCAGCTTGGAGCGGCCACAAGGTCTTCGCCATATACCAAAGCCTTGAGTATGGGCGGGTGCTTCGGAGAGGCCCGGCCAAAGGCTGCAAGGTGCTGCGGTATACCGATGGACACTATACCTCCGGGATCCTGAAACCAAAACCCCGGCACAAATAACAAAACCGCCTGCGGCAGGTACAACACCCACCGCAGGCGGTTTTTATGCCCTCGGATATTCAGGAACGGCCTCCCACGAGAACGGAAAGTCTTTGTCGGCCAGTCCTTGGCCGTTCCACTTGGTCTGGTAAGTAACCTCCATCCCGATCTCGGCGCCAGCAGCATCTACCAAAATCAGCATCAAGCCATCCTTGAACGGCGTGTCCGCTTCATAGCCGCCGCTCCACTTCGTAGCAGTACACCACCGCACAAGATCGTCGCAGAGCTGTTGCCGGACACATACCCGCCCGGTCTCTTGGATGCGGTACACGTCCTCGGAAACGCCGGTCTGCTCCCCGATGAGCCGGACATGGCGCACATAGCTGAAACGATCTCTGCCGTTGGTCTCCACGATTTTTGTATTCAGCCCAGCCATCAGCGCCGCCCCGCTGCTGCGGATTCACCCAGCAGGTAGACCCAGTGACGCCCGGTCTCGTCCCGCTGCCACTCGCCGCCCATAGCCTCAAAGGCGGATGTCATACCAGCATAGGCGACTTGGTACATATTCGGCACTGGCTCGCCGTTGTCGTCATAGGCCAGGGTGCCAGCAGCCTGCTGCTCTGCAGCAATCCGCTGAGCGTAGGCCCACTGCAAGTCGAGCTTTTCAGCCATCCCCCGGAGAGCAATGCGAAAATCAGATTTTTTCATACTAAAAACATCCTTTCTGTGGTTGGTTCCCACGACCATCTTGTTGGTACCAACAAAATGGTTTCGGCTGCTGCCAGGCAGCCATCGTCAGGTGGGTTATTTCTTGAGCCGCTCCGCCACGGATGCCCAGAACTTGCGGGCTTCTTTGTGGCGCAAGACGTCCGGGTGATTTTCGCCCCAATCCCAGGCCTCCCGCTCGATGTAGGGGTCAAGCTCCTTTGCCAGCCCCATGAAGTGCTCCGCCAGCGCGGACGTGTCCATGTCGGTGACGACCTCGATCTCCGCGTGCTCTTCGTTCCAACGGTGAGCTTCGTTTCGCGTTGCCCAGCTATTGGTGAAGATCGCAATCGGCCAGGAGCAAAGGTTGTACTTCGCCGTGCTGGGCTGGCCGTTCCGCTTGAGCTTCATCAAGCTGTAGGAGTTGCCGCACCAGCTCGGATCGCCGGGCGACCTTTCGATGAACCACAGCCCGTTGTCATTCTTGAAATAAGCCCCGGACACCCGGACGATGTCCCCCGTTTTCATTTCTACGCCGTTCTTGTCAACCATTGTTCAGCCCTCCTTAACCAGTTCCATAAGCTTTAAAACGCGGTTCCACTGCTCCTGATTCATGCAGCCACCGTTGTTCACAAAGTTCCGTGCGAATGCGATCTCGGCTTCCATCTCGGCCTTGCTCATCTCGTTGAGGTTTTTCATTTTCATTTCCTCCGTTCAGTGTGTTTCTTTCGGTGTCTGTGTCTTACCACATAAACGCGGTAAACTCCACTGGCAAACGGTCCAATGATTCAAGGCGCAGTTTGTCTCTTTTGCTCCGCCCTGGACAACAAAAAAGACGGGGTCAAACCCCGTCGGAATAGAGCCGCTCCGCCCGGAACACTGGCGCCATAGAGTAGTGCCAGGGCATGACCCACTCGCCGCCGTCAGACACCCGGATCATCGCCCGCTTGACCCCCTCCCCGGAAAACTCGGCCTTGACCGACTTCTCCGTTCGGGACAGCACCTTCATCAGGAACACGCAATCGTGGTTGCAGGCGCTGCGGGCGTAGTAGACAGAACCAACTTCAAACTTGAACATAACACAAACTCCCTTTCACTTTGCCAGATCGTCAATGATGACCTTTGCGGCCTTGTAGGTCTTCGGATAGCAGCCGGGCATTGCGACCACCTCGCCACCCTTGCGGATAACGTAGGTGTTGCGGGTGACCCGCTCAATCTCATAGCCCTTGTAATCTTTCATCATCATTTTTGTTTTCCTCCGTTTCTTTGTTGTGCCTGTGTCTTACCACACAACCGCCGGGAACTCAATCGGCACAGCGTCCAATCTTCGGACGGCGAATTTGTACTCTTTGCTCCTTGACCGCCCGGCACAAAACCGCTATCATATAAAGCACAGCCCCCGCAGGAGTCCGACCCTGCGAGGGCTGCATACCGGGGTGCATCAGGCCTTAGCCTTCATCTTCGGCTTCGGCCTCCCAGACTTCCTCTGGGCTGACACGTTCAACGCCATCTTCACCGATAAAGCCGTAACCCGTGTCCAACATGGTATGCACCCCCTTTCATAGGCGCCTGGCTCGCAACAGCTGGGCGCCTTTTCTGTGTGTATGATACCACACAAACGCAGTAAAGCAATGCGCACATAGTCCAATAAATACTGCGTGTGTATGGCAAAACTGCACAAAACAGATTTGTCAAGCCCTATTTTCAAAAAAGTTGCGATTTTGAGAAAAGAGCGGACTTTTTTGGTCTTTTTCTATGCTACACTGGGGGTATGCAGAGGACATTCACAAGGGCGCAGGGCTTTATTCCTCCTTTCACCTGCGTCCTGCTAACGCACAGCCAGGGCAACCGGGTGCCGAGCTTCCAGCCCGACCAGCAGGGAGCAAAGCACCCGGAAACCTTGGATTTATGCGGGAAAACCACAGCCGCAGATCGCACACCGCGCGTTCAGGCCCGCTACTGGGCGGCGTAGGTACTACCTGGCAAGAACTGGTAGCGGGGCAGTGAAGGCCCGAAGTGTTCCCGCGCGAAAACCAAAATTTTTCGACCATTTCGCTACGTCAAGCGCAGTAAATGCCCGCCGCAGCCCCAAAGCAAACCCCATTTTTTCATTTTGCGTGCATAGCTCAACAGGTAGAGCGCCCACCTTCCAGGCGGGTGACGTTGGTTCAAGACCCGCTGCACGCTCCAACAAGAGGACGAACGCATGGAAATCGAAACACGGCGACTTGCCGACCTGAAACCGGCAGACTACAACCCCCGCAAAAAGCTGGAACCGGGTGACCCGGAATATGAGAAAATCGCCCGCAGCATTGAAGAGTTCGGATACTGCGATCCGATTATCATAAACCGGGACGGCACCATCATCGGAGGACACCAGCGGACGCAGGTGCTCCTGGACATGGGAGCCGAAACCGCAGACTGCGTTGTGGTAGACCTTGACCCCGACAAGGAAAAAGCCTTGAACATCGCCCTCAACAAGATCACCGGCAGCTGGGACGAAGCAAAGCTGGCCGACCTGATCGGCAGCCTTGACCTTGAGGGCTACGACCTCACCAAGACCGGCTACTCCGAGCCGGAACTAAAGTCCATCCTTGCCCAGGTCACCGTGACGCCTGACGACTTCGGCCAGGATTTCTCCCTCCCGAACCGCCAGCACGTTCTCGCCCACACTATGAACGTCACCCTGCACAAGCAGCAAATTGCCCTCATCCGGGCGGCGCTTGCGCAGGCAGAAAACGAGGGCCTCGGCGAAACCTACGGAAACACAGATAAGAACGGAAACGCCCTCAGCAAGGTGGTGCAGGAATGGCTCAAACAGAACACAAGCTCGTCCGAGAGCGACGGCCTCTGACCTCGATTCACCCGGCAGACTATAACCCTCGCAAGGAACTCAAGCCGGGAGACCCCGAGTTCCAGAACATCCAGCGCAGCCTGAAAGAATTTGGCTACGTTGACCCGATCATCATAAACAAGGACGGAACCATCATCGGCGGCCATCAGAGAGCGTCCGTTTTGAAGTCCCTGGGTTACACCGAGGCAGACTGCATCGTGGTAGATCTCGGCAAGCAGGACGAAAAAGCCCTCAACATCGCCCTGAACAAAATCGGCGGTCAGTGGGACATGAGCCTCCTGAGGGACGCCCTACAAGACCTGACCCTCAGCCCGGTGGACGTAAACGCCACCGGCTACAGTGACGACGAACTCAGCGTCATCCTCGGGGACGTCATGCTGGAGAAGCAGCACGAAGAAAGCCCCATCGACAGAATGACCTTCACGTTCAGCCTGGAGCAGTACGCCGACCTGCAGCAGGCCTTGCAGATCATCGGTGCAAAGTACAAGCCCGACCAAATGGAAACCTTCGGGAATACCAACAAGACCGGGAACAGAATTTACATGGTGGTAAAAGAATGGGTAGAGCAAAAGAAATCCAAATCCGGGTGATACCCTCCAAGATCGCAAACCCCTTCATCCGGGCGCACCATTACAGCGGCAAGGTCGTAAACAACTCCTGCCTGCACTTCGGAGCCTTCCTCGACGGACGCCTCCACGGCGTCCTGAGCTACGGCCCCAGCCTGGACAAGAAAAAGATCATCGGCCTGGTAGAGGGTACGACCTGGGACGGATTTCTGGAACTCAACCGCATGGCCTTTGACGACTACCTTCCCCGGAACTCAGAAAGCTACTGCATCGCCAAGACCATCCGCCTGATCAGGAAGCAGGCGCCGCAGGTAAAATGGATCATCAGCTTTGCCGACGGCTGCTCCTGCGGCGACGGCACCATTTACCGGGCCTGCAATTTCGTTTTGACCGACATCAAGAGGAACGACGCCCTCTGCCTTCTTCCAAACGGCGACAAAATCCATAAGATGACCCTGCACAGCAACCCGACCTCTCCCCGCCCGGAGCTTGGAGGCCGTACCTTCTACGAGGTGACCGGCGGCAAGTACGACTGGGACGCCTACGTCAAAGAGGTCGGCGGCACCATTCTCCCAGGCTACCAGCTGCGCTATATCTATTTCATAGACCCCGAATACAGGAAGCGGCTTAAGGTTCCCGAGATACCGTTCAGCCGCATCGACGAACTCGGTGCAGGCATGTACAAGGGGCAGCAGGTATCCCAGGCGGAGCGCCACGCCGAAAGTCACTTTGAACAGTAGGAGGACGCATGGCAGCAGAAACCAGCGGGCAGCTTTACGAATCCAAGGTCATAGCCCAGCTTTTTGGCGTTTCCGTCCGCCGCATCCAGCAGCTCACACAAGACGGCGTCCTGGAAACAGTACGCATCTCCGGCCAGCGGAACAAATACGACCTCATTCCCACGATTCAGGCATATATCAAATACCTGTCAGATAAGGCGTATGGCCGGGAAGCGAAGCTCTCGGAAACCGAACTGAGGGAAAAGAAGCTGCAAGCGGAAATTGCCCTCAAGGAATCGCAGACCGAGCTTCACCAACTCCGCACCGCCATTGCAAACGGCAAATATATCAGCATAGAGGAAGCGCAGGCGGACTATACGAAGTTCTTTGCAGTCCTCAAGCGCTTTTGCTCCGGCCTTCCGAGCCGGGTCGTTGGCATGATAGGCTCACGAATCTCCCCCGTGGAGAGCAGAGAATTGGAGAAAGACTTGAATAAAGAGATCAACGACATTCTCCGCACTTTCGTCCTTGCAGCAACCGTCAAGGACGGTGACGGTGGATGAAACCCACAGCCCAGCAGCCCCGGTTCTATAAGTTCCGAAAGTACCAGGTTCCTCAGTACATCAAAGATGCCCTGGACGCCCTGAAACCGCCGGATGATATAACCGTAAGCCAATGGGCCGAGCAATACCGCCAACTCAGCCGCAAGGAATCCAACCTGCAGGGCGCCTGGCGAAACAGCGTCACTCCCTACCTCGTCGGCATCATGGACGAATTCAACAACTGGGAAACGGAGCGCATTGTCGTGGTAAAGCCTACCCAGGTGGGCGGCACGGAGGTCGAGCTTAACGCCCTCGGCTACCTGATAGACCAAGACCCGGCTCCGACCCTGATCGTTTACCCCAACGACGAAATCGCCGAAAGCACCTCAGCAAACCGCATTATGAGTATGCTGGAATCCCCCCGATTGAAGCGGCATTTTCTCAAAAATGCCAGTAGCAAGAAGGAGCTGCAGTTCACCACAGATATGTACATCGCCCTCACCGGCGCAGGATCTGCGGCAGACCTGTCCAGCAAGCCCATCCGCTATCTTTTCCTCGACGAGGTGGACAAGTTCAAGGCGGCGACCACCCAGGAAGCCGACCCTATAAGCCTGTCCATTGAGCGAACCAAGAGCTATTTCTCTAACCGCAAAATCTATATTTGCAGCACCCCCACACTAAAGACCGGCCACATCTGGAAGGCGAAGGAAGCCTGCGACATTGAAAAACACTTCTTTGTTCCTTGCCCGCACTGCGGGAAGTATATAGAGCTGAAATTTGCACAGATACGCTGGCCCGGCAAAGATGAGGGTCTAAGCGAAGGTGACCGAGCGGAGGCGGCGCAGTACATCTGCCAGGAATGCAACGGAGTCATTACCGACCACGACAAACCTGCAATGCTCCTAAAAGGAGAATGGCGGAACGTCCGCCAGAGCGCCCGCACCGCCCGCAGCGTTGCCTTTTGGTTCAATACCCTATACAGCCCCTTCACTCGATTCTCGGAAATCGCCCGGGAGTTTATGAAGTCCAAGGACGACCCCGACAAGCTGCACAACTTCGCCAACTCCTGGCTCGCCGAGCCGTGGGAGGATACGAAGCTCAAAACCAGTGCCGACCTCGTACAGGAACGCCAGACGGAGCTTGAAATGTTCGAGCTTCCGCCCTGGACGAAGCTCCTGACCGGCGGCGTGGACGTGCAGGAAACAAGCCTCTATTGGACTATCCGCGCCTGGGGCGATTACAGTACATCCCAAAATATAGCCCACGGCCAGGCCGCAAGCTTCGGCGAAGTCGTAGACATAATGAACCTGGAGTTCAAGCGGGACGACGGCCAACAAATGCTGGTAGACCTCGCCCTTGTCGATTCCGGCGACCAAACAGAGGAAGTCTATGACTTCTGTATGCAGAACTCGGAGTGGGCGCTCCCAGTAAAAGGCACCGACACGATGCTCAGCAACTATAAAATCTCGACCATCAACAAGGCGGGCTCCGCCGCCTACGGTATGCGCCTGGTTCTCGTGGACGGCGGCAAGTACAAGGACGCTATTGCTTCTCGTATGCGCCGCCCGAACGGCAAGGGCAGCTGGATGGTCTACAAGGGCGTTGACCAGGAATACTGCGAACAGGTCACTGCCGAACACAAGATCACCGAACGTGCCGCCAACGGCACAGAGCGCACCCGCTGGGTGCCAAAGACCAGCCATCCAAACAACCACTTCCTCGACTGCGAGGTCTACGCCTACGCCGCCGCAGAAATGCTCGGAGTACGCAGCCTCCACCTGCAGAACAAAGGCAGCGCCGCCCAGCCGGAAGCGCAGCCCGCACCGCAGCAGCGCACCGACACCACCCCCGAGGAAAGCTGGATTCATCAGAACGACGGCTGGTTTTAAGAAAGGAAACACGACATGGCAGACGAAACCATCAACTATGGCGACCCCGCCGCCCTGCTGACGGAAGTAAACAAAGCCATCGCCGCAGTCATGGTCGGAGGCCAGAGCTACAAAATCGGCTCCCGCTCCCTGACCCGAGCGAACCTCACCGAACTGCGGAACCTCCGGGCAGACCTCGCCGCCCAGGTGGAGGAACAGAGCGGATCCTCCCTTTTCCGTGATACGTTCGCCGCATTTTTTGAGGGGAGATAAAGCGCATGGCATGGCTCGACAGAATCATTGAAGCAATCTCCCCCCGGGCAGCCTATATGCGCGAGGGTTGGCGGCAGCAGCTCGGCCTTATCCGCGGTTCAGGCTATGACGCCGCAGACGGTGGCCGGCTGAACAAAAACTGGCGGGCGACCAATGAGGCCGCCGACATCACAGACCGTTACAGCCGGGACACCCTTCGCGCCCGCGCCCGCGACCTTGAGCGGAACTCGGACATTGCAAACGGCGTCCTCAAGGCTTTCAAGAGGAACGTGGTCGGCAACGGCTTCACCTTGCAGGCCAAGACCGGCGACGACGACCTCGACGACCAAATCGAAACCCTCTGGCGGCGCTGGACACGGCGCACAAATTGCGACGTCACCCAGCAGCAGAGTTTCAACGAGCTTCTGCGCATGGCAGTCGTTCGGAAAAAGGCAGACGGCGGCATTCTTTTCAAGAAGTGCTACACCCCCGGCGGCCTACTTCCTTTCAAGCTGCAGGCTCTGGAAGTAGACGAACTATCCCGCTCTGTGGCCTCGCCCAGGTACAAGGGAGATCGCGTCATTGGCGGCATTGAGTACAACGAGTACAACAGGCCCGTGGGGTATTGGATAGAGCAGTACAACATTGACGGCTGGGAAACCAACCAGCCTGTCTTCTACCCCGCTAAAGATATTATTTTCTATTACAGCAAGAGCCGCCCCTCTCAGCTTCGAGAGGTCAGCGACCTTGCCCCGAGTTTGAGCCGCATCCGGGACGCCAACGAGTTTATCGCTGCCGTTTCGATGAAAGAGCGAATCGCCGCCTGCTTTGCCCTGCTCATCAAGAGAGCCGTTCCCACCGGCGGCTTCCAGGGCGGCTCCCGAAACAACACCGACAAAGACCGCATGCCCTACTCTGGCAAAATGCTGACCCCCGGCCTCATTTCGGAAATGAACGCCGGTGATGATGCAGTCACCATCAACCCCGGCAATGGCAGCAGCGAAGCAACCGGCTTCCTCAAGCTGCTGCAGCGCCTTGTGGGCGCAGGCCAGGGCTTGAGCTATGAGTCCACCTCCCGGGATATGTCCGAAACGAATTACAGCAGCGCTCGCCAGGGTATGATTGAGGATGACCTCACATACACTGAGGAAGTGGAGCTGCTGCAGGGCAAGTTCATGGTTGAGGTCTACGAAACCTTTTTGATTTCCGCAGTCCTCGCCGGAAAGCTCACTATCCCGGATTTTTGGAACGACCCGCAGAAATACATGGAGCATGAGTGGGTCGCCTCTCCCAAGAAATGGATTGACCCGCAAAAGGAAGCCAACGCAAATAAAACCGCACTCGAATCTTGCGTCAAGTCCTTCAAGCAGATCAGCGCCGAGCAGGGCCGTGACTGGAAAGAACAGATTGACGACATGGCCGACGTTGTAGCATACGCCAAAGAAAAGGGAGTGCAGATTGGAGGTTACAAAAGTGTCCAGAACGAACCCCAAACAGACCCGAAAGAAAACCCCGATGAATAACCAGCCCCTGCAGCGCGATTTCTCCACGGCCAGCATCCGGGCAGTAAGCGACGACGAAAACAGCCGCACCTTTGAACTGAGCTTCAGTTCCGAGGAACCTGTTCAGATGTGGTTCGGAACCGAGATCCTCGACCATTCCAGCAACGCCATGGATATGAGCCGAATGCAGAGCATGGGCATCGTCCTTTTTAACCACGACAGGAACCGGGTGATTGGTAAGGTCACCCGGGCATGGGTTGAGGACAACCGTGGCAAGGCCACGATTGAGTTTGACAACGACGAGGACAGCGAAACCGTCCGCTCCAAGGTCGCCAGCGGCACCCTCAAGGGCGTTTCCGTCGGCTATCGTGTCTTCAACTATGAGAGCGTCAAAGAGGGCGCCAAATCCCTGGACGGGCGCTTCACCGGCCCCTGCTACATCGCCAAGAAGTGGCAGCCCTACGAAATCAGCATTGTTTCCGTCCCCGCCGACACCACCGTCGGCGTTGGTAGAGATATGACCGAGGACGGGCAGCCGCCCGCAGTACAAACCGCCCCGGGCCTGGCTTTCTACGAGAGCCAGCTCGCCGCAAATCGTAACTACTAACTGGAGGTAAACCACATGAACAAGAGAGAGCAGCTGCGGCAGAAACTGCAGCGCCAGCAGGCCATCCTGGCCGCCGCCCGCACCGCAGGCCGCGACATGACCGAGGACGAGACCCGGGAATTCAACTCCCTGCAGAACGACATCGAGACCCTGCGCCCCGAGGCTGACGCGGAGGCGGAGGCCGAGCGTCAGGCACAGATTGAGGCCGCCCGCACCGCAGAGCGCCAGCGCGTCACCGACATCACCACCCTGTGCCGGAACTTCAACGTCGATGCTTCCCAGTACATCACCGGCGGCCAGACCGTAGACCAGGTGCGCACCGCCATTCTGGACGGTATGATGCAGAACGGTACTCCTGCCCGCACCGGCGTCAAGGTGACCGCCGATGAAACCGACAAGTTCCGCGCAGCAGCAGCTGACGGCCTTATGACCCGCAGCGGCCACACCCCCGCAGCCCCTGCGGATGGCTCCCGTCAGTTTGCAGGCATGAGCCTGCGTGACATCGGCATTGAGTGCCTGACCCGCGAGACCGGCAAGAGCGCTTCCGACTTTATGCGCATGAGCGCAGATGACCTGTATACCGAGCTGGCCCGTGCATTCCACAACCCCTCGGCATCCTTCCCCGCCATCATGGACACCGCCATCAATAAGAGCATTGTCCACGCCTACGACCACGCTCCGACCACTTTTGAGAAATTCACCCGCAAGGGCACTCTGCGCGACTTCAAGCGCACCGACGGCCACAACTACCTGATCGGCGGCGTTGGCGACCTGCTGCTGGTTCCCGAGAACGGCGAACTCAAGGCAGACACCCACAAAGAGGAAATGCTGCCGCAGCGCAAGCTGGACACCTACGGCCGTCAGTTCAGCATGAGCCGCCAGGCGTTCATCAACGACGACATCGGCTTCCTGTCCGAGGTTCCCGGTATGTACGCTGCAAAGAGCAAGAAGCAGATCAACAAGATGGTCTACTCCATCCTCTACAACAACGGCCAGATCTATGACGGCAAGACCCTGTTCCACGCCGATCACAAGAACCTGATCACTTCCGGCAGCGCACCGACTGGTGCAGCCATTCAGGCCATGATCCAGCGGATGCAGTTGCAGGATGACCCGTTCGGCGAGGCTATCAACCTGACCCCCTCCACCATCATCCTGCCCGTTGGTTACGGCTTCGCCATGCAGTCCATCTTCGGTAGCCCCACCATCCAGACCAGCGAAAACACCCAGGCAGCCAACCCGCTGTATAACTACCGCTACCCGCTGGAGATCGTCGAGGACGCCACCCTGAACATCCTGGCAGGTTCCGGCGCTTGCCCCTGGTTCCTGGGCGCCAACCGCGAGGAAACCACCGGCATCCAGGTCGATTACCTGAACGGCCAGGAGACTCCCACCTTCCGCCGCAGCGAGACCGTCGGTCAGCTGGGCTTTGTGTGGGACATTTGGCTGGACTGGGGCATCAGCGTCATGGACTACCGTGCGTTCGTGAAGAACCCCGGCGCTGCCCTGCCCACCCTGTAAGAGATAGGAGGAAACGCACATGATCGCAAACTACCAGCAGCCCGGCTCTGCCATTGACTACCCCAACGGCACCAGCTCCGCTATCTCCGCAGGCCAGGTCGTGAGCCTGACCACCCGCATCGGCGTTGCAGGCACCGACATCCCTGCAAGCGCCGTCGGCAGCCTGTACGTCAAGGGCGTTTTTGCCATGCCCAAGGCGGCCTCTACCGCTATCGCCATCGGCGCCGCCGTCTACTACGACGCCTCCGCCGACAACATCACCACGACCGCTGCAAGCAACATCCCCGCAGGCTGGGCTATTGCAGCAGCCGCTGAAAGCGATACGACCGTGCAGGTCTGCATCGGCTAAGGGAAAGGCGGCGCAGTATGATCTATACCGCAAACAGCACCGTGACGGTGGAGGGCAAAAGCTACCGCCCCGGCGATTCCGTGGACATTCAGGACGCCAGCGCTGCAAAGGAGCTGCTCGCCGTGGGCTTCATCGTGACCCTGCCCGGCGAGTATGCCCCCGGCGAAACGCTGACCGTGGATGTTCAGCAGGAACCCGAGGACGGCGTTGCTACCGGCCACCTCAACAAAGAGGAACTGGAAGCGATGCCCAAGGCGCAGCTCCTGACCCTCGCCGAAAATATGGGCCTGGACACCAAAGACCTGACCAAAGCAAAGCTGGTTGAAGCCATTGCTGCTGCCGAGGTTCAGGCCGAGGTTTGACCGTGGGCTTCAAGGATTTGCTGGTGCAGGATGCAAAGAACGTATTCCTCAACCGGGAAGAATTTGCAGACACGCACAGCATAAACGGCAAGCCAATGCCGGTGCTGGTTGACGATAACGAGATTCTGGAACGCGACAAGTCCAAATTGATGAACGTCACTATCACCGGGATCTACAAAGAGCGCAAGCTGATCTATGTAGCCACCGACAACCTCGGAGCCAAACCCGCCCCGGACGACCTGCTCAATTTTGACGGCGCCTGGTATAAGGTAAACGACTGCACCGATGAGGCCGGGATTCTCTGCATTGAGATGGAGGCGAATCGCTCTTGAAAGAATACGAGGTCTTACAGGTTGACGCCGACGCCTCCATTGAAAAAATGGTTCAGCGCCTGGACAACCTGCAAAAAATGGTTGATACGCCGAAAGTGGTGGCAGCGGCCATCAACTCGGCAGCCCGCAGCACAAAGAACAAGATCGTCAAGGACACCAAAGAGCGTTATTCGACGGCCAACGATTCCGTTTACTCGTCCAGCAGCGCCTTGAAGGTGGACGCCGCCACCGGCGGCGACCTGACCGCCACGCTCCATTCTTCCGGCTCCATGCAGGAGATCATGGACTTCGATTCAAAGCCGAACGCTGGCAGCAGCGCCGCAGCGGCGCACGTCCTCAGCAGTTCCGGCATGAAGTCCTTGGAGCATAACGGCTTAAAGGCTTTCCTCGTTCAGTTCAGCAGCGGACACAAAGCCATTGTCCAGCGGGTGCCGGGCGAAACCTACACCTCGGCGGGCGCTTCAAAGCGTGCGCAGAAATGGGGCGCCAAGTCCGACATGACCCGCATTGAAAAACTGCTTTCGCCCTCTGCTCCGCAGATGTTCGGAAACCCCGACACCGTAGACCCGGCGCTTGAGCGAGCATCCGAGCTTCTCGGTAAGCAGATGGAGAAACAAATTGAAAAAGCGCTCGAATAAAGGAGGCATCCCATGACACCCACCGATCTGCAGGACGCGATTGTCCAGGCGTTGAAGGAGCAGCTTGCACCGCTGCGCCTTACAAACTCCGCAGGGCATGAAGTGGGCGTCAAGGTATTCCCGCAGTTCAAGCCATACCGCGCTCCGAGGCCTGCGCAGTCCACCAATGACGACGACCTCCCGGAGCCGTATGTGCTGGTGGCTCTCGTCAACGGTGAGCAGACCGAGATCGACAAGCCGAACAAGGTTGACGTTGTCGTGGCTGTTGAGGTCTACGACCCCGACCCGAACCGGCAGGGATACCGGGATGCCTCCCACATTTTGAACGTGATTCTGGGGTATTTTGAGCGCAAAGTGAAAATTGCGCGGACGTTTGAGCTTTTGCGCCCTATCAAATGGGACAACGACCTCGACCCCAACAAACACCCATACTATTCCGCAGCAATCGGCCTTCATTTTGAAGGGCCTACTATTTATAGAGAGGAGCCTGAAACGTAATGGCAAAGACCACCACCCCCGCCGCCCCGGAACAGGTCGTTTATGTCGGCCCGAATATTCCCGGCGTTGTTCGCCAGGATTCCGTGTTCACCGGCGGCATCCCGGCACGCCTGGCTGAGAAGATTAAGACAATTCCCGCCATTGAGGGCCTGATTGTCCCCCTGGATTCCTTTGCAGAGGCTCGCAAGGAACGTCAGAGCGGCGCAGGCCGTATCGCTACCATCTGCAACATCGTTGCAAAGAAGATTCAGGAGGGCGCATAAATGAGCTATCTTCATGGCGTAGGTAACAGCGAGGTTGCCACCAGCTTAACCACCCCCACCACGTCCAGCGCTGGCCTGCAGGTCATTTTCGGCACGGCCCCCATCCACCTGGCAAAAGACCCCTACAAGGCAGCGAACACCCCGAAACTCTGTTACAGCTTTGCAGAGTGTCAGGAAGCCCTCGGCTACTCTGACGACTTCGAGAACTTCACCCTTTGCCAGAGCATGGACGCCAACTTCCGTGTTTATAACAACTCCCCCATCGTCCTGGTGAACGTGCTTGACCCGAACAAGGCGGCGCACATCACGGAGAACGCAGAGGAAACCGTCACCGTCACCGGCGGCATGGCGACCTATACCAAACAGTACGTTCTGCTGCCCTCGTTGGTGGTGAAGAACGACGCTACCCCGCTCGCCGCCGATGTGGACTATACCGCAGCGCACGACGATGACGGCAACGTGACTATCGTGCTGCTGTCCACCACCGCAAAGGAAGCAACCGCACTGAAGATCACCAGCAAGAGCATCAAGCCCAGCGGCGTTACCAAGACCGACGTCGTCGGCGGCGTAAACAGCAGCACCAACGAGGAAACTGGCCTGGAAATCATCCGCCAGGTCTATCCCAAGTTCGGCCTGGTGCCCGGCCTGATTATCGCACCCGGCTGGTCGCAGGACGCAACCGTGGCTGCTGCGCTGCAGGCAAAGGTTGAACAGCTGAACGGCTGCTTTGACCTCAACACCATTCTGGACATTCCCGCCAATTCCGACGGTGCAACTGTTTACACCGACTGTAAGCAGGCGAAGGAGAAGCAGGGCTTCTCCACGAACCACGGCATCTGCCTCTGGCCTCGTGTCTTGGTTGGCGAGAAAAAATACTACTTCTCCGCCATGGCCGCAGCGCACACCGTCTGGCTCGACACGAGTAACGACGGCGTCCCCTACGAATCCCCCTCCAATAAGAGCCTGCGCATTACCGGCCTTTGCTTGGACGACGGCACCGAGGTGCTTCTCGACAAGCAGCAGGCGGACGACGTCCTCGGCGCAAACGGTATCTGTACCGCTATCAACGTCAACGGCTTCAAGTTTTGGGGTAACAATACCTGCGCATACCCCAGCACGACCGACACCAAAGATCGCTTTTGGTGCGTCCGCCGTTTCTTTGACTGGGACGGCAACAACTTTATCCTGACCTACTTCCAGAAGGTGGACAAGCCCGAGAACCGCCGCCTCGTGCAGGACATCGTGGACAGTACGAACATCACCGGCAGCGGCTACGTTGCTCGTGGCTACTGCGCAGGTTACAACATGAAGTTCCTGGAGAACGAAAACCCCACCACCGAGCTGCTGGCAGGGCATCTGACTACTCACACCTACATGGCGCCTTTTGTTCCTACGGAGTATATCCACAACATCCGCGAGTATGACACCGACGCCCTGTCCACCATCTTCTCGTGACCGATTGGAGGTATAAATCGTGAATATTCCTACCAAGATCGCCAAGTATGAGGTCTACAAAGACGGCACCAAGCTCATTGGCCGTGGCGAGGAAATGACGCTGCCCAGCTTTGAGACCCCCACCAACACCGTGTCTGGCGCAGGCATCCTCGGCGAATACGAAGATCCCACCCCGGGTTATTTCAATGAGCAGGAGCTCGCCGTTCCCTTCCGGGTCATGAGCAAGGAAGCAGCATCCCTGGCCAACATGCTCAAGGCGCACCACCTGGAAATCCGTGGCGGTATTCAGGGCAACACGGACGACGGCGACATTGAGTTCACCCCCATCCGCGTAGTCGTTCGCGGCCTCACTAAGAAGTGCGAACCGGGCAAGCTCAAGGCCGCAAACTCTATGGAGACCAGCGTCACCCTTTCGCTTCGGTACATCCTGATTGAGGTAGACGGCGAACCCCTGATCGAACTGAACAAAATCCGTGGTAAGTACGCCGTGAACGGCGTAGACCAGCTGGCAGCTTTGGAGGCAATGTGCTAATGGAAGATAAGAAACTGACCCTCGCCCCCGAGGTCGAGGAACCCGAAACCGCAGAGGACACCAATGAGCTTTACATCAAGTTCGCCAAGCCCTACATCTTCGGCGACAAGACCTATACCGGCATCGACCTGTCCGGCCTTGAGGACGTGAACGGCGCAGTCCTCAAGGAAGCAGGCCGCGTGGTTCAGAAACTGAACAAAGGTATCAACCCCGCCACCGTGGAAATGACAATGGAGTATGCCGTCTATATGGCGCACCACGTCACCAACCTGCCCTCGGACTTCTTCTGGGGCCTGCGCGCTCCTGACCTGGTATCCGTCAAGGGCGCAGTCGTGGGTTTTCTCTACGGCGGGGATGGGGAGGACTAACCCCGCAGGCGATCACAAAAACAACCGTCTATATGTCGCAGGCTCTGCACGCTGGCATTGACTACCTGCAGAGCCTGCCCATAGACGAGCTAAACGACCTGGCGGACGCTATCCAAGCCTATACAAAGGAGGTGGAGGCACAACTTGGCAAAAAGTAAAACGTATGACCTGATGATAAAGATCGGTGCCAAATCAGACGGTACCCTCCGAAAGGCCTGCGCAGCAGCCGACAAAGACCTCGCCTCCCTCAGCAAATCGGCAAAGGCAGTCGGTAAAGCCGCTGCTGCAGGGTTCGCAGCCGCCAGCACGGCGGCTGTGGCCTTTTCTACCGCAGCCGTGACCTCTGCCGCAGGCTATAAAAAGGAATTGTCCAACGTCAAGACCCTGCTCACCGGCACCGACGAAGAAATTGCAGCCCGAACCGCAAGTATTTCTTCGGACATCCTGACCATTTCGGACAAGACCGGCGTTGTTACCAGCAACCTAACCGATGGTATGTACCAGGTCGTTTCTGCGTTTGGCGACGTTGACGATGCTTCCTCCATTCTGGAAACAGCGGCCAAATCCGCTGCCGCAGGCAACGCCACCACAACGGACAGCGTCAACCTGCTTTCCGCCGTCACTAAAGGCTATGGCGACATCAGCGCAGAGGCTGTCCAAAAGGCAGCAGATCTGTCCTTTGCTACCGTTCGCCTCGGACAAACCAGCTTCCCGGAACTGGCCTCGTCCATCGGCAAGGTCGTCCCACTGGCCTCCGCCCTGGGCGTGCAGCAAGAGGAACTATATGGCACCTTCGCAACCTTGACCGGCGTGACCGGCAGCACCGCAGAGGTCGCCACGCAGTACAAGTCCGTCCTTTCCGGCCTTATGTCGCCCTCCAAGAGCATGGACGCCGCCCTTAGTAAGATAGGCTACTCCACCGCAGACGCAGCCATCAAGAGCCTGGGCTTCCAGGGAACGCTTGAAGCGTTGATGGGAACCGTTGGCGGTGATACCCAGGCCATGGCAAAGCTGTTCAGCAGCGTGGAGGCGCAGACCGCAATCCTCGCCCTTTGCGGCGAGCAGTCCAGCACCTACGCCGAAAAGACGGCGGAGATGTACAACGCCACCGGCGCAGCGGATGAAGCATTCGCCCGCCAGACGGACAACCTGGATTATAAGATTCAGAAGCTCACCAACCGCTTCCAGAATTTCCTGACAAAGGCCGGCTTGAAGCTGCTGCCGTATCTGGAAAAGCTGGCCGACAAGGCTATTCCATACCTGACGGACGCCATGGACAAAGGCCTCGTTATTTTGGACGATATTCTCCCTAAAGCAGAAAAAGCCGCCCAATTTGCGGCGGAGCATAAAGAACTGTTCATCGCCCTTGCAAGCGGCGTCCTTACCGCAGTAACGGCTTTCAAGACCTTCAAAACAGCCATGACCGCCATCAGCGCTGCGAAAAACCTCGCTACTGTTTTCAAGGCGGCTTCCAACGGAGGCGCTACTCTCGGCAAGGCCGCAGAGGTAATGAACCTTAAGCTTCTGCTCATAGTTGCCGCTATCGGCATCGTTGTTACGGCCTGCGTTTGGATGTACCGTAACTGGGACAAGGTAACAGCCTGGGCGCAGCGCATGGGAACAAAGGTCTCCGAGGTTTGGACTTCGATTCAGACCGCGGTGTTTACCACCGTAGCTGCCCTGGTTTCGGGATTCCAGACCAACTTCCCGCTGCTCTCCGCCTACCTTTCTGGCTGGTGGAGCAGCGTATCCGCAGCCGTCGAAAATGTAAAAGCGATTTTCTCTAACCTCATCCAGTTTGTGGAGAACGTATTCTCCGGGAACTGGGGAGCCGCGTGGCAGAATATCGTGAACATTTTCGCTAACATATTTGGAGCCATTGTCAACCTGGCAAAGGCTCCAATGAACGGCGTGATTTCGGCCATCAACTACGTCCTCGGCAAGATCAACTCCCTGAACGTAAAAATCCCGGACTGGGTGCCGGTCATTGGCGGCAATACTTTCAGCTTCAAAATCCCGCAGATTCCGCAACTAGCAACCGGCGGCATCGTAACCGCCCCAACGCTGCTGGAAGCAGGAGAAGGTGGAGAGCCGGAAGCAATTATCCCCCTGTCCAAGCTCTACGACTTCCTGCTGAACCTCGGAAAGCCCGCCCCGACGAAATCCCAGCCGCAGCCTGCAGAGGGTGGCCAGAACCCGCCTCCCGAGGATAAGCCCCAACCGCAGCCTGCAGAGGGCGGCGGAGGCGGCTTTGTGTTCTCCCCGACCATCATCTTCAAGGGCAACGGCTCCGTGACCCGGAAAGAAGTAGATCAAGCGATGGATTTCACATACCAAAAGTTTGTGAGATTCAGCAAGCAGCTGGAAGAAGAACGTCGCCGCAAGTCCTTTTCTCCGGCCTAACCAGGAGGCTAAATGAGTACCTATACCACGATTCAGGGCGACGTTTGGGACGCTATCGCTTATAAGGTCTACGGAGATTCAAAATACATGGGCTTCCTCATGGACGCCAACCCTGACAAGATCACCATCTTTGTTTTTGGGGCAGGCGTGGTGCTGATCATTCCAGACCTTCCCGAGAGCGAAACTGCCGCCCCGAATATGCCCACATGGAGGACAGGATGAAGGCCAGACAGTCCAGCGTTTCTATCACCTACGACGGCAAAAGCACGTCCGTCCTCAACCTCAACAAAACGGCATTCACCTACACCGACCCCGCCAGCGGCGAAGCAGACAGCCTCGACATCACATTCTTCGAGCGCAGTGCTTCCGCCGTCAGCGGCGGAAAGGTTGAAGTGAACAAGCCGCTTTCCGCTACCATTGCCCTCACGAACTGGGCAGTCCAGGGCGACAACCGCACCCTCAACTGCGGCGACTTCCTTGTTGACAGCGTTTCATATTCAGGCTGGCCGTGGACAGGTACCGTGAAAGCGGTATCTGTTCCGGCTAACACTGGATTCCGGCAGACCAAACGCACAAAGGTGTGGGAAAAGGCCACCGTGCAGAAAATCGGCCAGGAGATCGCCTCCAATGCAGGCATAGAACTGTTCTGGGATGTGGAGGGCGACGACCCGCAGATCACGACCCTTGAACAGTCCGAAACCACAGACTGCGAGTTTTACATGAACCTCTGCAAGACCTACGGCCTGAGCATGAAGGTCTACTCCAACAAGATTGTGGTCTACAGCCGGACGGAGTACAAGAAAAAGGATGCCGTCTGCACCATCTACCCGCACCAAATCCTTTCTTGGAGTTGGTGCCAGAACCTCGCCGGAACCTATACCGGCGGTGAGTACACCTATACCCAGCCCAAGACCAACAAGGAAATAAAGGTTACCCTCGGCACCGCAGACCGGCTGCTCAAGATGACCGGCAAGGCCGACGATGAAGCCGATGCACAAAAGAAGTTGCAGGCGGGAATTGATGAAGCCAACCACGGAGCAACGAAGCTCAGTCTGACCGTCAAGGGCAAGCTCCTTGTTTCCGGCCAGAACGTGGAAGTTTCCCTTGGGGCGCTCTCCGGGAAATACTTCACCGACACCACCACCCACAACCTCGGTTCCAGCGGCTACACGACAGACCTTGAACTTTCACTTATAGAGTAGGAGGCGCAGAATTGGAAACTGTCCGCTTTGGCAAAATTTCCTCGGTGAACTACGAAGCTGGAACCGTGCGGGTCGTCTACCACGAAAAGGACGACTGTGTTACAAGCGAAATCCCGCTCCTTAGTTTTGAGTATATGATGCCCGAGGTAGACGACGCCGTTCTCGTTCTGCACCTCTCGAACGGCGCAGAGGTAGGCGTTGTCCTTGGCCGTCCTTGGAGCGACGAAAACAAGCCGCCCGAGGGCAGCCAGGGCCTCTGGCGCAAAGACCTTGACCGGGAAGCCGGAAAAGGGATGCTCCGCTATAAGGACGGCACTCTCACCATTAAGATGAACAAGGTCGTCTTGGAAGCAAAAGAACTCACGGTAAAGGCCGAAACGACCATCACCGAGAACACGACCATGAAAAAGGACGCCAATGTGGGCCAGACCTTGACGGCCACAACCGACTGCATCGGCGGCGGGAAAAGCCTCAAGAATCATACCCACACAAGCGCCGCACCTGGCAGCCTGACCTCTCCCCCAAACTAACCCGGAGGTGATTTTTTGTTCATCGGAACCTTTGGAAGAAAGATCATCTTTCAGGTCAGCGACCTGGCCGTTTTTACCTTCCAGAACGCCACCCGGGAAAGCTCCGGGCGCTGGACGACCCACGAAGGGCTCAACAGCAAACCGACCCCCGAATTTTTGGGCGCAGACCTCAAGAAAGGAACGCTGGAAATTCACCTCTCCGCCGCTCTCGGGGTACGCCCCCGAAAGGTTCTCGACCTGCTGGCTCGCATGGCCGAAACTGGCGAGGTGCAGTATTTGGTGATTGGCTTCCGACCTTTCGGGAGGAACCCCTTCCGGGTTACGAAAGTAAGCGAAGCCTGGGACACCGTACTGCGGCACGGCGAACTGGCAAAGGCCACGGTCAACCTCGACCTTGAAGAATACCCGATGGAGGACACTACATAATGGAAACCACTGCAGTTTACATCGGAGATGAACCCCTGGAGGAAGTAGACGAGCAGGTCGGAACGCTGCTCTCTACCGTTGCCGGAACCATCCCATTAGACCGCGGTCTCGGCATAGACGATAGCTTCATCGACAAGCCCACAGAGGCCGCCCAGAGCTTGTATATTGCCGAGGTCGCCGAAAAGATTCCCCGCTACATTCCCACCCTTTCCGTTGACAGCGTGAACTTCACCGCAGCAGCCAACGACGGAAAGGTGACCGCAAAGGTGGTGCTTACCAATGCCTGATATTTCCACCGTTAAAGACCTGCCCGACATTTCGTTCATTGAGTATAAAACCGTGGACGATGTGAAGGCAAGCATGGTCGCAGACTATGAAGCGTATATGACAGAGGCCACTGGCAAGACCTACACGCTGCCCAGGGTCTCCCGAGACCGTTTCAAGCTCTACGCCGCCGCAGCCCAGATCTACCAGGCTATGAAGTACGTTGACATCAAGGGAAAGATGGACACCGTGAAATATAGCGTCGGTGATTTTCTGGATTTGCTCGGCGCTTTCCGCTGCGGAGCTACCCGGAACCAGGCCGCCGCAGCCGTCACGACCATCCGCTTCACCCTCTCAGCTGCAAGGGCGTCCGTCACGGCCATCCCGCAAGGAACCCGCATTGCGGCGGGACAGCTTTTCTTTGAAACCTCGGTATATACCGAGATCCCGGCGGGCGACCTGACCGCCGACATTCCCGCGACGTGCATGACCGCAGGCGAAACCGGCAACGGTCTGGCTCCCGGCGAGCTTAAAACGCTGGTTGACCCGGTTCCATACGTCCAGAGCGTAGAGAACACCTCGACTTCCAGCGGCGGCGCCGACAGGGAGAGCGACGAGAGCTTTGCAGCCCGCATCTTCATTGCGCCCGGCAAATACTCCACCGCAGGCAGCCGGAACGGCTACGAGTACCATGTGCAGGATTACAGTTCTGCCATCGGCGGCGTTCACGTTTCGAGCGACCAGGCAGCCGGAACCGTTGACATTGTTTTTGTCATGGCAGACGGCTCCCTCCCGAGCGCAGAAACGATTTCCGCCATGAGCCAGCACATGAGCGCAGAAACCCTCCGCCCGATGAACGACCTTGTGACCGTTCACGCCCCCGCAGAGGTAAAGTATACCGTTTCCCTCACCTACTACATCAACCAAAGCGACAACAACCGGGCTGTGGCGATTCAGCAAGCAGTCTCCGCAGCGGTTGACAGCTACGTCGCCTGGCAGCGGAAAATTGGGCGGGACATTAACCCCTCCAAGCTCCTGGCTCTCGTAATGGGCGCCGGGGCAAAGCGGGCGCAGATCACCGCCCCGATATTCACCGCCATCCCGGCGGACAGTATCGCCGCCATTGACGGCGCCGCCTCGATCACATACGGAGGCCTTGAGGATGACTGAACTTAAAGACAGCCGCTTCACGGAACTGCTCCCGAGCGACCTGAAGAACGACACGGAAACCCAGGCGTTTGCTTATGCCGTCAGCAGGCAGGTGCAGCAGATCATCCGCTTCGCCGACGCCGCCTGCATCTATATTGCGATTGACAGCGTCCCGGAACCTGTTCTCGACCTTCTCGCTGTGGAGCTTCGCACCCCGGTCTATAAGCAGACATACAGCGTCGCCATCAAGCGAGCGTTGGTAAAGGAAAGCCTCATTTTCTACGACCAAATGGGAACCCCTGCGGCAGTCAACCGCATCATTGAGGCGGTATTTGGTGTGGGCTATATAAAGGAATGGTGGGAATGTGGATTGCAGCCCCACCACTTCAAAGCCTACACCACGAACCCCGCCGTCACTGCAGCCAATGTGCAGGAATTCAAAGAGGTTTTGAACTCCGTGAAACGGCTTTCCAGCTGGCTCGACGAAGTAGTGCTTGACCTCTCCACAGACGCCGCCCAACCCAAGGTTGGATTTTTCGTTCATACCGGCGACATCGTAACGCTCAACAAGGCGACCATGTAAGAAAGGAGGAAGCACAAATGTTTGAAGCCCCTAAACTCACGAATGCAGGCAAAGCACTTTACTACCGCAACCTCGGCGGCGAAGCACTCAAGATCACAACCATGCAACTCGGCGACGGCCAGCTCAGCACCCCCATTGCGACCCTGACCGGCCTCGTTCATTCTGTTGTTTCGATTGATGCAGCGGTAAAGCAGCGCACGGACTATGTGGAGGTAAATGCCAAATTTTCCAATGCCGGCTTGAGCGCAGGCTTTTACTGGCGAGAGGTCGGCATCTTCTGTGCAGACCCGGACAACCCGAATGACCGCAGCAAGGATATTCTTTACTGCTATCAGAACGCATACGACACCGCAGACTATATCGCCCCCGCAGCAACGGAACTGGTGGAAAAGAGTGTCACCATCCCCATCATCGTGGGCGACGCCAGCAGCGTGACCTGCACCTTGGACAAGTCCCTCATTTACGCCACCTGGAAAGACCTGCAGGAGCATGACGAGAGCGAGGACGCCCATCCATTCATTCAAACGAACCTGAACGAATTCTATTCGATGCTGGTGAACGGCGAAGTTTGGACGGCGCTCGGAACCAGCGCAGGCGAACGGCTCTGCACCTCAGACGGCGTAGTTCTGCTGGCCAACCGCAAACTGCAACTTATTTGATTTGGAGGTAATGCAATGGAAACCCCTGTTCAGAAACCTATTTCGGAGCTTTCCGAAGCCCTGGAAGCCCTCGGCACGGACAAGCTGCTCATTCAGACCGCCAACGGCACGAAGATCATCCAGGCCAGCATCCTTGCGCCTGCCCTGCTCTCCCTGCTGGTAGGCGACAGCGCCGCCAGCCATAACGCCATCTATCGTGGCAAGTACCTGGGCAGCAGCTTCACCTCCGCACAGAGTGCAGCCATCCGCTCCGGCAAATTCACCGACCTCTATATCGGCGACTACTGGACGATCAACGGCAGAAACTGGCGCATCGGCGCCCTGGATTACTGGTATCGCTGCGGCGACACCGACTGCACCACCCACCACGCCCTCATTGTCCCGGACGCTCACCTGTACACCGCAGCCATGAACGCCACCAATACCACAGAGGGTGCATACATTGGCAGTCAGATGTACAAGACTGGTCTGGATGAAGCCAAGACCATCGTCAACGCCGCTTTCGGTTCCGACCACATTTTGAACCACCGCGAGCATTTCCAGAACGCTGTCAGTAACGGCAAGCCCAGCGGTGGCACCTGGTACGATAGTACCGTCGATTTGATGAACGAGGCCATGGTCTACGGCACCCGCCACTTCACCGCAGTTTCGGACGGCAGCACCGTGCCGAACAACTACACCATTGACAAAAGCCAGTTGCCCCTTTTCCGCTATGCGCCCTGGTTCATTCATGCACAGCGCAGCACTTGGTGCTGGTTGCGGGATGTGGTCTCGGCGGCGTGCTTCGCTGACGTGAACGGCAGCGGGAATTGCAGCTACTACGGCGCCTCGGATGTCTCTGGCGTCCGCCCGGCTTTTGCAATCTACTAATCAACCATCCGGCGGCAACTGCCGCCGGATAATATGGAGTTAAAAATGTCAGAAGTTCCTAAAGGCAGGCGCAACCATTCCAAGCTGGAAGCTCAAACGCTCGCGTCCGACATCCGAGGGCAGATCACCACGGAAATCATGGTGACGTTTGGTTACAGCCAAAAGAAATATGAAGATCATATAAAGGCAATGACCGGCTACATCCAAAACCCCGAGGAAAGAGAAGCAGTCGCCGAAACGATACGCAAGCTGGAAGAAAACTTCGAGGGCTGGTTTATCGTCAAAGAGCGTGACCGTATGTTCCAACTGGCCTGCGACATTCCCTCGCACCTGCGGGAAGCAAATGCCATCCTCCCCAAAATTTACGACGAGTATGTGGAACGCCGCCTGCATCTTGATAAAGCAATCGCCTGCTGCTATCGGCTTCAAGATGAATTGCAATACACCGCAACCACCCTCCCATCCGATTACAACAAGTTTACCCGCATTGTTCTTGACCTCGACCATGAAGCCAACCTGATAAAGAAGCTTCGACGCTCCGATGAAAAGCGCTTTTCCGATTTGGCGGTGGAACCCGCGCAGAAACCTCCACAGGAAGCTCCACCGCCAGAGGAAGCGCAGAAAACCGAATAAGAAATAGGGCAGCCTTTGCATGTGGTCTCGACGACGTGGTTCGCTAACGTGAACAACAACGGGAATTGCAACTACAACAACGCCTCGAATGTCAATGGCGTCCGCCCGGATTTCGTAACCGCACATAAAGGGTACAGCCCGCCTGCGGCAATGCGAAAGGAAAGGCTGTCCTCCTGCGGGCACTCCGCAGCAAATACGAATCATGACGGCCCCGGTTACGACCGATGAGCCTATCGCGTGGTTTTTTACATGAATAATTACTATGATGCAAACGCCTTGTTTGAGGCCGGAACCAAGTCCATCAAGGGAAGCCGTTGGAAATACAGCACACAGCTTTTTGAGATGAACCAGCTTCTGGAAACGGCCAAACTCCAAAAGGCGTTGATGGAAGGAAAATACCGCCCGGCGGTTGGCAGCAAATTTGTCATAAAAGAGCGGGGTAAAACCCGGTATATTTCCAGTGCGACCATGCAGGACAAAACCGTGAACCACATTGTTTGCGATAAGGTCTTGACACCGTACCTGCACAAATATCTCCAATACGACAACAGCGCCAGCCAGAAAGGAAAAGGCGTATCCTTCCACCGGCAGCGATTTGAAACGCACCTTCACCAGTATTTCAATGAAACAGGCTCGAATGAGGGCTATATTCTCCTTTGGGATTATAGCGGCTATTACGCAAACATTCTCCACGAAAAGTGCCTGGACACCATCGGCGGTTTCCTTGACCGAGAACCCATAGACCCGCTGGAGCGCCAGCTCACAAAAGAGATCATGGCTGCCACCTTTCGGACTTTCGAGACGGATGTTTCCCGGTTCAGCGATAAGGAAGTTGCCGAGATGTACCGCCGGAAAGTAGACCCGCTTCTCAACGCAGGTGTTCCGCCTGAACAGCTTACAGGCGAAAAGAGGCTCCGCAAAGGTGTGGACATTGGAAACCAGCAGTCACAGGATATAGGGATTCTATACCCATACAGGATAGATAATTTCTGTAAAATTGTCTGCGGCTTCCGGCACTTCGGACGGTATACGGATGATTCCTATATCATCCACCGCAGCAAGGAAAAGCTGTTGCAGGCTTTCGAGGGAATAAAGAAAATCGCCGCAGAATTCGGCCTTATCATCAATGAGCGCAAGACCCGGATTTGCAAGCTCTCGGACACCTACCGCCACCTGCAAATCCAATACTCCCTGACCGCCAGCGGGCGGCTTATTCGCAAGATCAACCCTAAAGCAGTCACCCGGGAACGCCGCAAGCTGAAAGCCTACAAGCGCCTCCTGGATGCCGGGCGCATGGCCTATTCCAAAATTGAGGACTCCTTCAAGTCCTGGATCGCCAGCGTCTACAAGTATATGTCTCGCCAACAAATTCAAGGATTGAGCAGGCTATTCTATGACCTGTTCGGAAAGGCACCAACATGGAAGAAAACGCACGGAAGCAGCCATGGACGGTTACGCTGGATGATGGCACTGCCATCGGCGGCCTGACCCTCAGCGGCAACAACTTCATCTCGGACGCCGAGCTGACCCCGGAGATGTTCGACGGCAAACTCTCCAAGATCACCGCCACCGACGGCGACAGCACCTTGGAATGGAACAACGCGGAACTGGTGCAGATCACGCACCCGGACAGCCGCTGGTGGTTTGTCCTGCGGGAGCTTTCGCCCGAGGAACTTTTTAGAGCCACCACCAAGGCGAAGCTGGATTATTTGGCTCTCGTCACCGATACCGACCTGGAGGATATGTGACCATGAACGAACACAGCAAGAAATTCCCTGACGTCAAGAGCTACTACGACCTGGGCATCTGGCGCAGCAGTACCGTGAAAAAAGCCGTGAAGAAAGGCTGGATCACACCCGCCGAATACGAAGAAATTACCGGCGAATCCTACACCGCATAAAGCCGCCGGGAGGGAAAATGGAAATTCAACTGACCGAGTTTCTTATTGACACCGTAGAAAAACTTCTTCGTATCGTAAAGCAGCAGAACAGCGTCCTCGCACAGCTTGGAGCCGTAGCCGCAGAGGAACAGCTTCAAGAGGTGGAGGCCGCCTATTCCGCTGCCGTATACCCTGGCGGGAAGGAGGTGGACAAAGCCAATGTGGATTGATGCAGACGCCATCATCAAAGCCGCCGCCTTTGTAACAGCGCTCGGCGTCCTCGGCGGCGTAGCAGTATCGCTTTATAAAGCGTCCGAGCGGGACAGGAAGCAGAGCGAGATCATCAAAGAGATGATGGACGAACAGTCCTTGATTTGCTACGGCCTACGGGGCGCCCTGCAGGGCCTAATCGAACAGGGCTGCAACGGCCCCTGTAAAGACGCCTTGGAAAAGCTCAACAAGCACTTAAACCAGGAAGCACATCACAATGATTTATAGGAGATAAAAAATGGAGTACATGAACGAGATCGTTTCCCTGTTGGTAAAAGCCGCAAGCCTGGGCTGCCTTGCCCTGTTTTCCACCGTTGTCCTGCCCTGGCTGAAAAACCAGTCCTTCTTCTGGATTGTCAAGGTAGCAGCCAAAGCCGCCGAGAAGCTGGGCAAGACCGGCGCAATCCCCAAAGCGAAGAAGAAAGAATGGGTCATTGAGCTTCTGACCCGCTGGGGCTACAAGGTGGACGAAAAGACCGAGGTGTTCATTGAGGCAGTGCTTACCGACCTGGACAACGCCGCCCAGGAAGCGCTGTCCAAAATTGATGAGGCCTGACCCATGATCGCACCGTACAACGGAACCTTCAGAATTTCCCAGACCTGGAACAACCTGCGCAGCAACGGCACCCTGCATCAGGGCTTCGACCTGGTAGGCATTGCCGACAAGCGCCTCTATTCCCCGGTATACGGAACCGTTGTCCGGGCAGGCTGGGAGAACCCCAAGAACGCAAAGCAGGGCTGGGGCCGCCGGGTGGTCGTGCGCATCGGCAAGACCCGCTTCTATATGTACTTCGGCCACCTTTCCAGCATTGCCGTCACCGCAGGCCAAACCGTCAAGCCCGGCGACCTGATTGGCATTGAGGGCAGCACCGGCCACAGCACCGGCAGCCACCTGCACTGGGAAATCCGGGAATCCGACAACCACAGCCTTTACAGGGATATGCCTCAGTACTCTGGCATTCCGAACGTCACCAGCAGGACGGCCAGAACCTCCGCCTGGGACGGTTCCCTGCTCGGCAGTACGACCCTCGCCGCCGGGCGGAACAGCTACCCGGCAACCATCCACAACGCTACCCTGCAGGCCAGGCTCTCCGACCTCGGCTTTGACGCCGGGGATCCTGACGGCCTGTTTGGAGCAAAGACCACCGCAGCCGTGAAACAGTTCCAGCTGAGCCGCAGCCTGACCGTTGACGGCAAGGTTGGAGCCAAAACCAAAGCGGCGCTTTTCGCGCCGTAACCACAAAAAGGACACCGAAACTCCCACCTCGGGGACGCTCGGCGTCCTTTTTCTTTGCGTAACTCCGCAGGCCACAGGGAAGCCAGCCAGTGCATTTTTATATGCAGTCGGTAAAGTTCCAGGTCTAAATACCAAAACGCCGCACAGATAAAGTTTTTTCCAGTGGAAAAAAGTAGAGGACAAAAGAAAAATCCCCGGAGGTCTAACCCTCCGGGGATTACCCCGAACCTTTCAGCCCTTGCACCGATACCCAGCCCGCCGGAGGAACGCCTCCGCCTGGTGCAGTTCCGTGAACGTCCGGGAGCTATGCTTCTGACGGTCACGCCCCATAATATGCTGACCATCCAGAGCTTTCACCACGAACTGCTCCCGGCCATTCTTCATAACCCGGTTGAAGTAGACAGCCTCGCCCTTTGCATTGACCATCTTCATAGTTCAGACCCCTTTCGCAATCTCCGCAGCCTCTTCTACGGAGTAATCATCAAAACACCCTTCTAGCTTTCGGAGAACAGCCCTGATCATGTCCGGGCTTGCGCCCGCCCGGAGCATCGCTTTGTAGCAGTAGCCGACACAGGCTGCATTGCTCCACGGACCGTTCAGAAATTCCAAAAAGTTTGTATCCATCATTCAGAAGTACCTCCATCACAACTTTCTGAGATTTGCATACTTCAAAAAAAATCCCTGCACATACGCCCGGTGCATGGTCGAGCAGAACCACTCTTCTGCGTTCCGGCCAGCCCGGATAGGGGGAATCCAATTCGCCATCGCAACAGCGTCGGAGTCGTACTCCATCGGCGACTGCTTGATGGTGGCGGCCAGCACCCGAAGCACACGAGCGATTCCGTACTTCGGAATCATCTCCTCGACATTCAGCCGGGTCATTTCCCCGGCCAGAGCTTCGAGCTTCTTCCGCTCCGCTATCCACCCGGCCCGATCTTCAGACGGAATCGTTGCAAGCTGGCGCATGAGTTCACGATCAAACATCTTCAGCCCTCCTTATTCTTTGATCTCGCACACATCGGTCACTTCGTAGACATCCAGACCGTGCCCGGTCTCGTCGATCAGCCGCTGCACTGCCACATTCCGGGCATCCACCGGGTCCTTGGCAAGAACCTCGTAGCAGTCCCAGAACTTATCAACCGTGTTGTAGACGTACACCTTATAACGCTTCATAATTTTCATGTCCTCCATTTGTTTCGTTTTCCCTTTCGGTGTCTGTGTCTTACCACGCAACCGCAGGAAACTCCACTGGCAAACAGTCCAAAGAATAGGCGCCGCTTCTGTGTAATTTTTACCGACCGAAACGGCGCCCGCGGATTAGATTTCCAGGCCCGCATTTTGCAGCGTTGCAACGATTGCGTTATAGGTACGCTTTCCTGCGGTGTAATACCATTTGCACTTGTACTCAATTCCGCCATCGAAGAATTTTGCACGGCAGAGATTCTGGGTCAGATTCACGAATACCTCCACGCGGTAAGAATATTCGTGGCGGCCAGACCAGACGCTCTCGATCACCTTTGTAAAATCACGGGACAGAACCACGCCCTCGAAACCAGTCTGCCGGGACAGCTCAACCGCTTCCAGCTTAGTATCATCATGGAACCCATGAGCAAGCAGCTCGGCAACGAAATCAAACTTTTTCATATTGAAATCCCCCATTCGGTAATGTCTTTCGTTGGCTGTGTCTTACCACATAAGCGCAGGAAACTCCACTGGCAAACAGTCCAAAGAATACTGCGTTTATATGGTAAACTTTATACTTCCATTTTTACGGCGTCCGCAGTATACTGTACTAAAAGGGAGGGCTGCCACATGAGAGAATCACACACCAATAACCCCATAGACGAACGCTGCAAGGCCGCAGGCATAAGCCGCCGGGAACTTTGCCGCCAGGCAAAACTGAGCTACCGCACCGTGGAAAGCTGGTGCGCTGGGCACCGTAAAAGCCCGGACGTATACCAACTTTGGAGGGTAGCGAGGGTGCTAGGCTGCCAGATTGAGGACTTACTCGACCCGGAGCGCATAGCAGACGACACCTCGGAAACCGAATAATAAAACTTGGAACCAAAACAAAACACCCGCCAGAACGGCGGGTGTGGCAGTCCCCAGTGATATAACAACAAAAACCCTCGTGCCACGTCGAAGCGATAGTTTCGCTACAAAGAGAAATCTAGTAGAAATCCTCCGTTTTACGTTATTTTCTCGTCACGTTGTGTTCGATGGCGAGGGCGATAAACTCCGCAACAAACGCATTGAAAATCACATTACTGTTTCGGTGGTAATTGATATGGAGTGCGGAAACACAAAGAATTGAATATCTAACAATCGGCATAGCCGCAGACTTTCACAAAAAGCCTGCGGCTTTTTCTTTGCCCAAAAACAGAAAGGAGGCATCCGTGAAATGGCAGTTTTTCGGGTAGAAAAGAACAGCGGCTACACGGTCATGTCGAACCATCACCTACGGAACCGGGCCTTGTCCCTGAAAGCCAAGGGCTTACTCTCCCAAATGCTCTCCCTGCCGG
>OOAH01000347.1_pt1 | contig 56218 bp, 47 predicted proteins | sample 1671801 | NCBI WGS metagenome assembly OOAH01 (sample SAMN06348194, study PRJEB24527) | human gut metagenome | biome: human gut; feature: ankylosing spondylitis patient; material: feces | host: Homo sapiens | place: China | collected 2015-10 | reverse complement strand
AGTAATCCTGGAAGCTGAAGTTGCCCAGCATCTCAAAGAAGCAGCCATGGCGGGCCGTGATGCCGACGCGCTCAATATCCGGGGTGCGGATGCACTTCTGGCAGGTGGTCACGCGATGCCGCGGCGGCTCTTCCTGGCCGAGGAACCATTTCTTCATGGGGGCCATGCCGCTGTTGATCAGCAGCAGGCTGGGGTCGTCCTTCGGAACCAGCGGGAAGCTGCCCAGGCGCAGGTGACCCTTCGTCTCAAAATAATGCAGGTACTTTTCGCGAAGCTCGTTCAATCCGGTCCATTGCATAGGTGTTGTTCTCCAATCCATAAAATTGCGATGCAGGGTCCGCCACAAAAAATTACAGCCCACGCCCCAATACAGGGACGAAGGCTGTTATGCTTCCGTGGTACCACCCGGTTTGCAGCGCCGCAAGAATATAATACAACAGCACTGCCGCTTTGTGTCTGCGTTAACGCCGCAGGTACGCTCGGCTCTGCGCCGAAAGCTCCGGGGTGGCTCTGCCGTGCTTCCGCGTGAAAGTCTTGCACCAAACGGCTTTCTCTCTGAGGGACGGAACGGACGGCATTGGCCCTTTCATCGCTATTTTCCTTTTTACAGGCTTATTATATGCCGTTTTGTGCCGCTTGTCAACTGATTTTTCCGCATAAAAGGTCATAACTGCGCAAAAGCTAACGCAGAGAGGAGTGTTTTTTATGGCTGACGTTTTTCCGGAGGTCGGGCAGGTCGTGCTGACGAGCCTGCTGTCGCTGGCCGCGATGTTTATTTTCACCCGCGCGGGCGGCAAGCGGCAGATTGCGCAGATGAGCCCGTTCGACTACCTGAACGCCGTCACGGTGGGTTCCATCGGCGCAGAGCTGGCGACGAATCTTGAGCAGTGGTGGCGGCCCTTCTCTGCGCTTGTGGTCTATGGGCTGGTGACGTGGTTCGTGCACTACACTGCCTGCAAGAGCAACGCTATGCGCAGCCTTTGGAGCGGACGCAGCCTGATTTTGATGGACGACGGTGTTATCCTGAAAAGCAGCCTGCAGCGCGCTGCCATCGACGTGAACGAGTTCCTGGGTCAGGCCCGCGTGGCCGGGTACTTTGACCCGAACGAAATAGAAACGGCAATTTTAGAGACAAACGGCCAGATCAGCTTTCTGCCCAAAAGCTGCAGCCGTCCCCTGACGCCCGACGATATGCAGCTGCACCCGGACGCCGCCAGCACCTGGTATGACCTGATTATAGACGGCCATCTCATGCAGGACAATTTAAAGGCTGCAGGCCGTGACGAGCGCTGGCTGGACGCCCGGCTCCACGCGCAGGGCATCGGCCAGCATGGCGAGGTGTTTTACGCGGCGTGTGACAAAGCGGATGGGTTCTTTGCATGCAGGGTGCGCTAATAATCGAATATGCAAAAAAACCTGCCAGAATTCTCTGACAGGTCTTTGTGGTGGAGAATACCGGGATCGAACCGGTGACCTCTTGCATGCCATGCAAGCGCTCTCCCAGCTGAGCTAATCCCCCATAGCTGGCGTCGCCTCGGTGCGTTTGCTCCTGACGACGTTTGCTATTATAGCAAACCTTTTTTCAAATGTCAACAGGTTTTTGCAAAAATCTTATAAAATCTTATCTTATAAATCTTATAAAAGCTGGGTTACGCTTATAAAATATTTCACAATGCCAAAAGGCCGCATTCCCTGCGGAATGCGGCCCTGCAAACTGTACTTTTAGATGGAAATCGCTTTGGCGATCTCGATCATATCGCGGTCAATCGTCTTGTGCATGGACAGTGCAACGTTGACATCGTAGTCAACGATCTTGTCGCCGGAGACGGCAACAACACGGTTGTAGATGCCCTTGTCCAGCAAATCAATGGCGTGGTAGCCCATCAGTGAGGCGTTCACGCGGTCACGAACCGTCGGGGAGCCGCCGCGCTGGATGTGACCCAGAACGGTTGCACGGGAGTCAACGCCGGTGGCCGCCTGGATCTGGTTGGCCAGCTCCTGCGCACCGACAACGCCCTCGGACACGATGATAATGAAGTGCTTCTTGCCCGTGACCTGGGTCTGGCGCATACGCTCGAGAATATCGCGCTCAAAATCGAACGGGATCTCCGGCAACAGAACAGCCACAGCGCCGGTAGCGATACCGACGTTCAGGGCAATATAACCGGCATGATGGCCCATGACCTCAACGACAGAGCAGCGGTCATGGCTCTGGGTGGTGTCGCGCAGCTTATCGATGGCCTCGACAGCGGTATTCATAGCCGTATCGTAGCCGATGGTGTATTCGCTGCAGGCGATGTCGTTATCGATGGTGCCGGGCAGGCCGATGCAGGGAATACCCTGGTTGGCCAGCGCACGGGCGCCCATGAAGGAGCCGTCGCCGCCGATGACGACCAGTGCGTCGATGCCCAGCTCCTTGCAGCGGGCAAGACCCTTGGCCTGGCCTTCCTTCGTCTTGAACTCCAGGCAGCGCGCGGTATACAGAATCGTACCGCCGCGGTGGATGATTTCCGATACGCTGCGGACGTTCATTTCATAAACTTCGCCGTTGATCAGGCCGTTGTAACCACGCTGGATGCCCATCATGCGGTAGCCCTTGCTGATGCCTGCACGAACAATGGCACGCACAGCGGCGTTCATGCCAGGTGCGTCACCGCCGCTGGTGAGCACACCGATCGTTTTGATTTCCTTAGCCATAAAGCGAGCCCCTCCTATTTCGGGAACTATGGACCCGCCTGAACCATTACGATTTATTCAGGCGTGGTCATCACGTTACAATAAATTTTTAACAATCTCGCGACCATACACATTATACCACACTTTGCGCCCTGAAATTATGGATAAATCGCGCAAAACGTATGGATTTATTTTGCAGAGTGTTCAACATCCTGAACTTTTACACAATCCTTGCCCAAAATGCGCTCCAATTCGGCGCGCAGAAGCGGGTCATCCTTTACCGCCATGTGCCGCGCCAGCATGGCCCTGCCGGTATCTTGGAAGCGGAAATACACCCGCACCGTGCCCCCGTCGAAAATGTTGCAGAGCAGGTTTTCTACCTTGTGCATCTGCGCACTGTCGCGGGAGGGCACAGTCAGGAAATACCCGGCGGCCCCTCCCCCGCTTGTCTCACGCTTGACGCGCTCCACGCGGTTCATGCCAAAGTTTTTACCGGGGTCGTAGGTCTCGATGGGCTGCACGCCCTCGACGATCAGGCGGGCGGCCTCGTCCTCCTTGACGGAGACGCGGCCATTGGCGACCACAACGGCGTTTTCCTGCAAGGCCGCGCGGCACTCGGCCAGGATGCGCGGGAACACCAGCAGCTCCATGCTGCCGGTCAGGTCCTCGACGGTGGTAAAGGCCATCAGCGTGTTGGACTTGGTAGTCATGATCTTGTTTTTGACGATTGTGCAGACAAGCGTCACCGTCTGGTTGTCAAACTGCTTTGCGTCCTCGCCCAGCAGCTGAGCAATCGTGCAGGTGGAAACCTGCGCGATCTGGGCACGGTAGGCGTCCAGCGGATGGCCGGACAGGTAGAGGCCGGAGACCTCCTTCTCCATTTTCAGCAGATCAGAGGCGGAATATTCCGGCAGGTTCGGGACCTTATAGTCGTTTGCTGGTTTCTCGTTCTCCCCTCCGCCCATCAGGCCGAACAGGTCCATCTGGCCGTCCAGATTCTGGCGGGCGTCGGTCTCGACACTTTTCAGAATACCCTCGACACTCTCGAGCATACCGTGGCGGGTCGGCTCCAGAGTATCGAATGCACCGGCTTTGACGAGGTTCTCCAGCGCACGGCGGTTGAGACCCGTGCCGTGCAGCCGCTTGCAGAAGTCATAGAGGCTGCTATAGGGGCGCTCGGCACGCTCCTTAATGACGGCTTCGATCAGGTCGCGGCCCACGCTCTTGACCGCGTTCAGTCCAAAGCGGATCCGCTCGCCGTCCGCCGTGAAGCCGCCGCGCGACACGTTGATGTCAGGCTGCTGGACCTTTATCCCCAAGCGCTGGCACTCCGTCGTGTACTCAATGACCTTGGATGTGTTGTCGAGCACGCTCGTCAGCAGCGCCGCCATGAACTCATGCGGGTAGTGGCATTTCAAATACGCAGTCTGGAACGCCACGTAGGCGTAGCAGGCGGCGTGGGATTTGTTGAACGCATACGACGCAAAGCTGATCATATCGTCGTAAATTTCGTTGGCGATATTTTCCGGCACGCCGTTGGCAACACAGCCCGCGCACTCCTTGCCCGGCTCCTTGCAGCCGTGGACGAAGTGCTCACGCTCCGCCTCCATGACCTTGAGCTTCTTTTTGCTCATGGCGCGGCGGACGTTATCAGCCTGGCCGAAGCTGAAGCCGGCCAGCTCGCGGCAGATCTGCATGACCTGCTCCTGATAGATGACAACGCCGTTCGTGACATCGACAATGTGCGCCATCTGCGGCGTCTTATAGGTCACATGGGACGGGTCCTTGCGGTTGCGCAGATAGGTCGGAATAGAGTCCATCGGGCCGGGGCGGTAGAGCGAGATCAGTGCGATAATGTCCTCGAGGTTTTTCGGGCGCATGCCGACAAGCACCTGCGTCATACCCGTGGATTCAAGCTGGAAGATACCCTCGGTCTCGCCCTTTGCCAGCATCGCGTAGGTGTCGGGATCGTCATAGTCGAGGTTCGCAATGCGGAAATCCGGGTCCTTGCGGCGCACGGCCAGCTCGGTATCATGGATGACCGTCAGCGTGCGCAGACCCAGAAAATCCATTTTCAAAAGACCGAGACGCTCGATCTCCACCATGTTGAACTGGGTCACGGGCAGGCCGTCGTTGGTGGACAGCGGCACATACTCTGTAGCGGGGTCACGGGTGATGACGACGCCCGCCGCGTGGGTGGAGGCGTGGCGCGGCATGCCCTCGACCTTCAGCGAGGTGTCGATCAGCTCATGTACCTGATTGTCGGCGTCGTACAGCGTCTTTAAGTCGGGGCTGACCTCCAGCGCCTTTTTCAGCGTCATTTTCAGGTCTGTGGGGATGAGCTTTGCCACACGGTCCACGTCCTGATAGCTCATGCCCATAACGCGGCCCACATCGCGCACGGCGGCGCGGGCGGCCATTGTACCGAACGTCACGATCTGGGCCACATGGTCGCGGCCATACTTCTCGTTGACGTAGTCAATGACCTCCTGACGGCGCTCGTAGCAGAAGTCAACGTCAAAGTCGGGCATTGAGACGCGCTCGGGGTTCAGGAAGCGTTCAAAAATCAGATTGTACCGGATGGGGTCTATGTCGGTGATGCCGACGCAGTAGGCCGCCAGACTGCCCGCGCCGGAGCCACGCCCCGGGCCGACCGGGATATCGTGGCTTTTGGCGTAGTTGATAAAGTCGTAGACGATAAGGTAGTAGTTCGTGTAGCCCATCGTCTTAACGACATTGATCTCATAGGTCAGGCGCTCCTTCAAAGTGTCCGTGACCCTGCCGGGATAGCGGCGCTCGAGGCCGTCCCAGCAGAGCTTTTCAAAGTATTCCTGGTTCTCCATGCCGTCCGGGGCCTTGAAGTACGGCAGCTTTGTCTCGCCAAAGGTGAACTCGAAATTGCACTGCTCGGCAATTTTGTTCGTGTTCTCGCAGGCCTCCGGCACCATCGAGAACAGATCGTACATCTCGTCGGTGGATTTCAGGTAGAACTCATCGGTCTGGAACTCCATGCGGTCCACATCGTTGATGGTCTTGCCGGTCTGGATGCAAAGCAGAATACTCTGCATCTTGGCGTCCTCTTTTGTGATGTAGTGGGCGTCGTTCGTTGCGACCATCGGGATGCCGGTCTCACGCGCTAAGCGGATGAGCTGCGGCAGCACGGCCTGGTCCTCCTCAAGGCCGTGGTCCTGCAATTCGATATAGTAGTTTTCCGCACCAAACAGGTCACGGTACCACAGGGCCGTCTGCCTGGCGCGGTCGTAGTCCCCCGCCAGCAGTGCCTTGGGGATCTCGCCCGCGAGACAAGCAGACAGGCAGATCAGGCCGTCGTGGTATTTTTCCAGCAGCTGCTTGTCGATGCGGGGCTTTGAGTAAAAGCCCTCGGTAAAGCCGGCGGAGACCATCTTGATAAGGTTCTTGTAGCCTGTCTCATTTTTGCACAGCAAAATCAAGTGGTTGTTGCCGTCGATGCGGTTGACCTTGTCAAACCGGGTGCGGGTCGCCACATAGACCTCACAGCCGATAATCGGCTTGATGCCTGCGGCCTTGGCGGCGTCAAAAAACGCCACACAGCCGTACATGACGCCGTGATCCGTGATGGCACACGCCGTCTGCCCCATCGCCTTCAGTCGGTCAAACATCCGGTCAATACGGCAGGCACCGTCCAGCAGGCTGTACTCGGTATGCACATGCAGGTGGGTAAATTGTCTTTGAGTCGTTTCAGGCATTCGTTGCTTCCTTTTCGGTAGGCTCCGGGGCAGCATCCAGACGGGCGGCGGCCTCCTGGATCTTCTTCATGCGGTGGGAAAGCCCGGCCTTGCTGACCGGCGGGTCAAACTTCTGCGCCAGCTTGGCCAGCGGCAGGTCTGGGTACTGCATCCGCAGCCTGGCGGTGTGGCGCAGGGTCTCGGGCAGGGTGTTCAGCGCCCCCGCCGCCTGCAGCTTTTCAATCGCCAGCTGCACCTGCACGGCGGCATTCACGCTTTTGCTGATGTTGGCTGTCTCGCAGTTGGAAAGGCGGTTCGTCTTGTTGCGCATTTCATTATACATGCGCTGGTCCATGATACGCATGGCCGCGCCGCCCGCGCCCATAAAGGTCAGCAGATCCTCGATATGATCCGCCGCCTTGATGTAGATCGTGTTCGCGCCCTTGCGCAGTGCGCGGTGCGGGTGGAAGTTATGCTCCGCCAGCATGGCCTCCAGCTGTTGGGAAAGGTAATGCCGCGTGGAGAGGAACTCCAGATTATAGCTCTTTTCGGGGTCTGTCATCGTGCCGCAGCACAGAAACGCCGTGGCGATGAACGCCTGCATACAGTTTTGGCATTTGAAGTTTTCCGGGCGGATGCGCAGGGTCGGCTCCTTGCCGGTGTGGCCAAAGAGCGCCAGCATTTGGGCGACCTCGTCAGGGTCCTTCACGCTGAACTCATACACGGGGCCGGTGGGGCGCTCCTTGCTGATGACCGTCCCCTGCACGCCGCAGCGGCGGTAGAGCTTTTGGGCGAAATGGGCCACGCCCTCATTTTCGGTTTGCAGAACAACGCCGCGGTCATCAAAGTATTTGCCAAAACAGGCCACCGCATACGCGGCGGCCATGTTGCAGCAGGGCTTTGAAATTTTGCGGCGCAGTATTTCGTTTTTCACTTCTTGAGAAAAGCTCAAGGCGGTGTTCTCCCTTATTATAGACTTCGGTTCACGTCGCGGTGCTGTACGCTGGGTGCGTAGCCGAGCTTCTTGCAAAATTCACCGATCTTACGCGCAAAGGTGATGGAGCGGTGCTTGCCGCCGGTGCAGCCCACCGCGATCATCAGCTGGCTTTTGCCCTCCTTGACGTAGAGCGGCAGGGCGTATTCCAGCATGCTCTCATAGCGGCGCAGCAGCTCCTGGGATTCGGGGGCAGCCATGACGTAGTCCACCACTTCCTGATCCAGACCGGTGAGATTTTTCAGCTCCGGCACGTAGAACGGGTTGGGCAGGCATCGGACATCCAGCACAAGGTCTGCCTCCTGGGGCAGTCCGTACTTGAAACCGAAGGACACCACCGTGAGGGCCATCGGGCTTTCGCCGTGGTCCAGAAACAGGCTGCACACCCGCTCCTTGTTCTGAGCGGTGCTGAGCAGCGAGGTATCGATGACATACTGCGCCCGTGCCCGCAGCGGCTGCAGCAGGCGGCGCTCCCGGGCGATGGCCTCGGTGATGGGCAGCTTTTCACTGATGGTGATGGGGTGCTGGCGGCGGGTCTCCTTATAGCGGCGCTGGATGACCGCGTCGTTGGCGTCGAGAAAGAGGATCTCATACTCGAACTTACGGGCGTCCAGGTCGGAGAGCGCCTGTTCCAGCTGCTCGCTGCTGCGCACGCCGCGCACGTCCATCACGACAGCCACGCGGTTCAGCTGGTTTTCGCCTTGCAGGGCAAAGTCCACGATACGGGGCAGCAGTGCCACCGGGATGTTATCGATGCAGAAAAAACCAATATCTTCCAGCGCGTTGACGGCCATTGATTTGCCCGCGCCGGACAGGCCCGTTACGATCACAAATTTCATGCGTACTCCCCCCTTTATTTTACTACGCGAATTTCCCGCTCCAGCGTATAGCCGGTCTTTTGCAGCACGATAGCCTTGACCTGATCGGTCAGGCTGACGACATCGGCGCAGGTCGCGCCGCCGCGGTTGATGACAAAGCCGCAGTGCTTCTCGCTGATCTGGGCACCGCCCACGGTAAAGCCCCGCAGACCACAATCCTCGATCAGTTTGCCTGCAAAGGCGCCCTGGGGGCGCTTGAAGGTGCTGCCCGCACTGGGCCATTCTATCGGCTGCTTGTCTTTGCGGCGCTGCAGATAGTCCTGCATCTCCGCCAGAATGGCGGCGCTGTCGCCAGGCTGCAGGCGCACCGTGGCCGAAAGCACACACCAATCGGGGTGCTGCTCAAACAGGCTGGTGCGGTAGCCCAGGGCCAATTCTGCGGCAGGCAGCGTGCGCTCGGTAAGGTCGCTGTCCAAAAAGGTAACGTTTTCCAGCACGTCCTTCATCTCGCCACCATAGGCACCGGCATTCATATACACGGCCCCGCCGATGGTGCCGGGGATGCCGCAGGCAAAGGCAATGCCTGCAAGGCTCTGCTGCTGGGCAACGGCGCAAAGCCGCCCCAGCGTGAGGCCGGCGCTCGCGGTAAGGTGGGTGGAGCCGTCAGGCTGTGGTTCCGCTGTAGGGCCGAAGTTCAGCCCGCGCAGATCGATGACTGCGCCGTCGTAGCCCTCATCGGCAAACAGCGTGTTGGAGCCGTTGCCCAAAAGGTAGGTGCGCACACCGTTTGCCCGGCAAAGCGCCAGCGTACGGCGCAGCTGATCTGCGTTTTTCGGCGTACACCAGAATACCGCCGGGCCGCCGATTTGGAAAGTGGTATGGGATGCCAAAGGCTCCTGCTGGGCAAACGGCAGGGCGCTTTCCTGCAAGGCCTGACGCAAGGTTTCGATCGTTTGCTGCTGCATGGTTCCTCCCGCTGAATACGAAAATTAAAATCAGATAGAGTTTTCAAGGGCCGCGGCACCGATGACGCCCGCATCGTTATGCAGCGTGCAGGCGACGATCTTGGGGAAGCGGCCGGTGGTGATGTTCTTGGTCTCGTTCTCGGCATAGGCGCGGACGGGGGCCAGCAGGGTCTCTCCCTGGTTGGAAACACCGCCGCCGATGCAGATGATCTCCGGCTCAAAGGTGTTGATGACGTTGGCGATGCCGACACCGACATACTCGATCCAGCTGTCCACAACGCTCTTGGCCACGGCGTCACCCTTGGCAGCGGCGTCGAAGGAGAGCTTGGCGTTGACATGATCGAGGTCGGGGGTCATCTTCCACATGATGGTCTCTTTATGGGCCTGCATGGCGACCTTGGTCTCGCGGGTCAGGGCGCTGGCAGAGGCGTAACGCTCCCAGCAGCCTTTGCGGCCGCAGGTGCACTGGATGCCGTCCTTCACGATGACGTTGTGGCCCATCTCACCGGCGGCAAAGTTGAAGCCGCGCAGGATCTTGCCGCCCAGGATGATGCCGCTGCCGATGCCGGTGCCCAGCGTGATGACGACGGCATCCTTGTAGCCCTTGGCGCCGCCTGCGATGTACTCGCCGTAGGCGGCAGCGTTGGCGTCGTTTTCGACATAGACCTTGCAGCCCAGCATGGCTTCCAGGTCGGGGCCGAGGTTCCAGTCATAGTAGCCGAAGTTAGTGTTGAAGCCCACAAAGCCAGTGGTGAAATTGACGCTGCCGGGGGTACCGATACCCACGTATTTTACGTCGGTGAAATCGACCTTATTCTCTTTGGCAACGGTGCGGCACAGGTCAGCCAATGCCTTTTCCAGGTCCTCGGCCGGGCGCGGCAGACGGGTGGCCCAGGTGGTTTTGCCGATGATCTTATAGTTTTCGTCCACCAGACCGGCGGTCATGGTGGTGCCGCCCAGGTCGATACCAATTGTGTACTTGCTCATACTAGTATTCCTCCAACTTCTTTCGCACAGGCTTTGCCGTGCAATTTTAATTCTGCTGTGAGATTTGCAGTGGTAGCGTTTATGATCAGCTCCTCGGGGAAGTTCATCTCCTCCAGCATGCCGTAGAGAGCCGTCAGCCCGTGGCGCAGCTGCCAGGTGCTGTGGGCATCACTGTCCACGGCGATATGGCAGCCGTTTTGCAGGCAGGCGGCCAGCAGAGCTTTCATGTTGGGGATGCCGTCCTTGCGGACGTTGAACGAGTTGCCGTTGAGCTCCACGACCTTGTGGTTGGCGGCGAACGCCTTGGTCACCAAGTCGTAATCATAGCGGTAGTTTTCCTGCTCGGAATGGCCGATGCAGTCCACGTAGGGGTTCTCGGCCACGGCCAGCCAGATGCGGTTGGCCTCCTTGCGGGTCAGCAGACCCGGCACGCAGGGACTGTGGATGGATGCGACCACCCAATCCTGATATTCCAGGATGCGCGGTGGCAGGTCCAGATGGCCTTTGGCGTCCACCACGTTGGCCTCGGCCCCATAGAGCATGACCACGCCGTCGATGGTGCGGGGCAAGGCGGTGGGGTTCTCGAAATGCCAGCGGTGCGGCGCATCGGGCATGGCGGGCGCGTGGTCGGTGATGGCGAGGGCCTTGTAGCCGCAGTCTTTGGCGGCAGCCGCCATCTCGTTTAGGGTCTGGAATGCGTGGGTAGCGCACAGTGTATGGGTGTGCAGGTCTGCAATCATCTGCATGAAATGGTGTTCCTTCTTTGCTGTTGACGCGGTTACTGGAGGTTGGCGTCGTCGTTCAGGCCCAGCTGCTTCAGCAGTTCCTTGGCGGCGTTGTAGCCCATCTCCTTCTGGCGGTTGTTGATGGCCGCGGTCTCGATGATGACGGCCAGGTTACGGCCTGGCATGACGGGGATCAGCATCTTGGGCACCTTGACGCCGAGGATGTCGGTGTACTCGGTCTCCAGGCCGGTGCGGTCGTAGTTTTTGGTGCGGTCCCAGGGTTCAAGCTGGATGACCATCTCGACCTCGACGCTGGAACGCACCGAGCCGATGCCGAACACGCGGGCCACGTTGACAATACCGATGCCGCGCAGTTCAATAAAATGGCGGATGTTTTCCGGCGCGGTGCCGAGGATCTGCTTGTAGGAGATGCGGCGCAGCTCGACGGCATCGTCGGCGATGAGACGGTGGCCGCGCTTGACCAGCTCGATGGCGGTCTCACTTTTGCCGACGCCGGAATCGCCCAAAATAAGGATGCCTTCGCCGTAGACTTCCACCAGCACGCCGTGGCGGGTGATGCGGGGAGCCAGCTCTTTATTCAACGTGGTGATGAGCATGCCCATCAGGGCGGAGGTCATCTCGGTAGACATAAGCAGTGGCACGCCGTACTGCTTGGCGAACTGCATCATCTCAGAAAGCGGCTGCATGCCGCGGGTCAGGATGACAGCAGGCGGCTGGAAAGAGAACAGCTTTTCCAGATGGGTGTTGCGCAGCGAAGTGGACAGTTCTTCCAGATAGGACATCTCGGTCAGGCCGATGATCTGGACGCGCTTGTTATCAAAATTTTCGTAGTAACCGGCCAGCAGGATGCCCGGACGGTACACTTCGGTCGCGGTGACCATGACCTTTTCCAGTTCGCAGGGGGTATAGGCGACGGTCAGATTGGCTTCTTCCGCCAGTTTTGCCAGAGAAACAGAGAACTCAGACATGCAGGGACTCCCCTTTCCATACTTCCTTTTTGCCGGGCGCGTTTGCGGCAGTCCGGCACACATACTTACTTTGTATTATACCGTACCAGCCGATTTTTGTACAGAGGTTTGTGCCGAGTACTATGACAAAAAAATATCCGCTGTTTTGGGCAAACAGCGGATAGGGATTTTTACGGGAAGAGTTTTTGCCGTTCTTCCCGCAGGCGGCACTGGAGCCAGAGCAGGGCTTCGGACGCGGCGTAGGTTGCCAGCAGGTAGACACAGAACAAAATCGCCGTGTCACGGCGGGAAAGCGCGGCCAGATCAAACCCACGCACCAGGCGCTGGATGATGACATGATGGGTCAAAAATACTGCATAGGAGAGCTTGGCCGCCTTGGCACAGACCGCACGGGGCAGCGGTTTATCCAGCAGTGGGGCTGCCGCAGCCGCTAGGCCGATAAAAATCAGCGCACTGAACATGGAGCAGAGCAACTTTTCATCCACGGGCAGATTTATCAGCCCCAAGACAAGCACCGGTGCCAGGATGGCCTTTATCTGATCTTTCAGCGTCAAGAAGGTCATGCCAAAGAGGAATTCCGGGATATGTACAGCTACCAGGCCGTTATCCCAGCCCTGCATATGGAGGGGGATACAGACGAGCAGCGTTACCGCCCAGGTCAGCACCGGGGCCTTGCGCAGAGCCCGCTGCAAAAGCGGGAACAGCAGGTACAAAAACAGGATGCTGCCGAGGAACCACTCGCCTACACAGGCGAAATCCATACCCACCCAGCCGGCGGCCACGGCGAAGTTATCTAACCCCAAAAAAGTCAGCACCAGCGTAATGGTCTTAGCCCCGGTGTAGCAGCCGGGCTGGCTGAGGAAGCGGATGGAAAAGCAGACCACCCATGCCAGCCAGAACAGTGGGAACACCGCCTTGGCCCGCTTCTTGTAAAACTGCCACGGGCTTTGTTCCGGCGGGACAGTGAGCGCCAGCGATGCGCCCGACACGATAAAAAACAGCGACGAGCCGAAATCACCAAGGTAAATGCCCTGCACCAGCGTGCTGGTGAACAGCTTGTGCGGCAGGGTGAAATACCCGGTAACGGTGGCGTTGAAGTGGACAATTAAGATACTGGCGAGCGCCACGGCTCGGATCAGGTCCAGATAAAACAGGCGTTGTTTTTTGATAAGGCTCTCCCCCTTTTTATTTTTTGAGTTTGTGCTTGACTAAACGGCCAAACTGCTTCGCCACGGCCTTCGGATCGGCAGCCTGCTGGTAATGCAGGGCCAGCTGGTCAGCCGCAGCGGCGCTTTGCGCGGCGGTGGTAAAGCTGGCGCTGAAAAAACCGTTTTGCTGGGCTTTCAACGGCAGCAGCCAGGCATCCTCCGGGGCGGTGATGTCGGGCAGAGTGTCGCCGCCCGCCACAGCGGCCAGCCGCACCAGTGCCCAGCCACAGGCCGGAGCCGGGGGCGGGTTTTGGCCCAACGGCACGTTGACTTTGCCTTGCAGGGCCGGGCGCGCCGCCTGCCAATCGGCATCGCGGCTTTGCCGGGCGGCAGACCAAAGAGGCACTGCCGGGCTTAGCACACCCAGCATCGGCTCTTTAGCAAAAAGGGCGGCGGCCTGAGCCAGCGCTTCATCGGCTCGGCGGGCAGCTTCGCGGGTGTACCAGGCGGTAACGGAGTCGGCCTTTTCAACTTCCGAAATCGGCAGGTGCAGCAGGGCCAAGCCCTGGGCAGCCAACTCGGGCGCAGGCTCACCGGGGGCGGCATCGGGCAATACGTACTGCCAGTGCAGTTCCCGGGCCAGCGCCTCCAGCGGCTGGCGCTGCAAAAGCGCGGCCAGCAGCAGGTCCACGGGGTAGTTGGTCTCCTGTTTTACGTAATCGTACAGGGTGCGGGCGGCGGTACCGTCGGTGCGGCGCAGTTCATCCGCATAGGGGGTAAAAAAGCTGCGACGCTTGAAAAACGGGCAGCCCCGGTTTGCCAGCAGTTCCCGCGGGCAGGCCATGATGGGATTGACGAAAACGTCCCGCAAATCTTTCGTATCCACGTAGGAATCCCAGCGGCAGCCGAGGTTTGCAAAATGCGCGGTGAATCGTGTCTCGTGGTTAGCAATGGATTCCTCATAGCTTTTGGGCAGCGGCATTTTCTGCCAATACTGCCAGAAATCCTCGCTGTGCAAAAGCGGTGCGCGGACGGCCAAAAAGTGGGATTGCAGATGTTCCGGCACTTCCCCGCTGCGGCCGCCAAAGCGTCGGCTCTTCATGGCGTAGTGGCGGGTCAAGCCCCAAAAGGCCAGCTCCGGGCGGGCCTCCATGGCAGCGAACATCGAAGCCAGCGAGCAGACGGGGCCTGCCAGCGTGAAGTTCATCAGCACCAGTTCGTCGTAGTGGGTCAGGCGGCCCCGGCCGATGACAGCCAGCGCTTCTTTATAGGCACCCACGTCAAGGCCCTTATTTTCCCGTTCGCGGCAGGTCAATGTCACCGACGCCGCCCAGGCACGGTCCGCCGGGCGCAGCGTGCCGTTGGAGATAAAGAACACCTCACCATAATGGGCCATGGCTTCCACGGCCACACGGCAGGCGGTGTCGATCTGGCCCAGCGGGTCATAATGGAAATAAACGATCAGCCGTTTCATGGGGCTTAATCCTCATACGGGCCGTGGTGGGGGCCGAAGATGGCACGCTTGGTGTTGATGATGCCCTTGTAGGCGGACTCCGGCAGGTTATCCCGCAGCCAGTTGCGGGCGTGACGGCGGCGGCTGTTGGCGTAGGGGCCGTAGACGCCAAACAAATGACGCTTGGCCGCAAAGCCGGCAGCCGCGCTGGAAGCCCCCCAGAAGGTGGTACAGTCAAACACGCGGGCCAGCGGGCGGATCATGCCAGTGGCATAGGCCTGCATGGTGTCATTGCGGATCACAGCATAGTCGCGGCTCATGACGACGGCCGGGTAATAACCGGCAGCCTGGGCAACAAACGGGTAGACACGCTCAATGGCATGGCTGATGGTACCGTCCTGGGGCAGCGGCTCGGGCGGGAAATCCGTATGCTGCCAGCCGTGGTCGAACAGCGGGGCCAGCGCCTTGGGGCGGAACCAGAACACACTGCCGTAGGGCGCAATGGGCGATTCCTCGCCCGCAATGGGCACATCCAACTTGAGTGTCTCTTTCAGCAGCTTTTTGGTGTTTTCGAAGTTGGGACCCCAGCCGCCGGAACACATATTCATGAAGTAGAGGCCATGGGCCGGGAACGGCGGGCAGAGGATGCCAAGGTACGGGTCATTCTCGAACTCGCAGAGTACGTTCAGCACATGGGCGGCATTTTTGCAGACGTTCTCGTTGCAGACATAGCCGAAGCTGGCACCTACGCTGCCTGGCTTGGTCTGGATGGCCTTTTTATCGTGCATGAAGCAGGCGTAATCATAACCGCGCAGCTGCGGGGCCAGGTCGCAGAGGAACGCACCCACATCGCGGCCGCGATTTTCCACCACCTGCACGGTGACGCTGTGCAGAGGCAGGGCAGCGAAGGCCTTTTCGATCTTCTCTTTTTTGCCGGGTTCGTTGGTGGAGATGAACACGTCCGTCTCCGGCGGGAACTTGGCGGCAAAGGCCATACTCTGGTCCAGCATATCCATAAAATAAAGGTGCATGGCCAGGGCGATCCTGCGGTTGGCGCGGATCTCCTCGGCCTGGGTCTTGTTCTGCACCGTGGGCTGGATGATGCGGGTCAAACCGAGGTTACGGGTAAACTCGTGCGGGTGCATGGTGCGGATCATGTTTTTCCAGATGAGGTCCAGCGGATAATCCGTTTCATCCCGCAGGTAAGCGTACAACTCCTGCACCGGCTCACCGGCCGTATCGTTCAAGTAGGCTTCCAGCGTGTGCATAAAGCTGCGGCGCTTGAACAGCGGGCACTTTTTCTCCCGCAGCAGCTTGGTCGGGCAGACCAGCAGCGGATAGTCAGTGAAATCTTTCAGGTCATCGGTCTTGACATAGACATCCCACTTAAAGCCGCGTTCCTCGAACTGCTTGGTAAAGACAGCCTCGTACCGCTGGACGGAATCGTTGTAGTCGGCGATCATGGGCATGTTGTCCCAGTACTGCTGCAGTTCCGGGCTTTTTACAAAACGCTGGCGGTAAACGATGAAGTGGGACTGGATATGCACCGGCAGATAGCTATAGATGTGCTTGCCCTTGAAAGGATTGGACTTGGCGCCGTGGTGGATGGACAGGCCCCAGAAGTCGAGATCCTGATTCTCGGCCATGGCGTCAAACATCTCTTTCAGCGGGCGCACGGGGCCCATCAGGGTGGAGTTGGTCATGACGATCTCGTCAAACTCCGACAGCTTATCCCAGCCGTAGGAATCCAGCGCCGTTTTGTAGGCCCAGACATCCAGGCCCTTGTTCTCGCGCACGATGATGTTATCCGTAAACTGCGAGAAGGCCGCGCGGCCCTGGGCGCTGAGTTTGCCGTTGCAGACCACGACCAGGTCGGTCAGGTTTTTTGCAAGATCTGCGAGGTAGTAGGTAATAAAGTCATCTACATCGCCGTTTTTCTCGTAGAAAAAGAAAATGCCTAATCGTTTCATAGCTGATCCTTTGCAAGAATTTGTTTGATTTTGGTCGCGTCGCCCCAGGTGCCGGGGCTGTCATACGGGCGGTCCGGGAAGGCACCGTAGTCCAGCTTGATCTTGTAGTTCTTATCCCGCAGGAATTGCTCGACCCGGTCGGCCAGGCTGCGGGGCTCGCCGGTGCAGACGTTGATGATGCCGTTGATCTCCTCCTGCACGCTGGCAGCGACGATCATGTTGGCAAGCTCGTCCACATCGATGAAGTCATAGAGATTTTTGCCGCTGGTGAACGGGAAGGTCTTTTTGCCGTCCAGTTCGGCCTGAGCCAGTTTGGCAAAGATGGAACTGCCGTGGGCTTCGTCGCCGGTGATGTAGTAGGCGCGCAGCCAGTGCAGCTTGCAGGGGCTGCCGTCCAGCGAGAGCATCAGGCTTTGGCGCAGGGCGTTTTTGGCGATGCCGTACTGGCTTTGGGGCTTGCAGGGGGTGCTTTCGTTGATGGCACCCTCCCAGTAGCCCACTTCGTGCATAGTGCCCATGACGCTTAAATCTTTCAGGCCGCCTGCCACCAGGTCGTTCAGGAATGTGACGTGGGCAGACAGGTCCTTCATATGGGCCGGAGAGTTGTGGCGAAAACCGTCCCGCCAGGCCAGATGGATGCAGATGTCCGGGCTGCCCACCTTGCGGTAGATTTCCTTGTCACCGCTGAAGATGGGCACATCGCAAAACTCCGCCCGCTCATCCACGCCTTTAAAAGAGAAGTCAGACGCGATGACCTTGCAGCCGCGATCCAGCGCATTTTTGACAACGTGGCGGCCGATATATCCGGCGGCGCCGGTAACCAGAATCGTTTTCATGGCAGTTTCCTCCTGCGGTTTTTCGGGCGGTTGGCCCACAGTTCATACAGGCGTTGCAGCCGCAGGTTGTACAGCAGCAGTGCGCCGGTCTGCTTTTTATGGTGCTTGGCTTCGTGCCAAAGATCCAGCGGCGGGGCCGGGTAACGGGCCAGCACACCGCGTAAAGTGCGCCAGCCGTGGCGGCGCAGCGTACCGGGGGCTTTGGCATCTGCCAGCTGGTGCATCAAAAAGGTGATAGCCTGGGCGCGGCGGTCGTTCCAGACGGCCGCGCGGGCAGCTTCGGGGCAACGGGCCTGAATGGCCTTATACTCGGCTGCCATCCAGCGGTCCAGCACGCCGATGCGCCCCTGCAAAGCCTGTACGGTCTGGCACTGGGAGGTGCTTTGCCCACTCTCGAAATGGCGGTAGACAGGCTGCGGCAGGTAGTGTACTTTGTCGGTGCGGGCATAAAGTCCGGCGTTGAAGATGAAATCCTCAAGGCCATAGCGGCAGTGCTCGTCAAAGCGCAGATTGCCGATGGCCGAGCGGCGGTAGAGGGCATTCCAGACGAATTGCGGGCCGCTGTTTTGCAGGAACTTGCGGTAGTCGCCGTCGGTGGCCAGGTCACAGGTCGTGCCCGCCGGGTGGGGCTGCGGGGTCTCGGTGCCGTCGGGGCTGATGTGGATCAGCTCGTAATCGGCACGGACGATGTCAGCGCCGGTGTCCTCCGCCTTTTGCAGCAGCAGCGCCAGCGCACCGGGCAGCAGCAAATCGTCGTCGTCGCAGAAGGTCACATACATGCCCTCAGCGACGGAAAGCCCCCGGTTGCGGGCGGCGCAGATACCGGCGTTTTTCTGGGTGATGACCTGGATGCGGTCGTCCCGCAGGGCCAGATCGTGGCAAAGGCCGGGGGTGGTATCGGTGGAGCCGTCATCGACCAGCAGCACCTCCAGCCCGGCAATATCTTGGGTAAGGATGGACTGCACGGCAGCCCGCAGGGTGGATGCCGCATTGTAGATGGGCACAATCACACTGATACGCGGCGGCATAACGTCCTGCACTCCTTTCAAAATTCATTTTTTCATTTTGGCGTAAAGCCGGTCATAGGGCAAGGGCAGCGGGGCCAGGCGCTTTAGAAAGCCGATCTTCCACCGGGCAGCGGAGAGGTCCTGCTTGGCCTGGTTTGCGTGGGTGAGATAATAACCGACCTTGCGCGGCGCGGCCAGCGGGTAGACGCCGCCGTCCTCGACGGTCAGGTCGCCCAGCAGGGCGGTCTCCCCTGCCGTAGGCTGGCCGACCAGCCGCAGAAAAGGCGAGATGGCAGTCTGCGTCGGGATAGCGAGGGTTTGCAGAAACGACTTTTGCCAATCCTGCGCAAAGCGCAGGATTCCCTTTTGCAGCGCGTCCAGCAGCGGCGTGGGCGGCTGGGAGGCCTGCTGGACGGTAATGGTTTTGTCGGTTTGGGTGTAGCCAAGGGTCGCGCCCACATCCTCGGAAATCAGGCGTTCCAGCATGGGCTGGCCTGCCCAGTAGAGCAGCGGCGCGGGTCGGCCGTCGAATAGAAAAACGGCGGTCTCATCTTCGCGCAAGCGCCCGCGCAGTCGGTCGTCACAAGAGAGCTGACAGCCATGCAATTTTATATTGCACACAGCCTGTAACAGCATCTGGGTTGTGCCGCCGCTGCCGATGTCCACAAGGATGTCCCCTGCCTGCAGGTTTTGCCGGGTGAGGTAGGCGGACACTGCGGCGGCACTTTGGGGCGTGGCCAGCGCTTGCAGCAGCGGGCGGGCGGTATCGGGTCCATGCTTTAAATCATAGGATTTTTCTTGCAGGTCCATCGGGCAGGCGGTACCGCAATAGGCGGCGATCTGCGCACCGGTAAGGGATTGGCGCGGCAGAGCGGCCAGCAGCAGATCCCACCGGTGCTGCGCCAATAGAAGCGGGCACAGGCTGCGGCGGGAGACCTGCAAGTAGGCGGTCTGCTCCTGCGGGTACAAAAGCGCGTAGACCTGGCGCATCAGGTACATATCCCGCGCCAGAAAGTGGATTTTGGCATTGGGGTGCTGCTGTTCCCGGGCATGCAGCCATTGGCAGTAAGCTACAGCCAGCGGACCGAGAGTGGCAAAGCCAAGGCGCTCGGCCTCGGATTCGATGCCCGGCAGACGGTTTGCGGTGAAAGCCGCCACCGCACCGGCAGGAAGGCTTTCCCGCGGGACCTCCTGCGTGGGAAGGTGCCAGCTGCGGATGCCGGCCAGCGCCGAACCGGCAACATCCGCCCGCCAGTTGTCGCCAATAAAAAGGACCTCTTTTGCCTGCGTCTGCGTTTTTTGCAGAAACAGGCGGAACAGCTTGCCGCTGCGCTTCTGCACGCCGTAATCGGCCGAGACGAAGCCGCCATCGAAAAAGTCGTAGCCGCACTTGGCCAGCATGGCGTCCAGCTGGACCTTGGGCAGGTACATGTCGGAAATATAGTAAAGCCGTTTACCCTGGGCATGCAGGGCGCGGGCGGCTTTCAGCACCGGCAGGTTGGGCACAGCGCAGGCGATCTCAGCGGCGCATTCTGCCGCCGGGTCGTATCCGGCCAGGCAGGGACGGGCATAAATTTCCGCCAGCGTCACTTCCCCGCTTTTGGCGGCACGGGCTTCGGCTTCTGCCTGGATGCGGGCTTTGGCGAAGTCCGCGCCCAACAGGGCGAACAGGTCGGTGGGGCGGGCCACATCGCGCTTAATGAGCGTATCAAACACATCAAAGGCCACCAACGGGTACGGCGCAGCCTTGTGCAGGATCGTTTCAGTCAGTTTCATGGCAGGTAGGGTATTGCGGGGCGGAAACGCACCCCCGCGAAGAATCCTTTCCAAATAATGCCGATGCGCCAGGCTTTGCAGCCCTGGGGGCTGCAAAGCACCTGCGCAGTGTGCCAGGCGTCTTTGGCCAGCAGCCACAGCCAGCCGCGCAGGCCCTCGCGCCGGTACAGTACCACGTCATTACGGTAAAAATAGCGGTAGCGCTCCCACCGGGCGGGAACGTCAGCGGCAATGTTCACGATGCCGGGGTTCTGCATGGCATGCACGACCCGGCTGGCCGGGACCACGTAGCACGGCTGTGCCCGGGAAATACGGCGGGTGTACTCCCAATCGTCGGACCAGATGAAGAACTCGGCGATGGGCAGGCCGTACCGGCGCACGGTCTCGGTACGCAGAAACAGCGAAACAAAACTGGCCATGACCGCCGGGATGCGCTCGCCGTCAAAACCGGGCAGGTCTTTGTAGGGTGTCACTCGCTGCAGGTTCATGGGCTGGTCAGTGCCGTCTGGCGCTAAAGCACGGCCGGAAAGCCAGCCGTATTGGCCTTGCAAGTTGCGGTCGGCCTGTAAAAAGGCTTCCAGCGCCGTGGGGGTGGGCAGGGTGTCGTCGTCCATGAGCCAGAGGGCGTCGTACCCGGCAAGGGCAGCCTCCCGCACGCCGTAGGCGAAGCCCCCTGCCCCACCCAGGTTTTTGCCGGTGTTGCGGTAAACAAGGTTGGGCAGGGCCATTTCGGCCACAGCTTCGGCGGTGCCGTCGGTGCTGGCGTTATCGACCAGAAAGATGGTCAAATCCTGCGCGGTCTGGGCGGCAAGGGCCGCCAGGCATTGGCGCAACAGCGGCAGGCGGTTGTAGGTCACCACCACCGCCGCAACAGAAAATCGTTCAGTCATCTTTTTTCGGGAAAAATTTACGTTTTAAGAACTGGGTGCCCTTGTGCAGCCAGTTCTGGTGCTCCATATACACGATGTCCAGCTCTTCGTAGCTGATGTTGTTGGTGATGAGCCAGGCGTCAAGCAAACGCTCACTGACGAAGCCGAAGACGCGGCGGTCGTTGGTGGAGTAGCCGGTCATGTCCAGCTCCCGCTCCAACTCAAACAGGATGTCGAACAGCCAGGTGCAGTAATGCTGCAGCAGTTCCCGCTTCATCACAAACATATTAAAGTGGTGGCCGTGGGTCTTGGACATATACATGTCGTAGGCCGGCAGATACTCCGGGCATTTGCGCTCGATGATCGCCCGGGTGACGGTCAAGTCCTGCTTGTGGTGGGCGTGGATGTACTGGGTGTAGTTCGTCTCGATGAAATAGTGGCGTTCCTTGGGCAGCACCACGTTGGTGGTGGCCAGGATGGCGCACAGTTCCTCGTGGCTGATGACCCGGCGCTTTTTGGCATCGAAGATGCTTTTTTTGCGGCTGGCAAAATAGCGGCGGTAATGCACGATACCGATATAATCGGAATCAATGTTGTGCGCCGCCCAGTACAGACCGGTCAGCTCACAGAAATTGGCGTTGCGCTCCGAGATATTCTCGCCCGTATCATCGCCGATATAACCGCAGGCCGGGTGGATGGCATGGCCCATCTGCACCGGCAGATACATAGGATCGTCCGGCACCCAGTAAGGCTTATGTGTTGCTACAATGATCGTTGTCTGCAAAGTGGTCTCCCCGCTTCGTTGCAATACGGCCGGGCGTTCGTGCACGCGGCCTTTTCCTATCTCTATACTTTCTTTTTTAACTTTTCTATTATACTAAAAACATAGTATAGCGCATTTTTGGCGGAATACAAGTTACAGAACGGTTAAGTTTTTTGTATAAGGACGACTGTACGCCCTGCGCGTGTTATGCGTCCTCGGCCTCGAAGGCTTCCTGCTCCTCGGCGAGCTTTTCCCACTCGTCGTATAGTTCCTGCTGGTGGAAGCGGGTGTCGTCCAGTTCGTCGCACTTATCCCGCAGCAGCAGGTGGTCGCGCAGGACCTCGGGGTCGTTGATCTCGTTTTCCAGTTCCACGATGTGCGCGCCCAGTTCCTCGATCTGGTTCTCCACGGCTTTGATGCGGGCGCGGACCTCGGCCCGGCGCTTGCGCTGCTCTTTGCCGTAGGCCTGCTTTTTGACTGTGTCCTCGGCTTTCTGCTGTTCCTGGGTCTTGCCGTTATCGCGGTTTTGCAGGGCAGCAAAGTTCGGGTAGAAGGTTGCCTTGCCGTCTTCAAGGTACAGGATCGGACAGCCCAGGGTCTGCATCAGGTAGCGGTCATGCGTGACCAGCAGCAGCGTGCCGGTGTAGGCCGCCAACGCCTGGGTCAGGCTTTCGCGCATATAAATGTCCAGGTGGTTGGTAGGCTCGTCCAGGAACATCAGGTTGGGTCGCTCGAGGGCCAGCTCGGCAAAGCGCAGGCGGGCCAGTTCGCCGCCGGAGAGGGCGGCGCAATCCTTGAACACTTCCTCGCCCCGGTAGCCGAAGCGGGCCAGGTGGCTGCGGACTTCCAGTTCGGTAAAGCGGGGGTACTGGTTCCAGATGGCATCGATGACCCTGCCGGCGCGCTTGGCCTGCTGCTGGGTGAAGACACCAGGCTTGGCGCCGCTGCCTAAGCGAACCATACCGCCGGATGGGCGGCGCTTGCCGTCCAGCACTTGCAGCAGTGTGGACTTGCCGGTGCCGTTGGGGCCGGCGATGACCAGCTTGTCCCCGCGGTGGACCGTGTAGTCCAGCGCATCGATGAGGGTGCGTTCCCCGATGCGGACGGTGAGGTTTTTCATGATAACCAGCTCGTCATAGGGCTCGATGTCGTATTCAAAGCGGAAGTTCAGCTCGTAGGCTTCGGCGGTCGGTGCTTCCACGATCTCCAGCTTTTCCAGCTGCTTGCGGCGGCTCTGGGCCATCTTGGTGGTGGAGGCGCGCACAAGGTTGCGGTCGACGTAGTCCTGCAGTTTGGCGGCCTTTTCCACAGCGGCATCATGCAGTTTTTGCTGGCGCTCGTCGGCGGCTTCGCGCTGGGGCAGATAAGCCGAGTAGTTGCCGCGGTAGGTCTTGATGGTCTTGCCGCGCAGCTCCCAGATGCGGGTGCAGACGGCGTCCAAAAAATAGCGGTCATGGCTGACGACCAGCACCGCGCCGCGGTAGGTCTTGAGGTAATTTTCCAGCCATTCCATGGTTTCCAGGTCCAGGTGGTTGGTAGGCTCGTCCAGGATCAGCAGGTCAGGACGCTCCAGCAGCAGACGGGCCAGGCGCAGACGAGTCTGCTCACCGCCGGAAAGGACGCCCGCCAGTTTGACCCAGGTATCCACCGGGAAGCCCATACCGTTGAGCACCTTTTTGATCTGGGTGTCCATATTATAAGCGTCCATGGCATCCACGATGGCGGTGCAGTGGGCGATTTCCTCGGTCAGGGTTGCGTTATGCGGGTCCGCAGCCAGGCGGCGCTGCAGGTCGTCCATCTTCTGCATGGCGTCCAGCGCCGGGGCGAAGGCCAGTTTCATCGTGGCGTAAATGTCCAGCGTGGGGGCTAGGCGTGCGTTCTGCTCCAGATAGCCACAGGTCACACCGGTGCCAAAGGCAGCATCGCCTGCATCGGGCAGGCTCTCGCCGCACAGGATGCGCAGCAGCGTGGTTTTGCCGGTGCCGTTTGCGCCAATGATGCCGATGCGGTCGCCGCGCTCGACCCCGGCGTTGACGTCCTTCAGAACTTCATGTTCGCCAAAGCTTTTGCCCAGGTTTTGCAGTTCCAACAGCATGGGGGTGTTTCCTCTCCTCTATTGTATCCTCTTTTGCGGTATTTCGCGTTTTTTCACAACGATGCCGCTGCCCTTGGGGAAAGGCAGCGGCATACTGCATAAGCCGCCGGGCAGTTTATGCTTCATTGCTGTGGCGGCGGTTGCGCACGCCGATGTTTTCCAGTTCCTCCGGCTCCATCACGATCTTGTACAGATCCTCATAGGAGCCGATCTCAAATTTGGGGTGGATGTTCGACTTGTTTTCCTCGTTTTTCAGGTTGAACCAGCAGGTGTCGAGGCCTGCGTTCTGGCCGCCCTTGATGTCAGCCAGCAGATCGTCACCCACCATCAGCACACGGCTGCGGTTGGTGATGCCCAGGTCCTTGAGGACATGCTCAAACAGCTTGGCCGAAGGTTTGGCCGCACCGACTTTCTCGGAGATATAGACACCGTCCATGTAGCGCTCAATGCCGGAATCCCGGATGCGGGCCTCCTGCACCATGACCGCGCCATTGGAGACGATGGCCAGAGTGGCGACCTCGCTCAGTTCCTCCAGTGCGGTCAGCGCACCGGGGAGCAGGTCGGCATGGGTGGAAAGCAGTTCCTCGTAGCGGTCATTCATCTGGACAGCCTTGCCGTTATCGGGCAGATCCATCGCTTTCATGAAGCGGCCGAACCGCTGCTGGAACAGCTTGGGTTTGGTCAACTGGCCTTTGGCGAGCGCATCCCACAGCTCGCGGTTGACGGCGTGGTAGATCTCACAAGCGCGGGCGTCATGGGGCAGCTCGTACTCAGTCAGCATATCGGTCAGGGCCTGGCGCTCAGCCGCGTCAAAGTCCAGCAAAGTGTTGTCAACGTCCAGAAGGACGCAAGTGTAAATGGCCATTTTAAAATGACCCTCCTGTTTCTGGTTTATTGGCCGTCCGGTTTGGAGTCGGGGTTCGGGGTCGGCGTCGGCGTCGGTGTCGGCGTGGGGGCGGCGTTGACGTGCAGCGTAAAGACGGCATCGGCACCATTGTTGACGGCGTGGATACGGTAGGTGCCGGCCTCGTTGGCGGTAAACTCCACCTGATTGCCGGTAGCTTTCCAGCTGGTCTCCTCACAGCTCCACTGCACATCGCCGTTGGCGTTCTGCACATTGGCGGTAAAGGTCACCTTGTTGCCTACCGTGGCCGTGTCGGGTCCACTGACGGTGACGGAGGTCGGGTCAGCCTGCACGGTGACTTTGATCTGCGCGGCGGAGAAGGTGCCGTTGATCTCGATGCCCGCCTTGATGGTGTACTCGCCCGCGTTGGAGCCGGTGAAGGTGAAGGTGCCGCCGTTCTGTTCCAGTTCGTCGTTGACCGACCACTGGACGTTGGAGTTACTGTAATCCTTGCCACCCAGCTTGACCGTGGCGGTGATGGAGATGCTCTCGCCCTTCTTGATGGTGCTGTCGCCCTTGTCCAGCGTCAGCTCGACGCGGGAATCATTGAACATAGCCGTGACCGAAACGTCCTTGTTGATGACGTCGTAACGGGTGGCATCGGTGACGCCGTCGCTCCACTTGTAGAAGGTGTAGCCATCGGCAGGCACGGCGGTCACACTAACCTGGGTGCCGCTGGCAACCTCAAGATCCAGACTGGAAACGCCGGTCTGGTTATTGCCGGTCAGGGTGCCCTTGCCGTTCTCGACACGGTAGCTGGCGGTCAGTTTATTGGGGGTAGCGGTCGGGGCTGGGGTGGCGCTGCTGCCGTTGCCTGCTGCCGAGGCCGCACGCTGCGGGATCTCTCCGCGATCGCCGCGGGTATCCTCCACATTGTGGGCGTGGTTCTTGATGTAATCCAGCACGACATTGACGCCGGAGCCGGAGAAGCCACCGGTGGAGGCATCCACGTAGCTGTCCACAGCGTAGCCCTTGTCGTTCTTCATGACTTCCGGCAGGTTCAGGTACTTGAAGCCCATATCGTTGCAGGCGACAGCCAGCTGCTGGTTGTACTGGTCAATGTAGGTCTGCTTCTGGGCGGCGTCGGCGGCGTCTTTGGAGACGGGCGCAATGGCGCAGGCCACCACGTCGCAGGCGGAGTAGGCCGACTTGATGCTTTGCAAGATCTGCTTGTAGTCGTTGACGAACTCGTCCACGCTGACAGAGCCGTCCAGATCATCGCTGCCCACCATGACGTAGACGTGCAGGGGCTTCATCTTGGCGATGGCCTGGGGGATGGTGTAGCTGTTGGCGTCGTCGGCGAAGTTGACGCAGGTCTCACGCAGCACCTGGGAGACTTTCAGCCCATCCTTGCCGGCGTACTGGTTTAAGGTGATGCTGCTGTCTTTGGACATAGACACCGCCTGGGTGCCGCCCACAAAGACGGTATCGTTGATGTAGTTGCCCTGGGCACTCTCCTGCCCCAGGATGGAGCCGAGGCTGGTATCCAGCGGGTACTGGGTGGGATCATACAGATCAGACTCGCCAAACAGGCCCAGCTTTGCCGGCAGTATCCACGATACCAAAAAGCTAAGCACCACGGCCAGCACGCAGAACGCCATGACCACGCAGGCCTTGCGCTGGATGGGGCTGAGACCGGTTTTTCCCTCAGATCGTTTACGGCTCATCGGTTATGGTGACCTCCTTATAAAACGCGGCCCGGTTTGCGGCAGGCCGCCCATTTTTTAAATGTACAAAGGCGCACAGCACCAGTATTAGATAGTAGCATTATAGCATACTTTTTTGCGTTTGAGTATCCCTTTTATAAAATTGTTACACTTTGGGCAGCATCGCATAACTCTAAGTGCCGATACGACGAGCGAGCCATACCAACCGCCAAGCAAAAAGCACAGGTAATACTTTGTGTATTACCGAGCCTTTTTGCAGCGCAGATGGTGTGGCGCAGCCGATGGAGCGGCGCTTGGGAGTTGTGCAGTGTTGCCCTGCACAAACAAAAAACCGCGTACCTTTCGATACGCGGTTTTTGGCAGGGGTAGAAGGATTCGAACCCTCGGCACGCGGTTTTGGAGACCGCTGCTCTACCAACTGAGCTATGCCCCTATACTAATGATGCCCACAATGCGTATCTTGCACTGTGGGCATCAGCGCTGGAGCTGCTAAGCAGATTTGAACTGCTGACCTCATCCTTACCAAGGATGCGCTCTACCAACTGAGCTATAGCAGCAAATGGCGACCCGAATCAGGCTCGAACTGACGACCTCTAGCGTGACAGGCTAGCGTTCTAACCAACTGAACTACCGGGCCATACCCAGCTTGTTGAACCCCGTGGCGCTTGCCGTGGCGGCTGCAACGTCAATTATTATAGCGGGCAAATGCCTAAATGTCAACACTTTTTTTGAATTTTTTTCGAATTTTTTCAATCTTTTTATTTTTTGCCGTTTCTCCGTTTGTTTTTCTGCGCAGAATTGCTTTTTTTGCCCTGCCGTGGTATGATATTCTCAGCTTTTGGGGCGGAAAAATTGTTTTTCCTGCCCTAAAAAAATTCTGTGCAATCCATTTTTGTGCCGCCAAAACATCATAGCCGCGGCCAACAGCAGGATGATGCCGCTCTCGGGCCCATACTGCACCCAGGCGATGGGCACTGCCAGCGTGGGGATGAGCACCGCCCCCAGCGGCAGGTAGCCCAGTCCCAGCACAGCCAGACCCCCTGCCAGGCAGCACAATGCCCCGGTGACGGGCAGGTATAAGATCAGCCAGGTACAGGTAACGGCTACGCCCTTGCCGCCCCATCCCTTATGCCACAGGCTGTAGTTGTGGCCTGAGATGGTCCCCGCCCCGGCGTACAGCAGCGCTGTATGCCCCAGCACAGGACCTGCCAGCAGCCAGCACAGCCCGCAGGCCAGCACGGTTTTGGCTACGTCGCCAACCAATACGGCAAAGCCGGGGCCTTTGCCCAAGGTCGCCATGATGTTGGCCATGCCGGGGTTGCCGCTGCCCAGATCACGGGCGCTGCGGCCCGTTAGGCGACGGGCGATACACTCTGCCGTGAGGAAGCTGCCCAGCAGGTAACCCACCAGCAGGCAGAGGATGCGCAGTGTGATTTCCATGGTTTTTATCCCCTTTTCTTTATACATAAGTATGGGCGGCTTTGGGGGCGTGCCATACAGATTGAGGTGTTTTTTATGGATCTGCAAACTTTGCAGCAGGAATGTCTCGCCTGCCAGCGCTGCAGCCTGTGCCAGACGCGCACCAACGTGGTGTTCGGCCAGGGCGTACCCAATGCCGAGGTGCTGTTTGTAGGCGAAGGTCCCGGCGCCAGCGAGGACGAGCAGGGCCTGCCCTTTGTGGGCCGCAGCGGCCAGCTGCTGGACCATTATCTTGAGGCCATTGATTTAAGCCGTGAGAAGAACGTGTACATTGCCAACATTGTAAAGTGCCGCCCGCCGCAAAACCGCGACCCGCTGCCGGAGGAGTCCAAGGCGTGCATCCCCTGGCTGCGCCAGCAGTTCCAGATCTTGCAGCCGCGCATCGTGGTCTGTCTGGGGCGCATCGCCGCACAGCAGATGATCGGGCCGGAGTTTTTGATCACCCGGGAACACGGCAAGTTTTTTGACAAGCAGGGCACCTTATTTATGGGCACCTACCACCCCGCCGCCCTGCTGCGCTACCCCGTAAACAAGCCCGCGGTGTTTGGCGATTTCGTAGCCCTGCGGGAGAAAATCACCCAGGTGTGTGACCACACCTACTAACTTATAAAGGAGATGCCACCCATGCCGGAGACAGAATCCCTAGCGCTTACCCTGCCCATCCGGCGGCTGGTGGAGTTTCTTTTGCGCAGCGGCAGCATCGACAGCCGCTTTACCGGCTTTGACCGCGCCAACGAGGGCGCACGCCTGCACCGCAAATTGCAGCGCGCCGCCGTAAAGGAATACCCGGATTACGAGGCCGAAGCGGCCCTGCGGCAGGAGTTTGGCTGCGAGGGCATCACCTACACTTTAGAGGGCCGCGCCGACGGCCTGTTTACCGACCGCGACGGCATGCGGACCATCGACGAGATCAAGACCACCACCCTGCCGCCGGAGTTCATCACCGGCGAGCAGAGCCCCGAGCACTGGGCCCAGGCGCAGTGCTATGCGGCCATATACGCCCTGCAAAACGATCTGCCTGCCATGCGGGTGCGGCTGACCTACTACCAGGTGGACGAGGAGTTGGAGTTCAACTTTACCCACGATTATACTGCTGAAGCCTTGCAGGACATCGTGCAGGGGCTGCTGACCCAGTACGCCCCCTGGGCGCGGCGAGCAGCAGCCTGGCAGCGGGACAGACGCGCCAGTTTGCAGGCGCTGACATTTCCCTTTGCGGGCTACCGGCCCGGCCAGCGGGCGATGATCGGGGCCGTATACAATACCTGCTGCGAGGGCGGGCAGCTGCTGTGCCAGGCCCCCACCGGCATTGGCAAGACAATGAGCGTGCTGTTCCCTGCCCTGAAAGCGCTGGAAGACGGCGGGCCGGTGTTTTACCTGACGGCCCGCGGCACCACCCGCGCTGCCGCCGAAAACGCTGTGGCTGTGCTGCATGGCCACGATGCCAGCTTAAAGCTGCGCAGCGTGACGCTGACCGCGAAAGATAAGATCTGTTTGCAGGACCGCCGCGAGTGTACGCCCGAAGCCTGCCCCTACGCCAACGGCTACTTCGACCGGGTGAAAACGGCGCTGTGGGATGGGCTGGACACGCCCACCCTGACCGCCGACGCCCTGTGGGAACTGGCACGCAGGCATAGGGTGTGCCCCTTTGAGCTGGGACTGGATTTGAGTTTGTGGTGCGATGTGGTCATCGGCGATTACAACTACCTGTTTGACCCGGTGGTGCATCTGGCGCGCTTTTTTGAGAGCCGGGGCGACTACCTGTTTTTGGTGGACGAGGCCCACAACCTGCCCGGCCGTGCCCGGGACATGCACAGTGCCAGCCTTTGCAAAAGCGCCTTTTTTGACGCCCGCAAGCGGCTGGGCAAGGGCAAAAGCAGCCTGAAAAATGCGCTGACCAAGATCAACAATCTGTTTATCGAGTGGCGGCATCGCTGTGAGGAAGCCGAGGGCCGCACTTTTTTTGCGCGGGAACGCGCCGATGCCTTTGACCGCGCCTTACAGAAACTTTGTGAGCCTTTGGAAATTTGGCTGGACGAACACCGCGACCCCGACGAAACCCACGAAGCCCTGCTGCAGTTATTTTTTGATGTGCGCGGCTGGCTGCGGGTGGCCGATACCTTTGACGAGCATTTTGTTTTACAGGTATCTGCCTACGGCAGCGAAGTGCGTGTGAGCATGCTTTGCCTGGACCCGCATGAATTTTTGCAGGCGGATTTTGCCAAGGGCCGCGCGGCGGTGCTGTTCAGCGCCACGTTAAGCCCTGCCGGGTACTACAAGGACCTGTGTGGTGTGCCTGAGGCGCGGGCCGTGGCCCTGCGCAGCCCCTTCCCCGCCGAGAATCTAGGGCTGTGGTGTGCGCGGAACATCAGCACCCGGTACAAGGACCGGGCGGACAGCGTGGAAAAGATCGTCGCGCTGCTGTACGAGATGGTGTGTGCCCGCGCCGGGAATTACCTGGCGTTCTTCCCCAGTTACAGTTATCTGGAGCAGGTGCGGGAGGTGTTCTGCACGGCTCACCCGGAGGTGGAGACCCTGCGGCAGGATACCGCCATGGATGAAGCCAGCCGCGCGGACTTTTTAGCGCAATTTACCGCCGCACCCGGGCGTACCCTGCTGGGCTTTGCAGTGCTGGGCGGCGTGTTTGGCGAGGGCGTAGACCTGGCCGGAGAGCGGCTGATCGGCGCAGCCATCGTAAGCCCCGGCCTGCCCCAGGTCGGTCCCCGGCAGGAGCAGCTGCGCGCCCACTTTGAGGAGACGCGCGGCTCCGGGTTTGACTATGCCTACCGCTTCCCCGGCATGAACAAGGTCTTGCAGGCCGCCGGACGGGTCATCCGCACGCCGGAAGATAAGGGTGTGGTGCTGCTGATCGACGACCGCTTTTTAGCGTCTGATACCCGGCGTTTGATGCCGCCCCATTGGGATGGGTTAAGGGCCGTGGGCAGTGCCGAGGAATTGCGGGCGGAGTTGGAATGGTTTTGGAATAACAAATAAAATAGCAGAAAAGCACCGCAGACGGAGCGCTTCCGTAGGCGGTGCCTTTTTATGGGTACACGGTTTGGTGTAGGGGCGGTTGACAAGCATCGACCCCTACATACAGGGCCGCCCTTTTTATTCCGGCTTGCGCATGCGCAGCAGGCTGTAGGGCATCAGCGGGGTGGCGCAGGGGATGGTATACTGCATCATCGGGTGCGGGGTAGCGTCGACGCGCTCGCCCTCGGCGTTCTTGATCCACTCCGGGGTCAGGGTGACGACACTGCCGTCAGGCTGCAACACCTCGATGGAATCCCCCAGGTTGAACTTGCCGCGCTGGGTGCAGTGGGCTACGCCCTTGTCCCAGCCGTCCACCGTGCCGATGAAGTCCCAGTCCCGCACATAGGTGTGGCTGGGGGTCTGCTGGGCCTGCTCCTTGCCGAAGTAGAAGCCCGGCGAATAGTGGCGGTGGCTGGTACGGTTCAGCTCCTCGATGACATCATCGGGCAGCTCAAAGTTATCATTGTAGGGGTCGCGCAGGTAGGCATCCAGTGCGCGGCGGTAGGCGCTGGTGACAGACGCAACATAGTAAAACGTCTTGGCGCGTCCCTCGATCTTCAGGCTGTCCACGCCCGCCTTGCAGATCAGGTCGATGAACGGCGCGGTGCAAAGGTCGTTGGCGTTCAGGATATAGCTGCCGTTGTCCTCGCTCTCACCGATCTCCATATACTGGCCGGGGCGGTGCTCCTCGACCAGGTTATACTTCCAGCGGCAGGGCTGGGCGCACTCGCCCCGGTTGCCGCTGCGGCCTGCCATATAGCTGGACAGCAGGCACCGGCCGGAGACGCTCATGCACATGGCACCGTGAACGAAAGCTTCCAGTTCCAGGTCAGCAGGGCAGTTATCGCGGATGAGGGCGATCTCGGTCAGGGGCAGTTCACGGGCCAGCACCACGCGCTTGGCGCCCAGTTCGTAGCAGACCTTGGCGGCCTCGTAGTTGGTGATGCCCGCCTGGGTGGAGACATGGCGCTCCACCTGGGGGGCGTACTTTTTGGCCAGCGCCAGCACGCCCAGGTCGGCAATGATAAAGGCATCGACGCCGGCCTCGGCGGCATCCTGGATATACTGGGGCAGCTTGTTCAGCTCCTCGTTGGTGGGCAGAGTGTTCAGCGTCAGATAGACCTTTTTGCCGCGGGCGTGGGCGAAGATGCAGCCCTCGTGCAGCTCGCCCACCGTCAGGTTGACCGGGGCGGCCCGCATGCCGAATTCCGGCAGGGCGCAGTAGACGGCGTCCGCGCCGTACATGACGGCGTATTTCAAAGTTTCCAGGCTGCCGGCGGGGGCCAGCAGTTCAGGCTGTTGCAGCATAGGTATTCCTCCGTTTACAAACTGGATCAGGCCCAACCGGCCTTAACGCAGTTCTGGTAGTGCTCGTCGGCCGTCTTGGCGTAGAAGTACTGGCCGGCAACATCAGTGCCGGGGTGGCCGGTGACGAAGAAGTAGTAGCCCTCGTCGATATACTCCTGGTCAGGATTCAGCGCAGCCTCAATGGCGGCGTAACCGGGATTGGAGATGGGGCCGGCGGGCAGGCCGCTGATGGAATAGGTGTCGTACAGGGCCAGCACATCGTCGGGGATGGCGCCCTGATCTGGCCAGCCGTAGTACTGGGCCGTGGGAGAGTTCCAGAGGTAGTTGTTCTCGCTATCCCGCATGATATAGCTGCAGGCGTTGGATTCCAGCTTATGCTCGGCCCACTGCGGGTCGTCGGACTCAAGACGGTTGTGGAAGCAGGCGCTGACCTTGGCATCCTCACTCTCGAGACCGGCCTCCTCCTGAATGAAGCTGGCCAACTTGACCGCGTCGTCGAGCGTGGTGCCCCTGGCGGCGATGGTATCGGCCAGGGCGGCGGTCTTGCTGGCGAACTCGCTGTACATGGTATCGACGTAGTAGTAGACGTCTTCGTCCGTGTAGACGTTGTAAGTTTCGGGGTAGAGATAACCTTCGCACTTCATCAGGCGGCCGTTATCGGGGATCTGGTTCCAGAAATCATACTGGCTGAAATCGGAGCCGTCGGTGCCGTTGGCGCAGTTGAGGAAGGTGTCCACATCGTCCACCAGCCCGGCATCCACAAAGATCTGGGCCACGCCGACAGCGGTAGTACCCTCGGGGATGGTGACGTTGGTGGTGGCGCGGCGCACGACCTCGGAGAGAGTCTTGATAATGTCGTTGTAGCTCATGCCAGCGCGCAGCGTAAAGTCGCCGTACTGGATGCCGTCGGCCTTGCCGCTGTATTTGGCGTATTGTTTAAAGAGCCAGTCATACTGGATGATGCCCGCATCCTTCAGCTGGGTGGCAATGTTGCTGACGGAAGAGCCCTGTTCGATGGAGACGGTCTGCTCGGCACCCAGGTCAGTGCCGCCGTCGATCTCGCTGTAGAACTGCATGCCTTTATAGGCACCAAAGCCCACCAGAGCCAGGATGATGATAACGATCAGGCAGCCCACGGGGAAATGGCGGCGATGTTCCTCTTCTTCCTCGTCGTCATCTTCCTCATATTCTGGCTCGGGTTTCGGCTTGCGGCGGGGCTTGGGGGCCGGGGCCGGAGTAGGCTGGGTCTTGGGCTGCGGCGCGGGGGCGTTCTGCGGGGTCTCCCCGCTGGTACGGCTGATTTTCATAAGCTTTCTCTTTTCTGTTTTGTAATCCTGTTATAGGCGGTCAGCGTTTATCTGCCGTTACAGCAGCATGCGGAAATACACATCGGTCACCGGGAATTCTCCGTGCAAAAAGGCGATCATACCATACCCGCAGCGCCGCCCGGCCCCCAGGTAGAGCGTCTGGTTTTCGGCCAGCAGCACGCGGGCGTTTTCGGCGCCAGTCTTTTCCCGGGCAGCCTGCAGCAGTTGGTCAGCGCAGTGGTCGTTATCGGCCTGCAATTCAATAAACTGCAAAGTATCGCCTTTGGTGTAATAGAGACCGTAGCCGCGCCGGTCGGACACAACGGTCAGGCCGCGGCGGTACAGCTGAGTCATCATCTCGTTCATGGCAGTCTCCGGCAGAGTGATGCAGCCGGGCTGGCAGCGCAGGCGGCGCTCCATCAGGTGGCGCACGGTCAGGCTGTCGAACTGGGCCTGGGCCAGCAGGTTGCGGCGGATGGGTTTGCTCACCACCCGCAGCGGCAGCAGGTTTTTAAAGCCGAGGTCCGCCAGGTGGGAGGCATCAGCGGCGGTGTCCGGCGTCATCACGGCGAAATCGCAGCCGTTCTCGGCAAAGGCACGCAGGGCGCCCTCCAACAGTTTGGGCAGCAGTTTGTCCGCCGGGACGCCTTTGTCCGCCGCCAGGCCGGTGAACCAGATGCCCTTGCGGTGGGCGTAATGCACCGGCACAGCGGCCAGCATCAGGGCGGGCGGCGCACCGGGCTTTTCCAGCAGCAGGATGTTTTCCAGCCCTGCCACCCGCTGCAGCCAGCCGGCGGCGTCCTCGGCGGAATCACCGGTGGCGGCGCGGCGCAGCCGGGTCAATGCGGTAAGATCTTCTGCGGCGGCGATCCGCAGCATAGGCTTCTCCCCTTTCCGCGCAGTTCCTTTGCGCGCAATTTAAAGGACCGTTTCCAGTTCCTTGAGGATCTCATCATTGATGCTTTCAATCGTGCGCATCCGACGCTCTTCACTGTCCGGGGCCACCGGCTCGGTGCACTCGATGCGTTTCCAGCCCAAAGTGCGGGCGCAGTACTCGGCGGCGGCACGACTGCGGGCGATATACTCCCGGTCCTTCTCCTGGATGTCCTTTTTCTCCTCGTGGCCCTGGTAGCGTTCGGTCAGCAGCCGCTGGGAGACCTCGGGGTCGACAGCCAGATAGATGACCTCATCCGGGGTCGGGATGCCGATCTTCTTGTACTCGAAATCGAACAGCCAGTTCAAAAATCCGTCCCAGTGCATCGGCGGCAGTTTGGAGCACTGGTGTACCGCGTTGGAGGTGGTGTACCGGTCGGACAGGACTAAACCGCCCTCGCGGTAGAACTCGCCCCAGTCGGTCTTGTAGCTGGCAAAGCGATCGACGGCGTAAAAGCTGGAGGCCGCGTAGGCGTTGACATCGTCGGGATGCTCGCCAAACTCCCCTGCCAGGTACATTTTGACGAGGGCCGAGGAATTGCTCTCGTAATTCGGGAAGGTAATCTGGCGCAGGTCCGCGCCGCGCTGGCGCAGGTGGTCCGCGGTCAACTTGGTCTGGGTGCCCTTGCCAGAGCCGTCCAGACCTTCAAAAATGATGAGTTTACCCATTCGGGAGTGCCTCCTTTTTGAGTGCAGCATATTTTTCCCGTACTTCGGCCTGTTTGCCGCAGCACATGCGGCCCTCCGGGCAGGGGCCGGTCAGGCAGCGTGGGCCTGCCGCGGCAAAGATATGCGGGGCCAGCGGCAGCACGAGTTTGAGCATTTCGTCGGCCACAGCGCGGATCTCCCACTGGGCGCGGTTGCAGCAGCGCAGGTTGAAGAAGTTTTGCAGGCTGCGGCAGTTCATCGTCATGACCATCTTGGTCTCGCAGGCGTTGGGCAGCACAAAGCGGGCGTCCTCGTTGGCCTGCTTGGAGGCCTTGGCCCGTGCGGCCTTTTCATCCATGCCCTGGGCCACGAACTTGGCGGTGTGGGCATCCTCCAGCGTGTGGACGAGCTCGAGGTATTTTTTTGCGTCGTCGTTCATCGAAGCGATGAACTGGGCCTTGGCTTCGGGGATGGCCTCGATCTCCGGCGGGATGACATAGCGGAAATCTTCGAGCCGGACATAGCGCTGGCTCTGCACGCTGAAGCTGCCGATGCGGTGGCGGGTGACCTGCGCCAGGAAGGTGCGGGACACGCCCTCGATGCCGAAGGTGAAGCTGGCGTGCTCAATGGGGCTGGCATGGCCGACATCGGAAAGTTTCTGCAAAAAGGCGGCGGTCTTCTCGGGGGTCAGGCCCTCCAGCAAAGTATCGATATGCGCGTCAGAGTAGCAGAGCTTGGCTGCGGCTGCTATGGTGCGCTCGGGGTCGTTGGTATGGGCGATCAGTTCAACCAGCATGATTTCTTCTTCCTTTTATGATAGTCCTTATTCCTCGGTCAGTTTTTTCAGCGGAGCGTAGTTGGCCATCGTCTTTTTTACGCCCACGCGGTCGAACTGGATCTCAACGATGCAGTCGCCTGCGATGGGGGTAGCCTTGATGACCTTGCCCTTGCCAAACACGCGGTGCTCAACAAGGTCACCGGGGGCGTAGCTGACGGCCTCTTTCTTTTTGGGCGCGGCGGACGGCGTGCCTGCCAGCGTGGAGGTGCCAGCCCCCGCCGGAGTGGCGTGGTGGGGGTTATTGCTGCGGCCATAGCCGGTGCCAAAGCCGGTGGATTGCACATTGTGGCGGCCGCCGGAATAGTTGGGGCTTTCGTGTCCGCCGCTGGCAAAGCCGCTGCTGTAACCGCCGCCAAAACCGCCGCGGGGGCGGGCGTTATACTCGCTGTTGAGGTAGCCGCGGGATGCGCCGGAGTAGCCGCTGCGCCCGCCGGGCACGTTGGTGCTGTAACTGCCGTAACCGGCGCCGAACCCACCGCCGCTGTAGGCCAGCTCGGGGCTTTGGGTCTCATCCAGCAGGTCGGGGTCGATTTCAGACAGGAAGGTGGACGGCGGGTTGCGGCGGGTCTGGCCGAAGATCAGGCGGCTGCGGGAGGAGGAAAGGTACAGTTCCTTTTTGGCGCGGGTGATAGCCACGTAGCAAAGGCGGCGCTCCTCTTCCATGTCCTCTTCATTATAGCGGGCCATGTCGCCGGGGAAAACACCGTCTTCCATACCTACAACAAAGACGTAGGGGAACTCCAGTCCCTTGGCGGAGTGGATGGTCATCATCGTGACGCTGTCGGCGTCCTGGTCATAGCTGTCCAGGTCGGAGATCAGGGCGACTTCCTCGAGGAAACCTGCCAGGGTCGCGTCCTCGCCGTTCTGGTCGACGTAGGTCTTGACTGAGCTGATGAGCTGGCCCAGGTTCTCAAGGCGGGCCTGGCCTTCCTCTTTCTGGGCTTTCAGCATAGCCTCGTAGCCGGATTTTTTCACGACCTCGCCGGCGAATTCATCCAGCGGCAGCGTGACCGAGAGGTCGCACAGCTCGCGGTATATCTCATAGAATTTTTCCAGCGGGGCGGCGGCACGCTGCAGTTCGGGGTATTCCCGCACATGGCCGATGATTTCCAGCATGGGCACACCGTTTTTGGCGGCCAGGTCGCCGATCTTTTCAATGGTGGTGGCACCGATCTTACGGGCGGGTTCATTGATGATGCGGCGCAGGCGCACATCGTCCCGCGGGTTGACGATGACGGCCAGGTAGGAGTTGATGTCCTTGACTTCCTTGCGGTCAAAGAAGCGCTGGCCGCCCACGATGCGGTACGGGATGCCCGCGCGGGCGAAGTAGGTCTCGATCGGGTTGGACTGAGCGTTCATGCGGTAGAGCACGGCGTGGTCCTTCAGGCTCGCGCCCTCTCTCAAATGCTCGCCGATGACGTCCGCAATGTGGCTGGCCTCGTCCTGCTCGTTCGTCGCGGTGTAGTGGTGGACCTTCTCGCCGTCGCCGTGGTCGGTCCACAGGGTCTTGCCCTTGCGGCCCATGTTGTTCTTGATGACACTGTTGGCGGCGTTCAGAATATTAGCGGTGGAGCGATAGTTTTGTTCCAGACGGATCGTTTTTGCCCCGGTGAAAACCTTCTCAAAGTTGAGGATATTTTCAATCGTAGCTCCGCGAAATTTGTAGATAGACTGGTCATCATCGCCAACGACGCAGACGTTGTTGGTGCCGCCCGCCAGCAGCCGCACCAGATGGAACTGCGCAATGCTCGTGTCCTGGTACTCGTCCACGACGACATAGCGGAAGCGGTTCTGGTAGTATTCCCGCGCTTCCGCGTCATTTTGCAGCAGTTTGACGGTGTGGAAAATCAGGTCGTCAAAGTCCATAGCGCCCGCGGCCTTTAAGCGGCCCGCGTAGGCCGTGTAGATTTTGGAGACGAGCTGAGCCTTCGTATTGGCGAACGGCTCCCCCGCCACATCCTCGGCAGACAGGAGCTTATCTTTAAAGGAAGAAATCTGCCCGATGGCCGACTTGACGGGCAGGAATTTGTCGTCGATCATCAAGTCTTTGTAGATCTGCTTGATGACGCGCTGCTGGTCGTCGGAGTCGTAGATCGTGAAGCTCTTGGGGAAGCCGATGCGCTCGGCGTCGCGGCGCAGCATCCGCACGCAGGCGGAGTGGAAGGTTGACGCGTTGACGTCGCCGCCCAGCGTGTCGCCCAGCATGGCACGCAGACGCTCCTTGAGTTCGCCCGCGGCCTTGTTCGTAAAGGTGATGGCCAGCACGTTCCAGGGACGCGCGGGGCGCACGGCCAGATAGGCGGTCTCCCGCGGCAGGTCGCGGCCCGCGGCAACGGCATTGCGCAGGTCGTTGAGGTCGGCCTCGGTCACGGGGCGCGGCAGTTCGGTGCTGCCGTGGGCAGAGCCGAAGCGGATGATATTGGCAATGCGGTTGACCAGCACGGTGGTCTTGCCGCTGCCGGCTCCGGCCAGGATGAGCAGCGGGCCGTCGGTGGTGAACACCGCCCGCCGCTGCATCTCGTTCAGGCGGCCGAACTGCTTTTCAATATAGGTGTCGCGCAGAGCGCAGAATTCTTGTGTCAGATCTGTTGCCATGGGTTCCCCTGTCTCCTTTTATTGTCAAAGAACAGTATACCACATTTTCAGGAAATTGAGAATAGCCGGTGCGATTGCAGGCGGCATTTGCGCGGAAATTTTGCGGCCCATTTTCTGCGCGGGGGGGGCTGGAACCACCTCCGCCCGGTTCCGGCTGTGCAATTGCTTTTATCAGCAGGCCAGGAGGGCACTGGATGCTGATAGTCCACACGGCTTCCCTACTGTAGTAAAACAAGTGATAAAGTGACAAATATTTAATTTATTATCGTTTAAATTTATCATTTTATCAGCTTGCGAAAGTGACCCCATTGATAAAGTGAGGTCACTTTATCAGGCCCCTGTCAGTTTATCATGCTGATAAAGTGAGTTTTTATCGATGTGTCGTCTGAAATCAGTCACTTTATCAGATAACGCTTCTCTATCAGAGCTTGCACAGTGACAAAACAAAACCCGCCCGGCAGTACAGGACCACCGGACGGGAACGTTTGTTTTTTCAGGGAATGCTTAGCCGAAGATGTTGATCAGAATACCAGCAGCAACGGCAGAGCCGATAACGCCGGCCACGTTGGGGCCCATGGCGTGCATCAGCAGGAAGTTCTGCGGGTTCTCGCTCTGGCCCACCTTCTGGGACACACGGGCTGCCATCGGCACAGCGGAAACGCCTGCGGAACCGATCAGCGGGTTGACCTGGCCGCCGGTCACGGCGTACATCACCTTGCCGCACAGCACACCGGCTGCGGTGCCGAAGGAGAAGGCGATCAGGCCCAGCACGATGATGAACAGGGTGCGGGTGTTCAGGAAGGTGTTTGCAGAGGTGGTGCAGCCAACGGACAGTGCCAGGAAGATGGTGATGATGTTCATCAGCTCATTGCCGGCGGTCTTCTGGATACGATCCACAACGCCGCACTCCTTCATCAGGTTGCCCAGCATCAGCATACCGACCAGAACGGCGGCATCCGGCACGATGAGGGAGACGATGATGGTGACCATGATGGGGAAGATGATCCTCTCGGTCTTGGTCACGGTGCGCAGCTGCTTCATCACGACGGTACGCTCCTTTTTGGAGGTCAGGGCCTTCATGATGGGGGGCTGGATGACGGGCACCAGAGCCATGTAGCTGTAGGCCGCGACGGCGATGGAGCCCAGCAGCTCAGGAGCCAGACGGGAGGTGACGTAGATAGCGGTGGGGCCGTCTGCGCCGCCGATGATGGAGATGGCGGCAGACTGCTTCTGGGTGAAGTCCACCAGACCGGTAGCGGCCAGCAGACGAGCGCCCATGTAAGTGCCGAAGATGCCGAACTGAGCGGCAGCGCCCAGCAGCAGGCTCTTGGGGTTGGAGATCAGGGGTGCGAAGTCGGTCATGGTGCCGATGCCCAGGAAGATCAGCGGCGGGTAGATGCCCAGCTTAACGCCCATGTAGAGCATATCGGCCAGACCGCCGTTGTTCAGGATCTCGACCCACATCGGGTGCTCGAGGCCGTCACCGACAAAGTACTGCATATGGATGACGCCGCTGCCGGGGAGGTTGGCCAGGATCATGCCGAAAGCCATGGGCAGCAGGATCAGAGGCTCGAACTCTTTGACGATAGCGAGGTAGAGCAGGAAGCAGCCCACGCAGATCATCACTGCGTACAGCCAGCCGCCCGGCTCACCGAACTTGGCAAAACCGGAACTCTGGAAAATACCGACCAGAGTCTCAATAAACTGAGTCATGTTTTTCCTCCTGTGTTAAAAGGGTGCGGTGGTGTCGTTGACGCCAGCCTTGCCCCAGCCATTCTTGCCGCGGCGGACTGCCTTCAGCACATACTTGCCGTTGCCCATAGAGTAGATGGCTGCCATGATGGCTGCCACAACGTCGCCGGGGATGCCGGCCTCGACCTGCGGGGCAGCAGCCTTTGCAGGAGCGGGCGCAGCGGCCTGTTTCACAGGAGCAGCCGGTTTTGCAGCAGAAGCAGCCTTGGCAGCTGCCTTCTTGCCGTTCATGGCGTCAAAGATCTTGCCCTCCAGCGTGATGATGGCCATCAGCAGGACGAGGATCAGAAACACCAGCACAATACCGGTTATGGTAACGATCACATCATAACCTAAATCCATGGTCTTCCTCCTATTTACTTTTTTCTTTGCCGCCCGGGGGGCGGGCGGCAAAAAGCGATTTGAAGATATTATACAATATTTTCCGGGTCGATTCAACAACTATGAACAAAAATCATGTTGTTTTTCACGGTTCTGTGAACAGCGCTTCCCTCTCAGCGGCGGCCCATGCGGGGGGTGGCGTCCATGAAGCCGGTCTCCAGCTTGTCGCCCAGACGCAGGCTCATGGCCGTACCCAGCGCGACACAGTTGACGGGGTCAGGCGAGACGGTCACTTCCACCTTCAGCTCCTGGCTCAGGTACTCAGGCAGGCCGTGGAGCTGTGCGCCGCCGCCGGTGAGGACGACGCCGTTGCGGTAGATGTCGCCGGCCAGCTCCGGAGGAGTCTTCTCCAGCACCTGATGGGCGGCGGTGCCGATCTGCTCGCTCAGGCGCATGACCGGCTCGTAGAGGTCGGCGGTGGAGACATTGACACGCACGGGCAGGCCGGTGAGCAGGCTGCGGCCCTTGATCTCCATGGTCTCGTTGAAATCCGCCTTCTGGGGGCAGCAGGCCACGTTCTTTTTCAGGTTCTCAGCGGTGCGCTGGCCGATGGCGATGCTGAACTTGTTGCGCACGAACTTCAGGATCTCTTCGTCGTAGTGGTTGCCGGCCACGCGGACGCTGGTGGCCTTGACCTTGCCGCCGAGGCTCAGCACGGCGATGTCGGTGGTGCCGCCGCCGATGTCGATGATCATCCGGCCATCCGGCACGGTGATGTCGATGCCGGAGCCGAGAGCTGCGGCGATAGGCTCATCAATGAGGTAGACCTGACGCGCACCGGCGGCCATGACGGCCTCCACCACAGCGTCGCTCTCGATGCCGGTGATGGCGGCAGGCACACAGACGGCCACACGGGGTTTGACCATGTGGGAGCTGTAGACCTGATTGACGAAGCGGCAGATGAGCTCCCGGGTCATGGTGTGGTCGCTGATGACGCCATCCTTCAGCGGGAAGATGGCGGAGATGTAGTTGGGCGTGCGGCCCACCATTGCAAGGGCCTTGTCGCCGGCCTCAAGCACGCAGTTCTTGCGGGTATCCACCGCCACCACGCTGGGCTGGTTGAGCACGACGCCCTGCCCCTCCTGCGCGATGATGATGGTCGTCGTACCAAGATCGATACCGATGTCATTCTGTGCCATAATCGTGATATTTCCTTTCTCTGCTGCCCATTCTCTATTTCCATCGCCCATCTCCGGGCGCGGGTCATCAAAACACATTATAGTATAACACAGGTGTATCCAAAAAGAAACCCTTAAAGGTTCTCCTGCTCCGGCGGCAAGGCTTCTGCCAGCAGGGCGGCCAAGCCGCTATAGCGCAGGTTCTGGCGGATGTTGGACATCATCCGGTTCACCACGTCCCGCCGGCCCACCACGATGCAGAGCTTCCGCCCGCGGGTGACGCCGGTATAGAAGAGGTTGCGGTAGCACAGGCGGGGCGGCACCTGCGCCGCCGGGAGGATGACCGCCGGGAACTCGCTGCCCTGGCTTTTGTGTACCGTGATAGCATACGCAATTTCCAGCTCGTTGAGGTTCTCCGCCGGGTAGACCAGCCGCCTGTCGTCCATCCGCACCACCATGGAGCGGCTGCGCACGTCGATGGACTCCACGATGCCGATGTCGCCGTTGTAGGCACCCACACCCTGTTCCCCGCCGATGCGCTGCCACGTTATCTCGTAGTTATTGCGCACCTGCATCACTTTGTCCCCCACCCGGAAGACCCGGGCCGCGCTCTGCAGCTCCGGCTTGCCCTTCCTGGGCGGATTGAGCATGGCCTGCAGCTCCGCGTTGAGAGCCTGGGTGCCGGTGGGGCCGAGCTTCGTGGGGCAGAGCACCTGAATATCCTTCACCGGGTCGAACTGGTAGCTGCGGGGCAGACGGGTGGTCACAAGGTCGCAGACCAGCTTCTGGGCCGCGTCGCCGTCGGCTTCGAGGAAGAAGAAATCGTCCGTCTTTCCGCCCTTTTTCAGCGGTTCGCCCGAGATGATGTGGTGGGCGTTCTCCACGATGAGGCTCTGAGCGGCCTGCCGGAATATCTCGTTGAGACAGACCGTCGGCACCAGCCCGGAGCGGATGGTCTCGCCGAGGATATTGCCCGGGCCGACGCTGGGCAGCTGGTCGGCGTCGCCTACCATAATAATACGGCAGCTGTACCGCAGTGCCGCAATGAGGGCCTGGAACAGCTTGACGTCCACCATGCTCATCTCGTCGAGGATAACGACGTCGCACTTGAGCAGGTTCTTGTCGTTGTGGATGAAGCTGACCACGCCGCCGGTGTAGTCCACTTCCAGCAGACGGTGGATGGTGGAGGCTTTCCGGCCCGTCAGCTCGCTCAGACGCTTGGCGGCGCGGCCTGTGGGAGCGCAGAGGGCTACCCGTTCGGCCTCGTTCTCCAGCAGCTGCAGGATGGCGTTGACCGTGGTGGTCTTGCCGGTGCCGGGGCCGCCGGTGAGGACAAGGCAGTTCTCGGTCATGGCCTTGCGGATGGCTTCCTTTTGGAGCGGCGCGTAAGCAAAGCCCTGCGCCAGTTCCAGAATCTGGATGTTCTTGTCGAGGTTTCGGGCCGTCTGCTTTCCGCGCCTGGTCAGCATGGCCAGACGGTCGGCGATGTCCTGCTCTGCGGCCAGCAGATCCGGCAGATAAATATACGGTGTGCCGTCGAACATCCGCACCTCCAGTTTCCCGGTCTGGATACAGCTGTCCAGCGCCGCCGCCAGCTTTTCGGGGGGCTGGTGGATGAAGTTCGACGCTGTTTCCAGCAGCTGCGCCCGGGGCAGACAGGTGTGGCCGTTGCCGGCGTTGTGGCGCAGGGTGCGCAGAAGGGCGGCTTCCAGCCGCTGGGCGCAGTCCCCTGCCATCTGGTAATACTGGGCGATGCTGTCGGCGTGGCGGAAGTCCAGCTGCAGCGGCTCCCCGCACAGCAGGTAGGGGTTGGTCGAAATGGCCTGCATGGCCCCCGGCCCGAACGCCCGGAACACCTCCATGGCCTTGCGGGGGCCGATCTCGAACTGCGCCAGATAGGCGATGAGCTCCCGCATGCCGAACATCCGCTTGAACTCCTGCTGGATGCGGTCGGCCTTGTCCGGCGAAATGCCGGGCACCTGCGTGAGCCGGGCGGGGTCGTTGGCAATGACCTCCAGCGCCTCGGCCCCGAACAGGTCGATGATCTTGTCCGCCGTCTTGGCCCCGATGTAGGGCAGCGACCGGCTGGCAAGGAAGGCGTACACGGCTTCCAGATCCTTGGGCATGTCCGTCTCGCACTCCTGGGCGTGGAACTGCCGGCCGTAGGTGGCGTGGTTCTCGTACCGGCCGCGGCAGATGACGCTTTCCCCGGCGTGCAGCTCCCCCACGACGCCGCACACCACGGTGATGACCCCGCCGCCGGACACCTCGAACACGGTGTAGCCGTTGTCGGCGTTCTCGTAGATGATATCTTCCACCGTGCCTTCCAGCTGTTCCAGCTCCTGTTCTGCCATGTACTCACCTCCCCTATTTGCATAATTATTTATAGTATAGCCTTTTTCGGCAGATTTGTAAATCGGGAGATGGGGCAAAAATGCGGCACCCGTCCCGGCGGTGCTGCGTCCCGGATGCGCCGGTGCAGCAGGACGGAACTTCAAGTTAGTCTCTGCTAAATTGTGACAGATTCATGTCAAAATGGTAACAGTTCCTGTTTCATCGTGAAAAATGCCGACATAAGACTTGATTTTTTGTCGAATCTTGCGTATAATCAACCTCAACAACCCGCCCACCCGGTTGGTTGGGTTGAAACGAGAAGAACGAAAAAAGATCAAAGGAGTATTTCGCATGAAACTCAAGAATGTTGCAATCGTTGCTGCCGCTCTGGCACTGGCTGTGGGCATGACCGCCTGCGGCAGCTCCTCTTCCACCGCTGCTTCCTCTTCTGTGGCATCCTCTGCCGCATCCAGCGAGGCTGCAAGCTCTGAGGCCGCTTCCGAGGCTGCTGAGTCCACCACTGCCGAGTACACCGTGTACAATACCACCGGTTCCACCGTCACCGACCTGTACCTGTACGAAGTCGGTGCCGAGGACAAGGGCGACAACCTGGCCGGTGAGGGCCTGGCAGACGGCGACAGCGTGGTCATCACCCGCGACGTGGAGGCCGACAAGCAGGCTGACGTGACCTATGTGCTGGAGTTCACCACCGAGGACGGCCAGACCCAGGCCTTCGAGACCCTGCACTACGAGACCACCCCGCTCTCTCTGAAGAGCGTGGACGCCGCTGCAGGCGCTACCCCCATCGCCTTCGCTGCTCCGGAGAACTAAGTCTCAACCAACTTGCATCGAAAAAGGGCTGCTGCACAAATGCTGTGCAGCAGCCCTTTTGTTTTAAACCGGAAACGCTCAGGCCCTTGCCGCCTGCTGCGCATCGGCCTGTTTTTCGTTCTGCAGGCGCTTGCGCACCACGATGTAGGCCGGGATGAGGAAGAAGCAGGCAAAGAACCAGGCCACCGGGTTTGCAATACAGGCGGCAAAATAGCCCCACAGCGGCACGAACAGGAAACCCACCAGAGCACGGGCGATCATCTCCGCCACACCCGCAAACATGGCCAGGCTGGAATAACCCAGACCCTGAATGGTGTAGCGGTAAATGATAAGGACCGCCAGCGGGATATAGAACACGCTGTTCCAGAAGATGAAGCTCTGGGCGTTGGCCATGATCTCGGTCTGGCTGCTCTCAAGGAACAGGCCGATCAAAGCCTTATCCAGCACGCGCAGGATCAGGAAGGATGCCACGCTGTACACACAGCCGATGCCCAAGGCGGTGTTCACGCCCTTGTTCACACGGTTCAGGTCGTTGGCACCCATGTTCTGGCTGGCGTAGGTGGTCATGGCCGTGCCAATGCTCTCCAGCGGGACGGACAGGAACTGCGCCGCCTTGCCGCCTGCAGTCTGCGCTGCCACGATGTCGCTGCCCAGGCCATTGACCGCACCCTGCAGCACAACGGAACCGATGGCCGTGATGCTGCACTGCAGACCCATGGGGATGCCCATGCCGCACAGCTTGACACAGTGCTGTCTGCTCAGGCGGCTTTCTTCTTTGTTCCAGCGCAGCTCATTATAATGCTTGAGGATATACCACAGGCTGCCCAGACCGGCCACTGCCTGGCTGAACACGGTGGCGAATGCCGCACCGAACACGCCCATCTTGAAGACGATGATACAGAGCAGATCCAGCCCGATGTTCAGAAAGCTTGCCACCAGCAGGAAGTACAGAGGCCGCTTGCTGTCGCCCAGAGCGCGCATCAGGGCGCTGGTCATGTTATACAGCAGCGTAAACGGGATGCCGATAAAGATGGTGCGGATGTAGATGTCCGCCAGATCGATGATGTTGTCCGGGGTATTGGTCCAGACCAGAATGGAACGGGTCATGGCCACTGTGACCACGGTAAGCACTGCGGCAAAAAAGACACTCAGCCAGACGGCATTGGCGGTGTAGCGGCGCATCTCCACATAGTCTTTCGCACCGAATGTCCACGAGATGGGGATGGAGAAGCCGCAGGCAATGCCATTGACAAAGCCCAGCACCAGATAGTTCAGACCGCCCACACTGCCGACTGCCGCCAGGGCTTCCACGCCCACAAAGCGGCCCACGATGATGGTATCCGCCAGATTATAGAACTGCTGGAACAGGCTGCCCAGCATCAGCGGCACCGCAAAGGCAAGGATCAGCTTGAGTGGGCTGCCCTGCGTCATATCTTTCGTCATACGCACGTTCCTCCTTGGGAAAGCATCACAGACCTTATCACACGAATTTTTTCCGACAAAAACGCCCTGCCGCGCAATGGGCAGGACGTTTTTGTTCATGTGGGTATTATATCAGGTTGCGATAAATTTTCAAGAGGTTTTTTCAAATTTTTCAGTGCTTCCCGGCCAGATGCTTCAGCAGCTGGAACAGAATGCTCCAGAACCCCGTTCCGGCATTGCCCGAAGGCGGGGTGTCCTCATCCGGAACGCTCAGCGGCGTATCATCCTCCGAGATGAGCGCCGCAGCCACACCATATTCGTCCTGAGCAGCCCCCTCATCCGAAGAGGAAGCCACCTGAACCACTGCCACACTTTCGGTTTCCGCAGCCTCTGCGCCGCTGGCAGCCAGTGCGGGCAGACCCGCCGTAAGGACAACCCCTGCGATCAGTGCTGATGCAACACCACGTTGGAATGCATATTTCAACTTCATTTTTTGTTAAGCCTCCTCAAATTGGGAATGGGTCTGATTCGTGTTTCAATTATAGCACAAAATCCAAAATGATTATCACTGGTTTTTGCATAAAGCGTTATTTTTTCGCAGATGTGAAAAAGTTTCAGATTTCTGTTCACAAAATGCAATGCAGTTATGCAGTCCAAACCCGCTCTGTACAGCAAAACCGCCCCGGCGTGCGTTTCTGCACGCCGGAGCGGTTCGGGTCATTCCACATTTTGGACGATTTTCTCAAACGCCTGTTGCAGCGGCGCTTCGATTCCCTGCGCCGCATAGATCGTTGCGATCATCAACTCGTCCGGATCTACCGCAGTGAAATCCAAATCATACCCCGCATTTTCTGCTAACTGTGACAAAAAGACGCGCTGTGTCCGCCCATTGCCCTCCCGAAATGGGTGCAGCTCGTTGGTTCGTTGATAAAGATCCACCAATGCAGCGATAAAATCATTTCTTGCAAGCCCACAAAGAAGATTATTCTGCGCAAGACGCTTAAAAATCGCCGCACTCACCCGTGGGATTTCCTCCACCGGGCAGAACTGCGTTCCTTTTTTGGACAGGTTGACCATCCGTACCTGTCCCGCCCAATCATACAACTCACCGAATAAATGTCGATGGATTGCTTTATAGTGCTCAAAATCAAATGCTGCACATCGGGGGTTCTCTGACCATTGTATCATTTTGGCCGTTACCAGAACCGATTCTACCGCATTCAGCTCTTTTTGCGTATGCAGATCAAATTTATTGACCAGGACTGTCGTTCCCGGATAGCAGCCGTCCTGAGCCGCTTCGATGGTATAAGGCATTCGTCACCTCCGGGACAGCTCCTGCTTTTTCTGACGTTTCAATGCTTCTCTTACAAGGGTTGCAGTATCGATTTTTCCATCCAGATAGCGCAGGCAGTCTCTCTTTTCCTGCTCTGAGATCTCCAGCCCCTCCATCCGGGCCGATGCCACTGCGTTTGCAAGTGCTCGTTTCCGTGCTACTGTCATTTTTCCGCCCCCCTGTTTTTATCAGTATACCAAAAGACACCCACAGAGTGCAAGAGATAAAACCGCCCCGGCGCGCATCTCTGCATTTCGGGGCGGGGCGGGTCATTCTGAATAGTGTGCGAGGAACTGTCTGGTACGCTCTTCCCGGGGGTGGTCGATGAGCTGTTTGGCCGGGCCTTCTTCCACGACCACGCCGCCATCCATGAACAGGATGCGGTCGGCCACATCGCGGGCAAAGTGCATCTCATGGGTGACAATGATCATCGTGGTCTTGCGGTCAGCAAGATCACGCAGGACCTTCAGCACCTCGCCGGTCAGCTCCGGGTCAAGGGCGCTGGTGGGCTCATCAAAGCAGAGGATATCCGGGTGAAGCGCCAGCGCGCGGGCAATGGCCACACGCTGCTGCTGGCCGCCGGAGAGCTGATGCGGGTAGTGGCCAGCCCGCTCCGAAAGGCCCATCTGCGCCAGCAGTTCTCTCGCCTGCTGTTCCAGCTCCGCGTGGATGGCCTTTTTGTTTGCCTGATACTCCGGGCGTTCCTTTGCCAGCAGCTCCCCTGCCAGCATCACGTTCTGTAAGGCCGTGTACTGCGGGAACAGGTTGAAGTTCTGGAACACCAGACCGAAATGGAGCCGCTTTTTACGGATCTCGCTTTCCTTCTGGGTGGCAGGGTCGGCGGCATCCCACATGGTCTCGCCGTTCACCTTGATCACACCCGTGTCAGGCCGTTCCAGAAAGTTCAGGCAGCGCAGCAGCGTTGTTTTGCCGGAACCGGACGAGCCGATGATCGCCAGCGCTTCCCCCTGCTCCAGATCCAGGGAGATGTCCTTCAACACATGGGTCTCGCCAAAATTTTTCCCGATACCGGAAGCTTCGAGCAACGCCATAATCTATCTGCCTCCTTAGCAGCGGAAATAATCGAGCTTTTTTTCAGCCCAGTTGAACAGGATGGTCAGTGCGCCCACAAACACCAGGAAGAAGAGCGCCGTGGAGAACAGCGGCCAGATCAGGCCCTTTGCGCTGTACTCCTTGGCCATCATAATGATTTCCTTGTTGGCAATGGTGTTTGCCAGCGAGGTATCCTTGACCAGCGTGATGATCTCATTGCCCATGGGGGGCAGGATGCGCTTGACGACCTGAAGCAGAGTCACTTTGAAAAAGATCTGCGTTTTGGTCATGCCAAGCACCTGCCCGGCTTCGGTCTGCCCCTTGGGCACTGCTTCAATGCCGCCGCGGTAGATCTCAGAAAAATAGCAGGCATAGTTGATGGCAAAAGCCACCACCGCCGCCACCATCCGTCCGCCGGAGCCGGAGGGCCAGGGGTTGTTCATGCCCAGCAGGCCGGGGCCCAGATAGATCACGATGATCTGCAGCATCAGCGGGGTGCCGCGGATGATCCAGACAAAGGTCTTGACCAGCCCGGCCAGCGGCTTGCAGCGGCTCATGGAGCCAAACGAGACCACCAGCCCCAGCGGCAGTGCAAACAGCAGTGTCAGGGCAAAGAGCTCACAGTTGAGCAGGAACGCGCCGGACAGGCGCATAAGAATCACAGACACAAAAACACACCTTTTTTATTCAGAATCCATATTCCCTTCCATCACAGCCGGTGAAAGTTCCCCCTGCTTGGGAGCCTTTCACGCATCGGCAACAAAAAGCCTCCCTCACCGAGGGAGGTTGCATCGCATAGCGATGACGGAAGGAGTATTTCAACAAATTCAGTCAGCCAGTGCCAGATCGTACTGATCGGCCAGTGCCTGCATAGTGCCATCGGCCTTCAGTGCATCAAAGGCCTCATCCACAGCGGCGGCAGCATCACTGCCCTTGCGGAATGCCACGCCGTACTCCTCGGCGTTCAGCTCGTCCACGATCTTCAGGTCGGCATAGTCAGTGCCCTCACCGATCATGGCGTTGGCCAGGGTCAGGTCAAGTACAGCGGCATCGGCAGTACCTGCGGCAACTTCCATCAGGCAGTCGGTCTGAACGCTCTTGGAAACGTAATCAGCCTGTGCCAGGTTCTCGTCCCCCTCAATGGCGGCCTCACCGGCGGAACCAGCCTCGGCAACCACGGTCTTCCCCACCAGATCAGCGGTAGAAGTATAATCGGTGCCATCTTTCACAACGACCACCTGTGCATTCTTTGCATAAGCCTTGGTGGTAGCGGTGTTCTGCATGATGTCATCGGTCAGGGTCATACCGTTCCAGATGCAGTCGATGCTCTTGGCATCCAGCTCCACGACCTTGGTATCCCAGTTGATCTCCACAAACTCCGGCTCCACGCCCAGCTTTTCGCAGACAGCAGTGGCCAGCTCGGTATCAAAACCGGTGAAGTTGCCATCCGCATCGGTGTAGTTCATGGGCTCGTAAACAGTGTAGCCAATGACCAGCTTGCCCTTGCCCTTGATGTAATCCAGGTCGCTGCCTTCAGACTGGGATGCGGCAGCACTGCCGGAAGCAGAGGTCGAAGCAGATGCGGCAGTGGAAGTGGAAGCGGCACCGCCGCAGGCGGCAAGGCTCAGTGCCATGGCACCGGCCAGGAATGCGGATACAAGACGTTTCATATATGGTTCCTCCCTCAGTGGCAAGCAGCTTTGTTTCATTGCTTTACCATGCTAAATTGCTAAACTGTGGTTATAGAATAGCGCGTTTTCTGCCATTTGGCAAGGGGGAAAACTGATTTTTCGCAGTTTGCTCAAATCTTTACCGCTTTATCACGGCAAAGCGGTCATTTTGACAAAACAAAAACGCCGCGTCGGCAGCTGCCAAACGCGGCGAGATGTTTCTCTCTGAAAATTCAGCGGAATGCCACCGCCCCCCCTATCCGGGAGAGCCGGTGCGCGATTGCAGGACCGAATGGGCTTCCTCCTCAGCTCAGGGCATCCAGCGCCGCCTTTTGCAGATCGGTGATGTCAATGGTACACAGAGCCTTCAGGTCGGCATCGCCGCCGGAAAGCCCAGCGATCTCGGTGCGGGTCTTTCCCTTGAGGGCATCACAGAAGCCTTCGCTGTGCTCATACCACTCCTTGCCCAGCGCCGATGCGCCGCGCATCCCATAGTCCTCGCCCAGCTCCAGCTTGGTCTTGACGAGGTCCGGGGCTGTCACACCGCCGTCTGACACCACCGTCAGGGCCGGCTCAGCCATATCCGCAATGGCGCTGGTCACACGGCGGTCCGCATCGGTGGTCAGTGCCACGATGCTCACATCCACCTGCGCATTCACATCCTTGTCATCGGTGGCGGTGATGTCCGAAGTCCCGTTCACCGCTTCGATGCCCAGCGCGGCCCTGTCGCCCTTGGCGGCACCCAGTGCCCTGGCATTGGCGCAGGCCCGGGTCACGGCATCCCGGTAACGGTCCACTGCAATGGTGCAACCGCTCAGCAGGTCGGCATCCGTGGCTTTGCCATCCTTATCCACTTTGAGCATGGAGACCTGTTCCGGGGTCATGCCGATCAGGTAACTGGCAAAGGCATCCGCCTGTTCCGCCCAGCCCTTTTTCAGGGAAGAGACCTCGGCCAGCGGGTAATCGTCCCCCTTCTGCCGCTTGGTGCGCCAGTCGGTGGGCAGGGTCACATGGCCGGTGCTGTCCGCCGAAACAGACACTTCCAGCTCGTCCAGCAGAACACTCTCCAGTTTGCCCTCGCCATCCAGCAGGACAGCGGCCGCTGCCAGTTCAATTTTCCCTGCCCTGTCCTGATCGGTGGCCTCTGTCACCACACCCAGACCGGTTTTCCATGCCGCTGTCTGGGTCTGTGCGGAGGATGTGCCGCTGCTTCCGCTCATGCTGCCGGAGCTGCCCGACCCGGCGTTCGTTTTGCCGCAGGCGGTCAGCAGCAGCGCCGCCGCCATGGCACAGCTCCAAAGAGCCCGATGGTTCTGATTCATAGATACGCTCCCTTTCCACACGGCCCGTTGGGCCTTTGCCCCATAGTATGTCCAGAAGAGCGTAAGATTACGCAGCCGACGGGAGTTTTCCAAAGCAAGTGTCCGCTGGGGTGGGACCCTGTTGCCGCAGGCAATAGGGCGGGCGATGGAATGGCCCGTTTCACTTGCGCGGAAAAGCTCCCCGAGTGCTGCGCGCAGCCGTTCACATCAACGGGCTCAGCAGCCGCAGCACGCCGTCCAGTGCTGTGCCCGGCAGATTGGTGCGGCAGTCGGAGCGCATGATCTCCCGGCACTGCGGCAGGGTGCGCTCCACATCCTTCCGCAGTGCGGCAATCTGACTGTTATGGAAGAGCAGTGTTCCGCACTCAAAGTGGAGGAACAGGCTCCGGTAATCCATATTGATGCTGCCCACCACGGCGACACGGTCATCGCTGACATAGCACTTGGCGTGGAGGAAACCGGGCGTGAATTCATAAATGCGCACACCCGCCCTGAGCAGGGGCAGATAGTAGGAGCGGCTGAGCCGGAACACCAGCTTCTTATCCGGGATCCCGGGCAGGATGAGCCGCACGTCCACCCCGCGCTTGGCCGCATTTTTCAGAGCATCCAGCATCTCCTCGCCCACGGCCAGGTAGGGCGTGTAGATATAAACATATCTCTGGGCCTGAGAGAGGATGTCCAGATAGACCGTCTCGGCCAGCGGTTCCTCATCCAGCGGACTGTCCGCGTAGGGCTGTACCACGCCATCCTGCACTGCAGGCAGGCGGGTGGGCGCAAAGGCGGTGTAATCGGTCTCCTGCGGGCGGAAGGCGTTCCATGCATTGAGGAACATCACGGTAAAGTTCCAGACAGCGGCTCCTTCCAACCGGATGGCCGCATCCTTCCAGTAGCCAAAGCGCTGCTCAGCATTGATATACTCATCCGCCAGATTCACGCCGCCGGTGTAGGCCACATTGCCGTCAACCACCACGATCTTGCGGTGGTCGCGGTGGTTCATCACCAGCGAGACCAGCGGCACCACAGGGTTGAAGGGGATGCAGCGGATATGCGCCTTCTCCATGCGGATGACAAAATCACTGGGCAGGCCCAGCAGGCTGCCAAAATCATCGTAGATCAGCCGCACATCCACGCCCTGGGCGGCCTTGCGGCGGAGGATCTGCTCCACACCGTCCCACATTTTGCCGGAACGGAGGATAAAAAATTCCAGAAAGATAAATTTTTCCGCCTTGTCCAGATCTGCCAGCAGCTGGGGATACATCTCCTCCCCGCAGGAAAAGTAGTGAGCAGCGGTATCCTTCCAGGCCGGATACGGCCCGAACTTTGCCACATAGCGGCTCAGGTTCCGGCTGGAGATATCCAGCGCATCGGTCTGGCCCTCAGGCTGGGCAAGCTCGGTCTGATGGGCCTGTTCCACCTTCTGCATCCGCTCCCGCAGATACTTGGCGGGGGCCTTGTTGCCAAAAGCCAGATAAAGCGCGCCGCCCAGCAGGGGCAGAAGACCGATCAGAACGATCCAGCCGATCTTATAAGCACTGTTTTCATCCTTGCGCACCAGATACAGCACGATCATGATGCTCAGCGCCTTCAGAGCACCGTTCAGCCAGACCCGCCCCGCCGTGAACGACCAGAACGCCCAGAGCAGCCAGAGCACCTGTAGAGCCACCAGCACCACTGTGATCGTGACACGGTTGAAGATGCGGTTGAAAAACTTGACGATAGGCAATCTGAACATGTGGTATCCCTCCCCTGCCGCCCACGGCGATTTTTGATGCTGTTAGTATAGCGCAGAGCGGAAGATTTTGCAAACAAAAAAGCGCCCACAACGGCTTTCCCCGCTATGAGCGCCTATTCGATCGTGGGCAGAATTTTTTCCGAGGGTTGACCGCTTATGCTTCCGCGTCCTCATAACCAACCAGCAGGCCGCCCAGCTCTGCATAATAGCTGCACAGACCGCCGCATTCGCTGATGTCCACCTTTGCTCCATCAAACACAGCCTTTACCATGTGCTTCAGGCGCTCGGCGGCGGCGGGATTGCCGCAGTGAGAGATATGGAGCCTGCCGTTGGTGTAGCCGTGCTCCTTGAGTTCCAGCACGATGCGCTCCAGCGCACCATGCTCGCCACGGGTCTTGCAGAGAACATCCAGCTCTCCGGCCTCACTTGCCTGTCCGATGACCCGGATGCCCAGCATCCGCGCCACAGCAGCAACGGCAGGCTTCACGCGGCCATTGCGGGCCAGATTGGCCAGCGATTCCAGCGAGAAGAGCAGATGGGTGTGCTTGTGGTAGCGGAGCATCTCTTCACAGACCTCGTCAAACTCCTTGCCCTCAGCCAGCAGATCCCGAAGATGCTCGGCCAGCAGGCGCTGCTCCGGGCCGGTGGAAAGGCTGTCCAGCACGAACACCCGCTTGCCGGGATTCTCCTGCTGGTATTCCTCGGCGGCCAGCTGGGCGGCATTGTAGCTGCCGGACAGAGTGCCTGTGATGGTGATGGCATACACCTCATCGGCTCCCTCGTAGGCGGCCAGCCAATCGCTGACGTTGGGGCAGGAGGTCGAGGTCTTGCCCTTATAGGTACGCAGGGTCTGGGCCATGCCCACGGCATCCATCGTGCCGTTGTCCAGATATTCGGCATCGTCGGTGATGATCTTCAGGGGAACGCATTCAAAATCCACGCCCTGCAAGGTGTACAGGCTGGCGGAGGAATCCACAACAATCTTGGTGTTCATAAGCATTTATCTCCATTCCGGCGGCAGCGGATGCCGCAGTTTTTCCTGTTGTCTGAATCACTATATCAGTTTTTCAAAACCCTGTCAACTGTTTTATTGAATTATTTCAAAAGTTTTCAATTTCCTGTTGACCACATTTCCAAAACATGGTATACTGTCCGCATGAAATTAGAATCAAACCGCCGCGTTGCGGCCTGCGCCGCAGGGTTTGCCCTGCCCCGGTATGCAGAACTCCCCACCGTAGGGCTTTATCTGGATCAGAGTGTACAGTTTGTCAACGGGTGTTTCCGCACATTTCAGGGGGTGGAGCTCACCGCTTCCATGGTGAGCAACTACGTTAAGAAAGGGATCATCAGCCACCCCATCAAAAAGAAGTATACCCGGGATCAGCTGGCCTGCCTGATCTACATCGTAGTTTCTAAAAATGTCCTGTCCATGGAAAACATCGACAGCCTGTTCAAGATGCAGCGGGCGCATTATACCTCCGCGCAGGCGTATGATACCTTTTGCGATGAGCTGGAGAATTACCTGCCCTATGTGTTCGGCCTGACCAAGAGCTTTTCCGAGCTGGAGCCGGATGTTGATGATGCACGCAAGCTCCTGCGCAGCACCATCATCTCGGCTGTGAACAAGATCTATCTGGACTGCGTTTTCACCGACCTGCGGCAGGAGCAGGCCCTCTGGCCCGATATCCTGCCGGATCTGGCATAACAACAAAAAAGGCCCTCTCTGTCACGCTTTGCGAAGCATTGACGGAGAGGGCCATTTTTTCTTAAAATGTAAGTGCAGGGCTGATCTCATTGCGGCGCTGGGCCTGCACGATGCAGTCCTTTTCCGGCACGACACCTGCCGCACCCAGGGTGTTGAACATGGTCTGCAAAGCAAGTGCCGGGGTGTTATTCTCCTGCGAGAGATGGCAGAGGGCAAACTTCTTGCATCCCTCCTGGATCAGCTCCAGCAGCTTTGCCGAGCACTCATCGTTGGAAAGGTGGCCCCGGTTGGACTCGATGCGGGAGCGCAGGTAGTAGGGATACCGCCCGCTGCGGAGCATGTGGAGGTCGTAGTTGCTTTCCAGCGCCACCAGGTCACAGCCGCTCAGGGCCTGATGCACCGGCGGGGTCAGGACTCCCAGGTCGGTGGCAATGGTCATGGTCTTGTTGTCCGGGGTGTGGATGCGGTAGCCCACGCATGGTACGTCGTGGCTGGTGGGGAACATCGTCACGCCGAAATCTCCCACATCCTCTTCCCCGCCGGACAGGGTGCGCAGCGCACAGCTGGCGGGCACGATGCCGTTTGCATCCAGAAAATCCAGCGTATCGTCTGCGCCGTATACCGGCAGCGGATTCTTTTTGAGGAAGGTGGCCAGCCCCTTGACGTGGTCAGAGTGCTCATGGGTGACCAGAATGCCCGCACAATCGCTGATGTTCAGGCCCAGCTCCTTGAGCGCCGCCGAGGTGGTGCGCACACCCTTTCCCATATCGATGATGATGTACTTTTCCCCCGTGCGCACCACGCTGCAGTTGCCGGAGGAACCAGAGTATAACGAGATGAATTCAGACATTTCAAACCTCAAGAAACGAACCTCTCCGTCATTGCTTCACAAAAGCTCCCTGTCAGGGGAACTTCTGTGAAGCAGACTGAGAGGTTCTGAATGATCACATTGCTGATTCCAGTGCGGCAGGCATCCGATCCACCTTGCTGATCTCAGCGCCCAGGCCGCGCAGCTTTTCCACGATGTTCTCGTAGCCGCGCTCAATGTGGCCGATCTCCTCGATCTCGCTGGTGCCGT
>OOAH01000342.1_pt1 | contig 56502 bp, 55 predicted proteins | sample 1671801 | NCBI WGS metagenome assembly OOAH01 (sample SAMN06348194, study PRJEB24527) | human gut metagenome | biome: human gut; feature: ankylosing spondylitis patient; material: feces | host: Homo sapiens | place: China | collected 2015-10 | reverse complement strand
AGAGCTTCTCTCCAAACAAACTGAACTCTGTCACATCGGTGACCCACTTCTGGTTTGGCTTTTCGGCGCGGAAGTCCCGGTTTAACAGATTTGGCGCAATTTTGCCAACTTCACCCTTGTAAGAACGATACTTCTTCATCCTGACACGGCAAACTAAGCCCAGCTCCTTCATAAGCCGCTGGACAGTCTTGTGGTTCAGGAGGAAATTGCGCTTGTGAAGTTCTGCTGTAATGCGGCGATAGCCGTATCTTCCTTTGTTTTCGTGGTAGATGGCCGTGATCTCCGCTTTGACAGCTTTATACTTATCTGCACGGTTCATCCGCTTCAGATGGTAGTAGAAAGTGGCACGAGGTAGTTGAGCGATTGAGAGAAGAATATCCAGAGAATGTCTTTGCCTCAGCTTTTGAACTACCTGCGTTTTCTGCGCTGGCGTCGCTCGTCTTCCAAAACCAAGGCTTGCAAGTTTTTTAGGTAATCGTTCTCCGCACGCAGTCGCTGCACTTCGGCCAACAGATCTTCTTCTACCTCTTTTGGCAGCTTCTTTGGCCGACCAGTGCTGCCGCGGCCCCGTCGCTCAACCGACAAGCCTTCCGGCCCTTCTTCCAAATAAATGCGTTCCCAACGCTCTATAATTTTATGGTCGTTAATTCCGAATTCCTGCATCGTTGCATAGATACTCAGATGTTCTTTTTCCATGGTTTCTACAACCATTCTCTTGAATTCCGGCGTATATCGTTTGTTTGGTACTCCTTTTGGCATACAAAAACACCCCATTTCCTAAACAGTATACCATACTGTCTAACAAATGGGGTGCAGTTCAAAACAGGCGGGGACTTTGTTATATGCTATTATGGACTTTTCCGCTTTCAGCCGCTTGTTGCAGCTTACTGCTCGCTCTCGGTCTCAGCAGCCTCTGCCGCGGCAGCTTCGCGGGCCTGGGGTCCGTTTTCACGCACGGCGGCACGCAGGGCCTTCTGGATGGCCGGGGTGATCTCCACCCGCTGCAGCAAAGATGCCAACAGTTCGGGGAACTGTTTGGCAGGCAGCTGCTCAGCTACCACAAGGGCCAGGTACTCGGCATGGGAGATGGCAGGCTCAAAGGTGCGGGCGTAGGTTTTACCGCTGCGCACGAAGCCGACCTCCCGCAAGACGCCTTTCGCCATCAGGCTGTTCAGCATCGAAAAGATCGAGCGTTCTTTCCACTTGCGGTCCTCGCAGGTGTGGATGACCTCGGTCTGGGCCATGGGGTGGTCTGCCTGCCAGAAAATTTCCATAATCTGCTGTTCACTTTTTGTCAGGTGCACGCTTGAACTCTCCCTTACTGCATAGTTGCAAATCTATTACCATAATATAGGTAAATGAATCAATTGTCAATACTTTAACAGTAATTTTTTAGATTTTTCCTTCGTTATAATATAACGCGACGTATTTGTACAACGCTGCCACACTTCTGCCACACTTTGTTTTCGTTTTGACGGCTCATCGCGTGATTCATAAGGTGTGGCAAATCCGTGGCAAATTTTGTCACACTGTGTCCGCTTTGTGATTTACCTGCTTTCCCTGCTGGTTTTTCTGTCATGTCAGTCATGCATTTCGGCAAATTTTGCATAATTTTCACATGGATTTTTCGTTCATCGGCGCCAGGCGTTCATCAACCGAGTCAGGGCGCGTTTCTCCAACCGGGAAACATAGCTGCGGCTGATGCCCAGCTTGTCGGCAGTCTGCTGCTGGGTAGCCGGACGCTCCCCTCCCAGGCCGTAGCGCAGCTGTAGCAACGCCCGTTCCCGCGCAGGCAAGGTATCCACCAGGCGGCGCAGGCGGGCGGCATCGGCGCGGCGCTCGCAATCGTCTTCCATCACGGTGTCATCGGGCAGGGTGTCGGCCAAAGTCAGCTGCCCGCTGCCGGATTCCAGTGGCTCCTGCAGCGAAACAGCCGCACCTTCACGCCGAATTTTTCTCAGTTCCATTCGTAGCTCGTTCTCGATGCACCGGCTCGCGTAGCTGGCAAACTTGCTGGCGCGGGCGGGATCAAAGGTATCCACCGCCTTGATAAGCCCGATGGTGCCGATGGAGATCAGGTCATCTTGGTTGGACGTGGCAGCGTAGTATTTCTTGCACACATGGGCCACCAGCCGCAGGTTGTGCCGCACTAGCTGGTCGCGGGCATCCCGCCCGGCCGCACCGCCCGTGCGCAGGGCTGCAAAGGCTGCACGCTCGGCCGCCGGGGAAAGTGGCCGCGGGAAGCTGCCGCTTTCGAGATGCAGCGCCAAATACAAAATCTGCCCGGCTGCCGCCTGCAAAAATACGCCCAAAATGCCCCACATAGCAACACCCCCTGCCCTTTTGTATGCGGGCAGGGGTGGTTTTATGCGGTCAGCAGTTCGGCGGCGGTGCAGGTATTGCCCTGCACCGTCAGGCGCAATGTGTGGGTGGAATCCAGTTGGGTTGTATATACAGTTTGGTTATCTCCGTAACAATCATACAGTTGGTATATATCGTCCAGGCTGCGCCCGATGAACCAGCCGTCCTGCACCAGGCGGGTGGTGGTGGACATCAGCAGAGGTTCCTTTTCCTCGCCGCTGTACTGGGTGGCCCCACAGGCGGACAGCACGCCGGTATCCAGCATGGGGTCTGTGCCCTGCTCCCAGCGGGTCAGGGTCGCCTCAGCAATGCGGCGGTCGGGGTCAGTGCAGCCCAGCACCACAAAGCTGACGGCCAGCACCGCAATGCCGATGCGCGCCGCCGGGATAGGCTTGAACACCCGCACCAACAGCAGCACGCCCAACACCAGCAGCACTGTCAGGAACCACCCGGCCGCGACCCTGCGCGGCGTGAAGCCGAACAGCCGGATATACGCCGCCAGCTTGGCCCCGGCCAGCAGTGCAAACGCCACGCCGAAACCGCAGAACAGTGCCGCCAGCGCTTTAGGCAGCGGCCTCTTTGCGAGGAAATGCACCCCCGCCAGCACGGCAATGTCCAGCAGTTGGATGCGCAGCAGCTCCCAGAATCCGTCCACCGCAAAGGCCGAGGCTTCGGGCGCGGTCAGGCCCGGGCCGCCCATGGCGGCGGTCCACTCAGCCAATTGCAGGGCAAAAAACAGACTGTACAGTGCGCATAAGGCACCCGTGACAATGCCGCAGGTCAGCCGGGGCAGGCGCTTGTAAGGGGCCAGTGCTTTATAAAAAGCGGGGCCGTCGCAGGGCGGGCCGTCCCGCCGGGCGGCGCCGTAGACCAACCCGAACAGCCACGCGCCCACGGGCAGCGACAGCAGGATGTTGAACAGCTCACTCAGCAGGCGGGCGCTCCAGAAATTTTGCCACATCGCGGTAAGCCAGGTGCCCAGGGCGGCAAAGTGGACATCGGCGGCGGCCAGCTGGGCGGCGGCAAAGCTGCACAACACCGCCGTCAGCACCAGCGTACCCATCGCCGCCAGCCACTTTTTGGCCCCGACGCGCCGCACGGCCAGCCCGCGCAGGGCGGAGAAAACGGTACCCGCCCGCGCAAAAAAGCTGCCAAACGGCAGGGTGAAGCACCCGGCCAGGGCATCCAGCGGGGCCAACGCCCCGGTGTACCCCTGGGCCAGCATGCCGCAGCGGGCCAGCACGCACCAGATGGCCAGCAGATGCCACGCCAGCCCCTGCACAAGACCGAGGAAGTAAAAGTGCCCCGGCACCGCCAACGTGACCGACAGTGCCAGCCAGCACGCGGCCCAAAGTGGCGTCTCCCTGACAGCGGTGCGGCGGCAGACGCGGGCGGCAGCCTCGACGGCCAGCAGAAAGACCACGGCAAAGGCGGTCATGGCCCAGCCGCGGTAACGGCCAACCTCCCCAAACAGGATGCAGCGCAGGTAAAAGTAGGCCAGCGGATAACTACCCACCACCGCCCAGGGCCAAAAGCATTGATTTTTGGGTACACTTGAATAAAGGGGACGGATCTCGCCCTCTTGATGAGAGTATTTCATAGGGTTGCTCCTTATTTCATTCTTGAGCCATGCACTTTGTAGGGGTCGATGCCCGCATCGACCCGCGGGCGGATGCAAGCATTCGCCCCTGCATAAAAGGCATCATGGTTCCTCTTCCACGTACTCCAGCAGCTCGCCCGGCTGGCAATCCAGCGCCTTACACAGGGCTTCCAGCGTGGAGAACCGCACGGCTTTGGCCTTGTTGTTTTTCAGGATGGACAGGTTCGCCGGGGTGATGCCGATTTCCTCGGCCAACTCCCCCGCGCCTTTGTGGCGGCGGGCCATCATCACATCCAGGTTTACGACAATGGGCATGATGTGTCCCCCTTAAATTGTATAGTCCAGTTCGTTTTTCATGCGCACGGCCTGAGCAAAGGCGTTTTTCAGCACCCGCACCAGCAGCGCCATAAACCCAGCGGCCGCGGCCAGCACCGCAAAGGGCCGGTAGCAGATGAAAACCGCTGCCAGGCAGAGCACCGCCGCCCCGGCACAGCACCAGCTGATGCGCCGCAGCGCCGCGACATTCTCGGGTACAAAGACCTCGCCTTTCTCGATACGGCGCAAAAATTTGTACAGGCTGACCAGCATACCGATAGCCAGAGCCGCGCAGGCATAGCCCAGCACCAGCAGTGTGGCGGTCAGGCCTGTGCTGGGGCGCAGCCCTGCCACTGCAATGAACCACGCCGTCACCCACGGCCCGCCCAGCGTCATGGCAATGCTGCCGATGAGTGCGGCCACCACCACGCACCGTGTCAGCGTGATGCTTTTTTCGTCGTCCCAAAATTTCATGGTCATGTCTCCTCCCGGTTTTCGGTATAGCTGCAGTATAGCATATGTATTATCGTTTTGCAAGTGTTTTTTATCGTTTTTCGATATATTTGTATTGTTATGCAAAAAGCCCCCACCGTTTTTGTACGGCGGGGTCTGTGGGGCATATTCAGCTGCGGGCGGCGTGGCTGGCTTCCCGCTTGGCGCGGCGCTCCATCAACGTCTCCCAACTGGAGGACATCTTGTCCGCCAGGCAGACAAGGCAGGCCTCGCGGCAGCGGGGCAGCTGGGTGATGGTCAGCGGCCACATGTGGGTCTGGATGATATTGCGCTCCTTGTTGTTGAGTTGAAACACCGCATCGGCGTTGTAGCGTGCAATTAGGGGGTGCTTAAAGCCGTGCCAGTGGGTAATGTTGGAACAGTTGTGCCAATCGTACAGATAAAAATCGTGCAAAAACGCGCCGCGCACCAGGCTGACTTCATCGGCATGGCAATGCCAGTGCAGGTTGAGCCAGTAAGCGATGCGGGTCACCCGCAGGCAATGCTCGTAGGTGGTGACGGTGCCGTGCTGGATGAACTGCTGCATCTCCAGCGCGTGGGGATCATCGGCAATGCCGCGCAGGATCTCGTACATACGTGCTTCCTGCGCCGGCGTCAGTTGGCAAACCATCGGCGAGCACTCCTTTCTCTGTTGGGTATCATCAGACTAATTACGCTTACTCATCCTTAGCTACCGGAATGTACACCATCTTCAAAGGAATCATCTTTTTATACTTATCGTTTAAATCGTGATAGTACTTCAAAATCAAATCTACAAGTTCTGTTCCGTTAATTCCTCTGATGATAGGTGTGCTGTCAAGATACTTCTGAGCGTTCTTTGTATAATTGGACAGCGTCACGAATAGTCCATAGTCGCCCTCTCGCATTGCACCTTTCAGAGACTGGATGGTTGCTTCCTTAATATCACTATCCTGACTCTTTACCTGTACCAGAATACGAGGTGGCAGCTCATCCTTATATGCTGTAATATCGATACCGCTGTCTCCGCCATGTGAAGAAACTGTGGTACGATAACCCATAGCTCTTAACAAATCAGCTACGAACTCCTCCAAGTCATATCCTTTGAGATTCTTGCTCAATTCCTTCAGGATGAAGTCTCTCGTTGCCTCTACAATCTCATCGGCTGTAGCACCAACGCTCTCGTCCTCGTCTGGTCCGGAAGTCATGGCATTTTTCTTAAATCCCTTATCCAGTGACGCAAGATACTCATCTGCATAATTCTTTACTGCGAAGAATGACATTGCTGAACCAACTTCATACAGTGCACCCTGTGAAAATGAGGTTCTTGGCAGATGTTTTAACCATTTTACTTTATGTTGCTGTACATATTCTGCTGCTTCCGGATGATATTCGTATCCACCTTCAACCACACCGATATTTATCTGACGGTCAATCTTTGATGGAAATACAACGTAATCGCCAATCTCGACCTCATGTGTAAATCGATATAACATACCAGCACCGTTTGCGATGCTACCCTTCTTGGCATCTGGATATACTTCTGTATATTTTTCCTTGAAGGCATCACGGTCAGCCTGAATCAAACTCAGATCACCCATGTCCTTCCAGCCAATAGCTATTACATCCTGATGCAGAAATAAATTGTCGTCTTTTGTATGGATACCCCATATTCTTTTTTCTTCGCTATGCATATTTCTGCACCTCCTTACTCTACACCCAGTGCTTTAAAAACTGCGTCCTCCGCACTGCTATAGAAAATCAAATTAAAACTTCCAATCAGATCTGCTGGTACAGTTCCAAGCTCTGCTACCGATGTAATTGGCAGAAGTACTCTCTTTGCACCACTGTCCAAACATACCTGCAATGAATTTGCCAGCTCATCTACTTTCATCATGGTTCCGCTGATACTAATTTCACCAAGTACAGCAAGGCTATACTCAATAAACTGCCAAGCGGAATAAATGTTGTGCACTATTAATTCCTTTTTTAAAGTACTATCTACCATTTAATTCACCCTTTCCTCTTATACAAGGTGTTTCGCCAAACTCAAACCTTGCTTCACGTGCAGCTGTTGCCGCTTTAGAAAGTTCTTCTTCTGTTACATCAGGTACAACCCACAGTCCAAGCATAAAGCGAGAATAGTATTCCTTTTCTGATAACTCTTTTGGCGCAAGAAACCTAACATTTTCAGGATACTTCTCTGATGGCCATTTCCAAACATACTCCATAATACCGGCAAACTTCTCTATCTTAACTGCTTCCGGCGAGCCAACCAAAACTGAGAATTTGATATTTTCATTGTCTTTGCTAAAGCAGAATTCCTCACACTTTTTCATTTCACACTCGTTTAAGGGCTTAGCTTTAATTTCAAACCATCTGTCAAGGGTTGGAATATAGAAATCTGGGAGATAACGAATGCCATTCATCTCAAATCCTTCAACTTCGTATTCATATTTCAAACCAACCATGTCAAAGAAAATAGCCCAGCGAGCTTCCAAGCGGCTTCTAAATCGAAAGCCATTATAATTTGTCTCAATTGATTTTATTGTTTTCTCCACTTTCGTTCCTCCTTCAATTTCATCTATTCCACTGCCAAGTCTGCCCCTTAATATCGAGTGGCTTAAACTGCGGTCGTTTCTGACAACAATCCCAGTGCCACAGCCTATGACATCTAATCCACAGCCTAAACCCTACCGCATTTTTTCGGTCATCGACTTTTTCTCCGGTTGAGCTACAAAGTAGATATGTTTCCCTACAAGAAAACCGAGCTTTTCGCAAGGCTCCTCTGATGATGCTCGCCCTGCAAAAAGCACGGAAATATGCCACTTTTTGGATCTTATTTATCTTTTCTTGACAGCAAACATACCGTCTCCATATGTGCATCATTGTCCAAACTCAAGCTCATATCTTCCGCAATGATTGGGAGCTTGAATTTGATGGACTTAAGCCACTGACCGTTGGGCTGCCGTTCCTCATAAATCTGGACTTCGGAAAGCAGCGATTCCATAAGCTGCCGCTTTTCCTGATCGTCCATGACGGAATAGAGCTTATCAAAGTAAATCAGCACCTTGTAGATGTTGTCGCCTGTCAGCTTTTCCGCCTCAATCGCCATCTTCTTGGCTCTGGCGGCAACGAGTTGGTTTTCCGCATCCTCGATCTTATCATACATCTTGTAGAGCCGGTCATCAAGGTCTGCTTTGCGTTTGATGTAATGCTTATCGTCCGGGTCGAGGGAATCAATCTCATCCATCAGCCGAGCCTTTACGGAGTAGCTCTGGCGAAGCTGCTTTTCATGCGCCGCAATCTCCTGCTCAATGGAAGAGGTATCCACCTTCATGCTGATTTTTTCCTGCATCATGGCAGCGAACTTCGGATTGCTTACCAGCTTTACGATAACCTCCGCAACGGCGCTGTCCAGCAATTCTTCATTGATCTGCTTCTTATAGTCGCATTTATGTCCATGGGTCATCGTGCGGTGCTTGCAGCCGTAGTAATAAAAATCCTTGTATTTTGTGCCGTCCGCCTTGTGTTTGATGCTTTTGTTTCCATACATTCCTACGCCGCAAACCGGGCATTTCACGATACCGGACAGCAGATGTATTTTTGTATCCTTGCCTCTGTTGACGCGTTCGTATTTTTCCGCTTGCGCCAGCAGCTTGACCTGCGCCTCGTGCCATAGTTCTTCGGAGACAATTTCCTCATGCAGTCCGTCCACCAGCAGATAATTGTCCTGCTCCACCAACCGGTAATCATTTCGGGTGCCATGCACCTTCTCCGTCCGACGTCTGCCATAGGCGATTTTCCCGCAGTATACCGGATTTTTCAGAATCCTGCGGATCAACGCAGAATCAAACAGGGGATTTTTCCCGTTTTGCCTTTGGATCTTGTGAATCCCGTGGGTCGCAAGATATTTTGCAAGACCGTTTGCACCGGTATCCGTATGCACATACTGGTCAAAAATCACGCGGATTGCCGCAGCTTCTTCCTCATTGATGAAAAGCTGCCCTTTTTCCAGCCTGTAGCCATAAGGTGCAAAACCGCCGTTCCATTTCCCTTCACGGGCTTTCTGGATTCTGCCCTCCATGGTCTGCACACGGATATTTTCACGCTCAATTTCAGCCACAGCAGAGAGAACGGAAATCATCAGCTTTCCTGCATCCTTGGAGGAATCGATCCCATCCTCCACGCAAATCAGGTTGACGCCAAAATCCTGCATGACCTGTAAGGTAGACAAGACATCTGCCGCATTTCTACCGAAGCGCGAGAGCTTGAACACCAGCACATAGGACACGCCGTCCTTGCCAGACTTGATGTCCTCCATCATCTGATTGAACTGGATTCTACCCTCTATGGACTTACCGGATTTTCCGGCGTCCTCATATTCGCCCACAATTTCATAATCGTTGAAGTCAGCATAGGCTTTCATTCTGGATTTCTGTGCATCCAGAGAATATCCGTCAATCTGCATGGCGGTGGACACGCGCGTATAGATATAGACTCTTATCCTTTCTTTTTTCATTGTCATATCCTCAGTCAGCCTTGCTTGTTATCCGTTTTCTGCTCCAACAGCTTGATGGAATCCAGATAATCGCGCTCAACTTCACTGAGGGTACGGGCTTTGTATTTTCTGTACTCGCCGGTTGCTTTGTCAATTGCCTGCTTATGGCTGACACTTCCGTTGCCAATCAGCAGTTGCTCTCCACTCATAGTCAAAATCCGATCAAGATGCTCTGACCAGTCCTGCATGGTCATTGCCTGCTCCCGCTCCGCCTGTCGTTCCGCAAAATCCAGATAGCCGGATACAAGCTGCCCCATAGCACGAAGCTCTTTCTCGTTCAGATAGTTCTTGGCAACTACTGCCTCTTTCAGCGTGGGCTGACTGCCCGCAAAGGTGGTCAATCCCATAAATTCTTTCTCCGCATCGGCGCGTGTGTAAATGACCTCCGCCGCGGTTTGTCCATGAATGGCATAATGAATCTTGTTTTGGACTTTCTTGAAAAACTGAATGGAGATTTCCGCCCTGGGGTCATAGTCAATACTGGTTGCGTAGATTTCAAGCACCTGTCGATAAAACACCTTTTCGGAAGCGCGGATATCGCGGATACGCTCCAGCAGCTCCTTGAAGTATCCGCCGCCGCCCAGATTTTTCAGGCGTTCATCATCCAGAGCAAAGCCCTTTCGCATATACTCCTTCAAAATCCCCGTTGCCCAAATACGAAACTGCACGCCGCGCTGAGACTTCACACGGTAGCCGACAGAAATGATAACATCAAGATTATAGTAATCCACCTGATAAATTTTGCCGTCAGCGGCAGTTGTTGCAAAATTTGCAACAACTGCTTCTCGCTTCAATTCGCCCTCAGTAAAAATGTTCTTGATATGTCTGGAAATGGTAGATTTGTCTCTCTGAAACAGATCCGCCATCTGGTCAATGGAAAGCCAAACCGTATCACCATCAAAGGTCGTTTCGATCTTTGTCAAGCCGTCCTCTGTGGTATAAATCATCATTTCAGAATTGTTCTGCTCATTCTCCCAGCGTTCCATGGTCGCTTCACCTCGTTTTCTGCCATTGCAGGAGCTTTTGCTCCTGCAATAGCGGTTTGGACACTTATTTCATGATAATTATATCATGCCGCTTTCACGGGTTCAATATCGTTTTCGTGAATATTCTTATCAGCATCATCTTTTTCAGACACGGCTTCCTCTATGACGAGATTGGGCAGCGCATCAAGATTCAGAACCACGGCATACTTTTCAATCAAATTTGCCAGCAAAGCGGCGAAGCCGCTCCATTCATCTACCATAGGCAGTTTCCCTCTCTTTCTCCGTTCTGTGCGTATATGCCGCCAGCACTTCCTTCGGAATACGATCCAGCACGGCGACGGCATCCTCATAATCCCGATGCAGTTTGGCGTCAGCCAGCTTTTTCAAGGTGCTTTCCTGCGTGGCTTTGTCCAGCGACTGCTCCAACTGCTCCGTTTCCTTTTTCAGCTTTTTGTTCTCGGCGGTCGTGGCGATAAACGCCGTATTGTACTTTTTCAGCGTCGTGTGCATCTGCTCCACAGCCGGGATATACTTGTCCAAAAAAGCGCCGATTTCTGCTGCTTTCCCCTTGGCATTGAACGCATTGACGCCTGAAAGCAATTCTTCCAGCTTGGCCTTCTGCTTGGTCAGGCGGGTCATTTCCTTGAATACCCGCGGCGGAATATGGTCGCGTCCGGTTTCACTGGCACTCTCGCCGCGCTCCAAATCGGGGTATTTTTTGACCATATGCTCCCAAAACCTGTCCTGCCACTGTGTCAGCTTCTTCTTATTGCCTACGATTTCCTTGGCACAGAGCCTCCCGTCCTCTGTTAGTGGGACAAAAGAAAGGTGCATATGAGGCGTTTTCTCGTCCATATGCACCACAGCAGATATAATGGTTTTCGGGTCTTGGTGTTCCCTGATAAAGTTCAGCGCCTCCTGAAAATAGGCTTTGATTTCAGCTTTTTTCTTGCCCTTGAAGAACTCCGGCGTTGCGGTCACAAGAGCCTCCACCAGCTGCACGCTGTCCGAACGGGTGCGGCAGCCCGCCTCGGCAATCTGCTTTTCTGCCTCTGTGCGGTACTTGCGCTGCGGTGTCACCAGATGAAAATTCAGGTGACTGCGGGACATGTCCACGTCGGGATTGCTGGTGTATTTCTCCTTGGTGCGCTCATTGTGGGACTCGATATGCCCGATCTCCGGCCCCTTGTACTTGGCGAAGCGGAGAATGGCGTACTGTGCTTTCATCGGCGCTGACCTCGCTTCACCCACACGATGTCACAGTCCAGCACATCGGCCAGCTCCACGACCTCCTTGTAGCGGATGCTCTCCCGCTGCAATTTTGCGGACAGATTGGAGACGCTATCGCTCCAATCGTATTCGTCAGCCAGCCGGTCAACGACCTCCTGCATGGTAAAACCGGCGCGGACGATCTGCGATTTGATCTCATTTCTGATGCTCATAAAAACCTCCCAAATTCTTGTGATGAAAACAGCGAAGCGGGTTTCTGTTTCCGAAAACCTGCTTCGCTGTTTGGTGTAATATTCTGTTTTCCCAAAATCCGCTGGAAACGCGGCGGTCGATGCCCACTTCATAAGCGAGGGGTATCGACTTTTCGAAGCCGCGTGACTTCGCTCTAAACCGTGCAGCCCCACGCGCATCCGTGAAGCCGGTACGCGGTTCTGAGCAACGCGATTTCGTGAAACCATTTCTGCCATCAGGCAAATAATTTACGGATTTCACTTAGCTTGATTTCGTGCCCAAAAATATAGGCTCTGCTGGTCAGCGCTTTTCCTATATAGCGGTATTTGGGGCGAAACGCTGCGTACATACGTACACGGCGCAGTCGCAGAAAATTCATCGCCAGTCCTCCGGTACGTACGTATGCTCTGAAATCTCGGAAACCCCATTTATATTGGGTTTTGCAATCGCTTCAATACCAAAGAAGCCCCATACACACCGTCCGGCAGCATTGGTGATCTTGTTGCAATATTCTAGATTGTACTTACTTTGGTTCGCAATCACACTCTCGCTGAAACTGCGGCGCTTTAGCGGTGTCAGATTGTTTTCCTCACACCACATCCGGTAAATCTCGTACAAATCTTTAGAGCTGATAGTGCAGTCCGCCTTCAGCCGGATATAACCCTCGGATTCCAAAAAATCAAAGACATTGTTGTTATCCCGCTTCACTGCCTCCCGATTGTCCCGCGTACGCTGGCTCTCTGTGAATTTGAAGTTGTTGGCAACCAGCCGCTGCAAGCCCTCAAACGCCCACAGGAAGATGCCCTCGACCTCTGCTTTCATCTTTTCGGCAAGGTCAGGATCATCTACCCGTCCCGCAGGCTTTTCCTTGGTAGTCAGCACAAGCTGTCGGCGGTAAAATCCGTCGCTCCGGTCATATAGCGCCTGCAAATCACCGTTGGAGAACGCCAGCAGCCGGGCAAACATCCACCCCTGGTAGCTCTGCTTACCCTTGCGCTCCAAATCCATCTTACCTTGGGCGGTCACGATGGACTTGACGTAGTTGGTCTGCCGCAGCGCTTCCATTCGCATATCATCATCCACACACAGCAGAATGTGTTCCAGATCCGCACGGGCAAAACGGTTTTCAGAAATTTTGCCGATGCCGCCATCCTTCATGTTGCTGCCAAGAAGCGCACCCAGCACGGCACCGATCTGTGATTTTCCTTCGCCGCCGTTTCCCTTAATCACCATCATGCGCTGCCCCTTGTTGCTGGGAATCAGGCAATAACCGATGAACTCCTGCAAGGTTGGAATGTCCTCTGTATAGAGAAGCCCATCCAGAAAGGAAAGCCACCGAACGGGAGCCGGTGCGTCAGGGCGGTATGCCACCGGCAGTCTACTCCGTACAATGGTCGGTCTGCCCTCGGTGAAACTGCCGTCCAGCTTCAAAGTGCCGTTTGCCAGATGGATTCTATCTGCCTCCGGTGCAAAGTCCTCTACATGAGCTGCCAGCTTCATCACTTCCAGAATGTTGGTGATCTTTCGAGGGATATTGTTCACGGCGCAGCATTTCAGTTCCTCATAGATTTCGCCCCGGAGCGGCAGATCGTCGGTCACCCTGCCGTCCGGCGTGAAGAAAGCACCGTTGGCAAAGATGATTTTCCGGCTGTTCAGAAATTCATCACAGAACAGCGCTTCATTGATATTTGTGCCGTCAAACCAGATGGGCGCGTCTAAATTAGCCGATTTCCGTTTCGCCACGGGCTTCCACCTCCTTTGCCAGCCGTTTTAGGCGTTCTTCCAGCCAATCGATCATGCCGTCCTTTTGAAGCATATCCACGGTTTTCACGCGTACCTCCAACTCCGCAAAGGTTAAAATATCTGTCAGATCCTCGATATAATCGAGCATCTGGCAGGCTTCCACAAAGCGGTCATCAACGGTATCCTCCGGTGTTTTGGGCGCGTACTGCATCTTCCAATGCTCCAAAAGATGCAGATAATCGTACAATATCCGCTGACAATGCAGCGTCTCATTCTGGAACGCCTTTGCCAGCGGATATTTCGGCTTTCGCAGCGCTGCCGCAGCCGGGGGCTTGTCCGGGTCGATTCCAAAGTCATACGCCAGCTTCTTCGCCGCGTCATAGCTGCTCAGGTTGAACAACCTTGCCACAAGGTCGATCACATCGCCGTGGGCCCCGCACCCGAAGCAGTAGAAGTAATCCTCATTCAGCTTCATACTGGGTGTACGGTCGGCGTGGAAGGGGCAGCAGACCATGCTGCCACGGTTTACTTCCAATCCGTAGTATTCGGCAGCCTCTTTTACGGAAACTCCCATCTTGATTTGTGTAAATAAATCCATACCTGTTTCCTCCTGTAAAATAATTGAACTTCGCCGTTCTACCCGATGCCGTTCCTGCCCGAGTCCTTACCCCGGCGTTGCCTCTTCCTTGGTACGCAGAATGCGGTACTTCTCCGGAAGCATATCCTCATCGGACGATCATGAAATTTTCAAGGTGCTGCGTGGTTTACGTCTAAATTTTAGTAAGAAAACAGGCTCTTTCCCGTATATCCAAGAGGTAGGAAAAGTCGGATGAAAGTAGGATTTTTCCACGCTTTGAGACAAAAACGAAAAAGCATGATATAATACAGAAAAATGGAAAAGGAGGCTGTTGTATGCAAGTCAAGCTGACAATCGGAGAGCGGTTGAAAGATTTACGAGTAGAACGAAAGCTGACCTTGGAGCAGCTTGCCGCCGAGGTGGGTATCTCGAAATCCGCACTTGGCAAATATGAATCAGATAACGGCAAGGACATCAGCCCGTACAGCATTCTGTTGCTGGCTGACTATTACGGTGCTTCCTGCGACTATCTGATGGGACAGACGGAAACAAAAAATCACCCAAACACAGCTCTGCATGAGCTGCATTTGAGTGATGCTTCGATTGATGTATTGAAAACGGGCAAGTTCAACCACCGGCTGCTGTCGGAGTTGATCTGCCACAAGGATTTCCAGCGCTTCATGCTGGATGCTGAGATTTACGTTGACCGGATCGCAGATATGCGGGTCAACGATATGAATGCCGTGCTGGAAGCCGTCCGGCAGATGGCATTGATGAAAAACGGCGGCGAAGAAAATGACCTGCATCTGCGGACTCTGGAGGTCGCGCAGATCAAAGAGGACGAGTATTTCGGAAGCCTGATTGTAGATGACCTGAAAGGTATCCTCCGTGATATTCGAGAGCAGCATCGCCCTGACACCATGACTGCGGATGAAGTCTCCTTTACAGAAAATATGCAGAACCAGTTGCGGGAGGCAATGAACTTTGAGGGCAGTTCCGAGGAAAAGCAAATCCGTGCGTTCATGGCAACGATTGGGCTTGATTATGACACACTCACGAAGGAAGAATTTGTCTCAATCATCAGCGGGCTTAAAAAGTCCAAGTACCTGAAAAGCCCCATCAGCCAGCGCGGGAAAACGACTATGACCCACGGCAAGGGAAAACGGAAGAAACGTTGAAACCGGAGCGGCGCTGCGGCGAGACGAGGGGTTTTTATATGCCTTTCCTTCCTTTTCCGGCCAGTCGGATTTTGCTTCTCAAAAATCCTGCGTTTGTGCCGTAACCCCCGTCACAAAATCCGCCTGTCCTACTGCCGCGAAAAAGCGTTTGTTGCCACACTCTGCCGCACCGCAGAGTATGCCGCCAACCCCTTTCCCGCGTCAGCCGGAAGCAAAGGTATAACACACTAGACTTTCCGAGGGAAAGTCGTGTGCCAAGGAAGGCACTGCCCTCCTTTGGAAACCTCCCGCCAAGGGGAACGCTGTTCCCCTCTAGACTCCCTTTGCCAACATGGATGCTACTCGCCCCTATTGGATGACCCAGAGCCAAAGGGGCTTTGCCCCTCTGGACACCTCGCCTGTCCGTGCAGTGGCTATCTATCCTGCTCTTGCACAATGGTGCCCCCATACCCGAACAGAAAAGACCAGGCACGAAAATCCACCCAGAATAAGGGTGAATTTCCGTGCCTGGTTCATTGTTTATGACGCTGTAATTTGAACCGCGTTTTCTCGAACCTGATTGATAGTCTCCATCAAAGCGGTTCTGGTTTTTGCATCAAACAATTTGATAAAACTGATTGGCTTGTCAAACGGTGGCTTGGTCAGCTCTGCGACATTTTCCATATATCCGTTCAACTCAATATGATTGATGATTTTGTTTACAAAAGCAATCTGCTTTTGATTCAGAGATTGGTCATTGATAAAAGCGGAAAACGCCTGCATAGCCGCTTCATGATCTAGCTTAGCGATCTTGCGAATGAGCAAGCCAAAGGGTGTGTCGCCAAACTCTCGGGCATAATCTTCTTTGCTGCCCAATTCGCTAGTTAGCACCCGCTCCAGTTCCTGATAATCGCCCATAGCCAGCGGAATATTATGGGTCAGCTTATATATGGCCAGCGTATTCCCATGCTCGTTCACATAGCGATTGACCTTGGCACGGTAGTCTTCAAAGTCATAGGCAGCTTCCAGTTGGACGCCCTCCTGACTGTCAATAATCGGGTCAGTCAGCTTGGTGACAATCTGCCTCTGTGCTCCGCCACCTTCATCTAAAAATCGAATCAGCTCCCGCAGCTCCTTCCGAACCTTCTCAAACAGCAAAATATCATTCGCGTCCCAAAATGCATCGGTGTGAATCTCCTGAAGCATGGGCAACTTTGCCTTGATCTGCGGAATGCTGGCCTTACGCTCCAGTAGGGAAGCGGTGTCGCACAGTTGCTTTTTTGCATACTGGAAAGCGGGCATCTGCTCGATGTGTGCCAGAATTAGGCCATACATGAAATTATCAAACCGCTTTGCAAACTCGTCAGCCTCGTCTGAGCGTACCAGAGGTGCAATCTGTGTGAGCAACTCGCCCTTGTCACCTTCGCTTATGGACACGAAGGCTTCCGGCTTTTTATATTTCTCCACATACTGCATCCGCAATTTTACGGCAATCAGGTCTGAGTTGAGCGCCATCACCTGCTTGTGACAGGTGTTGACAATCTCCTTGCGCCATGCCTGATAATCCTCACCGGCAAAGGTGCTTTCCTGCAGCGCCATGGCGATTTTGATTTGTTTGCCGAAGATGTTTTCCGACAGCGTTTTGGTTTCTCTGGTTTCGTAGCCTTCTTTGTGCTGCCGGAAGTATTCGAAGTTGCCGCAGTAGTCAAAAATCAGAAAGCGCCGCTTGTCGGTATAGGTTCCGTCAATCTGGTCCACGCAGGCCAGCCCTTTGCATAGCCGGGTGCCGCGGCCAATCATCTGCCAGAACTTTGCCTTTGACCGAACCTTTTTGAAAAACACCAGATTGACGCATTCCGGCACGTCGATGCCGGTGTCCATCATGTCCACCGATACGGCAATGTGCGGTTCTTTTTCCGGCTGCTTGAAATCATCAATGATGGTCTGGGCATAGGCGTCGTCGCAAATGACCCGCTGGGCGAAGCTGCCCCGGTACTGGGGGTACAGCTTATTGAACCGCTCCAGAATAAACTCCGCGTGGCGTTTGTTCTGTGCAAACAGGATGGTTTTCCCCAGACGGTCGCCGCCCGCCACCTTGATACCCCGGTCCATCAGGTCTTGCAGTACGATGTCCACGGTGGTTTCGTTGAACACAAATTTATTGAGGGCAGCAGAGGGGATAAAGTCTGGCAACTGACCGTCTTCGATGAAATCATCCTCATATCGCTCTTTGTCCTCTTCGGACAAATCATCATAGGAGATGCCTTCTTCCAGAAAACGGGTCTTGACCTCGTAGTTGTAATAGGGAACCAGCACATGGTCCTGTTGCACCGCCGTTTCATAATCATAGGCATAGGTGGGCACGCCGTGTTCCATCTCGAAAAAGTCGTAGGTGTTCCGATCCACATCGGTCTTCGGCGTGGCGGTCAGACCCACCATGAAGGCGTCAAAATATTCAAAGATGGCCCGGTACTTTTTGAAGATGCTCCGGTGGCTTTCGTCAATGATAATCAGGTCGAAGTGCGCCGGAGTAAACAGCTGCCGCCCGTCCTTGGACTTGGTGTCATCAATGGCGTTGAGGATGGTCGGATAGGTGGAGAACACAATGCGGGCGTTCCGGTCGTCCTTGTTGGAGCAGAGGTTGCACAGGGACATATCCGGCAGATAGTTCTTGAAATCGTCCTTTGCCTGCTTCACCAGCGCGGTGCGGTCGGCCAGAAACAGAATGTTGGTCACCCATTTGCCTCGGCTGAGCACATCGGTCAGGCTGGACGCGGTTCTGGTTTTGCCGGTGCCGGTGGCCATCACCAGCAGATGCTTGCGGAACCCCTGCGTAATCTGTTCGCACACCGCCCGGATGGCTTCCTTCTGGTAATACCGGTCAGTGATTTTGTCATCAATGGAAACGCCCATCAAATCCATCCGCTCGGTGCGCCGGTTCATCAGCTTTTGCAGGTCATCCTTGCTGAAAATGCCACTGACCTTCCGTTGCGGGGCGGTCTGGTCATCCCAGAAGTAGGTTTCAAAGCCATTGGTGGTGAACATCATGGGGCGGCGGCCAAATTTCCGTTCCAGACAATCCGCATACAAAACCGCTTGTTTGCGTCCAATGTTTGGGTCCTTGCTGGTGCGCTTGGCTTCCACCACCGCCAAGGGCAGGCCGTCCTTTCCAAACAGCACATAGTCGCAGAAGCCAGGCTGACCTGGCATCCCGGCCATATCCTCCACACGATACTCCTCCTGTACATCAGCATCTGGGCCGGTGAACTTCCAGCCCATCAGTTTGAGGTCCACGTCGATGTAGATTTTGCGGGTCTTGAATTCCGAGAGGTCCTCCGGCTGGAAGGTGCGTTCCTTCTGATGCTGCTCCTTTTCGGCGGTGTATCGGGTGGACATCTGCTCGATTTGCTTGCGCAGCGCCTCGATCTCGGCATCTTTCTGGTCCAGCAGACTTTCCTGTTCCTTGATTTTCCGGGTGTCCACCGCCACCTTTCCGGTGGGGACAAGATTCTCGTCGAAGGTGCGCTCCTGATAGTCCGCGCCATAGCAATAGTCGATCCACTGCACAAACTCAAACAGACCGCGCAGAGAAGCAAGCGCATCACTTGGCTGAACGCTGCGCTCGGTATGTACCGCCAGATTGCCCAACTTGATGATAAAAGGCATCTTGCCCCAAGTGTCGGAGTCCACAGCGAAGCGGAAAGTTGGCTCGTGAATGAGGGATTGCAGATTGTCTTTGTAGGGCATTTTCATGGACTTGTCCGCTGCATATACCCATTTTACTGCCAGCTCCAATGCCTTACGGCAGCCTACTGCACACATGGCAGGAGCAGAAACATAAATTTTCTCAGCTTCCATGCAGGCGGGGGCGAAGAGGGCATATTCAGTTTTGGCTTTGAGAAAGGAGAAGTTAGTCATCACATCATCTCCAGTATTTTATTTCTTTTGAACTCATCATGTCCTCATATTGTTTCAACGCGGTTTCCTTATCTGTATGAAGTAGTTGGTAAACCTGTTCATCATCTTCTTTTTCGGCATCTATTGAAAAATGGCTCTATGTCAATAGTTGGGGTGGGATTTCTTAGAATCCCGCTCCATTCTTGAATTTAGAGCTTTTTAATATTGGACTCTATAAGATCCTGTTTTTGGGCATGCCAAATAAGCCTCCATGTTACCGACCATTTTATCTTATGATGTACAATGAAGAATCCTGGTTCGGAATCGGTTGAAATTTCGGATTCCATAGGAACTTCTCTTTAATACTTTGATTTTATTGTTAAACCCTTCTGTAGGGCCGTTTGTAATGCCGTATTTAAAGGCATTGAGGATTTCTTTTCTCCAGTTTTGACAGGTCTGCGCACACTTCTCAAACTCAGGAATCCGACTGTCTCTGGCATTTGCAATCCAGTCATCGAATTCCAGCTGCTGTTTCCGATACGATCTCATATGACAAATATCATAGAACCATTCTTTCATGCTGTGTGCGAATCGGAGCTCATCGCTGTACAAAAGCATTAAATCACAGGCCTGCTTGTTTTCGGTGGATAATGACTGATACCGCGACAGAATAAGCTTGTGACTGCGTTTGTAATATTTACGAAGTGAGGCGGGCATACTTTTTTGGAGCCGTTTTCGCACATTTTCAATCGCCCATGTAATCTGGCGTATGAAATGATACTTATCAATGATGATTTTTGCATTCGGAAAAAAGGTTTGTGCCAAATCCACGTAAGGCCGCCACATATCGCAAACAAAGAACTGAACTTTTAACCGTTCTTTTCGAGAAATATTTCTCCAATAAGATGCGAGATGACTCTGGGTTCGATCTGGAAGGATATCCAGAATGCGTCGCTTCAGAGGATCAACCAGAATACACTGATATTTTCCAGTAGAGGCATTGCCTTTGAATTCATCGATAGAAACCGCTGCTGGCAGCTTTGACGGGGCCTCGTAAGCAAGAGTATCTAAAAGCCTTGAAACCGTTTGGACAGATACTCCGGTAAGATTTGCAACTTGTTTTAAGGAGAAGGATTCTCTTAATAGGTTCACAACGTAATAGGTCAATCGTTTCGTTCTGCGGTGATAAGATGGCAGGAACGAATAATGTTCCAGAAAGCGCTTCCCACAGGAAGTACAGACATAACGCCGCTTTTTCAGAATCAGAGTAACCTGTTTTCCAAGGTTGGGAATATCCTGGATTTTCTGAAAGCGATAATCATGAATGCGCCTGGTTTTCTGAGAACAGCAGGGGCATGTTTGTTCAGCAGGACGAGTTTCGATGTGGATTTGTAAAAAAGAATCTGCATGGACTACTTTTCTAATCAAAACATCTTCCAAGTCCAGGAACGTTTTGCTATAATTAGGGTACATCTATAAGGGGTCACCTCCGTAAACATTAAACTTTGGTCGGTAAAATGCATTTGGGAGGCTTCTTATAGATGTATTTTATTACAACAAAAAGAATGTTGGAAGTATGCTTTTTTCAGCACACCCCAACATTCATTATAGAACCTGAAAAATCAATATACGATAATAAGTCTATACGGTTAGAAATTAACAGCTCTTTATTTATCTGCTTGCTGTTCATGCGCTTTACACTGTTGTCATCAATTATGATTATTTTGGGAACGCGCTGAACAGTATCGACAAACGCCAAAAATAATTCTGGCGTAATTGGCATACCAAGCAAGTCATATTCTATACCATCTTTTTCACCGTAAATATTGACTACCGGCATATCGCTTGTAACAAATACGGAACCTTTGGCTTTAAAAATACACAGTTGCGATTCCTTCATTGTCTCAGCCAAAGCCCGAGGAAACAAGCCAACATCCGGAGCAATGTTTATCTTCAAAAACTCGTTTGCCAGCATGGCCAGGTAAACATTTTGCGGTACATCAGGAAAAATGTCCTTTACATGTTTAATATGCTGCGGATCGTTTTTGTATTGTGTATCAATAATATAATTTGACAGATGTACAAAAACAGGGTTTCTAAACAGTAGTGATGACATAAATTGCTTTAGTTTATCAATTTCCACCCGCGCCAACTCAAATTCATCTGAATCTCGTAAAGCATTTTTTATCTTTGAGATAATTGTTGCGTATTCGCCTTCCAGTTCGATAAAACTGTTCTCGATCTCATTTGGTGCTGCAAAAACATGAGTTTTGCTATCTGGATCAATTGCAATTTGATCATATAGGTAAGAACGACAGCAAATATTGTCGATTGAAACCATTTTTACATTTTCATCATTAGCAAAAACAACATAAACTTGTTCTGATTTTTGATTACTCGCAGAAAAGTTTTTTAAGTAAGCCTTGGGGACATAATGTTGTTTTCTCGTGATTTGCTTGTCTAAAACCTCTGTATATTCCATGACAATGTTGCTCCCACCAATATTTCCTATATTCAAATCTTCTCAGCACTAAAATCGATCAAGAAATCATCATTTTATCTAGCCCTAATTCCGCAAGCTTTGTATTAGCCTCGAAAAATTCTGCATTATTGGAAAATGGTTATCTAGTACATAGAACTGCCGATCTTGCCCATCTTTCAAGAAGAATACTTGTTTATCCCGTGCTGAGCTAGTTAGGCTCTCTCTATGTAAGCATACAAAATAGTCTAATGTCTTTTCTTCTGGAAGCCGTTCCTGGATATATCCTTTTGTACTTCTGTCATATTTATAACCGAACTCTTTATACAATCGTTGTTTTCCAATACGAGTTTTAAATGCAAACATCGCTAATTTTATATGTTTTGTTTCATCATGCAATTGGAAAAATTTATTTTTTTCAATCGTTTCTGTTAAATCATCCAAGGTCGCATTTCCTTTGACTTCTATAACCATTATGCAATCATTTGGTTCAACCAGGAAAATGTCTCCGGCTAGTTGACGTCTATAAAAATTTTTCCTACATATGATGATGTCACATTGTGGGCTTTGATGATTAGCCCAAGCAATAAAGCCGGTAACAAATTCTAGCATTTGAAACCGTTCCTGGAGACATTTTTTGAGAATGTTTTCTCCACATCTACCCATCTCAGCATGATGTTTTAACTTTTCAGCTATAAAATATTTGCAAAACAGAAGTTCCTCCGAATATTCCTCATATATCTTTGTAACATCTTCTTCCATAATAGACCTCTCACTTGCTTAAAACTTTTGTTTAGAAGTCTTTTTGAGCATTTGATAGCCTTCTGTTCCGCTAATTTCAAGCATCGAATATTTCTTTAGCATTTTCTCTAAACTTATACGAATTTGGACAGGGGTATAAGAAGTTAATGCCCCTTGGTTAATGATAGACTTCGTCCAATTTCTTTGCTGATTATAGAGGCTCCAAAAACGATTCATATCAAAATTGGGATTCTGTGCCGCTATTTGTTGCACCATTGCGTTAAGCGTATTTCGATCTGCTTCCGAAACGCCTTGCGGAATCATATTTTCCATAGCAGAAGTGATATTTTGCGCTGTAACTCCGGTACAAGCATTATTAAGATCGGCCACAATAAACTGCGATTCTATATTTGCCAAAACATTTTGTGTTATCTGAAAGGAATTCTTTTGGAAAGCCTTCATGAGCATCTGCTGTTCCTGAATCTCTGACACATACTCATATAGTTGATTCAGTGCTGTATAGCTGGTCGCGTCCATTTTTCGGACAAAGTAATGTTTGTACTTGTTCCAATAATCCGTATCCATCAAGGGTAGTGATTCATAGAACGCCGTTTCGTTTAATTGTCCGTCAACAATGAACGTAGAGATTTCCCTTAATCGCTCCTGGAATTCATCGATTTGAAGGACGATAAGAGAAGCTGCATCAATCTTTTTCTTCCGTTCCTGCAATATGTAAGTTGCAAGGGCAAAGCTACCTACGATAATAAGCAAAATGTTTGCCCAGTTTTCTGAAATGAATTTTACCATCTATCAAGACTCCTCACTGCAAATCAAGCACCCGTTCAATTTTTTTCTTCTTTTTATCAATTAGTGCAGCAATAAATTGTTCGTAAGATTCTTCAGGATACAAAGGATTTTTCTCTGTTTCATACTCGTATCCGCCTGTAATTTCTCGTGCCAACTCTGCTAATGTTTTTAATGCTTGTGCAAATGGAATGGCTTCGGGATTTTTTATCTTGGAAATTGTTGGTTCTATATGATTATATAAGATTTTAAGTTGCTCAAGATGTTCTTCCAAAACTAACGGTTTCCCAGTTACAGGAAAAATATGTTTCATTCGCCGTTCAAGAATATGAGATAATTCTTCTTCTGTAACTTGCTCATCGGATGTTCCACGTCGTATATAAATAGTAGCAGGCTTAATATTAGAACCTTCTTTTCGAGAGATGAACGGCAAAAATTGAGGAGTATCTTCAACAAAAAGCATTTGGAATTGTTTTCCCTTCAATGCCTCGTACTCAGATGTTTGATAGCTAAAATCATATACATCATACTTCAGGCTGGAAGAAAGATACGGCTTTATCCATGCCCCTATCTGCTCTTTTGCTTGTAACTCTTTCAACCCATCACATGAAAATGTCTTATCATCGTTTTCATGTACGCCAAAAACGACAATTCCACCGCCGTAATTTGCTAAAGCGAGCATTAATTTTGCCAGCTTATCTTTCTCAATCCACTCTTGTTTAAAATCGATGGCATTGTATTCGCCAGTTTGATCCTGTAAAAATTCACGAAAGTGATCCAATGTTGGCTCTTGAAGAAGTCGATATACAGTATCTTTTATTTGTTTAGGGAATTCCATATGTTTTACCTCATCCAAAGTATTCCTGCATTAGCGCCTTTTTCAGCGTTTCCAGTTTTTCGAGGCTGTGGCTGATGATAATCTTCGTTTTTTCTGTTTGCTCCACAAAGGCGGCAAACTGTTCCTGTAATTCTATCGGTGGCATAGGGACCCGCAGTGTGAGGATGTCTTTATTAGAAATATTCGCCTGTCGAATACCTCTACTGATTCCTGTCAATCGCTTTTTGATTCTGGGAAATTTTAGCAACTCTGAGAAGTAACACTTGTTAAGAGATTTCTCAATGGACAGTTTGGCATTCCGTTGGTTTAAATAGTATTCGTCATAATCAGCCCCAAGAATGCAAACATTTCCATAATCATCTTTGCCGACCGTTCCAGTGAGTGACATAACCAAATCTCCAGGGAATACCTTGTAACGTGCAAGCGCTAAATCATCTGGCCAATAAACCATATTAACCGGGAGAAAATGCCCCGAATTGATGTTTCCAATTCGTAAGACAGGAATGCCTTCGTCAGTAAATCCATCACTCTTAAAAGCGTATCCTCCTATAACTTTAAGATGATGACTCAATTCATCTTCTTGCCAATGCTTTGGATTTTCATCTGGTTCCCCAAATATCTCCACAAACCTTGCCTTGACCGCTTCATCCAGCTTATCCAGCTGCTGTTGACGTTTCGCAATCAGGTCGCTAACCTTGTCCAGCACTGCTGCAATTTTGTGCTGTTCGTCAATGGGAGGAACAGTTATAGAGACGGCACCAAGAGTTGCTTTATTTAAAGTTGTACCCATAACTGCACGGTTCGTACCTTTTGTCCAATCCTTTGCAGAAAACAAATAGTAAAAATAGTCGGGTAACACTGCGTATTTTCCAGTCGGAATAAATGCCATTATTGCTTCATTGGTATATACAGGCTCTTGGGTAATAGCTGTTTTTCCTAATGAAAGCTTGAAACTCATAACCACGGTGTTGGCCGGAACGCTTTTTATTCCACTTTCTTGGACAGCTAATGCAGAAATCCTTTCTTTTGTATCCCCTACATATTTTTGGTAGCTGCCTAAATCAGCAATAGATACCCAATCATACTGACCATCAGTCCAGTAATCAGCGTTATTTCGAGACGGCGTTTTTCCCATCTGCAAATCAAATATTTCGTCCAGTCGCGCCATCACAGCATCCCCTCCAATTCTGCCAGCCCTGCGGTGATCTCCAGTTCCAGCTCGTGCAGGTCTGCCATCAGTTCCGTGGTCGAGGGGTACTCCACCGGCACATACTCCACCTTTTTGTACTTGTTGATGGATAAGTCATAGTCATTGTCCGCAATTTCCTGTTTCGGCACAAAAAAGCTCTGCTCCGTGCGCTTGCGGTCAGCTTCCTGGTCCAGATGGTGGAACCGCTCGATGATGTCGGGGATGTCATTCTCCTCCACCTCGCTGCGCTTATCGTCCAAGGAAAAGCCATCGGACTTCATATCATAGAACCACACATTTTCGGTGCCGCCTGCGCCTGTCTTGGTGAACACCAACACTGCCGTGGAAACTCCCGCATAAGGCTTGAACACGCCGGAGGGCATAGAGATCACCGCCCGCAGCTGATGGTTCTCCACCAGTTCTTTGCGAATAGCTTTGTGCGCCTTGGAGGAGCCGAACAGCACGCCGTCCGGCACGATGCAGGCGCACTGACCACCCTTTCTCAGCATCCGCAGGAACAGCGCCAGAAACAACAGCTCGGTCTTTTTGGTGTTGGTCACGGCTTTCAGGTTGTCGTTGATGCTTTCCGCGTCCACGGTGCCCTTGAAAGGCGGATTTGCCAGACACATGGTAAACTTATCGCTGATCTGATTCTGCTTGGAAACACTGTCCTTGTAGTCGATCTCCGGGTGGCTGATGGAGTGCAGCATCAGGTTCATCGCAGAAATGCGCAGCATGGTGCGGTCTGTGTCAAAGCCGGTGAAGGCGTCCCCAGCAAAGTGCTCCCACTGCTCGGAAGTCATGGTATCCTCGTAGTGGTTGCGAATGTACTCCGCGGCGGAGACCAGAAAGCCTGCCGTGCCGCAGGCCGGGTCGCAGATGGTGTCATCCGGGGTGGGTTGCAACAACTCCACCATCATTTCCCGGATGTGCTTGGGAGTGCGAAACTGGCCGTTCTGCCCAGCGGTGGCCAGTTTGCCCAGCATGTACTCGTACAAGTCGCCCTGCATATCCAGATCGGCAATGTCATGCTCATACAGGTCATCCAACCCTGTGATGATTTTTTGCAACACCTGCGGCGTAGGAATCAGGAACATCGCATCGCTCATGTACCGGGCAAAGGCCGTCTCATTCTGCACATCACTGCTGGAATCGTCGGCGATTTCCACCAGTTCCCCCTGCCCGGTGAAGTCCGGCAGGCGGCCATGTTTCATGTTTTTGATGGCAGGGAAGACCCGCTGGGAAATTACATTGAAAATATCGCGGGGATCGTTGTTCTTGAATTTACTCCAGCGCATGGACTGTCCAACGGCAGACTGGGGGAAAATCTTCTCTATCTTCTCGCCAGTCATATGCTCAAATTCTTCCGTTTCCAGCTCTTTTTCGTCCAGAGAGCGGATAAACATAAGATAGGTCAGCTGTTCGATGACGGTTAGAGGATTGGTAATGCCGCCCGCCCAGATGTCCGTCCAGATTTTATCTACTTTATTTTTAATCACACCTGTAATCATGCATCTATTCCTCCGTTTTCTGTATCAGGGATAAATTCCATCACATCTCCGATATTGCATCCCAGCACGGTGCAGATTTTTCCCATGCTGTCCATGGAGACAGGCTCACCTTTACTTAATCGTGCCAAAACATTGGTGCTGATTTTTGCACGGTGCATCATGTCGGTTTTGCTCAAACCATGATCGATCAACTGTTTCCACAGCCGATTGTAACTGATTGCCATCCCGCACCTCCTGATTTTTTCCTATTACTAGTATAACGGATATTGTGCTAAAAGACAAATAAAATTCACGGAATCGTGAGCTATTGATTGACAAAAACGTGGTCTGGATATTGGAATCCCAGACCACGTTTTGCTTTGAGCAAGACAGGCTTGCCATCAAATCATTTGAAAATGCTTTAGTGCCTCCATAATTGCCGCTTCCTTTTTCGGCGGGCACTGTGGCACTTTCGCGTCTTCTTTCTTTGACAGATTATAATTCTGCCCCACATCTAGCCCACACTTCCGCTTAACCTGGGAGATATACAGGCTGGACACCTTCAGGCCGTGCTTTTCCAGCACATAGGCTTTGATCTCATCATAGGTGGCTTTACTCTCCGCCGATGTCAGATCTAGTTCATCCAGATTCAACTCCACCTCGATATGCTGCTTGGTATTGAGTTTGGACAAAAGTACTACCGTCTCGACATGACAGGTCTGGGGGAAGAGGTCCACCGGGGTGAAGCCCTTTGCCTTATACCCATGGCGGGCAAAAATCGCTACATCCCGCGCCAAGGTCTCGGGGTCGCAGCTGACGTAGACTACCCGGCGGGGGGCCATTTTGGCCACGGCGGTGATGCACTCTGGCGTGCTGCCGGCGCGGGGCGGGTCCAGGAAGACCACGTCCGGATGCAGGCCCTCGTCTGCGGCGGCGGCCATCCACTCGGTAGCGTCGGCGCATACAAATTTAGCGTTGGACAGTTTATTATGCCGGGCGTTGGCGGCGGCATCTTTCACGGCGGCGGGGTTGCGCTCCACGCCGATGACCTGCCCTGCGTGGGGCGCGGCGCACAGGCCGATGGTGCCGATGCCGCAATAGGCATCCACCACGGTCTCCTTGCCGGTCAGCTTGGCGGCGTCCAGCGCGGCGCGGTACAGCACCTCGGTCTGCCGGGGGTTGACCTGGTAAAAACTGCGGGAGGAAATGGCAAACTGCAGCCCGCACAGCGTGTCCAGCACAAAGCCGGGGCCGTAGAGCGTTTTCTCCCGGTTGCCCAGCACAGCGCTGCTTAAAGTGGGGTTGATATTTTGCACAATACTGACGACCCACGGCGCTTTTTTGCGCAGAGCCGCGCAGAAATTACGGCTGCCGGGCAGCTCCGGCCCCGGCGTGACCAGTGTGACCAGCACCTGCCCCTTGCGGGAGCAGCGCAGCACCACGTGGCGCAGCAGGCCGGTGCGCTTGTCCTCGTCAAAAGCCGTGTAGCGGCAGGCGCGGGCGGCGTCCTGCACGGCGGCCAGCGTGCGGTTCAGCACCTCGTTTTGCAGCAGGCAGTCGGCAGAGGGCAGCACCTTATGGGTGCCCTCGGCGTACAAACCGCAAACCAGCTTGCCCTGCTGGGTGGCAAAGCTGGCGATGGCTTTATTGCGGTAATGCCACGGCTCGGCCATGGTGCGCAGCGGGGCCACCGGAGCAAAACCGCCCAGCAGCTTTTGCAGGCGCTGCTGTTTTTCGGCGGTCTGGCGCGGATAGGGCAGTGCCAGCAGCGGGCAGCCACCGCACTTTTTACTAAAATTAACACAGGTCTTGGCCATGGGGCATCTCCTTTAAAATTGCAAGGGCAATACCGCATAATTCTAAGTGCCGATACGGCGAGCGAGGTGCGGCAGATGCTAAGCCAAAAGCGCAGATAATACTTTGTGTATTATCGAGCATTTTGGCAACGCAGATGCCGTGCCGCACACCGAGCCGCAGCGAGGCGCTTCGGAGCGCAACCGCCGCTTGCGGCGGCTCTTGGCGCGGAGATCCGCCGGAGCGGTGCTTAAGCCGTTAGGCGGGAATTGTGCGGTGTTGCCCAAGGTCTTGCGCGGTATGTTACAATAAAGCTAGAGCATTTTTTGCGGCGTGTGCCGCATATTGTACAAACGGAGGGACTTTGTATGAACGTACTGCTGATCAACGGCAGCCCCCACAAGGAGGGCTGCACCTACCATGCCCTGTGTGAGGTTGCCAAAACGCTGAACGCCGCGGGCATTGAGACGACGATCTACCACATCGGCCCCGCGCCGGTGGGCGGCTGTGTAGGCTGCGGCGGCTGCGCCAAGGCCGGGCACTGCGTGTTCGGCGGACCGGTGGTGGATGTGCTGCCACTGGTGGAAAAGGCCGACGGCATCGTGTTTGGTGCGCCGGTACACTATGCCACGGCAGCGGGCAGCATGCTGGGCTTTATGCACCGGCTGGCCTACAGCGCCGGGCGGTATCTGCGGCACAAACCGGCGGCCATCGTGACCAGCGCACGCCGCGCCGGCACCACCACCGCCATTGAGGCTATGGAAAAGATCCCGCAGTTCTACGAGATGCCGCTGGTCAGCTCCACCTACTGGCCGATGGTCCACGGCACCAGCGGCGATCAAGTGGCCCTGGACGAGGAGGGCTGCCAGATCATGCGCAACCTGGGCACCAACATGGCCTGGCTGCTGAAGTGCATCGAGGTCGGCAAGGCCGCCGGTGTGGAAGTCCCCACCGCCGAGGGCGGCAAGCGGACGAATTTTATCCGTTGATAAGCTGTTTTTGAAAGGAGCCGCGCGGCGGCTCCTTTTTTTATGGGTACAAATTAAATTACCATGATGGCGTAAAATCCCAGCGCCGAAGCCGCCGCGATATAGGCCACACGCCCGGCCACGGCAAACACCAACCCAAAGGCCAGCCCGGCCAGCACGTCGCTGACAAAGTGTACGCCCGTGACAACGCGGGAGACCGCTATGATGACGGCCAGAACCGCCAACACTGCCCCCAACGGCGGCAGCACGTACCACACCGTCGCTGCAATGGCCGCGGCTGAGAAGCAGTGGCGGCTGGGCATGCTCTGGCCGGTCTTATCTTTTGGAAACAATGGTACAAAGCCATATTTCGTATAAGGGCGCGGACGGTTAATGGCCGCACGCAGAGCCGTACCCACCACAAACGCCGCCGCAGGCACCACGGCAGTAACCCCCAGCGGCACCCACATGGCATGCCAGGCCAACCAGGCCAGCAGGCCCAGATACAGCAGATACACCGCCACCGCAGACCCCGTGCTGACAGCCCGCAGCGCCTTTTTTGCCGCCGGGCGGGCGTTGAACCAGCCGATCACCGTGCGATATTGCTGTTCGTTCATGGGTAGACCTCCCTAGTGTAAAATAGTACAGCATAAGCATAACACCGCGCAAAAGGGTTGTCAAACGCAGCGGCGCACAATATAATAGGTGTAACGTAAAAATAGGAGGACCCTGTTTTGTTTGGTTTTGCAAATGCGCTGCTGCTGGCCCTGTTTGCCGCAGCGGGTGTTGATTTGGTTTTGGCGCTGCGCCGCAAGGCAGTTGGGCAGCTGTTTACCGTGCCGCACTATCTGTTTGGGGATTGGGGCGGCGAGGCCCGTGCCCGGTGGGGGCAGCGTGCCTTTTTGCTGGCGCTGATGCTGTATGAGTTCACGGTGGTGTTCTGCAACAGCATGGCGCGGGAGAACTGGCCATTTTTGCAGGGGCAGCTTGCCCCGGTGTTAGACATGATTATGTACACGCTGCTGTGCGGCAAGATTTTGCTGGGCACCCGCTACACCTGGCGGGAGCTGATCTGCGCCGGTGTGCTGTATTTTGTGGCGCGGTGGGTATATTTCAACGGGCAGAACATCTGGTTTTTGGGCCTTGTGATGGTGCTGTTGGCAGCCAAAGCTGTGCCGCTGCGACGCAGTTTGCAGGCGTTTTTAGGCTGCGGCGTGCCCACGCTGGCGCTGGTGGAAGTGCTGCATTTTGCGGGCATTATCGCCCCCGACGCGCTGAGCGAGCGCAGCGGCAGCTACCGGCTGATGTTCGGGTACGGGCACCCCAACACCTTTGGCGGCATCGTGCTTGGGCTGGTGCTGGCCTGGGTGCTGCTGCGCCAGGCAAAGATCACCTGGGCCGAGATCGCCGCCGTAGCGGGCGTGGGGCTGTTTTTATACAAGGGCCCGGCGTCGCGGTCGCCTGCGCTGTGCACGTTTTTGCTGGCAGTGCTGCTGGTCTGCGCCAAAGCGGTGGACGCGCGCAAAGGGCGCAAGCTCACCGCCGGGCTGTGCGCCGCCATGGTGCCGGTGGTGGGGGCCATCAGCTATATTTTGCCGCTGTTCGTGGTAAAAATTGGTCCCTGGGCGGACGAAATCGGCCCCGCGTGGCTGGCAAAGCTGGACAGCCTGCTGACCTGCCGCATCTCGCTGGCGTGGGCGGCGTACCGCATGTACGACATAAAAATTGCCGGCCAGATGCTGATGGACTGGCCGGCGATCGACAATATTTTTGTGTATTTCCTGTACCAGTTTGGACCGGTACTGGTGGTGTTGGCGGGCATCCTGATGGCCGTGACGCTGTACCGGCTGGCCCGGCACGGCCGCTGGCAGGCGGCGGCCTGTTTGCTGGTGGTGCTGTTTTATGGGTATATGGAGACGCAGGTCATCCACATCACCAGCGACCCGGCGCTGTTGCTGCTGGTACCAGCAGTGTTTGGGGATTCGCTTTCCGATTGATTTTGGCCCGCTTGTCGCAGCTGGCTTACGTGGCTCACCACCTCGCGGTGAGCCACTTTTTTTAACGGCATCTAACCCGTTATGCGTACTCTTTTGTGACCAAAAAGGGAGGCCCTTATGGATGCAACCCATGATAAAAGGGCGTCACCGCATGATGGTGACGCCCGCAGGGCTGTACCTTAATCCTCAGGGTATTCGATCTCCACGCCGTCGGCTTCCGCGGCGGTCTTCGCCGCCGTAACCAGCCCGCTTACCTCGCCGGAGGGCTTCTCCAGCAGGTACGCCCCTACCGGTTTGGTTTTGTACACCAGCAAAACGCAGTAGGTATCCTCGTCGCCGGTGGAAAGCTGCGGGCAAAGCAGCGTCCACTTTTCCACCGTTTTGCCTTTGTAGCCGCCCAGATCCAGGCCGCTTTCCTGCACCACCTGGTTGAAAGCGGTAAAGCTGTCGTCCCACTTTTTGGGGATCTTCACCTTATCCACCGCCGCGCTGGACAGGTCCGTCTCGAACCCGTAGCCCGTAAAGTAGGTGCCGATGTCCTGGGTGGTCTCCACCGTGGCCGTCACCGGTGCAGCCGCAGCCACCGCGTCGCCGGAGAAATGCACCGCTGCCGCCACCGTGCCGCATAGGCATACCGCGCACAGGGCAAGCGCCCTCGCCTGCCGCAAGCCGGGTTTTGTTACCGTAAATAAAAACATACGCAGCCCCCCTGCCATTCGTTTTCACATAATGGTATGCGGGGGCTGCGTTTTGTATGTTATTTGTATTTTTCCACCGGCTCGTACCACTGGAAGATCACAGCATCGTTCTCAGCTTCCAGCTGCTTGGTGTTATGTTCCGGCAGGGCGGTCCACATCACCGGCATCGCGCCCAGGGCGTCGGCCAGGCGAACAGCCCAGTTGCGCTTATCGGGGCACCAGGCAATAAAATCCGGCCGGCCCAAAAAGTTGCCAAAGCAGTGGGACAACACATACGCCGGGACGGGATGGGTGCCGTCATGGCGGTAGCTGCGGTAACTGTCGGACAGCTGACCGCGCAGCACGCCGGGCGCCTGGTGGCGGATGATGCCCACCACGCGGGGGTCGAAGCTCTCGATGCAGTAGGGGCCGGGGTAGGCTTTCAGTGCGGCCAGGGTGGCGCGGCAAAGGTCCTCCAGGTAGGGCTTGGTGTACTCGTGGCGGCTCTTGATCTCGACGATCAGCGGCGTGGCGGGATTGGCCTCGGCCACAGTGCGCAGCATGTCGGCAAACAGCGGCGGGTGGTCATCGCTGCCCGCCAGCGGCATGGCGGAGAACTCCGCCCAGGCGGCATCGTGGACAAAGCCCTTGCCGGGGGTCATGCGGTCCAGCGTATCATCGTGGAAAACCACCAGCCTACGGTCAGACGTAAACTGTACGTCCAGTTCAATGCCGTAGCCATGGCGGGCCGCGGCGGCAAAAGCGGGCAGGCTGTTTTCCGGCGGGCGCTGGTCCTTGCCGAAGTAGCCGCGGTGGGCATAGTTGCGGCCATAGAACGGGGCCCGCAGGTCCTCGCGCTTAGCGCCGGGCCAGACGGCAAACAGCACCAGCGCAGCCAAAATCACCAGTATTACTAGCAAAATCATAATCTTTCACGCTCCGCCGCCATTGTACCGCGCGGCGCGGCAAAATGCAAGCTGTTTTTACTTATCTATACACCGCAGGCCCCGGTGTAAGATGCACTGAGGCCTGCAATGCTTTTATGATGAATCGGGAATGGCAGAAATCAGCAATCGCCCACGTAGTAGTTGACGATCTTCCTGTAATCGCTGGGATCGGGCACCCGCAGCGTCAGCGGCAGATAATGTCCGGCTGCTTCAAAGCGTTGGCACAGGTTTTCCTGCACGGCTGCATAGATCGGGCAGCTGTGTGTGCCGTCCGGTTCCACGATCCGCACACGGGTCGAGCAGGTATCAAGAACCTGCAAAAATCGTTTCATATCCAGGATTCTCAGTTTCAGCATCATAACGGCTCTTTCCTTGCCTGAATCAGTCATTGTCCAAAGGAAAGGGAGCGGTTCCGGAACGCTGTTCTCTCTTTGCAACTGTATTATAGCACAGCGGAGAGATTTTCTGCTATTCGATTCCCGACTTCATGTATCAACATTCTGCCATTTTGCGCGATACTCGGTAGGGGTGCAGCCGGTCTCGGCGTGGAGCTGCATGCCAAAATAGCTGCTGGTGCCAAAGCCGCAGCTTTGGGCGATGTCGGTCACGGTGCGGTCAGTCTCCAGCAGCATTTTACAGGCGGATTGCAGCCGCACGGTGCGGATGTAGTCGATGGGGCTTGTGTGCAGGCAGCTTTGAAACGTGCGGTAGCACTCCCTCTCGCTGCAATAGGCCGCAGCCGCCAGCATGGGCACGGTGATCTTCTCGGCATAGTGGGCGTTGACGTAGACCATCATCTGCTTGAGCTTTTTCTGCGCGGCGGTGGCGGCCTTTTCCTCGGTGCCGGGGCGCGGGTGGGCCTGTGCAGCCAGGTGCGCCCAGATCTCGCTTAATGCGGCCTGCAGGCGCAGCTCATAGCCGTAAGCGGTCTCGTCCAGATCAAAGGTTTTTCGCAGCATCGTCAAGGTTTCTGTCTGGGCGGCATCGGCTGGGTCCAGCAAAATCAGCTCTTTCTCCTTATCCTGCACCAGCGGGCGGACATACTGTTCCTCTACCGTGCCGCCGGGCACACCGGCCACCAGCGCGGGCGAGAAGAGATGCAGCACCAGTTCCAGGTCAGCTTCGGGCTTTAAAATTTGGGTGGAGTGCAACACGTTGCTGTTGACCATGCCGCCGCTGTCCGCCCGCATGACGTGCTCGCAATGCGGGGTGCGGTAGAGGATGGCACCCTTGCGGACGTAGAAGAGTTCCACGCTCTCGTGCCAGTGCCAGGAAGCCTTGCCTCCAAAGTAGCGTGCGCCCTGCACGAGGCTGGCGATATGCGGAAAGTTAGGCGTATAACCGGGCAGATGCTCTTCCCGGCTATCGGGGTTTAAATCAATGCTTGTAACGTGGAGCATTTTTGTTGGGCACCTACCTTTCTTTGTTTATTTTATTGTAGCGGGTTGGGAGTGGTTTTGCAAGATTTTGGATGTTTTTAGTTGGTTGCGGTTTTCGGTGTTCCGCCGCCATGCGGAGTGGCTCCCGCTCCGCGCCGCCTTGCGGCGCTTCGCTCGTTTTAATGGCATATTGCCGTTATGTGTTCTTTTGGAGGCCCAAAGGGAACCGAAAAGATCTCCGCTGCTTCCGATAGTGCGCGCCTGGCGACGCACAACGAGCGCCGCCGTCCCGTAAAGAAGTCTGTTGCCTCGCAACAGCGGGACTTTTTTGCTTCCTTTTTTGGTCGCAAAAAAGGAAGCGCTAACAGGGCCATCCGTTATAAAAGGCCCTGCCGCAGGACAGGCAGGGCCTGGTGGCCACCAATCAAAAAGAAGTTTTAAAACTTTTTCCCAAAAGTTTTCACAATTCTTCCATCATCACATTGTATTGTGTTATTATTATAAATAGAGGTAAATGAGGAGGTCATCCTTATGGCAAAAATATTGATCGTTGACGATGAACCGCGTATCCGGGACCTGATCCGGGAGCATCTGCAGTACGCCGGCTTTGTGTGTGAGGAAGCCGGGGACGGCGGCGCGGCGCTGGCCGTGCTGGCCCAGGGGGGCATCGACCTGGTGATCCTGGACATCATGATGCCCTTTATGGACGGCATGACCTGCCTGCGCGAGATGCGCACCCGCAAGATCATGACCCCCGTCATCATGCTGACTGCCCGCAGCGAGGAATACGATAAACTGGCCGGCCTCGAGGGCGGCGCCGACGACTACGTCGTCAAGCCCTTCTCCCCGCGGGAGCTGGTGGCCCGCGTCAAGGCCGTGCTGGCCCGTACCATGCCCAAACCGGCCGAGAACTCCGGCGTGTTCACCTTTGGCGACCTGGTCATTGATACTGCCAGCCACAGCGTCAAGGTAGCCGGGCAGGAAGCCCCGCTGACCCCCAAAGAGTTCGACCTGCTGGTCTTTTTGGTCAACAACAAGGGCATCGCCCTGAGCCGCGAGAAAATTTTGCAGCAGGTGTGGAACTACGATTATTACGGCGAGGACCGCACCGTGGACACCCACATCAAAATGCTGCGCGGCCATCTGGGTCCCTGCCGCAAATTCATCGTTACCGTGTGGGGCATCGGGTATAAATTCGACCCCGAAGTCTTATCGTAAGGGAAGTGCCGCGCTTTGAAAAACGCTAAAAAGCGCGCCCCGTCCATCAGCATCCGCTGGCAGCTGATGTTCTTCATCGGGGCCATGACCCTGCTGACCGTAGGGCTGATCTGGGGCATCATCACCTATGCGCTGGCCCCGAAATATAACGCCACCATCCGCCAGAACCTGACCAACAAAGCCAGCGCCATCACGGCCATTTTTGACCAGACCGACTCCGAAATTTCCAGCCGGGATTTCGGTGTTTTGCAGCTGGACGATGATTTTTGGACTGCTTTAGGCCAGACCTTTTCCGACAAAAAGATCAATATGGACGGCTACTGCGTCGACTTCAGCGATTCGACACTGCGCTGCCTGAAAGCCTACGAGAGCATGTTCCCCTGCCTGCTGCACGAGAGCAGCGGCTCGTTCAGCGGGGAGTTCGGGTACAACCTCAACACCCGCCAGCTCATCACCTTTAGGCAGGAATTGTTCGAGGAAGGCTCACTGTACAAGATCGTGCAGATCGGCTCCACCCGGCAGATGCTGGTGGGCCAGCTTTCGGCGGACGGCAAGTACGGCATCATCGTGTCCACCGGCATGGCACAGATTGCCACAGCCGCCGAGGTGCTGCGCAGCATCCTGTGGCCGGTGGCGCTGATCTTGCTGGTGCTGGATCTGCTGTTTGCCATGCTGTTCAGCCGGTGGTTCACCCGGCCGGTGCAGCAGCTTTCCAGCGGTGCAAAAGAGATTGCTGCCGGCAACTATGATATCCAGCTGCCCGTTGTACACCACGACGAGATTGGCCAGCTGGCCGAGGATTTCAACCACATGGCCGCTGAGGTCAAGCGCAGCGCCCAGCTGGAAAAGGACATTCTGGCCAATGTCAGCCACGACCTGCGCACCCCGCTGACCCTGATAAAGGGCTACGCCGAGACGGTGCGCGACCTGACCGGCACTGACGCCGAAAAGCGCACCGAGCAGTGCAACATCATTGTGGACGAGACCGACCGTCTGTCGGCACTGGTCAACAGCGTGATGGAGCTGAGCAAGGTACAGAGCGGCGCCGAAAAGCCCAACCTCATTGATTTTGACATGGGCGAACTTTGCTTTGAAGTTGCGGGCCGCTACGACGCCCTGTGCGACCAGAACCACTGGCATCTGGAGTTGCAGGCCGACGAGGCCGCCCCGGTGCGGGCCGACCCCGCCATGATGGAGCGGGTGCTGCATAACCTCTTGGGCAACGCCTTCCACCACATCGGTGCGGACGGCCAGGTGATGCTGCGGGTGCTGCCCCAGGCGGACGGCTGCCGCGTGGAGATCGAGGATCACGGCCCCGGCATCCCGCCGGAGGATCTGCCCTATATCTTTGACCGCTACTACCGCGCACGGCAGGATTCCGGCAAAGTGGGCACCGGGCTTGGGCTTTCCATTACCAAAGCAATTTTACAGCAGCACGGCTTTGCCTTTGGCGTAAACAGCGCCGTGGGGCAGGGCTCCACCTTCTGGTTCGTGATGCGGGACGTCCGCACCGGGCCGCAAGCCTGAAAGGAGACCCCGTATGGACGAGAAACTGAACCGCAAGATGGACGAACAGCTGGCCAGCCGCGTGGCCGAACTGGATGCCCATAACGACGAGACCGGCGACGGCAAACTGGACGCCGCCGACCTGAAAGCCCAGCTGAACCGCATTGAAGCCCAGCTGGAACTGCAGGACGAGCAGAACCGCAGCATTATGAAAAACCAGCGCCTGCGCATGCTGCTGACCATCATCATCACGGTAGTGCTGCTGGTGGTGCTGGGGCTGTTCTGGAACCACATGGACCAGGCCTATAAAGAGGTCATGACCGCCTGCACACAGGTAAACGAACTGGCCGACACCCTGCAAAGCAGCCTGGACACGCTGGATCCCGATGAACTGAACAACATGATGCAGGACCTGCCTGCCATCACCGAGCAGCTGAAGCAGCTGGATGTGGACAGCCTGAACACCGTGCTGCAAGGTTTGCCCACCTTGATGGACAACGTGAATAAACTGCAGCAGCAGGTGGAGACGATCACGAATACGTTCAGCGGAATTAGTGCGCTGTTTGGAAAATAATTTTTTGGAAGGCCCCCACTTGCGGGGCCTTTTTTCACACCTCATACAAAACTTTTACACAAATTCATGCTATAATGCCAAAGTCAAAATTTACCACCCCGTTAAAGAGGAAGGAATACCAAATGGAAGATACCGTAAAGACCCGGCGCAATCCGCTGGCATGGTTCAGCAAGCATAAAAAGCTGACCGCCCTGCTACTGGTGGTGCTGATCGCAGCTGTGCTGGTGCTGCGCGCTGTGCTGAGCGGCAACAAGGCCGCCGGTTCCACCTACCAGTTCGTGCGCACCTCCACCCTGCAAAAGACAAGCCTGACCGACTCGGTGAGTGTGAACGGCACCGTCAAATCCGGCTACGAGGCCAGCGTCACCGTGGCAGATTCGGCCAAGCTGTACAAGGTCAGCGAAGTCAAGGTAGCCGTGGGCGACACCGTCAAAAAAGGCGATGTGATTGCCACGCTGGACACCTCCGACCTGGAAAAGCAGATCGAAAGTGCCGAGGAAAGCTACGGCGACACACTGAAATCGGCCCAGACCAGTTATGACCGTGCTACCGCCGACCTGGAAACTTCCACCGTGCAGCACGAGAATAGCCTCATCGACCTGCAAGCCAAGATCGAGCAGGCCGACCAGAATTTGCAGGATGCCAAGGATGCCCTGACCAAGGCGCAGGAGAACGAGCGCAAGGCCCAGAGCACCTACGATACTGCGGTATCTGACTATAACACGCTGAAATCCGCCTATGACAGCGCTTCGGCCAGCATCAGCACCTACACCGCCGCGCTGAACGCCGCTGCCGACGCCCAGAATCAGGCTATCTCCGCCGTAAACAGCGCCATTGCGGCTTACAACGCTGACCCCAGCGACGCCAACAAGGACGCAATGAACGCCGCCAACGACAACTTGAAGTCCGCGCAGGAAGCCTACCAAAGCGCACAAGCTTCCCTGACGGATGCCCAGAACAGCTGCTCTGCTCCCTCTTTGGGCCTGTACGGTTTCAACAATATTTCGGACGCCCTGAAAAACGCCGACAGCACCAAGAATCAGGCGGAATCCGCCCTGGACTCCGCTAAGAACGCTGTCGACACTGCCAATACCCAGATCAGTACCTGCGAGCAGCAGGTCAAAGCAGCCCACGACAGCTACGACCAGGAGAAGAACTACTCCAACCTGCTGAACAAATCCCAGAATGTGGAGGACAGCGCTACCAAGCTGGAGCAGGCCCAGCGTACCCCGGACAATCTGGAAACACTGCGCAGCACCCTGGAGGACTGCACCCTGACTGCCACGATGGACGGCACCATCACGGCGCTGAATGCTACCGTTGGTTCGGTCTGCAGCGGCACCGTGGCTACCATCCAGAATACCGATGCACTGGTGGTGGACGTGACCATTCCCGCCAACAGCGTGCCTAAACTTTCTACCGGCATGACCTGCCACATCACCAGCGATGCCACCGGCGACGCTGTGATCGACGGCACCCTGACCCAGATCGACCCTGTTGCCAACGACACGGGCAGCTTCGGCGCCAAGGTCGTGGTCAATGGCGATGCGGACGGCCTGCTGATCGGCATTTCCGCCAAGGTGGAGATCGTTATCAGCGAGAAAGACAACGTCTTTATCGTGCCCCGCGACGCTGTGGGCACCGCCGACGACGGCAGCAGCTACGTGCTGCGCAAGACCGGCGGCGAAGGCGTGGATATGACCTTTGAGCAGGTGACCGTGACCACCGGCGACACCAACGATTTCTATGTGGAGATCACCGGCAGCGACCTGCAGGAGGGCGATGTGATCCGCTCCAGCGCTGACCTGACCCAGGGTATTGAGACCAGCAGCGACTCCACCCTGCCCGACGGCGTGCAGCAGATGGAAAACGGCGACCTGTATGTAGGCGACCCCAGCAACATGCCCGAGGGCACTGTTGTGATGGGCGGCGGCGATGCCCCGGCAGGCGGCCCTGACGGCGGACCGGGAGGCGGACAATGAGCCAGAGCCCTACCCCCATCCGCCGCGGCGCCGACGCCCGCGATACCGAAGCCTTTGCCAAACAGATCGCTGCAAGCCTGCTGACCCAGAATGATGCCCCGCAGCCTGTCTCCCCTGTCCCGGAAACCAAAAAGCCGCTGATCGAGATGCACGGCATCCGCAAAAGCTACTACATCGGCAAGCCCAATGAGTTGGAAATTCTGCACGGCATCGATCTGACGGTCTACCCCGGTGAATTTGTGGCCATCGTGGGCGAGTCCGGCTCCGGCAAATCCACCCTGATGAACATCATCGGTGTGCTGGATAAGCCCACCGCCGGTGAGTACACGCTGGACGGCGTGAACATCCACGACGCCAAAGATAACCAGTTGGCCGATATCCGTAACCGCAAGATCGGCTTTGTGTTCCAGACCTACAATCTGATCGGCCGGCAGAGCGCCTTGAAAAACGTCGAGCTGCCGATGCTGTACGCCGGTGTGCCCGGCGGTGAGCGCACCCGCCGCGCCAAGGAATGGCTGGAGCGCGTAGGCATGGGCGAGCGCATGAAGCATCAGCCCAACGAGCTTTCCGGCGGCCAGAAGCAGCGTGTAGCCATCGCCCGCGCCATGGTCAACGAACCGGCGCTGATTTTGGCCGATGAGCCCACCGGTGCGCTGGACAGCCAGACCAGCCGCACCGTCATGGATCTGTTCCATGAAATGCACAACACCTACCACAAAACCATCGTGCTCATCACCCACAACCCCGAGCTAGCCGACGAATGTGAGCGTGTGCTGACCCTGCGGGACGGGCTGATCGTGGGCGAAAGAAAGGGGAGTGGCAAACGTGCAGCTCTTTGAGAATATCAGCATGGCCTTTGCCAGCGTGCGCAGCAACAAGATGCGCAGCCTGCTGACCATGCTGGGCATCATCATCGGCATTGCGGCGGTCATTGCCATTGTCACGGTGGGCAACAGCATGACCGGCTCGGTCACTGACTCAATGTCCGGCATGGGCGTAAGCAACATTACGGTAACAGTCAAGCAGAAAACCTCCGGTGATACCCAGGGCACGGCCCAGGGTGTGACGCTGCGCCGCTTTATGGACGAGACCCCCGGCGAAAGCGACCGCATTACCGATGCGATGATCCGTGATTTTTATGCAGCTTTCCCTGACAAGGTAGACCACTTTGAATACACGGTGGACGTCGGCCAGGAGACGATTTCTAAATACGGCGACCCCACCACGACCATCAAAGCCTCAGTCAGCGGCGTGAACCACGACACGCTGGCCAACAAGGACGATGACTCGCAGATCTTATACGGCCGCTGGCTGGACGATGCCAAAGACACGGGCCGTATGCTGGCCTGTGTCTCGGAGAAGTTCGTCACCCAGGCCATCGGCGGCAGCCCGCAGGATGCCATCGGCAAGTCCTTCACTCTGCAGGGCAGCGACGGCACTTTGTACACCTATTTCATCGTAGGTGTGTACAAATACACCGAGGACAGCTATTCCAGCATGTTCGGTTCCACCAGCGATGATGACATCCAGACGGACATCTACATCCCGCTGGACGTGGCCCGCACCATCACCGGCATCGCCAGCGGCTACCAGAGCTTTACGGTGGTGGCCGCCAACGGCGTGGACGTGACCAGTTTTGTGAACACCGTAGGCGATTTCTTCGCCAGCTACTACACCTACAACGACAGCTGGACGGTCAGCGCGTCCAGCATTTCCAACCTGGTAGAAAGTATGACCGAAATGCTGAACACCGTGTCTCTGGGCATCTCGGCCATTGCCGCCATCTCGCTGCTGGTGGGCGGCATCGGCGTTATGAACATCATGATGGTCTCGGTCACCGAGCGCACCCGTGAGATCGGCACCCGCAAGGCGCTGGGCGCCCCGGCGTCGGCCATCCGCATGCAGTTTATCACCGAGAGCGTGATCCTCTGCCTGATCGGCGGTGTCATCGGCGTAGTGCTGGGTATCGTGGCCGGTGTGGGATTGAGCACCCTGATGAAAGTGCCGGGCAAGCCTACGATTTCTTCCATCGTAGTGGCCGTTGGTTTCAGTATGGCCATTGGCGTGTTCTTCGGGTATTACCCCGCCAACAAAGCCGCCAAGCTGGACCCGATTGAGGCTTTGAGATACGAATAACCGTTAAAATCCGAAATAAAACACCCCCGGATGCACATTGGTTCGTGCATCCGGGGGTGTTTTGCTTTATTTACTCCGCGCTTTCCGGGGTGGCGATTTCAGTGGTCTGGCTGCCGTAGAGGGCGTTGAACTGGCGTTCCGTTTCCTCATTCAGGTAATCAACGCTGGGGTAAACGTCGTCGTGTTCATCGGCATAGCGATTGCTGATCTGTTCCCGCAGGTCAGCCTTGATGGCATTGTCGCGGGCTTCTTTGCTGTCGTAGCAATCGTAGTTATAGTAGTAGCCCTTCTGCACCCGCCTGGCCAGCTGCTCGGTGGTCAAGCCGTCGGCAAAGGATTGGGAGAACTCGGCACGGTAAGTATCATACACGCCGCCGACATTTTCCTCGGTGCCAAAATTCATGGTGGTAAAGTTCCAGCCTGCGGCTTTGGCGGCCTGCACAATGGCGGCACAGTTGGCGGCAAACTCCGGCTCATTGCCGGCGGCGTCCTGGCGGAAGTTCAGGTACAGGATCAGGGTGTCGCCCGGCTCCAGCGTGTTGTCCACGTTTTCCGTATCGGTGTGGTTAAAATCAACGCTGGCGTACATCGAGGTCACGCTGGCTTTCAGCTCCGGATCGGCGGAAAGCTGCTCGTACATGCTGTCCACGACCTGCTGCTCGATGCGTTTTTCGGCGTTGCGGTCCGCGCCGCCCAGCCAGCGCCAGGCCAGCGGTATCAGGGACGCCGTGCCCACCACGACCAGGACGAACGCGCAGCCCAAAATGCCCAACCAATCAAACTTGAGCTTTACGTTTGGCTTGGTGCTGTAGACCAGCACCTCGATGCCCAGCACGATGAGGATGACCGGCGCGAATTTTAATACAGCCAGCAGGTTTGCCTTGGGCATGAACTGCTGGGCCAGCAGCAGTACACCACCCGCGATGAGCAGCACCGCAAAGGCCATCGTGCCCACGCGGCGGACTTTTTTAGGCGGTTCCGCCGGGGAATTTTGCACCGGCGGGTTGGTTTTCATTTCATCCATTTTGTTATACCTCGCTTTGCATTATACAGATTGTATTAGCATTAAGACGCAACAGAGCAGCGCCTCCCTCTGCGAGGGAGGTGGCTGCGCGAAGCGCAGACGGAGGGAGAGACCGCCCCATTAGCTGCCGCTGAATCGTAGGCTCTCTCCCCCATCCGCTTCGCGGGAGTCCCCTCCCAGAGGGGGCCTTTTTATGGTCTGCTTCCTTACTGCTTCTCATTCGGATACGGCGGAAGGGTGTCGGCCTCGTTGGGGTCAGCCTTCTTAGCCGGGTGCAGGCCCAGCAGCTTGATGCCGGCCACCACCAGCAGGATGCCCACCAGGATATTGGGGATGCCGTGGATGATATCATACGCATAACCGTAGCCGAAGAAATGCTCCAGCACGGTGGTCATCCAGTCCGCGATGAGGATATCATACAGCGCCCAGACGCCAAAGGCGATCAGGCCCCAGCCCAGCAGCTTGTTATGCTGGGGCAGTATGGCCCTAATATTGTCCCAGTTGGCGGGCAGAAGCAGGTCGTCGTCCTTGGGTTCCCCTGCCGCCAGATGACGGATGAGGTCATAGGTGTCAAAAAAGCTGTACATCCACACGATGACTGAGCCAACGACCAGAACATCCACCAGCGTGCCTGCCATGATAAACAGGCAGAAGAACGTGATCATCGACAGGCCGCGCTTCATATAACCGTAGTACATCTGGCCCGCGCCGGGGATGCAGGCAAAAATAAATGTCAGAAATGCGTTCTTTTTCATAGTTTATTCCCCCTTGGCGGTACCGCCGCCGATTGGTTCTGTTTTCAGCTGTTCCAGGCCGCTTTCGGCGGTCAGGGTAAAGTTTTTAAAGGTATTGTTCAGGCTTTCGTAAAAGCCGCCCACTACGCTGTTCACGCGCTGGCGGAAACTGGGCTGCGGCTCGGTGGGTGTGGGTCTGGCCACGGGCACGCCTGTGCTGCCAGTTATGCCGAAAGTGGTCACGTTCCACAGCAGGAAAGCCAGCGCCACCGCGGCCGCCGTGGAAACGTAGCGGTTGGTCATAATGCGGAAGCTGCGCAGCCGCATGAGGTTCTGCACCTGCGGGATCAGGTCGCGCATCGGCTGCTGCAGGCATTCCGGCGCGTTGTCTATCATTTTGGTGTACCGCAGCAGGCAGTAATCGCAAAATGTCAGGTGCTCGGCCGCTTCCAGTGCCCCCAGATCGTCGAGGGTGCCGTCCTTCAGGGCATACAGACCCTCGTCGGTCAGGTGGCCTTCGGCGTCAAACAATTTTTCGTTATCAAAGTAAAGGCTCATTCCTTCTGCCTCCTCTCGATGATCTGCTGGCGCAGGATATTTTTAGCGCGCCACAGCTGGTTATTGACCGTGGCAGGCGGACGGCCAACGGCGGCCGCGATCTCTGCGGTGGTCTTATGTTCCAGAAAATAGAGCACGGCAATTCTGCCGTAGGGTTCGCGCAGGCTGCGCACCATAGTTTCCACTTCGGCGGCACCGGCCCGCTCGGTCAGCTGCTCGATGGGGTCCTGCGCGTCCCCGAGGGGTGCTCCCCGTGGTTCGGGCAGGGCATCGTCCCCCGGGGCTTCCACCCGGCGCACCCAGCTGCTTTTTAAGTGATCCTTGCATTTGTTGGCAGCCACACGCACCAGCCAGGCCTTGTAATACTGGGGCTCGCACCGGTCAATGGCCGAAAAGGCGGAGAGGAAGGTATCCTGGGTCAGGTCCTCGGCGGTGTGGGGGTCGTGAACAAACTGCAGGCAGACCGTGTAGATCAGCCGCTGATATTGCTGCATCAGTTCGGTAAATTCTCCGTTTGTCAGTTCCCACACCTCCTTTGTTTTGTCTTTCTGTTTACTAAAACGAATCCCCCGCGCCGGATTTTGCAACGCGGGGGATATTTTTTAAATTTCTTTTAAGATTTCTCTCAAATTTCGATGTCCAGGCTTACGGGGCAATGGTCGCTGCCCATGATGTCCATTAAGATACCGGCCTCTTTGATGTTGGGGGCCACGCGGTCGCTGACGAGGAAATAGTCGATACGCCATCCTGCGTTCCGCTCACGGGCGCGGAAGCGCATGCTCCACCAGCTGTACATGCCGGTGTCGGCGGGGTGCAGGCAGCGGAAGCTGTCGGTGAAACCGGCGGCCAGCAGCTCGTCCAGCTTGCCGCGTTCCTGGTCGCTGAAGCCCGCCGCACCGCGGTTGGGGCCGGGGTTCTTCAGGTCGATGTCCTCGTGTGCGACGTTGAGATCGCCGCAGAGGATGACAGGTTTAACGACGTCCAGCTTCTTTAAATAAGTACGCAGGTCATCCTCCCACTGCATGCGATAATCGATGCGGGCCAGCTCGTTTTGGGAGTTGGGCACATAGAGGTTGACCAGGTAAAAGTTCGGGTATTCCAGCGTGATGGCGCGGCCCTCATGGCTGTGGGCTTCGCAGTCGATGCCATAGTTGACCGACAATGCCGGAGTCTTGGCCCAGATGGCCGTGCCGGAGTAGCCTTTTTTCTCGGCGCTGTAAATATACTCTGTATAGCCTGCCGGGGCGAAGTCCGCCTGGCCGGGTTGCATTTTGGTCTCCTGCACGCAGAAAAAGTCGGCATCCAGGGCGTTGAAGGTATCCTCAAAACCCTTTTTCAGGCAAGCCCGCAGGCCGTTGACGTTCCAACTGATGAATTTCATGAGGTAAGCCTTTCTTTTGTTTTACGTGGGTGTATGGGCGGCTTTCGGTGTTCCGCCTCCTTGCGGCGGGGCCGGGGCGGCATCCGCCAAAGCCAAAAATCAATTCGGTATCTTAACCGCTTTTTTCTTCCAGACGCCGCTGACGAAGCGGCCGACAAAGCAAATGCTGCGGCAGACCCAGTCAATGACCATGGCCCACCAGACGCCGACGGCGCCCCAGCCCATGTTGACGCACAAGATCCAGCTGAACGCCAAACGCCAGACGAGCATCGAGACCACCGATGCGACCATCGTAAACTTTACGTCGTTAGCGGCGCGCAGAGCGTTGGGCAGCACAAAGGCCGCCGGCCAGATCAGGATACCCATGGCGCAGTGGATGATGACCAGTTCCGCCGCCAGGCTGCGGGTCTCCGGCGATAGGGTGTACATATTCAGCACCACCCCCAGCGACAGGATGACCGCCGCATTGGCAATGCCCTGGGCAATGTAGTCCCACAGCATCAGTTTTTTGGTGTAGTACACCACCTGCTGCATGTCCTGTGCGCCCACGCAGCGGCCCACTACGGTAATGATCGCCAGACCCATGGCCTGGCCGATGATAGCGCCCACGGCGTCCAGGTTATTGGCCACCGCGTTGGCCGAGATGTGCACCGTGCCGAACAGCGAGATCATCGACACCACCAGCACGCGGCCCAGCTGGAACAGGCTGTTCTCACAGGCCGAGGGGATGCCGATGCGCAAAATGCTTTGCACGGTCCCCTTCTCCAGGTGGGTGACCGACCGCGGCGTAATGTGCAGCACATACTCATGCTGAGCGGCCAGCGCCAGGATGATAAACGCGCCCACCGCACGGGAGATCAGCGTGGGGATGGCCACGCCCTCGACGCCCATGCCCAGCAGGTAGATGCAGATGGCATTGCCGCCAAAGTTGATGGCGTTAACGATGACTGACACCTTCATGGACACAGCGCTGTTGCTGGTGGAGCGGAAAATGGCCGCACCTGCGTTATACAGCGCCAAAAACGGGAAGGACAGCGCCGTGATGGTAAAGTAGATCACCGCCGCGTCCATAACGTCATCGGTGATGGCGCCAAACAGCAGGCGCAGCATCGGGCGGCGGGTCAGCAGGCAGAACGCCGCCACCGCCAGACCCAGCAGGGCACTTAACCCCACCAGCTGTCCGGCACTGCGGGCGGCCTGCTCGGGCTTTTTGGCGCCCAGATACTGGCTGGTGACCACAGCGCCGCCGGTGGCCAGCGCCGCAAACACCGTAATGATGAGCTGGTTGATCATATCCACCAGCGAAACGCCGGAGATGGCGGCCTCGCCTACCGACGAGACCATGACCGTATCCGCCATGCCCACCAGCACGCTGAGCGTCTGTTCGATAATCAGCGGCCAAAGCAGCGTGAGCAATTCGTGATTGGCAAAAAGTTTTTCCCTTTGTAAAGGCTGCATAGCAGCGCGTCCCCTCTTTATGTGAACATATAGTAAAGTATAGCACAAAGCCGGGGTGCGTGCAATGCGCAAACGAAGTTCCATCTTGCACAGCGGAAAGCTTTGTGCTATACTGGCGGCAGATAGAAGTTAGAATAATCAAACTTTTTTATAAGAGGACTGGAAAAAATGACACTGGCAGAAATCAAAGTTGGGCAGGATGCGGTACTGCGCACCATCGGCGGCCAGGGCGAGCTGCGCCACCACCTGTTGGATATGGGCCTGACCCCGGGCACCGAGGTGACCCTGCGCAAGGTTGCCCCCATGGGCGACCCCATCGAAGTAGAGCTGCGCGGCTACGAGCTGACCCTGCGGCTGGCTGATGCCGCCAAGATCGAAGTGGACAATGTCCACGAAACGGACCGCGCTGCCCGCAGCGAGACACGGCACGCGCCTGTGCCCCACCCCGGCGTGGGCGAACTGCGCAAGGCCGCCAGCTACCACGACCGCAAGGCGGGCAGTGAGATTGCCAAAGGACAGCCGCTGCGTTTTGCCCTGGCCGGCAACCAGAACTGCGGCAAAACGACGCTGTTCAATCAGCTGACCGGCTCCAACCAGCATGTGGGCAACTTTCCCGGTGTCACGGTAGACCGCAAGGACGGCATGATCCGCGGCCATGCCGAGGCCACCGTCACCGACCTGCCGGGCATCTATTCCCTGTCGCCCTATTCCAGCGAGGAGATCGTCACCCGGGACTTCCTGCTGAACACCCATCCAGACGGCATCATCAATATCGTTGATGCCACGAATATTGAGCGCAACCTTTACTTAACCATGCAGCTGATGGAACTGGAGATTCCGATGGTGTTGGCGCTGAATATGATGGACGAAGTGCGCGCCAATGGCGGCACCATCATGGTCAACGAACTGGAGGAACTGCTGGGTGTGCCGGTGGTGCCCATCTCGGCCGCCAAGAACGAGGGCATCGACGAATTGGTGGAGCATGCCCTGCATGTGGCCCGCCACCGCGAGGTCCCCGGCCGCATCGATTTCTGCGATGCCACCGATGGCAAGGACGGCGCGGTACACCGCTGCATCCACGCCGTGGCCCACCTGATCGAGGACCACGCCCAGCACGCCGGTCTGCCGCTGCGGTTTTCCGCCACCAAGCTGGTGGAGGGTGATCAGCTGATCGAAGCTGCTTTGCAGCTGGACGAAAACGAGACCGAACTGCTGGGCCATACCATCGCCGAGCTGGAAAACGAGACCGGCCTGGATCGCGAGGCCGCCCTGGCTGACATGCGCTTTACTTTTATCGAGCGCCTGTGCGACAAGACCGTGGTGCGCCCCGGTGAAAGCCGCGAGCACAAGCGCAGCGTGGCTATGGATAAGGTCCTGACCGGCAAGTACACCGCCCTGCCCTGCTTTATCGGCATTATGGCGCTGGTGTTCTGGCTGACCTTCGGGGTCATCGGCGCGGCACTGTCTGACCTGCTGACTTTGGGTATCGACGCCGTGACCAACGCCGCCGACCATGCGCTGACCGCCTACGGCATCAACCCGGTGGTGCACAGCCTTGTCATCGACGGCATTTTTGCCGGCGTGGGCAGCGTGCTGAGCTTTTTGCCCGTTATCGTCACTTTGTTCTTCTTCCTTTCCATCCTGGAAGATACCGGCTATATGGCCCGCGTGGCGTTTGTGATGGATCAGCTGCTGCGCCGGGTGGGGCTTTCGGGCCGCAGTTTTGTGCCGATGCTGATCGGCTTTGGCTGCTCGGTGCCTGCTATCATGGCCACTCGTACTTTGTCCAGTGACCGCGACCGCAAGATGACCATTCTGCTGACACCGTTCATGAGCTGCTCGGCTAAGCTGCCGATCTACGCACTGTTTACCACCGCGTTTTTCCCGCGGCAGTGGCGGGCCGTTGTAATGGTGGGGCTGTACCTGACCGGCATCGTATGCGGTATTTTGTACGCGCTGGTGCTGAAACTGACCCGCTATAAGGGCGAGCCTGTTCCCTTCGTCATGGAGCTGCCCAACTACCGCTTTCCCTCGGCCCGCAGCGTGGGCCAGCTGATTTGGGAGAAGGCCAAGGACTTTTTGCAGAAAGCCTTTACCATTATTTTTGTAGCCACCGTGTTGATCTGGTTCCTGCAGACTTTTGATACACGGCTGAATGTTGCAGCGCCGGATACCAGCCTGCTGGCATTGATCGGCAGCTGGGTAGCGCCGATCTTTAAGCCGCTTGGCTTTGGCGACTGGCGTGTTTCTACCGCGCTGCTCACCGGCTTTACCGCCAAGGAGAGCGTTGTTTCCACCTTGACGGTGCTGCTGGGCGGCGATACGGCAGCACTTTCCACGATGTTTACCCCGTTTACCGCCGTGGTATTTTTGGTGTTTACCCTGCTGTATACCCCCTGCGTGGCCGCTGTGGCCGCCGCCAAGCGCGAACTTGGCAGTGCAAAAGCCGCCGCCGGGGTGGTTGTGATGCAGTGCGGTATTGCATGGGTGGTTGCCTTTGTGGTACACTGTATAGGTACACTGCTGGGGTTTGTGTGAACCCTTGTCCCGGAGGTAATTGACTATGGCAAGTGCGATCATTGTAGTGGTAATTTTTGTGCTGCTGGCGCTGGCGATCCTGTTTATCTGCCAGAACGGCGGCTGGCAGGGTGGCTGCGGCGGCAACTGCGCCAGCTGTCACCAGCATTGCAGCGATAAAGAGAAACAGGAAAAGAAGAAGTAACCAGCACATAAAAATGCTCCCCTCACGGGGAGCATTTTTTGTGTGTATGTATAATTTACTGGCCGGCAATGGACTCCAGCCTGTAAACCGTTCTGCCATCCGGGCCAGCTGTGCAGGTGAAGTGGTAAACCAAGACCCTGCTTTGCCGGGTGGAATCCTCAAATTGGGTATCCCCTGCTTCCGCAAACACCTGTGCTTTTGACGTCGCGGTATCAATTTTCACATTCGTTACCGTAATATCACCATACGGGAGAGATGTCTCCTGACTATAATAGCAGATCCCGTTTTGCGGCTCGCCAAAAGGCCATTCGGTTATATCCGAAATAGAAAGGTCCGAAAGCCCCAAATATATCGTAGCCGTTTGCAGCAGATCACTTTCCGGAATTTCCCAAAAGTAATTATCATTTTGTGTATAGGTACTGCCTTCGCCCTTGCTTTCAAAGGTTTGGTACAGCAAAAAGAACGATAAATAGTAATCCTGCGGAAGTTCTTTCGTGCTTTGCAGGGGCGTATCAAAGAAACAGCCCAGCGTTTGGGTATACGATGCAAGCTCGGATGCCTGCGCCGCCTGGTCAGGGGCCGCAGGCATCTGTTCGCCTTGCGCCGGTGTACTTTCGGGCGCTGGTTCAGACGATGCCGCGGGTTCCTCTATCGGCGCAGTACTTGCAGTCGTGGGTGCCGGTGTCTCGACCGGGGTATCGGTGGGCTGGGCGGTCTGCGCTGGCACATTCTGTACCCCGCAGGCTGCAAGGGCCAGGGGCAGGGCCAGCAGGCAGGCGATGGCTTTTTTCATAGGGTATTCTTCTTTCCTGTTTATATTTATTTGCCCGTGTACATCGTTACCGGGGTATAGTCGGTGCTGCCGGAAAGGTAGGCGGCGCGGTCCTGGGTGGCGTAGGCGATCTTATCCAAAAAGTCCGGGGCATCCATGCTGCCGTGGGTGACGAATACCTTCCCACCGGGCAGCAGCATTTCCGGGTAGCCTGTGGAGGCATACTGGCTCGATTCATTTACAAACGCCGGGCGGTAACTTTGCCCATCGTTCAGGTCATATACCTGTACCGATTCGCCCTCATCCAAAACGATCCATTGCAGCTCGCCCTGTTCGTTCTCCAACATCCGCTCACTTGTGTACGGGTCGTCCCGTGCCAGCACTTGTACCATTTCGCCGTTTTCCAGCTTACCCACACCGGTTGGGTAGCCATCCTCCCCATACAGGTCGAAATACAGTGTGCCGTCGCGTTGGCCGCGATACCAATAAAAATCCTCACTTGTGGGATAGCTGTAGAGTTTTTTCATTTCGCCGGTGGCAGCATCAAAAAGGTCATACTCATACTCTGAGTTCTGAAAAACGGCATTGTACTCATCCCCGTCGACATTGCTGGGCAGCGGGCTGGGGCTGACAATGCGGTGGATGACCCATTTATCGCCCGCGCCATATACATTTATGGTCTGTTCCGGCAGGTTGATATAGCTTACCTCGTTCGTGGTGCGGTCCCGCCGGATGATGCGCTTGCCGCTGGCATAGTCCAGCTCGTACAGCGCGGCATCATCATACCATGCAGGGTAGAATTCCTCTTCCACAGGCAGGCGCTCCACACTGCCGGTGGAAGTATCCACGATGTAACACCATTCGGTGGGGTTGTCCTTGTCCATATTTTCAAAGCAGTACAGCTCTACCATGTCGTCCCAGGCGGCCATGCCACAGGTCTCTCCGCCTTGCAGCTCGATCTCCGCCAGCTTTTGCTGCGTGGCGGTGTCGCAGTCGGTTTTTATCAGGTAAAACGTATTGGTGTTGGTGGCTTCATCGTATTTCTGGTTCATGCTGTACAGGCCGGTGTTGGTATAAAGCCTGTACGCTGTGCCGCGCAGCTTGCCCGCAGTGCCAACCGCCGGGGCGGTCGTTTCCTGGGCGGTCTCGGTGGTCTGTTCGGTTTCCGTGGCCGGCTGGCTTTGGGCGCTATCCGCACCCTGCGCTCCGCAGGCGGCGAGAGCCAGGGGCAGGGCCAGCAGGCAGGCAATGGCTTTTTTCATAGGGTGTTCTCCTTTCACGTCTATTATTTAGTCTCCTGTATACATTGCAATCGGGGTATAGTCGGTACTGCCCGCCAGGTAGGCGGCGCAATCCATTACGGCGTAGGCTTTGCGGTCGATGCCATAGACATCGGTGTAGGTACCATTGCTGACTAAAATTTTATCGTTTGCCAGCAGTTTTTCGGGGTATCCTGCGTTCCATCCTTCCACTTTATCCCAATCAATTGCCCGCGTGTAGGTCTGGCCGTCTGCCAGATCATAGATTTTGATGGCTGTTTCGCCCTTTTCTGTCAGCTGGGTGACCCAGCGCAGTTTGCCCTGCTGCTGTACGGTGGATACACTGATACTGCTGAAGGGCAGCGTCCATACGGGAGTCATTGCGCCGTTTTCCAGTTTGTCCACCGTGGCCGGAGCTGTGTCACCGATGCCGTTCCCGTTCGTTTGCCAATGTATAAAGTAAAGGCTGCCGTCCCGCTGACCGCAGTAGTCATAACCATCACCTATCGTAGGAAATTCGTAAAGTTTTTCCATCTCACCGCTGGCGGGCTCGTACAGGATAATTTCCGCCGTGGAGTTCTGCCAGGTGGCGTCGAAAGCGTCCTTCTCGCTGATCGGATCTGGCACAGGAGACGGGCTGCTGATGCGCACCAACAGCCAGCGGCCATCCACCGAACCGCATACGGTATAGGTCTGGCCCGGCAGGTTCTGCAAGGTCACTTCACCGGTGGTGCGGTCCAGCCGGGTAAGGCTTTCGACCCAAAGATTTGAGCGGTTTTCCTGGTAAAGGGCAGCGTCATCGTACCAGGTTGGGGCAAACGCGCCATCCATCTGCTGCTTTTCCACGCCACCGGTGGCCGAGTCAATGGTATAGCGCAGGCTGGGCCGCTCTCCCTCAGCCGTGTTTTCCTGCAGGTACAGGTCTACCGCATCATCCCAGACGGCCATACCGTAGTAGCCGCCATCCAACGTGATGCTTGCCACCTTTTCCTGCGTGGCTGTCTCGATGTCCGTTTTCACGACACAGTAGACATTCTCATTTGCAGCTTCGTTGAAAAGCTCATGCAGGCTATACAGACCTGCGGCGGTTTCCACCTCGGTACTGCATGGCCGCATCCGGCCCGTGATGCCCGGCTGGTTGACTTCCGCCGGGGTGCTTTTCCCGTTCTCGGTGGTCGCTTCGGTGGTCATCTCCGGGGCAGTGGTTGGCGCAGGCTGGGTGGTTTGCGCTCCGCAGGCGGCGAGGGTCAGGGGCAGGACCAGCAGGCAGGCGATGGCTTTTTTCATAGGGTGTTCTCCTTTCTCGTTTGCATTTACTTGCCCGTGTACATTTCTATCGGGGTGTAGTCGGTACTGCCGTTGAGGTAGGCAGTCATGTCGATGGTCACCAGGGCGGGCTGTCTGTCGGTGGCGGCGGTCGTCTCGTACCAGCCGTTGGTTACGACCACGCGGTCATCGGGCAGCAGCTGTATGGGATAGCCTATATAATTATCGTGGTCGACCGTCGGGGTGTAGGTCTGGCCGTCTGCCAAATCATAAATCGCAATGCTGTCCCGCAGATATTCCACGACCCAGCGTTCTTCTCCGTCCTGACCGTAACTTTCAAGCTCCGGCCATTGATCGCTTTGCGGGGTGTACACGGTCGTCATGGTGCCGTTTTCCAGCTTGTCCAGCCCCACCGCCATGGTGTAGCTCTGGTCCTCCGTCGCGGTATAGTGGATAAAGTACGGTACGCCGTCCCGCTGGCCGCTGTACATCCACTTCTCCCCGTCGTAGCAGGGGGTCTCGAACAGCTTTTCGCAGGCGCGGGTGGCAGGGTCGTACAGGTCGATCTCCAGCTGAGAGTTCTGCCACATGGCAAAAAAGGCATCCCGGTCGGTGGTGTAATCCGGCATGGGGCCGGGGCTGATGATACGGCCGATCAGCCAGCGCTGCCCGATGGCATCATATACGTTCTGCGTCTGGGACGGCAGAGGCAGGTCCACCTGCTGGCCGGTGGCGTGATCCAGCCGGTTGATACATTCGATCCACTGGCCCACGCTCCGCTCGGCGTACACAGCCGCGTCGTCCTGCCATTGCGGGGAATACGGCGCACCTTCCACTTCCAGCCGCTCCATCTGGCCGGTGGCGGGGTCGATCTTATAGCGCCAGCTGGTTATATCGCCATTCTGGTAACTGTTCGTCACGGGCTGGCCGGTCTCATCCAACCAATCGTCAATGTACAGTTCCAGGCCGTCCTGCCAGGCGGCCAGACTGGTATAGTAACCCTGGGTCTCCAGCTCGGCCGCTTTCTGCTGGGTGTTGGCCGCGGTGTCGGTTGCAATTATGGTGTAGACGCTGGTCAAGGTCTCATCATCGTAGGTGCTCATCATGCCGTAGAACGTCTGCCCCACGGCGGCGGTATCATAACTCGTTTGGCGCAGGCGGCCCGCAAGACCTGGCAGGGTGCTCTCGGCCGGGGCCTCTGCGGCGGTCTCGGTGGTGGTGGTGGGTGTCTCCGGGGGCTGGGGCGCGGTATCGCCTGCGGCGCAGCCGGGCAGGGCCAGCGCCAAAGCCAGGGCAAAGGGCAGCAGCTTGTTCATGATGTATTCTCCTTTCGCGTTCGGTTTAGCTGCAGGATACCCCACAGTTGTGACAGAGTTGTTTCAATTCTGCACTTTTTCGGGAGAATTTACAACTTTTTTCTCTGGTATGTTCACTATATAAATACACTTGACTTTATTGAGAAAGCATAGTATAGTAGTTACATTGTCCGCGCAAAGCGGGCAGAGGTAAGTGTATAAAAGACAAGATGTAAGAAGAGGGGTATTTTGCATGACAATTTTTACGGCGGCCATTGAGCAGGCCAGCGATATTCTGTGGAATTCACTGCTGTTGTTCCTGCTGGTCGGCACCGGCGTGTTTTTCACCATCCGGCTGCGGGGCGTACAGCTACGCCGCTTTGGCGAGGGGTTCCACCGCGTTTTCGGCAACTTCACCCTGCGGGGCAAAAAGGCCGATGACCAGGGAATGAGCAGCTTCCAGGCATTGGCCACGGCCATTGCGGCCCAGGTGGGCACCGGCAACATTACCGGCTGCGCCACGGCGCTGGTCAGCGGCGGCCCGGGCGCGCTGTTCTGGGTGTGGGTATCGGCGTTCTTCGGCATGGCGACGATTTACGCCGAGGCCGTGCTGGCCCAGCGTTATCGCACCACCGTCAACGGCAAAGTCACCGGCGGCCCGGCGTACTACATCCGCGCGGCGTTCAAGGGCACCTTTGGCAAGGTGCTGGCAGGCGTATTCTCGGTACTTATTATTCTGGCGCTGGGCTTCATGGGCAACATGGTACAGTCCAACTCCATCGGTGATGCGTTCCATAACGCCTTTGGCATGAGCCATCTGGCCGTGGGCATTGTCGTAGCCGTGATCGCAGCGTTCATCTTCCTGGGCGGCGTGCAGCGCATTGCCGCTGTGACCGAAAAGATCGTGCCCATCATGGCGGCGTTTTACATTGTGGGCTGCGTGGTGATCCTGGTCATGAACTACAAGACGCTGCCCAATGCCTTTACGCAGATCTTTGTGCTGGCATTCAACCCGCAGGCGATGGCCGGCGGCGTGGCCGGTGTGACCGTGCAGCAGGCGATGCGCTTTGGCGTGGCCCGCGGCCTGTTCTCCAATGAGGCCGGCATGGGCTCGACCCCGCACGCCCACGCGCTGGCTAAGGTCAACCACCCGCGTGAGCAGGGCGCCGTGGCCATCCTGGGCGTGTTCATCGACACCTTTGTGGTGCTGACCCTGACCGGCCTGGTGCTCATCACCTCCGGCCTGATCCCCGAGGGGCTGACCGGCACCGCCCTGACCCAGGCAGCGTTCAGCCAGGCGTTCGGCGGGTTCGGCCCGGTGTTTATCGCCATCTGCATGTTCTTCTTCGCGTTCTCCACCATCATTGGGTGGTACTTCTTCGGCCAGTCCAACTTCAAGGCCCTGTTTGGTAAGAAGGCCCTGCCCGTTTACAGCATTGGCGTTGTACTCTGTGTGCTGTTCGGTTCGCTGCAGGAGGTGGAGCTGGTATGGAATCTCTCCGACCTCTTCAACGGACTGATGGTGATCCCCAACTTGATTGCAGTGCTGGCCCTGTCTGGCCTGATCGTCAAAATCAGCCGGGAGGACTGGGAGCATAAGAGTGAATCGGCTGCAGCAGAGCAGGCTGCGCCGGTACCGACTGTTGGAGCAGAATAAATAGAAACAGCCAGCGTTCGGATCGATGAGATCTGGACGCTGGATTTCTTTTGTGTAATCTTTTAGAATAAATGGACATGGTGTTCAAATCTCGTGGAGTGAAATATACGAGAATACTAAAAAGAAAAAGCCATCGTAGAAAAATGAAAAAAGCGTTGACAGATCAGAATCCCTATGGTATTATAACTAAGCTGTCCGGTGCGGACAGGACGCTCAAAACGAAAATCAAAAAACTTCAAAAAAGTACTTGACAATCGAAACTGAGCGTGATATAATAAATAAGCTGTATCGAGAGAGCGGCGAATAAAGAACCTTGAAAATTGAACAGGAACTAACGAGTAAGTAAGAACCCTTGAACAATTGCTTTGAGAGTAATTCAATGGAACAAAAAGACGAAGCGAAAGCCAAGTTTGTTTTGTGAGCTATTTAGGCGATCGGTTTTAGCGACCGGTTGTTTGGATAAACGATTTAATTAAGAGTTTGATCCTGGCTCAGGACGAACGCTGGCGGCGCGCCTAACACATGCAA
>OOAH01000334.1_pt1 | contig 57705 bp, 43 predicted proteins | sample 1671801 | NCBI WGS metagenome assembly OOAH01 (sample SAMN06348194, study PRJEB24527) | human gut metagenome | biome: human gut; feature: ankylosing spondylitis patient; material: feces | host: Homo sapiens | place: China | collected 2015-10 | reverse complement strand
CATGCGCTGGAGGAAAATGGGCTGTCCGATGAAAAAGGAACCGTCCGCTATTGGTATGATGGATTTTCCTTTGGAAAACGGAAGGATATTTACAATCCGTGGTCCATTACAAAATATCTGGACACGGGAGAATATGGAACGTACTGGGCAGACACCAGCGGAAATATGCTGATCTCCAATCTGATCCGTCGAAGTCCTGCAAAGATCAAGACGGAAATGGAAGATTTATTAAACGGCAGAGTGATCTGCACAGAATTGGATGAGCAGGTTATTTTTGAACAGCTTGGCAGAAAGCGGGGAGCCATCTGGAGTCTTATGCTTGCGAGCGGATATCTGAAAGTGGATCGGTACGAAATGGATAACCGAACAGGAAAGCGCCAGTATGATTTGAAAGTGACAAATCATGAGACAATGCTGATGTTTGAACAAATGATAGAGGACTGGTTTACAGAAGAAGATTCTGCATATGGCAATTTTAAAGATGCTCTGCTTGCCGGAGATCTGGATTATATGAACCAGTTTATGAATCAGGTAGCACTTCAGACATTCAGCAGTTTCGACACGGGCGGAAAACCATCAGAGGAACTCGAACCAGAAAGATTTTACCATGGATTTGTCCTTGGGCTGATTGTTGATCTGGCCGGAAAATACAGAATCACTTCCAACAGAGAAAGTGGATTCGGAAGGTATGACGTAGTAATGGAGCCATTGAAAGAAAACCTGGATGCGATCGTAATGGAATTTAAGGTTCAGAACACATCAAAAGAAAAGTCGCTGGAAGAGACGGTGGAGCATGCACTTCGTCAGATTCAGGAAAAACAGTATGACACAGAATTGCTTGCCAGAGGAATCGCAAAGGAGCGGATCAGGTATTATGGATTTGCGTTTCGGGGGAAGAAAGTGTTGATTGGAAATTAAAATGAGAGAAAATATGAAAATCAGAAAAGCAGAACTGAAAGACCTGTCCAGAATTGCGGAAATTTTCGTGTTCAACAACCGAATCAATTATTTCCCGATTTTTCACGAGGAGGCCTATTCCTTCGGTGAAATGCAGGTAGTTCCGATGATCGACCAGTACTTTAAGAAAGAAGAAATCTTAAACCGCATCTATGTCTACGATGATGGAATTATAAGAGGTTTTACAGAAATCAACGGAACCGAAATCTGTAAACTATACGTAGATCCATGTCTGCAGAACAACGGAGTCGGCCACGGGCTGATTACCTTTGCAATTGAAAAGTTTGACGCAGACCATCTATGGGCATTGGAGAAAAATACGCGTGCCATTGCGTTTTACAACCGCCACGGATTTCGGTGGGCAGGAACGAAACAGCTGGAAGCAGGAACGACAGAATATCTGCTGGAATTAAGACGATGAGAGCGCGGCGTGCTTTCTGTCCTTCCTGCAAAAATTAAAGCAGGAGAAAACGGTCTTGTGTTTTAACCGAATCAAGCAAGTAGCGAAGCGGATTGCGAATATCCGCTTTACTGAAGCAAAAATAGCCGAAAAGCCTGTTCTACCGTATCGGCCATATTTTCTGCCGCATTTTTCACATCCATAGCTTCTTCGAGTGAAACGACGCTCCGCAGAATCGGGAAAAAGGCATCAATTCCGGCGGCGTTGCATGCAGATGCATCTTTTGTAACACAGCCTGAGAACGCAAGGACAGGTTTGCCGTATTCTTTTGACAGTTTTGCAACTCCAATCGGCGCTTTTCCCATCACGGTTTGCCCATCGAGCTGTCCCTCACCGGTGATGACAAGATCAGCGTCTCTCACATCATCACGAAGTCGGGTTTCATCCAGTATGATCTGAATGCCGGGTTCCAGTGAAGCAGAAAGAAACGTCTGAAAAGCAAATCCAAGTCCGCCCGCAGCACCCGTTCCGGGAATTTCCGCGTCGACGTTCGGGAATGTTTTCTGGCAGAGCGCGGCGTAGGAGGCAAGCGATGTGTCCATACGTTTGATCATGACAGCATCCGCGCCCTTCTGCGGTCCGAAAACGGCGCTGCAGCCGTTGGAACCGCAGAGCGGATTCGTTACATCGCAGGCAATACGGAAGGTGCATTCCGAAAGTTCCGGCAGAACGTGATCTGTCGTAATCGCGGTAAGAGATTCCAGTCCGACAGCACCAAAAGGAACCTGTTTTCCTTCTGCATCGAGCAGTCCGAAACCGAGTGCCTGCAGCATACCAATACCGCCGTCATTCGTGGCACTTCCGCCGATTCCGATAATAAAATGGCGGCAGCCACGCAGAACCGCATCCTGGATTACTTCACCGACACCGTATGTCGTTGTATACAACGGATTTCGCTCCGTATCCGAAACAAGCGTAATTCCAGCTGCACCGGACATCTCAATAACAGCTGTCTGTGCCTGTTCTATTACGCCATACGTACACGAAACTGTCTTTTGTGCCGGTCCCGTCACAGGAACGGACACAAACTGTCCGCCGAGTCCTTCCGTCAGAGCCTGTACCGTCCCTTCTCCTCCGTCCGCCAGTGTCCGCACAACCGTTTTAACATCTGGATCCACCCTGTGAATCCCTTGCGCAGCAGCATTCCCGGCCTGAAGAGATGAGAGACTTCCTTTAAATGAATCAATTGCAATTGCAACCTTCAAACTTTCACTTCCGTTTCCTTATAAGATACCATGATTTTACCATCCCCATGTCCAAATAGCAACGCACACCCCCGAAAATCCCGTAAAATCGCGGAAAAGAACCGATAAAATGTGCTTTCCACTCTTGACAACGCTTACAGCCCCTAGTTATAATAAGGCATGAAAAACAATGACGAAGACAGTAGTCTGCGCGTGAACGGTCTGTGGAAAGCGAGCCGGGGATGGTGGGAGTCCGGTACAAGTAGCGGCAGGTGAACATCACTTCCAAGTTGCAGTTCTGAATCTGCGTACCCGGCGCATAAAATATAGAAAACCGGAGAGCAGTGGTAAGAAGTTGCCGGCCGTTCCCCGTTACAGGAAATGCATATGATAGTATGTAACAGGTGGTTACGATAAGTACAGCTTTCGTCCTATTACAGGGCGGGAGCTTTTTCTTATTTTACGCGAGCAAATCAAACGAGAAACTTAAGTTTCAGGAGGTACAAGCATGTACAAGAAAGTTTCAACCGACATGAACTTTGTCGAGAGAGAAAAACAGGTTGAGAAGTTCTGGGAAGACAATCAGATCTTCGAGAAAAGTATGAAAGTGCGTGAAGGAAATCCGTCCTACGTATTCTATGACGGACCGCCGACCGCAAACGGAAAACCGCACATCGGCCACGTAGAGACCCGTGTTATCAAGGATATGATTCCGAGATACCGTACTATGAAGGGCTATCAGGTACCGAGAAAAGCAGGCTGGGATACCCACGGACTGCCGGTAGAGCTGGAAGTTGAGAAAAAGCTCGGTCTGGACGGAAAAGACCAGATCGAAAAATACGGCGTAGAGCCATTTATCGAGCAGTGTAAAGAAAGCGTATGGAAATACGAGGGAATGTGGGAAGACTTCTCCCATACCGTTGGCTTCTGGGCTGATATGAAAAACCCATACGTTACGTATCATAACGACTACATCGAGTCCGAGTGGTGGGCATTAAAAGAGATCTGGAAGAAAGGTCTTCTGTACGAAGGACACAAAATCGTTCCTTACTGCCCGCGCTGCGGTACCCCGCTTTCTTCCCACGAAGTAGCGCAGGGATACAAAGATGTCAAAGAACGTTCAGCCGTTGTCCGCTTTAAAGTAAAAGGCGAGGACGCATACATCCTGGCATGGACCACCACACCGTGGACCCTTCCGTCCAACGTTGCACTCTGCGTCAACCCGGATGAGGATTATGTAAAAGTAACAAGCAAAGGATATACCTATTATATGGCAGCTGCTCTGGTAGACACCGTTCTAGGTGAGGGCGCTGAAATCCTGGAGCATTATCAGGGTAAAGATCTCGAGTTCAAAGAGTACGAGCCGCTGTTCCCGTACGCTGAGAAGAGAATCGGAAACAAAAAAGCATACTATGTAGTCTGCGATACCTACGTAACACTGACCGATGGTACCGGTGTTGTTCATATCGCACCTGCATTTGGTGAGGACGACTCCAAAGTCGGCCACAGATACGACCTTCCGTTCGTACAGCTCGTAAACGAAAAAGGTGAAATGACCGAGGAAACTCCTTGGGCGGGCACCTTCTGCAAGAAAGCAGATATGGCGGTTCTGCAGGCACTTGAAGACAAAGATCTTCTGTTTGATGCACCGCTGTTTGAGCACAGCTACCCACACTGCTGGAGATGTGATACTCCACTGATCTACTATGCGCGCGAGACCTGGTTCATCCGCATGACTGCAGTAAAAGAGGATCTGATCCGCAACAACAACACCATCAACTGGATTCCGGAGAGCATCGGAAAAGGACGCTTCGGCGACTGGCTGGAAAATGTTCAGGACTGGGGACTTTCCAGAAACCGTTACTGGGGAACTCCGCTTCCGGTATGGCAGTGTGAATGCGGCCATCAGGACTGCATCGGCAGTATCGAAGAACTGAAAGAAAAAGCCGACAACTGCCCGGATGACATCGAGCTTCACCGCCCATACATCGACGCAGTGACCATTAAGTGCCCGAAATGCGGTAAAGAGATGCACCGTGTACCGGAGGTTATCGACTGCTGGTTCGATTCCGGATCCATGCCGTTCGCACAGCATCACTATCCATTCGAGAACAAAGAAATCTTCGAGAAACAGTTCCCGGCACAGTTTATTTCCGAGGCTGTAGACCAGACACGTGGATGGTTCTACTCCCTGCTTGCAATTTCCACTCTGCTGTTCAACAAAGCACCATACGAAAACGTTATCGTTCTTGGTCTGGTACAGGATGAGAACGGACAGAAGATGAGTAAATCCAAAGGAAATGCCGTAGATCCGTTCGACGCACTGCAGACTTATGGCGCAGATGCAATCCGCTGGTACTTCTACACCAGCAGTGCTCCGTGGCTGCCGAGCCGTTTCGCAGGAAAGACCGTAGTCGAAGGACAGAGAAAGTTCATGGGAACCCTGTGGAACACCTACGCATTCTTTGTACTGTATGCAAACATCGATAAGTTCGATGCAACGAAATATACACTGGAGTATGATAAGCTTGCCGTCATGGACAAATGGCTGCTGTCCCGTCTGGAGTCTACGGTAAAAGCAGTGGATGACAATCTGGCAAATTACCGGATTCCGGAAGCTGCAAAAGCACTTCAGTCCTTCGTGGATGATATGAGTAACTGGTATGTACGCCGCTCCCGTGAGCGTTTCTGGGCAAAAGGCATGGAGCAGGATAAGATCAATGCTTACATGACCCTGTACACCGCACTGGTTACTGTTGCAAAAGCAGCAGCTCCGATGATTCCGTTCATGACCGAGGATATTTATCAGAACCTCGTAAAGAGCATCGATGCAAGTGCACCGGAAAGTATCCACCTGTGTGACTTCCCGGAGGTACATGAGAACTGGATCAATCCGAAGATGGAAGAGGATATGGCTGACCTGCTGGAGATCGTCGTTATGGGACGTGCCGCAAGAAACACCGCCAATATCAAAAACCGTCAGCCGATCGGAACCATGTACGTGAAGAGCGAGTTCCAGCTTTCCGAATTCTACAAAGAGATCATCGAGGACGAGCTGAATGTCAAAGAAGTTGTATTCAAAGATGACATCGCAGATTTCATCAGCTACAGCTTCAAACCGCAGATGCGTACCGTAGGACCAAAATACGGAAAACTCCTGAACAAGATCAAAACCGTACTGTCCGAGCTCGATGGAAACAAGGCAATGGCAGAGCTGAAGAGCACCGGCGAACTTAAACTTGACATCGATGGACAGGAAATTGTATTATTAGAGGAGGATTTGCTGATCGACATGGCACAGATGGAAGGCTATGTATCCGAATCCGACCATACAATCACCGTTGTTCTGGATACCAATCTGACTCCGGAACTGATCGAGGAAGGTTTTGTTCGTGAGCTGGTAAGTAAAATCCAGACCATGCGTAAAGAGGCCGGCTTTGAGGTTATGGACAAGATCAGAGTATATGCAAAAGACAACGACAAGATTGTAAGCATCATGAAAAACCATGGTGATGAAATTAAATCTGAAGTTCTGGCAGAAGAAATCGTGACTGGAGAGACAAAGGGCTATGAGAAGGAGTGGAATATCAACTCCGAAAAGGTTACCATGGCAGTAGAACGTATCTAAGATTATTTTTGGATGTGTTTTCACGACGATCATTAATATGAAATTGGCCTGCGAGCGGGGAGAAAAACAAGCTCTCCGCTCGCAGACTGCTATTAAGGAGGACGCAGATGTTAAACGCCGAGTTCAAAAAAGAAACTTTTAAGAACAGTGTGAGAGAGAATGTAAAAATGCTGTACAGAAAGAACCTGGAAGATGCTTCCCAGCAGGAAATTTACCAGGCAGTCTGCTATGCAGTAAAAGATGTTATTATTGATAACTGGCTGAAAACCCAGAAGGCAATGGACGAACAGGATCCGAAAATTCTGTACTATATGTCCATGGAGTTCCTGATGGGCCGTGCACTTGGAAATAACCTGATCAACCTGACTGCATACAAACAGGTACAGGAAGCTCTCGAGGAAATGGGACTGAACCTGAACCTTCTGGAGGATCAGGAGAGAGATCCTGCGCTTGGAAACGGCGGTCTTGGCCGTCTGGCAGCATGCTTTCTGGATTCTCTGGCTACCCTTGGATATCCGGCGTACGGCTGCGGTATCCGTTACAAATACGGTATGTTTAAACAGCAGATCCGCGACGGTTATCAGGTAGAAGTACCGGATAACTGGCTGAAAAACGGCTATCCATTTGAGCTGAAACGCCCGGAGTATGCAAAAGAGGTAAAATTTGGCGGATATGTAGCACAGGAGTACGATGAAGCTACCGGACGCGTAAACTTTGTACAGAAGGATTACCAGTCTGTCAATGCAATTCCTTACGACATGCCGATCGTAGGATATGACAACGACGTTGTAAACACTCTGACTATCTGGGATGCAGAGGCTATTCAGGACTTCTCATTGGATTCCTTCGACAAGGGTGATTACCACAAAGCTGTTGAGCAGGAAAACCTTGCAAAGACCATCGTAGAGGTTCTGTATCCGAACGATAACCATTACGAAGGAAAAGAGCTGCGTCTGAAACAGCAGTATTTCTTTATTTCTGCAAGCGTACAGAGAGCAGTTGCAAAATATAAAAAACATCACGATGATATCACGAAGCTGTATGAGAAGGTTACCTTCCAGCTGAATGATACCCACCCAACCGTAGCTGTTCCGGAGCTGATGCGAATCCTGATGGATGTGGAAGGCCTTGGCTGGGATGAGGCATGGGAGATTACGACAAAGACCTGTGCATACACAAACCATACGATTATGGCAGAGGCACTTGAAAAATGGCCGGTTGACCTGTTCTCCAGACTTCTTCCGCGTATCTATCAGATCGTAGAAGAGATCAACCGCTGCTTCCTGATCCAGGTAAGAGAGCAGTACCCGGGTGATGAGGAAAAAGTCCGCCAGATGGCAGTGATCTATGACGGACAGGTTCATATGGCTCGTCTGGCTATCGTAGGCGGATATTCTGTCAACGGTGTTGCAAAGCTTCATACCGAGATCCTGAAAAAACAGACCTTAAAAGACTTCTACGAGATGACTCCGGAGAAGTTCAACAATAAGACGAACGGTATTACACAGCGTCGTTTCCTGCTTCACGGAAATCCGCTTCTGGCTGACTGGGTAACTGAGTATGCCGGAAATGGCTGGATTACTGACCTTCCGAAGATCAAAAAGATCGCTGAGCTTGCAGATGATACACAGGCACAGAAGGAATTTATGGAGATTAAATACAAAAATAAAGTTCGCCTGGCAAAATACATCAAAGAGCATAACGGCATTGATGTAGATCCGAACTCTATTTTTGACGTTCAGGTAAAGCGTCTGCATGAGTACAAACGCCAGTTTATGAACATTCTTCATATTATGTACCTGTATGACCGTCTGAAAAAGAACCCGGATATGCCGTTCTACCCAAGAACCTTCATCTTTGGAGCGAAAGCTTCCGCAGGCTATGAGCGTGCAAAAGCGATCATCAAACTGATCAATTCCGTTGGGGATGTCGTAAACAACGATCCGACCATCAAAGGAAAGATCAAAGTTGTATTTATCGAGGATTATCGTGTCAGCAACGCAGAGCTGATCTTTGCCGCTGCTGATGTTTCCGAGCAGATTTCCACCGCAAGTAAAGAGGCTTCCGGTACCGGTAACATGAAGTTCATGCTGAACGGTGCCCTGACTCTTGGAACCATGGACGGTGCAAACGTAGAGATCGTTGAGGAAGTTGGAAAGGAGAACGCCTTTATCTTCGGACTTTCCGCAGATCAGGTTATCGAATATGAGAACAACTACACCTACGATCCGATGAGCTACTTCATCCACGATCAGGACATCCACAACGTAGTGATGGATCTGATCAGCGGAAGATACTCAAACGGCGACACCATGATGTTCCGTGATCTGTATGACTCCCTGCTCACACCGAAGAATGCTCCGCGCCCGGATATGTACTTTACCCTGGCAGACTTCAAGTCCTATGCGGCAGCACAGGAGCGTGTTGAGGATAAATACAGAAATACTTCTGCATGGGCAAGAAGCGCGATCCTGAATACCGCACACAGCGGCAAATTCACATCCGACCGTACCATCCAGCAGTATGTAGATGATATCTGGCATCTGGACAAGATTACTGTCAGAAAGTAATCGGAATCAAATATAAGTAGTTAGGGGACACCTGCTTTTCCGGGAAAAACCGGAGGGGCGGGTGTTCTTTTTTTGATGACCGCTGGAAGGATTTGCATCCCGAAAAATGCCTGCAAAACAGGCATTCTTTTGACATTCTACGGGGAGTGTGGTACACTGTTCGTGTCTATGAACTAAAACAATCTGAAATGTATTGAGGTGAAAAGATTGGATAAAGCTGAATATCAAAGCCGGCTGGAAGAGCTGAACAGTCTGGTAAAAAAAGAGGACTATGAGGGGGCACTTGCAGTTGTAGAAGCCGTTGACTGGCGGCGTGTCAAGAGTCTGCGCACGCTCGGCATGGTAGCGGATGTCTATGAGGCGAACAAACGATATCCGGAGGCGAAGAAGATTCTGCTGATGGCGTATGACCGTTCTTCCATCGGAAAGGGCATTCTGTACCGCCTGGTAGAGGTCTCCGTAAAAATGAAAGACTTTGATGAGGCGATTGACTTTTACAACGAGTTTGAAGCAGTCGCACGTCACGATAATTCCCGGTATCTGCTGAAATACAAGATTTTAAGAGGACAGAAAGCGCCGCTTGAGGAGCAGATTTCCCTTCTGGAGGAATACAAAGAGCGGGAATTTACCGAGAGATGGGCATATGAACTGGCAAACCTTTACAGCAAAGCCGGAGAGACGCAGAAATGCATCGATGCCTGTGATGAGCTGATCCTGTGGTTCAGCGAGGGCAAATATGTAACAAAGGCAATGGATCTGAAAATGAAGTACGAGCCGCTGTCACCGTCCCAGCAGATCAAATACGAGCATCGTTTTGACTACAAAAAGAATGAAGAGCCGTCCGAGGATCCGGAAGCACTTGAAGTGCGGTTAGCCGGAGAGAGCGGAGCCGGTGAAATGGCTGCGACGAAAGAGCCGGCAGAGACGCCGGAAGTAAAACCGGTAAACGGCGGTGTGATGAGCCAGTATGTGGCCGGTGAAGAAGAAAAAGAAGCCGGTTCGCCGTACGAAGCATATGAGAAAACACAGCAGGCCGAGGCAGATGCAGAGCAGGTGCAGGAGTACGAAGCACTGCAGCAGACAGAGGAGCCGATCGAGGAGATTCCGGAAGAGCAGGCGTATGCAGACAGCACGCCGACGTACCTTGGAAATACGATCGATCTTCACGCAGAGCTTGCAAAGAGCATCCGCGACGTCTTCTCCTTCCGCGGAAAGAAACAGGAAGAGACGGCAGTCGAGGAAGAGACAAGCGAAGAGCCGGTACAGTACGAAGTAAAAGATCTGGAGCCGGAGCAGCTTGATGTAAACGTAGAGGTATCCCCGGATGCCAACACGACGATCAAGACAAGACCGCAGCCAAAACCGAAGGAAAAAGCCGAGCCGGTAATGCCGAAAGCACCGAAGCCGGAGAAGAAATACGAAGAGCCGGACCTCGAAGCACTGTTCCAGGAGACCGCAGCAAACCTGTCGGAGGAAGTTGCGGAGGAAGAAGCAGAAGAGCCGGCTGAGCAGGTAGCAGAAGCCGAAACCGCAGAGCAGCCGATGGATCCGGAGTCCGAGGCAGAGGCACGGGAAGCGGCTGAGGAGCCGCAGGCGGAAGCTGAGCCGGAAGAAGCAGCAGAACCGGCAGATGAAGCGGAAACCGAAGAGATCACAGAACCGGCGGATGAGGCTGAAACCGAAGAAGCTGCAGAGCCGATGGATGAAGCTGAGATCGAAGAGATTATAGAACCGGCAGCCGAGGCTGAAATCGAAGAAGCAGAAGTTACAGAACCAGCAGTGGAAGCTGAAACAGAAGCAGCCGAGAAGGCTCAGGCGGAAGCCGAAATTGAGGAAACCGTAGAACCGGCGGAGACGCCGTCCATGGATGCAACGGTTGTCATCCCGGATCTGAAACCGGCAGAGGAGACACGGCCGACCATCGATTTTAGTGAGCTTCAGGCAGCGCTGAACGCAGAAGTGCAGGAAGCTGAAAAAGCATCGGAAATCGAACTGCCGGACGAGCCGGAAAGCGAAACAGAGCCGGAAACCCCGGCCGAGACTGAGCCAGCCGATCCGTTTGAGCCGGCAGGAACCCAGCCGATCGAGATTACCCCGGAGGAAATCGAAATCGAAGTTCCGACCGAGCCAAAGCGTGAGCGCGTATCCGATGCGACGATCAACATGAGCATCGAAAAAACAACGGATGCCACCGTTCAGCTGATCCGCGACAACATTCCGGAAGGAACTGTTGCGAAATCGATTGAAGAGGTGCTCCGCGAGGAGACGCCGGAGGAGGCAAGACTCCGCATCCTGAACGACACCCAGCCGGATAAGCTGAGTGATGAGCAGAAAGCGCTGTTTACTTACTTTGCGAAAGTTCCAGGCATGGATATCCAGATTCTGGATGCAATGCATGGTGTTTATCATTACGCAGGCGACCGTACTTCCCGTCATGGAAACATTGCCATTATGGGCGGATACGGTACTGGAAAAACGAAGCTGTCGGAGGATCTCGTCCGTGCAATCTGTGCTGACTTAAAACTTCCGGCAACGAAGATGGCCCGTCTGGATGCATCTGTTCTGAACAAAAAGGACTGTGCGCAGATTGTTTCAAAGCTGGCGGGAGGTTTCCTCCTGATCGAGCGTGCCGGTCTGATGTACCCGGAGACGATCGAGAAGCTGTCGCAGGCAATGGATTTCCGTACCGACAGTCTGGTTCTGATCATCGAGGATGAGAAGGTCAGCATGAGAGGTCTTCTGCGGAATTACCCTGATTTTGCGAAGAAGTTTGAGACGGTCATTTCGATTCCTGTTTTCACGAACGACGAGCTTGTTACGTTTGCCCGCACGTATGCGCGTGAGAATGGATACAAGATGGACGAGATGGGTGTGCTTGCTCTGTATACACAAATTGGCAATAATCAGAAGGAGGGCGAGCCGATGACGATTTCACAGGTCAAAGATATGGTGGATCGTGCCATCGCCCATGCAGAAAAGGGAACCCGTAAATTCGGAAGACGCATGTCCAGAAAGCATACCGATGCGGACGACCGCGTGATTCTTTACGAGAAAGACTTTGAGTTCTAAATACATGGAGAATTTATGGAGAAAGTAAAACCGTGGCTCGGGGAGCCGCAGAATACAATAGCCGTACTGCAGAAGTACGGCTTTGTATTTCAGAAAAAGTATGGTCAGAATTTTCTGATCGATCCACATGTGCTGGATAAGATTGTAGCCGCTGCAGGTATCGGACCGGACGATTTTGTTGTGGAAATCGGACCTGGTATCGGTACGCTGACGCAGTATCTTGCGTATGCTGCGCGGAGTGTGTGTGCGGTGGAAATTGACAAGAATCTGATCCCGATTCTGGAGGATACGCTGTCGGATTATGATAATGTTGAGGTTATCAACAATGATGTTTTGAAGGTGGATCTGGCGGCGCTGGCGAAGGAGAAGAACAACGGACGGCCGATCAAGGTTGTGGCGAATCTTCCGTATTATATTACGACGCCGATTATTATGGGATTATTTGAGAATCATGTGCCGGTGGATTCGATTACGGTTATGGTTCAGAAGGAGGTTGCGGACCGGATGCAGACGGGGCCGGGATCGAAGGATTACGGGGCGCTGTCGCTGGCGGTGCAGTATTATGCGGAGCCGTATATTGTGGCGAATGTGCCGCCGAACTGTTTTATGCCGCGGCCGAAGGTTGGAAGTGCGGTGATCCGGCTGACGCGTCATGAGGTGATGCCGGTGGAGACGAAGGATGAGAAGTTGATGTTCTCCATTATTCGGGCGTCGTTTAATCAGAGACGGAAGACTCTGGCGAACGGACTGAAAAATTCGGAGCTGCTGCATTTTTCGAAAGAGGAGATTGAGGCTGCAATCACAGCCTGCGGCTGGCCGCTTACGATTCGTGGGGAGGCATTGAATTTACAGGAGTTTGCGCGGTTGACGGATGAATTGTATAAATAGAGGGGACGCCTCACCGCCGCCCGTCCGCCCTTGCGTGATGCGCATGGCAGCGGGGGAAAAGGGCATGAAAAAAAGCACCGTTGGCGAAACAGTGCTTTCTTTCATTTTTATTTTTAAAGGAAGGAGAGCCGATTTTCTAATCGGCAATATGAAAAAGAAAATTGTGTAAATAATGTTGGCATTCATTATTTATGCTTTTAGTATACGGGTAAATTATGTTGAAAGCGTGTTCATGTTGTAAAAAAATCATGAACAAATTGTGACTATTCAGAGCCATGCGAAATTTCAGAACAAATTGCGAATCATGCTTGCATGAATGAGCACTTTTTTCTGAAATTTCATATGGCGAGAAGCCACATCAAGATGCAGCGCAGCGGAATCGAGATGGGGCTCTGAATAGGGACTTATTTCTGAGTTACAGGTCCAGCAGCTTAAAGGTGGAAATTCCGAGGAAGTTCCGGGAGCAGAGGCTGATTCCGCCCATGAGGACGGAGACATCCTGCAGGTGAGCCGGGAGGACGTGGAGGTACCAGCGGAGGCGGTTCTGGATTCCGGAGGTGATTTCGTCGATCAGACCTGGGATGTAGTTGGTGAAGGAGCTGTTGATGACGATGACGTCCGGGTTGAAGGTGTGGAGAACCGTGTTCAGGCTGATTCCGATGTAGTGGGTGAAATCCTGCATTACTTTGCGGGCGTTGGGGTTGCCTTCCTGGTAATACTGGATGAAGCGTTCGACGGAGACGTTTTCTAAGCCTTCGGCGGCGGCAAAATCGTTCAGGACGGCGGCTTCGGAGATGTACTGTTCGAGGCAGCCGTGGTTGCCGCAGGGGCAGGGCCGGCCATCGGGGAAGAGGATGGTGTGGCCGAATTCGCCGGCGTAGCCGTTCTGGCCGGTGTAGAGTTCGCCGTCAATGAGGATTCCCATGCCGACGCCTTCGTGGATGTTCAGGAAGATCATATTTTTAAAGTGCTCTGCGCAGGCGGCTTCGCCGATGACGGAGAGGTTGGCTTCATTTTCTACGATGACAGGGACCTGAAATTCTTCTTCGAGGTAGTTTTTCAGGTTGGAGTGTTTCAGATCGTAGTAGGGTGTGAATAAAACGAGGTCGTCGCAGACGACGCCGTAGATTCCGATGGAGATTCCGACGAGGCCGCACGGGGTCTTGGGGAGGTCGGATTTGGTTTTGTGGAGGAGGGAAATCAGGTATTCCTCCAGGGAGAGGGATGGATCAATCGGGTATTCTTTTACAGTACATGATTTTCCCTTCAGATCTCCGGTGAGAATGGTGATCTTTTTTACGCCGAGATCGACGGCGATGATGGAACCGCAGCGATTATTAAAAGTAAGCAGAATCGGTTTTCGACCCATGGAAGTTTTTTCGGCGCTGCCGAGTTCTATGACGAGCTGGCGGTCGAGCAGTTCCTGGACGATGGTGGATACGGTTGCTTTTGTCAGATGCAGCATTTTCGCCAGATCTGCGCGGGAAAGCGGCGGATGGTTGGCGATTGCCTCGAGAACCAGGGCGCGGTTCATGTCTCGTATATATTCCTGATTTCCGGTACTCATAAAAAATCCTCCATTCTGCCGCATTGGCTGTACATCAATCTTAACATAAATGAGAGAGAAATGACAGGGAAAATCGGGGATGGGCAATACGAATAGAAAAATTAACGGAGAAAAACGATTTCTAGACAGAGTAGAGAGTAAGGGACAGAATTAGAAATAAAATATGTGATAAATACACAAATAAAGTATAAAATAATTCTAAAAAATGTACAGATTCACAGAAGATTCACTGCACGTTCATAATCTGTTCATAATTAATTGGTATAGTTATCTCAGTTCCAAAAGAACAGCGTGTATGCAATCACTACACAATTAAGATTTTTTCATAATAATAGCCCAGGCGCCGAGAGGTTCCTGGGCACTCCTCGTTTTTGGGAAATTTTTGATCTTGGGACAGACGGAAATCTGTGTAGACAGGGTAGTGATCTTTTTCTTGACTTTTGCGAGAAGCAGCCTTATAGTATAAATATAATAACAATTACTGTTATCGAAAGATACGAAAGGAAAAAAACTATGTCAACACTCAAGTATAGCAGACAAAGAGAAAGCATCAAAGTCTGCCTTCAGGGGCGAAAGGATCACCCGACCGCAGATATGCTCTATACCGATGTACGGAAAGAATTTCCCAATATCAGTCTTGGCACAGTATACCGGAACCTGTCTCTTCTTTCTGAATTAGGAGAGATCAAGCGTCTTACAACAGGAGATGGCCCGGACCGGTTCGATGGAGATACTTCCACGCATCACCATTTCATTTGCAGAAAATGTCACTGCGTGACAGACCTTACAATGCGTGACATCAGCGAAATCAAGAACGTAGCAGCGGAAAATTTCAGAGGTACGATCGAAGATTACTCTGTGAATTTTTACGGCATCTGCGAGAACTGCAAAAATCACCCGGGGAACGTATAGCATCCCCAGGAAGAAAGAAAAAATTAAAAATAGGCATTGACAAAAAGGGAAGCTTATGTTAAAGTAATATCAGTAACAGTTACTAATATTAAAAATAAAAAACTGTTATAAACCACAAAATTGGAAATGATAAAATTAAATACACAACAAAAAGAAAGGAAAGAAAGACTATGAAAAAATTTGTATGCAGCGTATGTGGATATGTTTATGAAGGAGCAGAAGCACCGGAAGTCTGTCCGATCTGTAAAGCACCGAAAGAGAAATTTATCGAGCAGGGCGAGGATCTGACCTGGGCAGCAGAGCATGTAGTTGGCGTAGCATCCGATGTTCCGGAAGATATCAAAAAAGACCTGAGAGCCAATTTCGAGGGCGAGTGCTCCGAGGTTGGTATGTACCTGGCAATGTCCAGAGTAGCATTCCGCGAGGGATATCCGGAAGTAGGTCTGTACTATGAAAAAGCAGCTTACGAAGAGGCAGAGCACGCAGCAAAATTCGCAGAGCTTCTCGGCGAAGTTGTAACCGACAGCACCAAGAAAAACCTGCAGATGCGTGTAGAAGCAGAGAACGGCGCAACCGCTGGTAAAACAGATCTTGCAAAACGTGCCAAAGCCCTGAATCTTGATGCAATCCATGACACCGTGCATGAGATGGCAAGAGACGAAGCTAGACACGGAAAAGCATTCGCTGGTCTGCTGGCTAGATATTTTGGTAAATAATCAGGAAACCTTTTTGGGGGGCGGAATAAAATCTGCCCTCCTTTTTCCGTTGTTTACAATTTTTACTTGGGATTGCGAACTTGTTTCGAATTACCTGTTGTTTACAAATGAACATAGAAAGAAAAAGCGAGGTTTTCACCATGGAAAAACAGACAGGCTGTGTCCACATCTACTGTGGGGATGGAAAAGGAAAGACGACTTGTGGTATGGGACTCTGTACGCGTGCGGCAGGGTATGGATACCGTGTTTTGATTTATCAGTTTATGAAAGATAACAGCACGAGCGAGCGGAAGGTGCTCTTACTGTCGCCGAATGTGACGTTTGTGCCGGGGCAGGACAAGATAAAGTTTTCGTTTCTGATGACACCGGAGGAGAAGGCAGAGCAGAAACGGTATTATGAAGAGCAGTTTCAGAAAGTGACAGAAAAAGCAGTTCAGGAAGAATACGATGTACTGTTTCTGGACGAGCTGGTTTATACGATTGGAAGCAAACTGTTTGATGAGCAGCTCCTTCTGGATTTTCTGGATCACAAGCCGGAGAAGCTGGAAGTGATTCTGACCGGGCAGGGACCGTCGGAGGCGCTGATTGAGCGGGCGGACTATGTTTCGGAGCTGAAAAAAATCAAGCATCCGTTTGACAAGGGTCTTGCGGCAAGAGATGGAATCGAGCGGTAACGCTGAAAAAACAAGAAAAAAGATACTGTTCTGCGGGGAAGATGATTCCATGCAGAACAGTATCTTTTTTCTTGTTTTGCGGGCAATGAACCAAAATCTGTGATGGAACAAGTTTCTGGTGATTGCCGCGATAACCTGAGAAGTATCTGGAAGCCGCTGTAAGACAGAAAATAACGTTATTATTTCGCACCGCGATCCGCAATCATTTTCGTGGATTTCTTCACGCAGTACAGACATGTCGGTGCGATATAGCAGCAGGCGGCGAGCCACGCAGCCTGATCCGCAAAGCAGATTGCGGTGAAGCCAAACGCACCGACAAATCCCAGGCAGACAATCGTTCGTGCCAGCATCTCCATTACGCCGGAGAAAACGGCTCTTCCCGAGTAGCCAAGTCCCTGCGTTACCATACGGCAGACATTCAAAATACCAAGCATCCAGTAGAAAAATCCGAGGCAGCGCAGATATTTTGCCGAAGCGTTGATTGCTTCAAAAGCAGAGCTGACAATAAAGAGCTTTGTCAGCGGCCGTCCGAACAGAATCATGATGACACCCGCAAACGCACCATAGCCGACACCGACAAGCACACCCTGGCGGAGTCCCTGATGGATTCGCTTTGCCTGGCCTGCTCCGAGATTCTGACTGCAGAAGACGGAAGCCGCGGTGCTGATCGCATCAAACGGGCACATCATAAACTGTTTGATTTTCATAGCAGCTGTGAACGCCGAAACATAAACACTGCCAAGTCCATTATTCGCTGACTGCATTACCATACTGCCGATCGCTGTGATCGAAAACTGCAGTCCCGTCGGAATGCCCATTGCGAGGAGTTCCTGCGCGGCATCCTTTCGCAGAGTGCGGTTTTCTTTTGTCGGAAGCAGGAGCTTTACCTTACGGGAAATAAAAAACAGACATAAGAGTCCGCTGATCGCCTGGGCGGAAATCGTCGCAATCGCCGCTCCTGCGCATCCCAGATGCAGAATGATAATACAGAACAGATCGAGGAAAATATTCAGGATTGCCGAAAATGCCAGAAACAGAAACGGCGTGCGGCTGTCCCCGACGGCACGCAGGATGCTGGAAAGATAATTGTACAGAATCGAAAACGGAATCCCGAGGAAAATCACAAGCTGATATGCGTAGGCATCCGCGAAGATATCGGACGGAACCGACAGCAGGTGCAGAATCGGTGCACAGAGTAAACTGCAGAGTGTGGTCAGAATGGCCGCAATCAGGACAGCAAGTGCAGCACCATTAAAAATATAATCGCGCATTTTATCAAGCTTTCCGGCGCCGAAATACTTGGCAACCGGAACACTGAATCCCGTGCAGCTTCCCATACAGAAGCCGAGCACCAGAAACTGTACACTGCTGCTTGCACCGACGCTGGCGAGTGCCTCCGGGCCAAGTGCCTGGCCGACGATCGCCGCATCAATGATGTTATACGTCTGCTGCAGCAGATTTCCGATGAGAAGCGGAAAGGCAAACGAGAGCATCAGCTTTACCGGATTTCCCTTTACCATAGATGTTGCCATAAAAAACGCCTCCCCTGCTTAATATGCACGTGAATTATAAACGAGCGCCGTCTTATTCAGGTTCTGGATCATGAAATAGTCGGCAACGAGCTGGCCAATTCCGCCGGTCAGGTAGCCAAGCAGCGTCCACAGAAGAATGGCGGAACCGTTTTCCTCAATCATCACACCGTAGCGGTCGTAGGATTCGCGGTACATGCGGTTCGCCTGTTTGTAACGCCAGTAAACGCCGTAAATTCCACAGGTAACCCAGGACAGAAGCAGCACGATAATGTAGTTTGGGCTGTCTTCGCCGTCACCGTAAAAGATGGTGTTCAGGTCTTCCACATAAACATACCAGAAGTAGATCGAGTAGAGTCCGCACGTCAGAAATGTGAGCAGAAGATAGAACCAGAAACTGCGGTTGTCTTTTACATTCATTTGTAAATACCCCCTTTAATTAAGATAGAACCATTGTAGCACGCGCCCGAGAGAAGGGTCAATAGAAAGGAGCGGGTCGTGGTAATAAATGCGCCAGGCATAAACGGCGAGAAGCAGCACGACAAGCACCGTAATGATCCCCTTTTTAAAACGCCGAAGTCCCGCCGTCTGTTCCGGCCCGAAGAAGAGCCATATCCCTGCGGGCAGTACGGCATAGACGAGCGGATGCATCCGAAATGCCGCCCGAAAATGACCGGAGAGCATTAACAGTACCGCACGGCTCATCCCGCAGCCCGGGCAGGAAATGCCGGTGGAAAACCGGATCGGACAGCCGATGCCTGTGAGGGTGATGAAGGCGACGTAAACGCCGAGGAGCAGGCAGAAGAAAAAGAAATCGCGGCAGCGTTTCTTCAGAAAAGAAAGATACGCGCTGCCGCGGCCGGGATCACGTTTCATGGAGTTTGGTGACGGCGTATTCATATAAAGCCTCCTTGCGCTCGCTGTCGGTCGTGAGAAAATGCGAGTACAGAACGTCGATCATAACGAGAATCGGGAACTGCGGAGAGATTGCGCCGCCGTTTTTCAGATGCTCTTTGACCGCAAGCAGCAGGACTTCATCGCAGAAGGCATCGTAATCGCTGGAGCTGCGGGAAGTAAAGAGAATGGTAGAGGCTCCCTTTTCCTTCGCGGCTCCGAGCGCACGCAGCACCTCCGGTGTCTGTCCGCTGACGGTAATGCCGATTGCAGCGCAGCTCTCATTGAGCAGAACGGCATTCATTTTCATGATGTGAATGTCGGTAATTGCTTCAATATCCACGCCTGCAAGCATAAAACGCAGCTTCATTTCCTGGGCGGAAAGTCCGGAGCTTCCAAGACCGTAGACATACACCCGACGCTTCGAAGTGAGAATATGGCAGATGCGGTCAATCTGCGCGCGGTCGGCGAGCGAGTAGCTTTTATTCAGCAGCTCCTGATACGTATTCAGCACCTGTTTGATGTGATCGTCCGTGCCAGGCAGTGCGGCGTTCAGGCCTTCCTGGTAACGGTAGACAAATTCGCGGTAGCCCGTGTAGCCGCATTTTTTCGCAAAGCGGGAGAGCGAAGCCTCCGAAACATAGAGCAGTTCCGAAACGTGGCGCGCGGACAGATCCGACTCGTCGGTATTATGAATAAAAAAATCTGCTACCGTCCGTTCCAGGGGAGTGAACGAGGGATAGACAGACTCAATGACAGGAATAATCGATTTTTCAAAGTGTTCCATGGAACGTAAGTCCTCCTGGTATCTGTAAATATCTGAAAAAAATTCAGATCAGTTCTTGCTTTATTGTATCACAGGCAGAGTGGTGAATCAACTTTCAATTGTGTGTGAATTGCACGGGAAAGCGGGCGGAAAAATGGAAAGAACTTTAATGACGTGAAAGTAATTTCTAAAATATAAAAATAGTTGAAAATAAAATCAACATAAATTATAATCAGAACAGATCAAAGAAAGAAGGCAAGACAATGATTATCAAAAACGGACGCGTATTTCAGGAAGACGGAACGTTTGCGGAAAAAGATCTTTATATAGAAGGAAAACGTTTCGTTTCCACAAAAGAAGAAGTGATCGATCAGGAAGTGATCGATGCGAAAGGCATGATGGTTCTGCCGGGACTGGTTGACGTACACAGCCACGGCGCTGCCGGACATGATTTTTCAGACGGAGACGTGGAAGGTTTAAAAGAGATCCTGCGCTACGAGAAAGCGCACGGCATCACCTCTTACTGCCCGACATCCATGACACTGCCAAAAGACGATCTGCTGAAAATCTTCGGAACCATCGAAGCAATCAAAGATGAGCCGGAAGCAGAAGTGATCGCCGGCGTCAACATGGAAGGACCGTTCATCGATCCGATCAAAAAAGGCGCACAGGCAGAGGAGAACATCGTGGCTCCGAACGCTGAATTCTTCCGCGCATGCAATGCGGCGAGCGGCGGAAAAATCCGTCTCGTAACCCTGGCCCCGAATATGCCTGGCTCACTGGAATTTATCAAAGAGGTTTCCGATGAAGTCATGGTTTCCATCGGCCATACGACAGCAGATTATGACACCGCGCTGGCTGCCATGAAAGCAGGAGCACACCATGTCACCCATCTGTACAACGCCATGCCGCCGTTCGCACACCGTAACCCTGGTGTCATCGGCGCCGCATTCGACGATCCGGAGTGCCGCATGGAGCTGATCTGTGACGGCTATCACATTCACGGTGCGGTTGTCCGCGCGACCTTCTCCATGATGGGAAGTGAGCGCATGGTTCTCATCAGCGATTCCATGATGGCAACGGGAATGCCGAACGGAACGTATTCCCTCGGGGGACAGGCTGTCTGGATGAAAGACGGAAAAGCAACCCTGACCGACGGTGAGACCATCGCGGGTTCCGCTACGAACCTGTACGACTGCATGAGAAAAGCAGTTTCGTTTGATATTCCGCTGGCAGATGCCATTTTTGCGGCAACAAGAAATCCGGCACAGAGCATCGGTATCTACGATGAAGTAGGATCCATTGCACCGGGCAAAAAAGCGCATGTACTTCTGGTGGACGACGAACTGAACCTGAAACAGGTTATTATGTAATTTATTATATAGAAGAAATTTGGAGGAAAAACAAATGTTATTAATTGAAGCAAAAGATTACAATGATATGAGCAGAAAAGCAGCAAACATCATTTCCGCGCAGGTGATCATGAAACCGCATGCAGTGCTCGGCCTTGCAACCGGATCTACCCCGGTCGGCGCTTACAAACAGCTCGTTGAGTGGTACAACAAAGGTGACCTTGATTTCGCAAATGTCACCAGCGTAAACCTGGACGAGTACAAAGGACTCTCTCCGGAGAATGATCAGAGCTATCGTTACTTCATGAACACCAACCTGTTCAATCATGTCAACATCAACAAAGAGCGCACCTTCGTTCCGAACGGACTGGAGCCGGACAGCGAAAAAGCATGCGCAGCTTACAACGAAATCATCCGCAGCGTCGGCGGCATTGACCTGCAGCTTCTTGGACTTGGAAACAACGGCCACATCGGATTCAACGAGCCGGGCGCAGCATTCGAGAAAGAGACACACTGCGTTGACCTGACCGAGAGCACCATTCAGGCAAATAAACGTTTCTTTGAAAAAGTAGAGGATGTTCCGACCCAGGCATACACCATGGGAATCAAGAACATCATGCAGGCAAGAAAAGTTCTGCTGATCGTCAGCGGCGAAGGAAAAGCAGAGATCCTCGACAAAGTTCTGTACGGACCGGTTACTCCGCAGGTTCCGGCTTCCATCCTGCAGCTTCACAACGATCTGACAGTTGTAGCAGATGAAGCAGCAATGTCTGTGATCAAAGCAAACCACAGATAATTGTTACGATGAATGAAAAGTCCGCCGAATGGGGAGAATATGAAAAATCCCCGTACGGCGGGCTTTTTTGCGGTTTACAAATTGATGTAAATGTGTTAGCATAAAACTAGTGCATAAAAACAAAACACAGTGACGAAGAGAGTACATCTGCATGTGCGAATTTACAGAGAACACCCCCGAAAACCATTCCGGTTTTGCAGGCTGAGAGGGGAGGAGGAGCGGCAGATCGAACATGGCTTCCGAGAGGCGCACCGAACCGTGAGAACAACAATCTGAAACGGTAAGGCTGCGACAGGTTCCGCCTGTTACAGCGGAGAGGTATAGCACATGTACCTGCAGAGGTTTCTGCCGTGAGGCAGGGACGAAAAGAAGTGGTATCACGGGTAAACAAACCTGTCTTCTTCCGACTACAAGAGAGCGGAATAAGGCAGTTTTTTTATTTGAAAGGAGAAATGAAAGCAATGGAAAAAATCAGACCGAAATATTATATCACCACGGCGATTGCCTATACATCCGGCAAGCCGCACATTGGAAACACCTACGAGATCGTACTCGCAGACAGCATCGCCCGCTTCAAACGTCAGCAGGGCTACGATGTATTCTTCCAGACCGGAACCGATGAGCATGGCCAGAAGATCGAGCTGAAAGCAGAAGAGGCAGGCATCACACCAAAAGAATTCGTAGATAACGTATCCACCGAGATCAAGAGAATCTGGGATCTGATGAATACGTCCTACGACAAATTCATCCGTACCACCGACGCCGATCACGAGGCACAGGTACAGAAAATCTTCAAAAAACTGTACGATCAGGGAGATATCTACAAAGGATATTATGAAGGTCTTTACTGTACACCGTGTGAATCCTTCTTCACCGAGTCCCAGCTTGTAGACGGAAAATGCCCGGACTGCGGACGCCCGGTTACCCCGGCAAAAGAAGAGGCATATTTCTTCAAAATGAGCAAATATGCACCGAGACTGATCGATTATATCAACACCCATCCGGAGTTCATCCAGCCGGTTTCCAGAAAGAACGAGATGATGAACAACTTCCTTCTTCCGGGACTGCAGGATCTCTGTGTATCCAGAACCTCCTTCACCTGGGGAATCCCGGTATCCTTCGATCCGAAGCACGTTACCTACGTATGGCTGGACGCACTGACCAACTACATCACCGGAATCGGTTATGACTGTGACGGAAACAGCTCCGAGCAGTTCAACAAGCTGTGGCCGGCAGACCTGCATCTGATCGGAAAAGACATCATCCGTTTCCATACCATTTACTGGCCGATCTTCCTGATGGCACTCGATCTGCCGCTTCCGAAACAGGTATTTGGTCATCCGTGGCTGCTGCAGGGCGACGGCAAGATGAGTAAATCCAAAGGAAACGTGATCTACGCAGACGATCTGGTAGACCTGTTCGGCGTAGACGCTGTCCGCTACTTCGTTCTGCACGAGATGCCGTTTGAGAACGACGGTGTCATTACCTGGGAGCTGCTGGTTGAGCGTATGAATTCCGACCTTGCCAATACTCTTGGAAACCTGGTAAACCGTACCATCTCCATGAGCAACAAATACTTCGGCGGCGTTGTGACAAAGACCGGCGCAGCAGAAGAGGTGGATGATGATCTGAAAGCAGTCGTTACCGCAACAAAAGCAAAAGTTGCTGCAAAGATGGAAGAGCTGCGTGTGGCAGATGCGATGACCGAAATCTTTGGTCTGTTCAAACGCTGCAACAAATACATTGACGAGACGATGCCGTGGGCACTGGCAAAAGACGAGGCAAAAAAAGACCGTCTGGAAGAGGTTCTGTACAACCTGGTAGAGAGCATCACCATCGGCGCATGCCTGCTCGAGTCTTTCATGCCGGAGACCACCGAGAAGATCCTGGCTCAGTTGAATGCAGAGAAACGCAGCTACGAAGAGCTGGATCAGTTCGGACTGTATGTATCCGGCAATCAGGTAACCGATCAGCCGCAGATCCTGTTCCAGAGACTCGATGTCAAAGAGGTTATGGAAAAAGTAGAAGTGATCCAGGCAAAACAGAAAGCTGCCATGGCTGCTGCAAAAGAAGAAGAGGAAAAAGCCGAAGAAGCTGTTGTAGATGTAGAGCCAAAAGAAGAGATTACGTTCGAAGACTTTGGAAAAATGCAGTTCCAGGTAGGTGAGATCATCTCCTGCGAACCGGTGAAGAAATCGAAAAAACTCCTCTGCTTCCAGGTCAAAGTCGGAAGCCAGACAAGACAGATCGTCTCCGGAATCAAAGCATATTACAAACCGGAAGATACCATCGGAATGAAGGTTATGGTCCTGACCAACCTGAAACCGGCCAAACTGGCAGGCATGATGTCTGAAGGAATGCTCCTCTGCGCAGAAGACGCCGAAGGCAACGTATGCCTCATGACCCCGGAAAAAGCAATGCCGGCAGGGGCGGAGATCTGCTGATGGATTAAAAGAAAAATAGAGTAAATAGAGAAATCCCTTTCCATGCGTGATGTGTGGGGAGGGATTTTTTGCGTTTTAAAAAGTTAAGGAAAACGTCATATAAAGATTCTGAATCTTATGATAATATAATGATAAAGAGAGAATATTTGAACGGGTTTATCGAATATGACAACAGGAAGGAGGAGCGTTGTATGAGAAAAATGCGGACGTTATTTCTGGTTTTACTTTGTTGCGGACTGTCATTGTATGCGGGGGTATCTTATGTGAAGGCAGAGGAAAAGGTTCCTTCTGATTACGATGCTTATTTGCAGGAAACAGGGATGCCAGAGAATGAGATACAAAAGCTGGATGAGCATGTGAAGCAGTTTATCGTCGATGATTTAAAAAATGGGGATGGAAAATTTGAGTATATGAAAATCGATGTAGGAAAACAGGCGATGAATGGAAGAGAGGAAGATTTCGAATGGATTGAGTTCTATGCATCAGCCTTTCAAATTGGTTCGACGATTTATATTTATCCGACCTATGAATTTGCAGAGAACAAAAAACCCTGTGGAAACGACAGCTTTTCGTTTTTGTTGGGAGAGGCGATAAGACCGTATGAATTTGGCGGAACCTTATGGTATAAGGACAGAACAATGAGCGACTGGGAAGTCAGTGGGAATCTTATTGCAAACAATCAACAGCTAAATGGCGCCAGCTATTCCGGGAGCCAGCTGGGAACACCGAGATCTGCGATGAAATTCATGGGAACCACATACTGCCATGCGTCGGTGGGGACGGGGGATGATAACAGAATTTTGATGGGGTATTCGTATCAGCCGAAGGAAGTAAGAGTTGAGTTATTCGGATGGAGGCTTTCGAGAAAACAAATAATTTTTGTGCTGGCGGGAGGAGTTGTTGTAGGAAGCGTATGGTGGAGAAAAAATAAGGGTAAGACGCAAAAATAGCCACCCCTGTCTGCAAACTAGGCGACCATTTTTGACATAATTAGTAAACAGGCTGACCGTCTGTCGGCAGAGCTCTTTTTCGACATCATAGCATCACGCTTTTGTAAAAATGTCAAAAGTTCTTTCAAACGTATTTTCTGAATCCGAATTTTTCTATTTGTTGTTTTTATACGCCTTTAGGAGTATAATTTGAAGCAGAGGTGGTAAAATGAAAAAAACAGTTTATCATGGTTCGGATCATATTATTGAACGGCCGAAATATGGTTATGGAAAAATTTATAATGATTATGGTGTTGGATTTTACTGTACAGAAAACCAAAATATGGCCAAAGAATGGGGTGTCAGTGCGGATAAAAATGGTTACGCAAATAGATATGAGATTGAATGTGATGGATTGAAAGTTCTCAATTTGAATATGCGCGACTATACAATGCTCCATTGGCTTACGATTTTGTTGGAAAATCGAGAATTTGATGCATCCACACCGTTGGCGGCAGAAGCAAAAGAATATTTGCTACAAAATTTTCATCTTGATTATGAAAAGGCAGATATTATCATTGGATATCGTGCTGACGACAGCTATTTTTCTTTTGCAGCGGATTTTATTAATGGTGCAATTTCTTACCGTCAGTTGAGTAATGCAATGCGTCTGGGAAAACTGGGCCAGCAGTTTGTTTTAAAAAGCAGAAGAGCATTTGAACGTTTGGAATTTACAGGGTATGAGATTGCAAGTGTGCAGGAATGGTATAAGAGGAAAGCATCCCGTGATCATATGGCGCGTCGGCAATATTTTGATCTGGAACGAAACCGCCGTCAGCGGGGTGATTTATATATCACCACAATTTTAGATGAGGAGATGAAACCAGATGATCCACGCTTACGATAAATTATATCTTTCTGTTGCACAAAAAAATCTTGCCTGCATGCTGGATTATATGGTCAATGATTTAAAACGGCCGTTGGAAACTGTATGGCAGTGGTTTTGTATGAGTAATACAGCGTCACGGTTTGAACGAGGTGACTGTTCTGTGGTAGCGGGAATGTCGGGAGTTGAAATTGCATATGAAGTATTACAGGAAGCAGGGGAACCAAAGCCGGAACAAGCCCCCTCTTATTCTTACGATCGCAGCCCTGAATATTGGACAGGCTGGGCGTTGGCCTATTATCAGTGGAGTACCAGTTTGTCTTTTGCGGAAATAAACCAGGCTATTCCTGTAACTGAAGTGCGAATGCTCTACACGCCATATCATGAAATGGATGTTCGTCAGTTTGTAGATAAAATGAATGAATTATATCGTGAAGCAAAACCGGAGACAAACTTGAAAGAATTGCGTACTTTTGCAAATCTAAGTCAGAGTGAACTGGCACAGCAGGCAGGTGTTTCGGTTCGGACCATTCAGCAGTATGAACAGCGAAGAAAGGATATTAACAAGGCGCAGACAGAGACCTTGTTGAAGATTGCGCGGGCATTAGTATGTACGGTAGAAGATCTGGTGGAGAAAGTTCCAACTTGATAAAATGAATAAAAAGTTTTTTGTTCAAAGTTTCAGAAAACGTCATAAACTTTTCCCCTACGCAAGGTTATATCTTCAGCCCCGGGAGGCCGCTGGGAGAGAGCTTAAGCAAAACTCGATTATCAGAACAAGCGAACTAATGGTAGTATAGGGCTAACAAAAAAGTATGTGAAAAAAATAACAAAGTGAAAAGGAGATGCAGGTGTATGAATAAAAAATTAACAGGTATTTTTGCAATGTGTGCTCTGTTGCTGACTGGATGTCAGGGAGCGAAAGAGAGTAGCAAGGAAATTACGCCGCCGGATACCGGATGGGGGAAAACGGTGGATGAAGTGCTTGCCGACTGGAATCTGGATCGGGACCAGGTGGAAATTTTCTCCGAAACTAACAGTGCAGCCGCGATCGCAGTAGATACAGAAGCCACTGTTTTCGGCGAGCAAACTTCCAGAGTCATGTTTCAGTTTATCAACCTCGATCAGACCGGAGCGACGGGAAAACCAGTATTGTGCGAAGTAGACATCACCTACCCGGATGATGCCGATATGGATACCGTGAAAAAAGAGATGGAAAAATCCTACGGAAGTTCCAAAGACTCCATTACCCGCTATGAGCTGTACCAGTCGCTGGGCGACGATCAGCTCCCGGAATATACTTACAAAAAAGCAGATCAGCTTGCCGTCTGGTCCGGCGAGAGCCTGAAGGACGTAATTCCTTCCGATAAGAGCACCGAATACGAAACCGCCTGGGAAGCATACCAGCCTGGCCTTACCGCCGACAACTGGGAGAGCTACACTGAACAGGCAAGCATGGCAACCGCCGTATGCGCATACGGCGCAGAAGCATTTCCAATGTTTGAAAAAAACGGTGTCAGCCTCGAAGCTTATCCGGGACTGGTATATGAGCAGGTGAAAAAGTAATATGAAATGTAACTATTCAGAGCCATGCGAAATGGAAGAAAATCGTGAATCATGCTTGCATGAATGAACGGTTTTCTGGAATTTCATATGGCGAGAAGCAACATCGAGATGCAGCGCAAGCGGAATCGAGATGGGGTTCTGAATAGTTACTATGAAATAAGAAAGTCATAAACTCCCGGCAGTGCCGGGAGTTTTTCCGTGCATAGGGAGAAGGAAAAGAGTGTGTCCCGGAAAAATTTATGATATACTGAAAAGAGAAAATTCAACTTTTGGAAGGTTCCCGGAATGTCTGTTTTGGAAGAGAGGTGATTTCCTTGAAACGTATGAAAAAGAGAAAAATCACTGTGTTAGCTGGAGTGATCCTTTGCGTGATTGCAGGATGTCTGGTAAAAAGAATGACGGCGGTGTATACACAGAAAGAAAATCCCATTGGTCCTGAGCGGGGTACGACAGATGTTTTCCTGACGGCAGCAGATTTCATCTCAGAAAAATCGGATCAGGAACTGTTGCAGGAAATCGAAACCTTTGATACGGACAAAGCCGAGATGATTTATCTTTATATCCCGGAAGACACCGGAGCCGGAATGTCCTTTGCGATCACGCGCGAGGATCATCCGGAGGAGATGGACGAAATTCTCTCGACCATTTACGGAGAAAAAATTTCCTGCCAGAAGCCAAAACAGGTATTCAACATGACAGAGAGGATTTTGTATGATTATAACTGGTATGTTCTGATCTACGATCATGAGATGAATCAGATGGCGCTTGTATTTCTGTATTCCGATGATGTGATTGTATACAATGGTCATGTACTTCAGACAACAGAAACGTATGATGAAAGCATTCGCCCGTGTATTTTAAAACTGAAAGAGGAGAATCAGGAAAAACTGAAAAGCGGAGAGGCAACACAAAGAAGGGTTGCGATTCCATAGAAAAATAGAGAAAAGCGTGCCTGGAGAACAGACACGCTTTTTAACGTCATGCAGAATGAAAAAGTCTGATGAATATTTGGAAGTACGATTTTAATTTGCACAATTCCGCTCACACAGGAACGCCAGCCCTTTCAGCAGAAGGTTCGGGTCATAGATATGAGGATGTAAAACGAGCGGTTCGACGAAGCGTGCCGCGCCGCCGGTGAGGATGAGGGTGGCGGGGGAGCCGAGTTCGGCTTCGATGCGCTGGACCATTCCGTCGAGCATCGCGGCCATGCCGACGATGGTGCCGGAGAGAATGCATTCTTCGGTGTTTCTGCCAATGATGCGTTTCGGGATCTGGAGGTCGAGCCGCGGGAGCTGGGCGGTCCGCTCGGAGAGGGCGCCAAGTCCCATATCGAGTCCCGGTGCGATGGCGCCGCCGCAGAAGACGCTGTTTTCCCGGATGACATTGAAGGTCGTCGCTGTTCCAAGATCCACGGTGATGACCGGCAGCGGATAATGTGCGGCGGCCCAGGCTGCATCAACGAGGCGGTCGCGGCCTACTTTTTCCGGTTCCGGGATGGAAAATGTCATGCCGAGATCACTTTCGGATGTGACGAGCAGCGGTTCTGTGCCGAACAGATTACGGACACATTCCTGCAGAAGCGTCAGAACCGACGGAACAACGCTGGAAATGATGACGCCCCGAAAGTCGGACGGGGAAAGATTCTTGTCTTCAAAAAGCTGCTCGATCGCAGATTCATACTGGCTGGCAGACCAGGTGTGGTTGATGTCAATCCGGGCTGTGAATTCGAGGGAATACGCTTGCTGCGGTGCGGTCCGGACGCCGCCGAGCGTAACGGTTGTGTTCCCGATATCAATGGCTAAAATCATAAAAATACCTCGCGATTATTTTAAAAGTAGAGCTCTTTTGTCCTTTTATTATAAAGCCTTTTTGCATCAATGGCAAACAGGATTGGTTGTAATCTGTTTTTCTGTCTGCTATACTTAAAACTATCATAGGAAAAAAGTTGCTTCGAGGCAGCAGAACGGAGTTACAATGGAAAATCTTGACGGAAAATGTGTTGTACTTGGTGTGACAGGTGGAATTGCCGCCTATAAAATGGCAAATGTGGCGAGCGGTCTTCGGAAAGCCGGAGCAGACGTGCATGTCATCATGACCGAAAACGCGACGCAGTTCATCACCCCGCTGACGTTCGAGACGCTGACCAACAACCGCTGCGTGGTCGATACGTTTGCGCGTGATTTTAAATATGAGGTGACGCATATTTCGCTGGCAAAAGCGGCGGATCTGATTATGATTGCCCCGGCTACCGCCAATGTGATTGCAAAAATGGCACACGGCATTGCAGATGATATGCTGACAACGGTGGTGCTCGCAGCGAAGTGCAAAAAGCTGGTCGCTCCGGCGATGAATACGGCGATGCTGGAAAATCCGATTACGCAGGATAATCTGGCGACGCTGAAAAAATACGGTTTCGGCATCATCGAGCCGACCGTGGGAATGCTGGCGTGCAAGGACGTCGGAAAAGGAAAACTGCCGGACCCGGAGGTGCTGCTCGATTATATCGCGATGGAGCTTGCCCGCGAAAAGACGCTCGCTGGTGTGCGTGTCACCGTGACTGCAGGCCCGACGCAGGAATCCCTCGATCCGGTGCGGTATCTGACGAACCATAGCAGCGGCCGCATGGGATACGCGATTGCGCGGGAGGCGATGCTCCGCGGCGCGCAGGTAACGCTGATTTCCGGCCCGGTTTCATTAGCCCCGGTTCCAGGCGTTGTGATGCGACCGGTGACGACGGCGAAGGACATGCTGGAGGCGGTGCGGGAGACATTGCCGGAGACGGATATTCTGATTAAGGCGGCCGCGGTTGCTGATTACCGGCCTGTGACGGTGGCGGATCAGAAAATCAAAAAGAAGGACGGTGACATGAGCATTCCGCTGGAGCGCACCGACGATATTCTGGGATGGGTGGAAAAGAACCGTCATCCGGGGTTGTTTGTGTGCGGCTTCTCGATGGAAACCGAGAACATGGTGGAAAACTCGCGTGCAAAGCTGGAGAAGAAGCATCTGGACATGATCGCGGCAAACAATTTGAAGACAGAGGGTGCCGGCTTCGGTGTGGCGACGAATGTGGTGACGCTGATCACGAAGGACGGCATCAAGGAGCTTCCGCTCATGGGAAAAGACGAAGTGGCGGGCTGCCTGCTGGATGAGATTGCGGCGCGGCGGTGATCATGTTGAAGTGTGACTTTTTTTCGTTTCCTGGTTGACGCGGGAAAAATGAATGCGTTATAATAAGCACAGGCGCAGCGGCGCACTTTACTTTTACGAAAACAACGAACGATAGGATGGATAAACGTGGAAACGGAAACAGGGGAAGGCTATGCAGAGCTTTCTTCCGTTTCTGTTTCGTTTTTTTAAGGAGAAATTCGGATATGATATTTGAAACACATGCACATTATGACGATGAGAAATTTGATGAAGACCGCGCAGAGCTGCTTTCCTCGATGCAGGAAAACGGGATCGGGCGTATCATCAATGTCTCGGCAAATCTGGAATCACTGGAAAATACAAGAAAACTGATGGAAGCGTATCCGTTCATCTACGGCGCGTTCGGCCTTCACCCGGATGAGGTGGGCGATCTGAACGAGGACGTGATGGCGCGGATGCGGGAACTCTGCCGCATGGAAAAGGCGGTCGCGGTCGGTGAGATTGGCCTTGACTATTACTGGGACAAGGAGAATCATGAGAAGCAGGAATACTGGTTCCGCCGTCAGATTGCGCTTGCTCGGGAAGAAAAACTTCCGATGATTATTCACAGCAGGGAGGCGGCGGCCGATACGCTCCGCGTCATGAAAGAAGAAAAATCGGAGGAGATCGGCGGCGTCATTCATTGTTTTTCCTACTCTGTGGAGATGGCAGAGGAATACCTGAAAATGGGATTTTATCTTGGCATTGGCGGCGTGGTGACGTTCAAAAATGCAAAGAAGATCAAAGAAGTGGTTCAGATGGCTCCGATGGAGCGCATTCTGCTGGAAACAGACAGTCCGTATCTGGCACCGGTTCCGTACCGGGGAAAACGAAATTCATCTCTGTATCTGCCGTACGTTGTGCAGGAGATCGCAGAACTCAAGGGAATTTCGGAAGAAGAAGTCATTGAGACGACAGAAAAAAATGCGGTCAGACTGTTTCGAGCAGAGGAATAGGAAGCGATACCAGAGGTGTTTCTTCTGTTTTATTTGTTCGGATCAATTCCGTCTGGCCGGACAAATTGAATAGGAGAAAGCGAAAATGGTTGATAAAACAATGATGGGCGACAAATGCGCCGAGCTGGTGCGCGCCGCGATGATCGGTGCGCTCGCAGTGACACTGGGAAACCCGACAGCCGTTTATGCAGCAGAAGAGGAAACGGCCGATCCGGGACAGATTGGAATTGAGATTGCAGGGGAAGCAGCCGTTGGGGCTGCTTCTTTTTGCGTGGAGGAAGATGCGGCGGAGGAGGCACCTGCGGAAGCGGAAGAGGTGACAGAACCGGAAGGTACGCAGAATGATGAGATGGAAGAGGAAAGTGGATCCGAGGGAAAAGAAGATGAGACAGTCCCGGAGGAACCGGAACCGCAGGAGCCTGACGGCGGAGAGAATGCAGGAATGACGGAACCGGGAAAAACGGGCGAGACAGAACCAGAGGGGCCGGAAAATGCAGAACCGGGAGAGGCAGGCGAGACAGAGCCAGAGGAGCCGGAAAATCCAGAACCGGGAGATCAGGGAGACATGCCGGAAACACCGGGAAACAGTGAAATGGATGGACTGTGGCCGGGCGAAGGGGAAGATATTTCCAACGATCCATGGCCGGGGCAGGAAGAAATCGGCGGCGGAGATGGGGAGCAGATGGAACCGCCGGAGGAAGAAAACGGATCTGCAGGAAGTGATGATGCAACTGGTGGGGACAAGACGGCAGAAGTCTCTTCGGATTCTGACTTATCACAGTCTGCGGAACCGCCAGCCGCCGAGGCTGAACCCGTCTTTTCGGCAGAGCAGGAAGCTGAGCGCACGCGGGAAAGCTACAGTGAGTGGCAGGCGGCAGAAGCTGAAAAAGTCACGATTTCCCGTATGCCGTGGCTGTTTCATACGGTTGAAAAAACATATGCTATCGCCGATGTGAATTCCTGGCTTCACGTCCGCGAAGGAAAAGGCACAAATCAGAAAATCGTCGGAATCCTGCCGAAGGGAAGCCTCTGTTATATTTTAGCGGATGCGGATTCTGACTGGGTTTATGTGGAATCCGGCGATGTCCGTGGATTTGTCTGCGCGCGGTATCTCCTGCGCGGAGAAGAGGCTGAAAAAGAGGTAAACCGTTGGCAGGAGGAAAGTTTTCCCATGGCGGAAATGTGGGTGAAGCCATGGAATAATAAGGCGTACACCTATACATATGCAACGACGAGAACACTTCTTTCTTCTGACGAAGCGCGCGGCGAGGTCCTGCAGTACGCGAAAAAATTCCTGGGAAATCCGTACGTCTGGGGCGGGACGAGTCTTACAAACGGCTGCGACTGTTCCGGCTTTGCCCAGCAGATTTTTGCTAATTTCGGGTATACCCTTCCGAGAACCTCACGCCAGCAGGCGAAAGCTGGAACACGCATTCCGGTGCAGGAGGCAAAGCCTGGTGATCTGCTGTTTTACCAGCGGGAGAGCGGGTTTATTTACCATGTCATGATTTATCTCGGTGATGGAAAAGTAATCCACGCTGGAAGCGAGGCGACGGGGATTCTGATTTCAGATTTTAACTATGAGAAATCGACAGAATTTGCTGTGCGGGTGATTTCGGAGGAAATACGTGAGAGCAAAATAGAAACGGGAGATGTGGATAATGGGAGAAAAGAAGGAAACTCTGTGGATAACCAGACAACAGAAAACGGGAATGGTGGAAAACAGAAGGCGGGAGCAGAAAATGTGCAGAATACAAGTGCAGAAAACAGTACCGCAGGTGATCGGTTGGAAAGCGCTTCGGGAAAATATCTCGGCAATTTTAAACTGACCGCTTACTGCAACTGCGCCGTCTGCTGTGGCCGCTGGGCGGGCGGCCCGACCGCATCCGGAAAAATGCCGGTGCAGGGCCGGACCATTGCAACCGGCGTTCTGCCGTTTGGAACGAAGCTGAATATCGGCGGAAAAATTTACACGGTCGAGGACCGCGGCACGCCGTACGGCCACATTGATATCTATATGGAACGCCATGCAGACGCAGAGGAGTTCGGCGTGCGCTACGCGGATGTATATCAGTCAGAAGAAATCTGATAAAATTTGCCGATCACGGCGGCATGTGCATCCGTGCCGTGGCCGATATACGGAGTCCTTGCAATCGGGAGATCCGGTCCGGCCGCCTGGCGGACAAGCTGCGGCATATCCGGCGTCAGCTGGTCGCGTTTCATCTGGGAAAATGTTCCGAGGAGAATACCATTGATCTGTTCAAAGGCATGCATCATTTTCAGCTGGGACAGAAACGTAACCATCTGCGGAACGCCGCCGCCCATGGCTTCGAGGAGCAGGATTTTTCCGCGGAAATCCGGCTGAAAATCCGTTCCGGCGAGCTTCAGAAAACAGCGGATATTTCCGCCGATCATCACACCTTCCATGTGATCGCCCTGCAGAAATGTGCAAGGGAGGTCGAAGAGGCTGGGAGACTGCCCGGAAAAAGCGTTTTGGAACAGAGTGATCTGTTCGGCGCTGTGGTCGTACAGCAGATTTCGAACCTGATACAGCATCGACTCATTTCCAGTCGCAGTCGTGACAGCATTGACAATCGTTGTGAGATCACTGTATCCCCAGAAGCGCTTGCCGGAGGCGGCGATGACAGAAAAATCCAGATACGGCAGAACTTCATTCGCCATATCGCCGCCGGAAACATCAAAAATATCCGTGATTTCTGGGTCACAGTAAAGGTTCATCAATGCATCCGCCCGCTCCGTGCCCGTGCCGGAAAAGCCGGAACCGTTGTCGAAGAGGCAGGGGCTTAAAACAGGATCGAAGCCCAGCTCCCGCAGAATCTGACAGAGACGCGCCAGATCGGCGGAAAAGGAAGGATGCATGGGGTTGGAGCAGGCGGTAATACCAATTTTATGAGACATAAAGATTCCTTTCTCGGAGTAAAACAAGGCAAAATCTGCATTTTCGTGGCACACCGGTACAGCTTTTTCTTTGAATTTGCAAAGCAGATTTAGAGATCGCCGGTGTTTGCAGAATGCCGTTTTGGACAAAAATTATAAAGCTTTGAGGTCGTCAATCAGTGTCTGCACTTCCTCTTCCGTCGTTGCCCAGCTGGTGCAGAACCGCGCAATATTTCCGCCGTCCGCGGATTTCCCCATTGGCTCGAAAATATAGCGTTTTTCCAGAGTTTCCTTCTGCGCATCGGTGAGAATCACAAACTGCTGATTCGTAAAACTCTCCACCCAGAATGGAATCCCCTGCGCCGCAAATGCTTTGCGGAGTTTCATGGCAAGTTCATCGGCGCGGCGTGTCGCAGTAAAATAAAGATCATGCCCCAGCAGGCAGTGGAACTGCAGTCCGAGCAGCCATCCCTTTGCGAGGACAGCGCCGTTCTGTTTCATGTAGGCTTTGAACCGCTTTTTCAGCGAGTCAGCTGTAAGCACAACGGCCTCACCAAACAGCGCACCGCATTTCGTTCCGCCGAAATAGAAAACATCTGTGAGAGCAGTGAGATCCTCGAGAGAAACATCATTCTTCTCTGATCCAAGCCCGTATCCAAGCCGTGCCCCGTCCACAAACAGATACATATCATACTTCCGGCAGACCTCGTGAATCTTCGTCAGCTCCTGCAGCGAATACAGCGTTCCCTGCTCAGTCGGAAATGAAAGATATACCATCTTCGGCTCCGTCAGATACTCCGGCTCACCGCCTTCATAATAAGCCGCCGCACACGCCGCAATCTGTTCCGCCGAAATTTTACCATCCGTATTCGGCAGCTCTAGAATCTTATGCCCAGTATTTTCAATCGAAGCCGCCTCATGGCAGTTAATATGTCCGGTATCCGCCGCAATCACACTCTGCACCGGCGAAAGCGCTGCTGCCGTCACAATAAAATTCGCCTGCGTCGCCCCCGGAAAAAAATGAACCGCCGCATCCGCACAATGAATCTTCTCCCGAATCAGCTCCGCAGCCTTCTCACACCATTCATCCTCCCCATATCCACCATAACTGTTCCCATTAATAGCCCCCAGCGCCTCCAGAATCTCCGGGTGCGCACCGTGATTGTAGTCATTATTAAATCGTATCATCAGTTTATGTTCTCCTTAATTTGAATTTGAAAAATGCTGTTTCCATTATACGGCATCTGAAGGAAAACAGCAATTGGAGAACAAAAAGAGAAAATGCAAAAAAATGCAGAAGGAGGATTATCTGCATCGTACAATATTGGAGCAAGATATTTTATCCGTGAAATTTTAAAACCCTTACCGGAAACGGAAAGGTCTTTGCTGGAGGCAAAAGTTCCTGCAGTAAAGCGTAGAACCTCATGTGTTTATGCGGATTTGATAGACTTAATTTCAGAAATGGAACTGCGAAAAGCAGCATAAACACAGGCAGATATACCGTGGACTACCTGTTATGTGGAGACCTGCCGTATCCGGCATGGAAGAAGCGCGTATCCGCGCAAGATCTAAGAAACAGGCGTATCCGCCGATATTTTGTCTGCCGCCTAAAGCGGTCTGAAGCACGTGACTTTAGTCATGTGAGGTTCAGTTCGTATAAAAACAGTATCGGAAAATAAGAAAAGAACCGACAGAGAAATCTGAGAACTAAACTAAAGATTTCCCCGCCGGTTCTTTTTCTATGCATCTATTTTCATCCATTATATATTTCGCATTGACTTTTTATATACCGATTGGTATAATGATAACAGAAACACACATAAGAAACCTGCAAAATCCAACAAAATTCGTCAAAATTGCCAAAAACTCACGCAATTCGACCATCACACACAAAAGCAGACTTCTTAAATACAAAATCAACAAAAGCATTTTAAACCAAAACAAATGCCAACTCACACGTAACAAACAACCACCCAAACACACCGCGGCCAGGCGAACTCCAGAGAGCGTCCCTTCCGCAACAAAGAGGATTCAAAATGGACAATCGTCAGCTAATCATGAACTCAGCTCTGACCCTCTTCTACGAAAGCGGGTACGACGCCGTCGGTGTTCAGCAGATCGTAGACTCCGCCGGAGTATCCAAACCAACCCTGTACTATTACTTCGGAAGCAAACAAGGCCTCCTCGAAGCCCTGCTAAACGAGCACTTTCAGCCCATGGAACAAAAACTCATCGAAGCCTCCGAAACCGGGAAAAACATCCCCGAAAAACTGTACCGCATCGCGCGTGCCTTCTTCAACGGAGCCTCCGAAGACCCGAAATTCCATATGCTGATGATGGCACTGTTCTATTCCGGAAGAAAAAGCGAAGGCTTCCGCACCGTATACCCCATGATTGACCGGTTCTATCACCTGTGCGTCGACGTCTTCGACAACGCCAGCGCCGAACTCGGCAACATGAACGGCCGTCAGGAACAATTCGCCGTAGGCTTCTCCGGAATCCTGATGCACTACCTGATGATGACAGCAGGAGATCAATCCGATCTTTCCAACCTCGTCGTCCGGGACGAAGAAGTCTACCGTCTGGTACACCAGTTCATGTATGGAATTTACTCATAACCCAAAAACAAGGAGGACAAACAAAATGGCACCATGGTATGAAGAGGCAGAATTTTATCACATCTATCCGATCGGACTGACCGGCGCGCCGAGAAAAAATGAATCGGAAGAAACCGTACACCGCTTTTCCACACTGGAACAGTGGCTTCCGCACATCGCAGATCTCGGTTGTACCGCAATCTATATCGGCCCCTTGTTTGAATCAACCACACATGGATACGACACAAAAGATTACAAACAGGTAGACCGCCGCTTAGGCGACAACGCGGACTTTGCCGCATACGTAAAAAAAGCCCACGAACTCGGCATCAAAGTCGTCGTAGACGGTGTCTTCAACCACACCGGCCGCGAATTCTTTGCCTTCCGCGACATTCAGGAAAAAAGAGAACAGTCCCCGTACTGCGGATGGTACAAAGGAATCTGGTTCGGCGGAAACACCTGCTATAACGACGGATTCTCCTACGAAGCATGGAGAAACTGCTTCGAACTCGTCAACCTGAATCTCCAGAACCAGCAGGTCCGCGACTATCTCCTTGATGTCATCGACTTCTGGATCGACGAATTCGACATCGACGGCATCCGTCTCGACTGCGCCGACTGCCTGGATTTCGGCTTCATGGAGCAGATGCGCGCACGCACATCCGCCAAAAAACAGGACTTCTGGCTGATGGGCGAAGTCATCCACGGCGACTATGCGCGCTACATCGGAGACGGCCAGCATCTGCTGCACAGTGTCACAAACTACGAGCTTCACAAAGGACTTTATTCGGGACATAACGATCATAACTACTTCGAAATTGCACATACGATCCGCCGCGAATTTGACGAAAACGGCGGCATTTACAAAGGAAAGAAACTGTACAGCTTCGTTGACAATCACGACGTAGACCGTCTGGCCAGCAAGCTGAACGTAAAAGAAAACATGATTCCAATTTATGCGCTGCTGTACTTCCTGCCGGGCATCCCGTCCATCTATTACGGATCGGAATTCGGCATCGAGGGAAGAAAAGAAGGCGGAAACGACGATCCGCTGCGTCCGGCGCTGAATCTGGAAGAACTGGAGAAAAATCCGCCGGCAGAAAAACTTCCGGCATGGATCAAAACATTATCAGACGTCAGAAAAAAACATCCTGCAGCACGAACGGGAAGATACCGCGAACTCATGCTGACCAACCGCCAGTATGCCTTTGCACGCCTGGATGAGACAGACGCTCTGATCACAGCAGTAAATAATGATGAAAACCAGAGTGCGGGAGTCTGGTTTCCTGCACCTTGCGACGGAACATGGAAAAACGCGGTAACCGGAGAAGCCATTTCTCCGGAAAATGGAAAACTTTTTGTTGAAGTACCTCCGTGCGGCTGTGTTCTGATTGAAAAAGAAGCATAAAGGGGATTTTTTCTATGAAGGAAACTGCGAAAACAACGGCAAAAACAACAGCGAAAACCAGAAAAGCGCCAAAAAAACCGGCGGGCTATCAGCCAAGATTTTCTGAACTGGATCAGTACTTATTTGGACAGGCAACCCATTACGATATTTTCCGGAAAATGGGTGCGCACCTGGACAAAAAAGACGGCAAAGTAGGAGCCTGGTTCACCGTATGGGCTCCGCATGCGGCGGAAGTATCTGTCATCGGCGAATTCAACGGCTGGGATGCCCATGCCAATGTGATGCGGAAAGTCGGCGAGGACGGCGTTTATGAAGTGTTCATTCCGGGCGTGACCGAGGGAATGATGTATAAATATTACATCCGCACACCGGACGGAAGAGAACTGTACAAAGCAGATCCATACGCATTTGCATCCGAAAAACGGCCGGGTACCGCGTCAAAAGTAGCGGAAATCGAAGGCTACCGCTGGGGTGACAGCGAATGGCTGACGAACCGCAAAAAATTTGACGTTCAGAAATCCGCGCTCTCCATCTACGAAGTGCACCCGGGCTCCTGGATGAAACATCCGTGGTCCGAATCCAACCCGGACGGATTTTACAATTACGTTCAGTTCGCACATTCGCTTGCCGATTACGTAAAAAAAATGGGCTATACCCACGTAGAGCTGATGGGAATTGCAGAGCATCCGTTTGACGGTTCCTGGGGCTATCAGGTAACGGGCTATTACGCACCGACCTCCCGCTACGGAACACCGAAAGAGTTTAAATATCTTGTTGATTATCTGCATAAAAATAAAATCGGTGTTATTCTGGACTGGGTACCGGCACACTTCCCGAAAGATGCGCACGGCCTTGCTGATTTTGATGGCCAGCCGCTGTATGAGTACGCCGACCCGAGAAAGGGCGAGCACCCGGAGTGGGGAACGAAGATCTTTGATTACGGCAAAAATGAAGTGAAAAACTTTATGCTGGCAAATGCGCTTTATTGGGTAGAAGAGTACCACGTAGACGGTCTCCGTGTCGATGCTGTTGCTTCGATGCTGTATCTCGACTACGGAAAAGAGCCGGGCCAGTGGGTGCCGAACAAGAACGGCGGAAATGAAAATCTCGAAGCCGTCGAGTTCTTCAAACACCTGAATACCCTGGTGCGCGGACGAAACAAAGGTGTCATCATGATTGCCGAGGAGTCCACAACGTGGCCGAAGGTAACGGGAAGCGTAGAGGACGGCGGCCTGCATTTCTCCTACAAATGGAACATGGGATGGATGCATGACTTCCTCGATTACATGAAGCTCGATCCATACTTCCGCAAATACAACCATAACAAGATGACCTTCGGCATGACCTATGCATTTTCCGAGAACTACATTCTGGTGCTCTCGCACGATGAGGTTGTCCACTTGAAATGCTCGATGATCAACAAAATGCCGGGCGATCTGAAGGAAAAATTCCAGAACCTGATGGTAGGCTATGCTTTCATGTTCGGGCACCCGGGCAAAAAACTTCTGTTCATGGGACAGGATTTCGGACAGCTCCGCGAGTGGAGCGAGGAACGCGAGATCGACTGGTTCCTGCTGGCAGATGAGGGGCATCAGCATCTGCAGACCTTCTTCAGTGACCTGCTGAAAATGTACCGCAAGTACCCGGCACTCTACGCGAACGACTGCGGCTACGAAGGCTTCCAGTGGATCAATGCCAACGACGGCGACCGCAGCATTTACAGCTTCGTCCGCTGGTCACCGACAGGCAAGAACAATCTGCTGTTTGTCTGCAACTTCACACCAGTCGAGAGACCGGACTACATGTGCGGCGTACCGCGCAAAAAACAGTACCGCCTGATACTCGACAGCTCCGATATGAAATACGGCGGTCCGACCGAAAAACGCCAGATGGTCTACCGCGCCAAAAACGGCGAATGCGATGGCCAGCCATATCGGATTGCATATTCACTTCCGGCATATGGTGTGGCGGTGTTCAGCTTCTAAAATAAGATAGTTACTAATTTTGATTAATATCATGACCGACAGAGAAAGAAAGTGATTTCATAAATCTGTCGGTCATTGTGTTTTGCGTTCGAAGGAAAAGAGGTGCTGATTGGATGAAGAACGAAAGAAAAGAGCCGATACAGATTCCGCACATCCGGACAATCAATAATCACATTTCTTATCTTACACCGACAGAACATCCACTTTCGGCAAATGTTGTGATCATCGAGGGTGACGCATTTCTCTGGGGATATGACGTGGGAAATCATCCTGCGGTTCCGGAAATTTTGCAGAAAAAGTCAAAACAGACAGGAAAAAAAATTCGGGTGATTTTATCCCATTTTCATCCCGACCATATCGGGAATCTGTCGGAGATTTCGTGCGAAGCGGTTTACCAGGGGAAAAATACGTTTCGTTATACAAAAACAGGAACTGTGATAGAAGAAGATACGTGGTTTCAGGACGGTGACGTGCGGTTACATTTATTTCCGATTCCATCGAGTCATGCCAAAGGATCGCTTGCATTGGAAGTGGATGAGACGTGGTGCTTTCTCGGGGATGCGGCATATGCGACGCAGAAAAGCGGTCAGACCGTATATAATGCGGAGCGGCTGCTGGCGGAAATCCGAGTTCTGAAAAACGTGCGTGCGCCGTATTTTCTCCTGAGCCACAGCGAACCGTTTCAGCAGAACAAAGAGGATGTGCTGGAATGGATGGAAGCGACTTATGAGAAACGGAAACGAGATGAATCATATATAAAAACACCCCAGCGCGTATGACAGGGAGTCCTTCGAGGCTGAATCAGTTATGCCACTTCGGCAATTCACTTTCTTTCACTGGAACTGATTCAAGATCCATATTTGACCAATATGAGCCGATATCTGAACTTGTGAAGTATTCAAAATTGCCCGTGGAAGATTTCAGCTTTCCATTCTTGACTCCATTGCAGACATAAACCAGTTCGTAGTTTGTCCCATCCGAAAGGTTAAATCGAAAACTGGTCACATCTGCGCCTGTGATTTCCTCGACTTGTTTGTCTGTCAATGATAAGTTTTCAAACATATGATACAAGTCTGTTATATCAGTTTTTGCAACGACTATTTTCTTTTCTGCTGATACCGGTGCTCCCGCATAGTGGTACATTTCGACATTTTCAACATCTCCAACTTCAAAAGGAAAGTCGATATGGACCGTTTCTTTGCTACAGCCGACCAGTACCATCATTAAAATCAGAAAGGATATCAAATTTGTCGCTTTTTTCATATCATTGCACTCCTCGTCATGTTTTTGACAGGTCAAGAGTTCAAAAATCCTCTTGCAAGCGAGCTTGCATTAGCTTTTTGAGCCTGGTATCATGATGATTTGAGTATATCATAGTTTAACCGAATCAAGCAAGTCACCTGCTTCCATTGCGCGAAGCAATAAGCAGGGGGTTGGGACTTACTTGATTCGGTTAAAAAAACAAGGGAGATGAAAAAATGAATGAAATTATAGCTTTACAGAAATATGAAAACGAAGCACAACTTGCAAAAGAGCTGATTCGAGGCTTTTGGCTGGCTCATGGTGATTATGTTATAACCGACGAAGAGGCCGCGGAGAATCTTGCTGCCTGGACAGACAAAGGGCATATGTTTTATTTTATCTTAAAAGAAGAGATCCCCATTGGATTTGTGCATCTCGGAAGCCGCGGGGCGGAAGTTGACTGGATCGAAGATCTTTTCGTACTTCCGGAATACCAGGGAAACGGATACGGAAGTCATGCGATTGCGCTGGTCGAAGCCGAGATAAAAAAGTATTCTGAATCTGTCTATCTTGAGGTAGCTGCGCGAAATTTTGGAGCGATGAAACTCTATCATAGATTGGGATATCATTGCCTGAACACTGTGACGTTACGCAAAGATTTTCAACCGGAGAATTTTGAAGTGATTCGCAGCGAAGAGCTTTTGGGGTATCCGTTGGAAGTTAAGAAGTATATTAAGTAGAATCTCACGCCGATTTGCGCAGCAAATCCAGACCTCTCCACCTCCCGCCTCAATGTCAGCCCGGAAGTGCGTCTGTGTCGTCTGGGACTGTGTCCTGGGGCGGCGCAGGTGCACTTCCGGGTGTCCGTTTTTTAAACAACCGCAACCCCCGCCATCCCCAGTACCGCCGCAATCGCAAACAGCACCAGCAGATGCACCGGATAAAACGCATAAAACGGATACTTCAGATTCAATCCCCGTTTTCCGTTATAAAAATGCACCGGAATCATAGCCAGAAAACAGGTGATTTCATTCAGACTCAACAGCGTAAGCACCGCACACCCGATTCCGATACAGTACATTTTATTCTTTCTCATATTATACATCAGCACAATCGTCAGAATTCCCATTGCACTGTAATCTGTCTTCAACAGCGTGGCCACTGCACAGGCTGCCACAATCACCAGCAGCTTGCCAACCGAAACCTTCCAGTTCGCCCTCTGCCATGCACCGGCATCTTTTTGCGCTTTTGAATCGATTTTCTGCAGAAAAATCATCATCACAAGGCCGATAAATAAAGTGAAAAATACATTCTGATAATTCAGATAAAACGGTTTTCCTGCAAATGCCAGATCGAACGGGATCTCCGAAACCAGTGCAAAAATCCCAAGATTCAGCGCATACTTTTTCACATCATGCGTATGCATGAACCCTTCAATCAACAGAAAACAGAAAATCGGAAAACTGATCCTTCCGATTGCGCGCATAATCATATCCGCATAATAAATCACAGCTGTGTTTCCGGTAGAGAGAAATGATGCGCCTCCGTCCGAAGCGTTCACCGCATTCAGAAGACCGCGGGAAATCAGGATTCGGTCGAAAAGTACAGCTGCAGTGTGGTCGATCAGCATACAGACCATCGCAATGATTTTCAAGGTACTGCCGGGAATTTTACCGGCGCTTTTTACGGGTTTCGTAGTAGTAGCTGCCATATAAAACATCCTTTCTGGAACGCAAACGAAAGGCAGACTGTGCAAGCCGTCTGCGGATCAGGTTCCTGTAACGACAAACAGCAGAAAATCCTGCTGTTTTGCCAGAGTTGTAATACTATGATTATACGTTCTGAGGAGGTTAATGTCAAAGAAAAAACAGTTCTGAAATAACGCAGAGTATGGTAGAATCTGCCAGTCGGGTAAATGAAAATAGAAAGCGTCTCCGGGCTCATCCCAAAACGAACGGGGCAGCGTACCAATTCGTAAACCAGAATTGGTACGCTGCCCCGTATTTTAAAATACATCCAGGTCTTTTCCGTTCACGACATATCCGTCATACCCTGCATCCCGGATTTCATCCAGAATCGCGGCATCGCGCCATGCCATCTCGGCGGCAAGGTTTTTGTGGTTATCCTGTACATTCATATGGTAAATCCGGTGATACGTAACGAGCAGTTTCGGATTTGCCTTTTTTGCAACACCGGCAAGATCCGTGCTTAACGTATGCACTTCCCGGTGGTATTTCTGCCATTTTGGTTCGCGGCAGGAGATTCCGGCGGCGTATTCCACTTCGTGCAGCAGGATATCACAGCCTTTCGATTTTTCTGCCACGAGATCCAGCGGAGCGGTATCGCCGGTGATGACGATTGTGCGGTCCGGTGTGGTGAATTTATAGCCGTAGCATTCCAGTGTTCCGTGGCTGACCGGAAAAGCCTCCACCGTAACCAGGTCATCCCGGTAGACAATGCCGGATTCAATTTCTGTTACCTCAACGCGGTAGCCGGATTCGTTTGCTTTTTCGAAACCGTGAATTCGGAAATCAATGTCGGTTTCATAGGCCTGTAAGATATGATCGGTCATGTGCTGTAAGCCCTTTGGCCCGAAAACTTTCAATGGAACCGGGCGCTCCAGCACCCACGGAGTAAAAATCAGATCCGGGTATCCTGCGGTATGGTCTGTGTGAAGGTGCGTACAGAAGGCAACGGTCAGAAGATCCGGCCGCAGGGCATCTACGCCGTTAAAATAGGCGGCTGAGGCCTGGCGGACAACGCCAGGGCCAAAATCTACCAGATAAGCACGGTCACCGACCACGACAGCGGAGGAAGGTCCGTTGGCATTCGGACACGCATTTGGTGTGCCGGTTCCGAGAAGAACAAGTTTTGTCTGCATTCTTTCTCTTTTCCTTTTCTTTTTTGTTTCTGTTTCTGTTTATGATTTTCTGTTACGATTTCTGCTTTTGCCTTATTTCTCTTCTTTTGATTCATTGTTTTGGGTTTCCGGAAGATGCTTAATGGAAATTCCGGTAAATCCGTAGAAAATACTGAAAACCGGGGTCAGGTAAAGCAGGAATAAGTACGGGAAAAATGCCGACCATGCAACACCAAGTGTGCCGGCCATGTATACGCCGTAGCCATGCCATGGAATCATAGGACCAGCCATAGTTCCGGAGTCTTCGAGGCAGCGGGAAAGAATTTCCGGTGCAACCTTGCGCTCTTGAAAGACAGGTGCCATCAGACGGCCGGTCAGAACGTGTGCCATCGGCTGGGAGCAGCTGATGAGGCTGGTCACGTAACCGACAATCATCGTTGCCAGGATCATACTTCCATCGCTATTGATTCTCTTTACAATCGCCTGAAGAATGTGATCCAGTACACCGAGTTTTTCCAGCATGCCGCCCATGCCGACAGCAAAGCAGATAATGGCTACGTACTGGAGCATGCTTCCCATGCCGCCGCGGTTTAAGATGGATTGTAATACCGGTTCTTCGATTGTGGTTGTGTAACCGTTGTAAGCTGTGCGGATGATGCCCTGCAGAGTATCGTGCTGCACAAAATAGGAAACAAATCCGGCAGCGAAGCTGGAAAGACCAAGTGCAGAGATCGCATTTACTTTGCAGAGGAGCAATACAATAATCAGGATGGCAGGGATCATGGTAATCCATCCGAGCTGGAATTCACCGTTTAAAGCATCGATGTAAACGGTAATGCTTCCCTCGGTATAGCTTCCGCTGGTCTGCTGGAAACCGAGAATAGTAAAAAGAATTAAGGTAATTACATACGTTGGAAGGGTGGTCCAGAGCATCGAGCGGATATGATCGCCAAGTTTGGCATCTGCAACGGCCGGAGCAAGGTTTGTGGTATCGGAAAGAGGACTTAATTTGTCACCGAACATGGCACCGCAGATGACAGCACCGGCTACCATGCCAGGATGGATACCCATGGCGTTTCCGATCGCCATCATGGCAACACCTGCGCTTCCGACGGAACCATAGGAAGTACCGGTTACAATACTCAAAATGGAGCAGAACAGCAGCGTCAGAGGCAGCAGCCAGGACGGGTTAATCATTTTTAAGCCCCAGGAAATGATGGTGGCAATGGTGCCACTCTGCAGCCAGGTGCCGATCATGACACCGATGGCCATCAGAAGGCAGAGCGTCGGGACGACCATACGGATGGCATCGTATGCACCGGCAACAATGTTGGCGTAAGAAATACCGAAAATCTTACAAAACAGATAGATAAAAATCCAGCTTGCAAACAGGCCGATCATAGGACCGCCGGTTTTCAGGCGGATACAGACTGCGACGGATACGATGATCAGCAGCAGCAAAAGCAGTGACTGTGGCAGATTGAGTTTTTTTTCTTTCGTTCCACTCATAAAAAAATCCCCCATTCATAGGTAAAATGATTTGCCCATTCAACGCGTTAAAGTAGAAAAGACATGTAATATATTATAATGGTGAAATGCAGAAAAAGCAAGGGAAATTCTCTTGATTTTTTGTTCTATGGTTGCTATAATAAGCGTGAGTGTGGGGCGGAGGATAAACTTCGGCCCTTTTGCAGCTAACTATAAACGGAATCAACAAGATAAAGAGGTTAAATCAATGACAAGAATAGACATTATTTCAGGTTTCCTGGGCGCAGGAAAAACAACCCTGATCAAAAAACTCCTCGGAGACGCACTGAAAGGCCAGCAGGTTGTCCTGATCGAGAACGAATTCGGTGAAATCGGAATCGACGGAGGCTTCTTAAAAGATGCCGGTATCGAAATCCGTGAAATGAACTCCGGCTGCATCTGCTGCTCTCTTGTGGGAGACTTCGGCGCAGCATTAAAAGATGTTATCACCAAATATCACCCGGACCGCATCATCATCGAGCCGTCCGGCGTAGGTAAACTCTCCGACGTCATCAAGGCTGTAGACGGTGTAGAAAAAGAAGCAGGCGTAGCCCTGAATTCCGCAACAACCGTAGTCGACGTTATGAAATGCAAAATGTATCTCAGAAACTTCGGCGAATTCTTCGAGAATCAGGTAAAGAGCGCAGGAACCATCATCCTGAGCCGTACCGATAAAGCCGATACGGAAAAAGTAGAGGCAGCAGTAAAGATGCTCCGCGAACTGAATCCGGAAGCACACATTATTACCACACCGGTTGAAGTACTGGGTGGTAAGAAAGTACTCGATACGATGGAAGGTGCCATCATCAACCTTGCGCAGGTAGAAGAGGAAGAGCATCATCACCATCATCATGACCACGACGAGTGCTGCTGCGGCCATGACCACGATGAGGAGCATGAGCACCATCATCACGATCATGATGAGGACGAACATGAACATCATCACCACGACCATGACGGCGAGTGCTGCTGCGGCCACGATCACGACGAGGAGCATGAGCATCATCACCACGACCATGATGACGAGTGCTGTTGCGGCCATGATCACGACCATGAGCATCATCATCACCACGATGACGAGTGCGGCTGCGGTCATGATCATCATCACCATCATCACGCAGACGAAGTTTTCACAAGCTGGGGTCAGGAGACTGTGAAGACCTTCACCAAAGAGCAGATTGAAGGCATCTTAAAGAAACTTTCCGAGGATACCGCTTATGGTATGGTTCTTCGGGCCAAAGGTATGGTAGCAGGCGCCGATGGACAGTGGATCTATTTCGATATGGTTCCGGAAGAGTACGAAGTACGTGACGGAGCACCGGAATTCACCGGAAGAATCTGTGTCATCGGTTCCAAATTAGCAGAAGATAAGCTGGCAGAGCTGTTCGGACTGTAAAAATACAAAGTAGCTGCGAAAATTACGGTCCGCAGGGTACCTGTGAACTGTAGTGAAGCTGCCGCATCAGAAACAAAATCCGATGTGGCAGCTTTTTTCTTGATTTAGAGACAAAGCAAAAGGCACGTCCGGAATCTCAGCCGCAAAAGCAAGTGCAGAAAGATTCCGGGAGTACGTCAAAGACAACGGAGGTACAAAATGTACGAAGAAGACGAAGTAGAAATTCCGATTTATCTCATAACAGGATTTCTGGAGAGTGGAAAAACCTCTTTTATCAATTTTACCGTAGCACAGGACTATTTCCAGATCGACGGACCGACCCTTCTGATCACAACCGAAGAAGGTGAAGTAGAGTACGACGAAAAAGAACTGCTCAAACACAACACCGTCCTGGAAATCGTAGAAGGACCAGAGCAGTTTACCCTGGATTACCTGAAAAAACTGAACCGCAAATACCGCCCGGAACGTATTATTCTGGAATACAATCCGCTCTGGAGTGTAAAAAAACTGGAAGAAATGGAGCTGCCGCGCGGCTGGGGCATTGTACAGGAGATTGTGACGGTCGATGCAAGCTGCTTCCAGATTTATATGCAGAATATGAAATCTGTTTTCATGGAGATGGCAAAAAATGCGGATATGGTTATGTTCAACCGCTGTCGTCCGGAAGATCCACTTCCGGCATTCCGCCGCAGCATCAAAGTAGTCAATCAGGCATGCGACGTTCTGTTTGAGAATGAAGAAGGCGAAATTGACAACATTTTTGAGGATCAGATGCCGTTTGATACCGATGCCGATGTGATCGAGATCGACGATGCCGATTACGGAATCTGGTATGTCGATATGGGCGACAACCCGGAGCGTTACGAGGGCAAGACTGTTCATTTCCGCGGTATGGTATTAAAGAGCAAGGATGTCGGAGCCGATTTCTTTGTTCCGGGTCGTATGGCAATGACCTGCTGTGCAGATGATACTTCTTTTATCGGCTATGTCTGCAAATGCGCAAGCGCCAAATCTCTCGTAATGGGTTCCTGGGTTGACGTGACTGCAACGGTAAAATGGGGCTATATGAAGGTTTACGATGGCGAAGGCCCGGTTCTGTATGCAAAAGAAATCAAACCGGCCAAGAAACCGGAGAGCGAACTGGTATATTTTAACTAAAGAAAAGGAACAATCATACATCAGACAACAGAGGGCAGGGAAAGTTTTTTCTGCTCTCTGTTGTCTGCATTGCAGGAGGAAGTATGTTTATTATAGTAGGTTTGGGAAATCCGACGCGCCAGTATGAGGGCACGAAGCACAACGTCGGATTCGACACCATCGATTACCTGATCGACGAATATCAGATCCCGTCTTCCGGTGCAGGCCACAAGGCACTGTTCGGAAAGGGCATGATCGCAGGCCAGAAAGTCATTGTCGCAAAGCCGATGACATATATGAACCTGAGCGGCGAGTCCGTTCGGGAGCTGGTGAACTATTACAAAGTGGATCCGGAGAGCGAGCTGATCGTGGTTTACGATGATATCAGCCTGGCGCCGGGACAGATCCGTATCCGCAAAAAAGGAAGCGCGGGCGGCCACAATGGCATCAAAAACATCATCGCCAATCTTGGCACCGACCATTTTATACGTGTGAAGGTCGGCGTCGGTGAGAAACCGAAAAACTGGGATCTGGCGGACTACGTGTTAAGTCCGTTTACGAAAGACGAACGTCCCCTTGTAAATCTGGCGATCGAGCATGCGGCAAAAGCAATTGAGCAGATGCTGAACGGGGATGTGGACGCAGCTATGAATGAGTATAACCGCAAATCTGCAAACCCGGCAGAGTAAGGAAAATGAAAGCGTTATTAGAACCGATCAAAGAAATTGCCCGTTTTGACGAGCTGTTCCGTGATCTGAAAAAAGGAACCGCAGGTGTGACGGTGATCTCGGGCTGTCTGGAAAGCCAGAAAGCCCACATGATTGCAGGTCTCTCCGAGGATGCCCCGGTGCGGCTTCTGATCGCGGAAAATGAATTAAAAGCAAAAGAATTATATGAGGATTACCGGCTGTACGATGCGGAGACGCTGTATTATCCGGCGAAGGACCTGATTTTCTATCAGGCAGACATTCACGGAAATCTACTGATCCGGCAGCGGCTTCAGGTGATCCAGGCACTTCTTGAGCGGAAGGAAGTTACCATCATCACCAGTGTAGGGGGATGTATGGACTTTCTTCTGCCTCTTGGCGTGTTCGAAAAACATTGCATCCATCTGCGCAATGACAGCGAACTCGATCTGGATAAAATAAGAAAAGAGCTGGTGCAGCTCGGCTATGAGAGTACCTTTCAGGTGGAGTCGACCGGCGAGTTTTCCGTCCGCGGCGGCATTCTCGATATTTATCCGCTGACGGAACAGAACCCGATCCGGATTGAGCTCTGGGGCGATGAGATAGATTCCATCCGAAGCTTCGATGCGGAGAGCCAGCGGTCGATTGAAAACCTCGAGGAAATCATAATCTATCCGGCATCGGAGCTGATTTTAACAGAGGATACGATTGCGCGCGGCGTAAAAGCTATAAAAAAAGAGGCGAAAGCGCAAAGCACAAAATTCCGCGACAAAATGATGACAGAGGAAGCGGCAAGGATCCGCCGTGCAGCAGAGGAAATCTGCGACCGGATCGGAGAAGGCGAAATTCTGCAGGGAGCGGAGCAGTATCTTCATTATTTTTATCCGGAGACCGTCTCGTTTCTTGAGTATCTGCCGGAGAACAGCCGCATTTTCCTCGATGAGCCGAACCGCATCATCGAGTGTGCCGATGCGCTGGAAGCAGAATTTCAGGAGAGCGTGAGCCACCGTCTTGAAAAGGGATACCTCCTGCCGGGACAGGCGAAGCTGATGTGCAGTACGGCGGAGCTTGTGGCAAAACTGAACCGCCGCGGCTGTGTTGCCGTATCGCTGATGGAGCCGCAGAAGGGCGAGTGGAACATCCGCGATGAGTTCAGTGTGACGGTGAAATCGGTCAATTCGTATAACAATCAGTTCCCGCTTCTGGTAAAAGATCTGAAATCCTGGAAAAAAGCGGGTTACCGTATTGTACTGGCGAGTCCGTCGCGGACGAGGGCGCAGCATCTGGCAGAGGACCTGCAGAATGAGGAGATTCCGGCCTTCTACAGCGAGAATGAGGAGCGTGTTCTGAAACCGGGCGAGGTCATGCTGATCCACGGCGCGGCCCGCAGAGGCTTTGAATATCCGATGCAGAAATTTGTGCTGATCACAGAGACGGATATTTTTGGAAAAGAGAAGAAGAAAAACCGGAAGAAATCGGAGTATTCCGGTCAGAAAATCCAGAATTTTGCAGATCTATCGATCGGTGACTATGTCGTGCATGAGAGCCACGGTCTTGGTATTTACCGCGGTATCGAAAAAATTGAGATGGACCGCGTAACGCGTGATTACATGAAAATCGAGTATGCGGGCGGATCGAACCTCTATGTGCTGGCCACCCAGCTCGATACGCTGCAGAAGTATGCGTCCGGCGAAGCTGCAAAGGTGCCGAAGCTGAATAAAATCGGCGGTCAGGAATGGAATAAGACGAAAACACGGGTTCGCCATGCGGTAAAAAATATCGCACAGGATCTCGTGAAGCTGTATGCCGAGCGGCAGGCGTCATCCGGCTATCAGTTCGGAAAGGATACGATCTGGCAGAAGGAATTTGAGGAACTGTTTCCGTTTGAGGAGACGGACGATCAGCTTGCGGCGATCGAGGCGACAAAGGCGGACATGGAGAGCAAAAAGATCATGGACCGCCTGATCTGCGGCGATGTCGGATACGGCAAAACCGAGGTTGCAATCCGTGCAGCGTTCAAGGCAGTACAGGAGAGCAAACAGGTCGTCTACCTCGTTCCGACCACCATTCTGGCACAGCAGCATTACAATACGTTCGTTGAGCGCATGAAGGACTTTCCGGTGCGCGTTGATCTTCTGTGCCGGTTCCGCACGCCGGCAGAGCAGAAAAAAACGCTGGAGGATCTGAAAAAAGGACTCGTGGATATTGTCATCGGAACACACCGCGTTCTGTCGAAGGACGTAAAGTTCAAAGATCTTGGCCTTCTGATTGTCGATGAGGAGCAGCGGTTCGGCGTGACGCATAAAGAAAAAATCAAACAGCTGCAAAAAAATGTGGATGTTCTGACACTGACGGCGACGCCGATTCCACGTACCATGCACATGAGCCTGATCGGCATCCGGGATATGAGTGTGCTCGAGGAAGCACCGCAGGATCGACAGCCGATCCAGACCTTTGTCTGTGAATACAATGAAGAAATGGTTCGCGAGGCGATTAACCGTGAACTTGCGCGGGGCGGGCAGGTTTACTATGTCTATAACCGTGTCCAGTCGATTGCGGATATGGCGAACACGATCCAGAAGCTCGTGCCGGATGCAAATGTGGGCTTTGCGCACGGGCAGATGAAGGAGCGCGAGCTCGAGAAGATCATGTACGGATTTATCAACGGAGAGATCGATGTGCTCGTGTCAACAACGATCATTGAGACAGGACTCGATATTTCGAATGTCAATACCATGATTATCCATGATTCTGACCAGATGGGACTGTCACAGCTCTATCAGCTCCGCGGCCGCGTCGGACGGTCGAACCGGACTTCCTACGCATTTCTGATGTACCGCAGAAACAAGATGTTGAAGGAAGTGGCGGAGAAGCGTCTCCATGCGATCCGTGAATTTACGGAGATGGGAAGCGGCTTTAAAATTGCAATGCGTGATCTTGAGATCCGAGGCGCCGGAAATCTGCTGGGCGCAGAGCAGTCGGGCCATATGGAATCGGTTGGATACGATCTCTATTGTAAAATGCTCGCAGAGGCTGTCCAGGAGGCGAAGGGCATCGCACCGGCAGAAGCGTTCGAGACAACGATTGATTTGAATGTCAGTGCCTATATTCCGGACAGCTACATCAGCAACGAGTCTCTGAAGCTTGACACCTATAAGCGAATTGCGGCGATTGAAAATAAGGAAGAGTATGAGGACATGACGGAGGAGCTGACCGACCGCTTCGGGGAACCGCCGAAAAATGTACAGAATCTTCTGGCTGTTGCAGAACTGAAAGCGCTGGCGCACTGTGCGTATGTGACGGAGCTGAAACAGATGGGCGATTCGGTACGAGTCACCTTACAGCAGCATGCAAAAATCGATGTGGCGCGGATTCCGGAGCTGCTGCAGAAATACCGAGACGAACTGAAATTCCAGATGGAGTCGCTGGCGTTTGTCTACACGCCGCGGCGGAGAAATTCAAAGGAAAAGATCGATCTGCTGGAGAAGAGCCATGCACTGGTGGAAGATCTGCTGCAGATCACACAGGAGTGAAATACTCGCATAACCACAAAATCGTGTGAAAAAGGCGTGAACAGGGAAGAAAAAAGTTGCCCTGTATCAACAAAAAGGGTATAATAGGAAAAGCGTTTATAAAAATCGATGCAGGACCGGAAATTCGAACGTGTAAAAAGAAAAACTCTTTTTGAGCATACATTTCGCCCTGCATGAGGAGGAAGTAATGAAAAATTTAAAAGCAAAAGCAGTCTGCGTTATGCTGAGTGCTTCGATGGCAGCGATGGGACTGACTGGCTGCGGTTCCGACAATGTGGACGGAACAAAAACGGCAATTACTGTAAATGACGAGTCGATTACACTCGGACAGGCAAATTTCATGCTGAGATATCAGCAGGCAACCATGTACAATTATTATTCCAAGATGTACTCGATGTACGGAATGCAGATGCCGTCTGAGATGTACGACAAGGAAGGCGACGATGGAAAGACTACCGGGGAAACGTTCAAGGAGCAGTCTCTTGATACGATCGAAAAAGAGCTTCTGATGCGGCAGCACGCAGAGGAATACGGAATTTCCCTGACAGACGAGGAAAAACAGCAGGCGAAAGAGGCTGCACAGGCATTCGCAGATAAGAACGGTGACGATGTGATGAAAAAGCTGCACGCAACCGTTGAGGACATCCAGGATGCACTGGAGCTGTATGTTATTCAAACCAAAATTTATGATCCGATCATCGCAGATGTAGATACCGAGGTATCCGATGAAGAGGCAAAGCAGACCTCCATCAGCTACATCACGGTATCCACAGCAGGAACCGAGAAGGATGACGATGGAAAAACGATTGATTTGACGGACGAGGAAAAAGCGGCAAAGAAAGAAATCGCACAGAGATTCCTGGATCTCTTAAAAGAGTCTGAGGATCCTGCAGCCGCATCGTTTACCGATCTGCGCAAGGAGCTGAACGATCAGTTAAATGCGGAGAATACCGCAGATTCCACCGATTCTGCCGACAGCTCCGATGAGAGCAGCTCTTCTTCCGATGCTTCCGACACAAGCGCATCCGACGCTTCAAGCGCGAGCACATCGAGCAGTTCCGCCAGCGATTCCTCCTCTGAGGTTTCTTATCTGACCTCTTCCGAGACATCCTTTGGAACCGGATCGGAGAAAGACGATGACGATACCTGTTCTCTTGGAGATAAAGTAGCGGAAGAAGCAGCAAAGCTGAAGGATGGCGAGTATTATGACGGTGTCATCGAAGGCGACGATGCATATTATGTGATCCGTGTAGATAAAGCATTCGACGAGGACAAAACCGAGTCCAGAAGACAGACTATCATTTCCAACCGCAAATCGGATAAGTACAACGATACATTGGATGGATGGGTAAAGGAGAGCGATATCAAGGTCGCATCCAACTGGAAAAAACTTGAAGTAACGGACGCAGATCTGTATACGATGACAGTTGACAGCGCTTCTACAGATTCCACAGATGGAACCACAACCGACAGCACAACAACGGACAGTACCGCAACGGACAGTACAACGTCTGACAGCACGACATCAGGCAGTACCGAAACGACATCGACAAGCAGCACAGGCACTGATTCGACGTCTTCAAGCACTGCAGAATAAAAGCATACGATACAGGACAAACGGCAGCCGGATCCGGGAGAGGGGTCCGGCTGCTGTTTGTGTCTGAAAATATTTTTGAACAAAAAAAAGAAAATAATAGGGAATTTGTAGAGTAAATTGACAATAGTAAGAAGTTCATTTAAAATGAAATTACAACCAGAGTGTATCTCGCAAATTGCGGAAATAATTTTTCAGACACGCTCTAATGTTCAGGCGAAAACGATGTACCAGGAAAGAAGGTGGAGAAATGAAGAAGGCAGTAATTTCCGTACTTGTCGGTACAGCAGTACTGGCTTTCGTTGCGTGTGGAAAAAATGCTGCAACGGAAAACAGTTCCGATTCGGGTGTTTCAACGGTATCGGCATCCTCGCAGGTGGAAAATGGACAGAAAGCAACCCGTGTGAACCAGGGAACAAATTTGTCTCCGGGGTCACCGAAGAATATCCCGTCCGGTGGGGGGAACAGCTCGGGCAGGACACATCATTCGGAGACGCATCATTCGGAGACACATCATTCAGACGCGCATCATGATTGAGAATGTCGTGGTTTGCTGAACATTCGGGAACAGAAACAGACGAAGGGGTATCCAAAACGGATACCTCTTTTTTTACTTGTCGGGAAAACAATACAATGCTATACTGAACATGAATTTGACGCGAAAAGTGCGGCAGGTTCAGAAAAAACAGCCGGGATTTGTCAGTATACGCGGACATGTGCTGCAGGTAACTCGGGCAGAATGGAGAAAAGAAAATGACAAGAGAAGAATTTGAACAGCTTGCCGGAGCAGGTGTCATTTTATTGGATGGCGCAACCGGATCAAATCTGACAAAAGCGGGAATGCCAAAAGGAGTCAGTACAGAACTTTGGGTTCTGGAGCACCCTGATATTCTGGCAAATTTACAGAAGGCTTACGTGGAGGCGGGAAGCCAGATTGTCTATGCGCCGACCTTTGGTGCAAACAGATTGAAATTAGCGGATTATGGAAGAGAAAACGAGGTGGAGGAGCTGAATGCACGCCTGGTGGACATCTCGAAAAAAGCGCTTGCCGGAACAGGCGCGCTGATCGCGGGAGATTTTTCTACACCAGGAAAAATGCTGCAGCCAAAAGGCGATCTCTCTTATGAAGAGCTGCTGGAATCCTACACAGAGCAGGTAACAGCGGTAGCAAATGCAGGCGTTGATCTTCTGGTAGCAGAGACGATGCTGAGCGTAGACGAAACGTGTGTCTTTATGGATGCTGCACTTTCTGTCTGCGATCTGCCGATTATGTGTTCTCTGACGCTGGAAGCAGACGGTTCTGCCCTGTTCGGCGGAAACGCTGTGGAAGCAGTTGAGACACTGCAGGAAATGGGAGCATCCGCCGTAGGACTGAACTGCTCGGTCGGACCGGATCAGCTTGAGGCAGTCGTAAATTCCATGAAAAAAGTGGCAAGAGTACCGGTTATCGTAAAACCGAATGCCGGCCTGCCGAAAATCACGCCGACCGGTGAGGCAATCTACAGCATGGATGCGCCGACGTTTGCAAAATATATGAACATTCTGGTAGACGCGGGTGCAGGCATTGTCGGCGGCTGCTGCGGAACAACACCGGAGTATATTCGTCTGGTGAAAGAAATGCTGGATGCGAGAAAGTAAATCAAAGATTACAATTCGCAGGAGACTGTGAGATGTAATGAATTCCCCTGTTGCGGACAAAATCTGTACGGGGGAATTTTTTTACGTTACCGGAAACTTCGTTGAATTTTCCGATAAAGTAAAAAGCCCTTCGGGCAGGATTCTTTCTTACAGAGAGCAAGACAAAACAGGTTTCAACGATCTGGTTTGATGGACAGTCTGGGTGGAGAAAAAAAGATAGGAAGTCTGGAAAAAAGACATGGAATTGTGGAGACAAGTCTGGTAGAATACGTGTCGTGTGGAAAACTTTCCGTAAGAAAGGATGATGAAGGATGTATCAGAATTATATTTTTGATTTATATGGAACTCTGGTAGATATACATACGAATGAAAAGAAAGCGTATCTCTGGAAAAAAATGAGCCTGTTCTTCGGCATGAAAGGGGCCGCCTATGAGCCGAAAGAACTCCGGATGGCGTATGAGACAAAAATCAAAGAGCAGGAAGCTGCGCTTAAAATGGAATGCCGCGGCAGCCATGTACCGGAAATCGACATTGCGGATGTGTTCCGGCAGCTGTTTGAGGATCAAGCTGTTTCGGTAACGGAAAAAGAAATTGCAGATCTGGCGAAAATGTTCCGTGCGATTTCGATAGAAGAACTGAAACTGTTCCCCGGCGTGCCGGAAATGCTGCAGCGTTTAAAAGACGCAGGAAAGAAGGTTTTTCTGCTGTCCAACGCACAGGCGCTTTTCACCGCGCCGGAAATTTCCCTGCTCGGCCTTACGAAATACTTTGATGGAATCCTGCTCTCATCGGATGCCGGTGTGAAAAAACCGGATCCGGCGTTTTATGAGATGCTGCTGAAGCAGTATCACCTCGATCCGGCAGAATGCCTGATGACAGGAAATGACGATATCGCTGACTGCCACGGTGCAGCCTCTGCCGGAATTGCAAGCCGTTACGTGGCAACGCGCCAGTCACCGAAAATAAACGACCCGCTGCCGGAAAACTGTGAGAAGATCGCGGCGATTGCGGAGTTATTTTAACTGAAGAGCATTCAGCAGCACTCCTGAAAAAATAATGCGAAAAAAGGGGCTGTCGCACTGAATGATGAACCGCTCCCTGTCAAGTAGACAATTGAAAAAATATAAATTTTTCCTGCCAGTAGAAATTTATCTGCTGGCAGTTTTTATGCAGCTTGCAAGTAAATTTCATGTTTTTCCATTGGCGTTAAAATTCCAAGATTCCTTTGCAAGCGTTTATTGTTGTAGTAATCTATATAATCTTCGATCATTT
>OOAH01000333.1_pt1 | contig 57880 bp, 58 predicted proteins | sample 1671801 | NCBI WGS metagenome assembly OOAH01 (sample SAMN06348194, study PRJEB24527) | human gut metagenome | biome: human gut; feature: ankylosing spondylitis patient; material: feces | host: Homo sapiens | place: China | collected 2015-10 | reverse complement strand
TGGACGGTCACACCGCCCGTTTTCTTTCTCGGGAAAGAAAATGGGGGGTGTGGTCTTGCCGCCCGCAGGCGGCATATCCCTCCGCGCTGTGCGCGGAAAATATTGTGTTCCTGCTATCGCAGGAACCTTATTTTTCCTCAGGATTGAGCTTTGCCAGCATATCGATCGCCATAGTATAGCTCTCGAACCCGTGTCCGCGGATCTGGGCGATGCAGGCGGGGGCGGTGACGGACAGGTGGCGGAACTCCTCGCGCTTCTGGATGTCGGACATGTGGACCTCGACGGCGGGGATGCTGACGGCCTTGAGCGCATCGTGGATGGCGTAGCTGTAATGCGTGTAAGCGCCGGGGTTGATGACGATGCCGTCAAACGCCGTGTCGGCCTCCTGAATGGCGTCGATGATCGCGCCCTCGTGGTTGGACTGGAAGCACTCCACGGCCACACCGCGGCTCTGTGCGTGCTCATAGATGCGGGCGCAGAGGGCGGCGTAGTCCTCCTTGCCGTAGATGTCCGGCTCGCGGCGGCCGAGCATGTTCATGTTTGCGCCGTTGATGACTAAGATTTTCATATGAGTATTCCTCCTGTGCTTGCCTTACGCCTGTTTGGCGGCGTGGGCGCGGTATTCCTTGCTTTTTTCAAGATAGAGCGTGGCGTTGGCCAGAATGCTCTCTTTTTCCTTGTCCGTCAGCTCGCGCACGACCTTGGCCGGGGAGCCGAGGATCATCGAGCCGTCGGGCGCGTTCATCTTGCCCGTGACAAGAGCGCCCGCGCCGATGATGCAGTCGTTGCCGATGACAGCGCCGTCGAGCACCGTCGCGCCCATGCCGACGATCACGCGGTCGCCGATGGTCGCGCCGTGGACGGTGGCGCAGTGGCCGACGGACACATCGTCGCCGATGGTGACCTTGTTGTGGATCAGGGCGAGGTCCTGAATGTTGCAGCGCTTGCCGATGCGCACGCTCTGCATCTCGCCGCGGCAAACACTGTTGTACCAGAACGCCGTGCCTTCACCCGCGACGACGTCGCCGAGCACCTGCGCGCCCTCCATGATGAGAATTTTGTCATCGGTGGAAAGGCGGTTAAAATTCATAGACATGGTTTTTCTCCTTTGTGAGCGGGCAAGCGCCCGCAGTATCATTTTTTACAGGGCAAAGTTGCCGTTGACGAACACGGGAATCTCGCGCCCGTCTTTCGTCGTGCCGATGATGGAAAGGTCAGCAGTGCCGACCATGAAATCGACGTGCGTATTGGAATCATTCAGGCCCGCGGCCTTGAGCTCTTCCTTGCTCATGGCCTCGCCGCCCTTGACGCACTCGGGGTACGCCTCACCGAAGGCGAGGTGGCAGGCCGCATTTTCGTCGAAGAGCGTGTTGTAGAAGAGAATCTTCTGGTTCGAAATGGGACTGTCATAGGGAACGAGCGCGACCTCACCGAAATACGACGCGCCCTCATCCTCGGCGATGGCGGCTTTCAGGATGTCCTCGCCCTTTTCCGCGTACGCCTCGACGATCTTGCCATCCTTGATGACGAAGTGGAAGTTTTCAATGATGTTGCCGTTGTGCACGAGCGGCAGCGCCGCGTAAACGACGCCGTCAATGCCGTCTCTGAGTGGGGCGGTGAAGACCTCCTCCGTCGGCATATTGGCGACGAACGGAAAGCCTGCGCGGCTGGTGTTGTCGCCGCCGGCCCAGACGTGCGTCTCGGGAAGCTTGATGTTGAGGCTCGTGCCGAGGGAGTTCTGGTAATAGAGCGAGGTGAAGTGCAGCTCGTTGAGCTTTGCGATGCGGCTTTTGAGCAGCGCCACATGCTCGCGCCAGCGCACGACGGCGTCGCCCTTGCCGCTGATGCGGACGGAGGTGAAGATCGCGTCCCAGAGCTTGTCCATCGCCTCCTGCTCGGGAAGCTCGGGGAAGACCTTCTTCGCCCAGCTCGGGATGGGGACGGATGCGACGCACCAGGGGCAGGCATTGGACATTACGGCGCTTACGTAAGGCTGGATGGCCGTCTCGCTGCGGCTTGCGCGCGTCAGACGGTCGGGGTCTACACTGAGCAGCGCCTCAGGATCACGGGCGGAGATATTGAGAAATGCTGCGCCCTCGTCAGCATAGCCGTTGAGCATTTCCGCCTGCCAGGCGGGAAAGACGTCGAACACGGAGTCATCCGCGCGCAGAAAGCGCTCGCGTTCAAGAAAATCATCCGACCAGCGCATCACGACTTCGCGGCAGCCGACGTTATAGGCAGCGGCGGCGCACAGGCGTGCAAAATACGCGCACTCGACCGGGCAGCGGATCACGACGGTCTGGCCCTTTTGAACGTTCAGGCCCACTTCGATGAGCAGCTTTGCATATTCTCTGAGCTTTTCTTCCATGAATGACCTCCAAAAAAGAAGACGGCTGTGCGTGGCACAGCCGCCTTTTCCTATCGTACGATGCCATACAACATGCATCATAACACAGTTCATGCGCGATTGAAAAGAGTTTTTCGTATTTTTATCAGATTCCGAGAAGAAGCGAGGCAAAGTTGAAGTAGATCATCAGCGAGATGGCGTCCACGACCGTCGTGATGAACGGCGCGGCCATGACCGCGGGGTCGAAGCCGATCTTCTTGGCGAGCAGCGGCAGCGTACAGCCGACGACCTTGGCTGCGAACACTGTGACCACGAGCGTCAGGCAGATGACGAGCGCGACCGTGATGGTGATGGGATTTCCGAAGATCATCTTGTCGACGAGCATGAGCTTGACGAAATTCGCTGCGGCAAGCGTGGCGCCGCAGACGACCGCCACGCGGATCTCCTTCCAGATGACGCGGAAGAGGTCGGAAAATTCGATCTCGTCGAGCGAGATACCACGGATGACCGTGACGCTCGCCTGTGAGCCGCAGTTACCGCCCGTGTCCATCAGCATCGGGATATAAGCCGTCAGAATGGCGAACGCGCTGAGCGCGTCTTCAAAGCGGGCGATGATCTGGCCGGTGAACGTGGCCGAGACCATCAGAAGCAGCAGCCAGGGGATACGGGACTTGTACGTATCCCAGACGCTCGTCTTGAGGTATGGCTTATCCGTCGGCAGCATAGCCGCCATCTTTTCGATATCCTCGGTCGTCTCCTCTTCCATGACGTCGATGGCGTCGTCGACCGTGATGATGCCGACGAGGCGGTCTTCCTTGTCGACGACCGGAAGGGCGATGAAGTTGTACTTCGAGAAGGTCTGCGCAACATCCTCTTTATCCTCGAGCGTGGAGACAGAGATGACGTGCGTCTCCATGATCTCGTCGATGGTGTCGTCCTCGTCGGAGAGGAGGATCGTTCGCAGCGAGACGATGCCCTGCAGCTTGCGCGCCGGATCGACGACATAGCAGACGTTGATGGTCTCTTTGTCCGTACCGGTGCGGCGGATACGCTTGAGCGCGTCCTCGACGGTCATATCGCGCTTTAAGTCGACAAACTCCGTCGTCATCAGCGCGCCCGCGCTGTCGTCGGGGTATTTGAGAATTTCATTGATGCTCTTGCGCGTGTCGGGGTCCGCGTGCTTTAAGATGCGCTTGACGACGTTCGCGGGCATTTCCTCCACGATGTCGACCGCATCGTCCAGATACAGCTCGTCAAGGACCTCTTTGAGCTCGGTGTTCGAAAAGCCGCGGATCAGCATCTCCTGCGCGTCGGGATCGAGCTCGACGAACACCTCCGCCGCGGGCTCTTTGGGAAGGAGCCGGAACAAAAGGGGAATGCTGTCCTCGTCCAAATCTTCAAAAAGCGAGGCGATATCCGCGGGCTCCAGGTCTGCAAGCAGGTCGCGCAGCGCGGTATATTGTTTTCGCTTGAGCAGATCCTCGATTCTTTCCAGCAGTTCGTCGCGCATTTCTTCAAAGCCGACCATACCGACTCCTCCTTTCTGAAGATAGTGCCAAATCAAAGTGTTCAGGTGAATTTTGCGATAAAAAATCCCCCATATCCTGCGTCCGGCGACGCGGCTATGGGAGCGACAATCAAGAAACACCCGCCCCTGGCGAGAAGTTTCCTTACCGTTCAAGCTTTAGCATCACGAGGCGGTGAAACTGCATTAGATGGCACCTTGCTTTCGATGCAACCTGTTCAAACCCTCTCATAGTGTCTCCACTACTCCGCGGCAGCAGTCCGTATCCTTGTGGTAGCCTTACCTACCGGACGATGTATGAACTTAACGGCACTATATTATGCACATTTTCCCGTCGTGTCAACCCCTTTTCCGGCTTTATTTCTGTAAAAAGTATGTCAAGGCACGCGTTTCTGCTTCCCTTTCGAATTGGGCTGTGCTATACTACATAAATTGAAGAGAAATCGACTTTTGAGGAGGTGAGCATCGCCCTTGCAGCAGTATCTTGACCGGCACCGCTTTTTGAAAGGCATCTACCTGATGGTCAGGCGGTACTTCGATCATCATGTCGGCCGCGACAGTGCGGCACTCACATACTACCTTTTGTTTGCGCTTTTCCCGCTTTTGATCTTTTTGAGCAACTTAGTCGGCATCATGTCCGTGGATATCAGCGGCTTTCTGTATGAAATTCGCGCATTCATCCCGCAGGAGGCGATCGAGATCATCGAGCAGTATTTCACTTATGTCAGCCGCGATTCAAGCCCACGGCTTTTGTGGTTCTCACTGATTTTTTCCATTTACTTTCCTTACCGCGCGGCAAGCTCGCTTCTGGGCTCTGTCCGTCGGGCCTACGGCGAGCACCGGCCCACGCAGTTTTTGCGCTATCAGTTCAAGCTCCTGCTTTATACGCTGAGCCTGATTTTAATGGTCGTTTTGTCCATCGGACTGTCCGTCGTCGGCGGGCGGGTGCTGAACTACGTGTCGAGCCACCTGTCGGCCTATATCACGCTGAGCGACGGCTTTATCCGCCTGTGGTCGAGCCTGCGCTTTGTTATCATCGGCGGCATCGTATTCTTCCTCATCGCGATGATGTACGGCCTTGCGCAGGAGTCGCACCGGATGAACCGTATCTGGCCGGGCGCGGTGTTCTCGCTCGTGATGTGGCTCGTATTGTCATTCCTTTTTTCGTATTATGTTGAAAACATCGCGCGCTACTCCGTCATTTACGGCACGCTCGGCGCGGTGATCGTATTGCTTTTGTGGCTGTATCTCGCCTCGGTCATGCTGATCATGGGGGCGGAATTCAACAGCGTTTTGATGGTGCTGCGTAAGCAGCACACGGCGGAAGCCGAAGAGAATTTAGGAGAAACACAGAAATGAAAATCATCATTGTCGGTATCGGTAAGGTCGGCTACGCCATCGCCGAGCAGATGACGGGCGAAAACCACGATCTGGTCGTCATCGACCGCAACAACGCCGTGCTCGACCACGTTGACTCCATGCTCGACGTCATGTGTGTGGAGGGCAACGGCGCGAGCGCCAGCGTCCTTTTGGAGGCGGGCGTGCGCGAGGCGGACCTTCTCATCGCCGTTTCGGAAAACGACGAGGTCAACCTCATCTGCTGCCTGATGGCGAAAAAGCTCGGCGCGAAGCACACGGTCGCCCGCGTACGCAACCCCGAGTATTTCCGCGATGCACCGATCCTGCGCCGCGAGATCGGGCTTGATATGATCATCAACCCCGAAAATGCCGCCGCGCAGGAAATTTCGCGCATCCTGCGCGTGCCGTCTGCGTTCAGCGTGGAGACGTTTGCCCGCGGACTTGTCGAGCTCATCGGCTTTCAGACCGAAGAGGGCGACAGCCTTGTCGGCAAGTCCCTCATCGACTACAACCGCGAAAATCCCAACAGCATCCTCATGTGCGCGGCCAAGCGCGGGGAAGAGGTCATCGTGCCGAACGGCTCGTTCGTCCCGCAGACGGGCGACCGCGTGTACGTCATCGGCACGCCCGCGGAGACGACGCGCGTGCTGCGCTCGATGGGCAGGGCCATGGCGCCCATCCGCCGCGTGAGCATCCTTGGCGGCAGCCGCATCGCACAGTACCTTGCCTGGGTGCTCACCGACATCGGCACGCACGTGACGATCGTGGAAAAGGACGAGGCCAAATGTCTCACGCTCGCGGAAAAGCTGCCGAAAGTCACCGTCATCCACGGCGACGGCACGAATCACGACCTGCTTGAGTCCGAGGGCATTTTCCACTGCGACGCGTTCATCGCCGTGACGGACCGCGATGAGGAAAACCTCCTTATGGCGCTCACGGCGAAGCGCTACGGCGTGAAAAAGGTCGTGCCGAAGATGTCGCGCATGGGGTATCTCGACATCGTGAACCTCACGGGCCTCGACACGGTCATCTCGCCCAAGGCCATCATTGCAAGCCAGATCTCAAGTTACGTCCGCGGCCTTGCCAACTCGCAGGGCAGCGCGGTGGAGAGCCTGCACTATATCCTCGGTGGCGCGATCGAGGCGGTCGAATTCACCGCGACGAGTGCCACGCACTTTCTCGACCGGCCGCTCAGCGACCTGCATTTTCGAAACGGCCTGCTCGTTGCGGCCATCGTGCACAACGGCCGGATGGAGATCCCAAACGGTCATTCCCAGATCCATGCGGGCGACCGCGTGATCGTGGTGGCGAAAAAGCTCTTTTTGCAGGACCTCAACGATATTCTCGGCTGATGTGCCGGCTGCTTGCGGCAAGGAAGTTTCATTATGAACCAAAATCTTATTCTCAGAATCGTGGGCGTCATTCTCTGTATCGAGGCGCTTTGTATGATCCCGCCGCTGCTGCTGAGCGTGTTCGACGGTGGTGTTGACCAGAGGGCCTTTTTGTACGCGCTGCTTATCTGCGGCGGCGTGGGAGTGCTGCTCTCGCTCATCCGCGCGGACAACGCGCGGCTCCAGACGCGCGACGGCTTTGTCTGCGTGGCACTGTGCTGGATCGCGCTGAGCGTGTTCGGCGCGCTGCCGTATTTTTTCAGCGGCAGCTGCAGCTTTATCGACGCCATTTTCGAGACCGTCTCCGGCCTGACGACGACCGGCGCGTCCATCTTCCCGTCGCCTGCGTCGCTGCCGCAGGGCATCCAATTCTGGCGCGCGCTCACGCAGTGGATGGGCGGCATGGGTATCCTCGTTTTGATGCTGGCGCTGCTGCCCAAGCTCAGCGAGGGCAGCGTGAACCTGATGAAAGCGGAATCCCCCGGCCCCATCAGCACAAAGCTCCGCCCCCGCACGGGTGAGACGGCGCGCATCCTGTACCGCATCTACATCGCGCTCACCGTGGCGGAGGCGCTGCTGCTGCGCATTGCGGGCCTCCCGCTGTTCGATGCGATCACCACGGCGCTGACGACGATCTCTACCGGCGGCTTTTCCATCCGGGATGCGAGCATCGCGTATTATCAGTCGCATCTTGTCAACTGGATCCTCATTTTCTTCATGTTTGCCGCAAGCGTGAACTTTACGCTCCTCTACCTCTGCGTGACGCGCCGCTTCCGCGAGGCGCTCAAGAGCGAGGAGCTGCGCGTTTACTCGCTGGTCGTGGTCGGCGCGTCGGCGATGATCGCGGCGGACCTGATCGTGCGCACGGGGCGCGACATCGGCTCGGCCATCGAGAATGCGGCCTTTCAGGTAACAACGCTCATTTCAACGACCGGCTACTGCACGGAGGATTTTGACCTCTGGCCGCAGTTCTGCCGCTGTATCCTCGTGCTGGTGATGTTTTTCGGCGGCTGCGCGGGCTCTACGGCGGGCGGCGTCAAGGCCTCGCGCATCGTGCTTTTGTGCAAGTCGCTGCGGCGAGATCTGCGGCGCGTGATGCACTCGCGCGAGGTGCGCCCCATCACGCTCGACGGACATCGCGTGACGGAGGAGACCGTCTCGTCCGTTTCGGTCTTCTTCTTCGCCTATATCGCGATCATGCTGCTCGGCACGCTGATTTTGTCGCTTGACAACATCGACTTTACCGCGGCGTTCACCGCCTCGCTCACAGCCATCAGCAACGTGGGCCCGGGCCTTGGCGCAGTGGGACCGACATGCAACTTCGGCTTCCTCTCCGGCATCAGCAAGCTCACGATGAGCGCCATCATGCTGCTCGGCCGTCTTGAGATCATGCCGCTGCTTGTCCTCTTGATGCCCTCTGTCTGGCGCAGAAAATAAAAGAAAATCAAAAAGAGTGGATCGCAATTTTGCAATCCACTCTTTTTGAAAAGGATTCGCTGCGCTTCGTGCCTTGCCGCTCGCAGCGCGGCTGCGACACGCGCTCCGCGCAAAGAGTAAATTCCGACGCGCCTGTCGTCGGAATTTACGATCAAACAGATTTCGCGTCTGCGGACGCGAAACTCTGCGAGGCGGTTTGCCTCCATTTTAGCAGCAGGGCCGAGTTTGTGATGACAAGCACGCTGCCTGCGTTATGGACCAGCGCGCCGACAACAGGGTTCAGTGTGCCGGTGATGGCGAGCACGATGGCGATGAAGTTGAGCGTGAGCGAGAATGTTATATTGAGCTTGATGGTGCGCATCATGCGCTTGGAGAGCGCGATGAGGTGCGGCAGCTCCGTGACTTCGTCGTCGACGAGCGCGATATCCGCGGCGTCCACGGCGATGTCGCTGCCCACGCCGCCCATTGCGATGCCGACCTTGACGGCCTCGGCGGGGACGGCCGTTTCCTTTCCGCCGGTGATGACGCCCGCGGCCTGATAGGCGCGGATGTGGACGAGCTTTTCGATGCCCGCGCGGGCGCGGGCGACGGTCAGCTCTTCGAGAAGACCGCCGAGCTGCATGATGAACGCGACCTCACCCGCGGCGAAGTCTTCGCCGATGCAGACCGACGCGATCAGCGCGAGCAAGACGAGCACGTCTGCCTTGATGTCGAACGCCGTGACAAGGCCGATGACGGCCTCTAAAATGATGGGGATGCCGCAGAGGATGATCGCGGCCCACGAGGCGTCGAACGGCAAGGGGACGAGATCAAAAATGCTGACGATCAGCGCGATGCCGGAGATCACGAGCAGTGTGATATCTTTTTTTTGTGCCGCCCAGCTCTAAAAAATGCTCCAGCTTTTCCATTGCCAGTTTCACGGAAGTGACCCCCTTCTGTACCATAGGGGTATGGGCTTATTATACATATGGGTGTATAGGTTATAAAGCGCGCAAAAAGAGAGAAGCAGCACAAAACTGCTTCTCTTCTTTCGTGCAATTCTACTGAAAACGGGCGCGTGAGAGGGTTTATCTCCTGCTCAGCCCATGTTCGAAAAGCGCTCGACCGCCTTCGTAAAGTTCTCGATCGTTTTGTCCGCGTCGCCGTGCTCGATGCCGTCACGCACGCAGTGCTTGATGTGCCCCTCGAGAACGACCTTGCCGCAGCCGTGCAGCGCGGATTTGGCCGCATTGATCTGCGCAAGAATATCCTCGCAGGGGACGTCCTCGTCCACCATGCGGTCGATGGCCTGCACCTGACCGATGACCTTTTTGAGCCGATGGTGCAGATTGTCGGCGTCCATACACTGTTTCATCGTTTGACCTCCATACCTGTTGGGGTATCTGCATTGTACACTCTGTGCCGCGATTTTGTCAATTTGCGCTGCCGCGCCGGTTTTGTGCGCCTTTGGCGAAAAAATGGCGTTTTGCGGCAATTTTCTCTTCCTCCGCGGTGTTGCAGAGCATAAAAAAGTGTGATAGGATATATTAGAAATAGTATGACCGGCGGCCATATTGCCGTCGGAGCGATTTTGAGGTAACCGAATGAAGAAAAGCGACAAAACACCTAAGCAGACCCACCGCCGCGCGGACCCGAACGTCATGGGCCTCCACGCGGATGTGGTGGAGCAGAATATCACCGAGACGCTGGAAACGAACTACATGCCCTACGCGATGTCCGTCATCGTTTCGCGCGCCATTCCGGAGATCGACGGTTTCAAGCCCTCGCACCGAAAGCTCCTTTACACGATGTACAAGATGGGGCTTCTCACCGGCGCGCGCACGAAGAGCGCGAACATCGTCGGACAGACGATGCGCCTGAACCCCCACGGCGACGTCGCGATCTACGACACGATGGTGCGCCTTTCCAAGGGCTACGGCGCGCTGCTGCACCCGTTCGTCGACTCGAAGGGCAACTTCGGCAAGGTCTATTCGCGCGACATGGCGTGGGCGGCCAGCCGATACACCGAGGCGAAGCTCGCGCCCATCTGCGCCGAGCTCTTCCGCGACATCGACTCTGACACCGTTGATTTTGTCGACAACTACGATAACTCGATGAAAGAGCCGGCGCTGCTGCCAACAACGTTCCCGAATATCCTGGTCTCGGCCAACCAGGGCATCGCGGTCGGCATGGCGAGCCAGCTGTGCGGCTTTAACTTGGGCGAGGTCTGCGACACGACGATCGCCTTTTTGAAAAATCCCGAGGTGCGCATCAGCGAGACGCTGCTCGCGCCCGACTTCCCGACCGGCGGCGAGGTCCTGTACGACCCGCGCGCCATTGAGGACATTTACAACACCGGCCGCGGCGGCGTAAAGGTGCGCGCCCGCTGGCGCTACGACAAAAAAGAAAATCTCATCGAAATTTATGAAATTCCCTACACCACCACGACCGAGGCCATCATGGACAAGGTCGCCGAACTCATCAAGGCGGGCAAGGTCAAGGAAATTTCCGACATGCGTGACGAGACCGATCTCTCCGGCCTCAAGCTGACGATCGACTTAAAGCGCGGTGCCGACCCCGACAAGCTGATGCAGAAGCTCTTCAAGGCGACGACACTGCAGGATACGGCGTCGTGCAACTTCAACGTCCTGATCGGCGGCATGCCGCGCGTGATGGGCGTGCGCGAGCTTTTAGACGAGTGGTGCGCGTGGCGCACCGAGAGCGTCAAGCGCCGCGTGTACTTCGTGCTCAAAAAGCGGCAGGACAAGCTGCACCTCTTAAAGGGCCTTAAAAAGATCCTGCTCGATATCGACAAGGCCATCAAGATCATCCGCGAGACGGAGAAGGAGGCCGACGTCGTGCCGAACCTGATGATCGGCTTCGGCATCGACCAGATCCAGGCGGAATACGTCGCCGAGATCAAGCTGCGCAATATCAACCGCGAGTATATCCTGAAGCGCGTGGAGGAGACGGCATCGCTCGAGGCGGAGATCGAAGACCTTGAGGATACGCTTGCGCGCCCGTCGCGCATCCGCAAGATCATCGTCAGCGAGCTTGAGGACGTGCGCAAAAAGTACGCCGAGCCCCGCCGCACCGGCATCCTCTACGACTATGCCGAGGACGCCGAGAGCGAGGAGGACGCCATCGAGGACTATCCCGTGACGCTGTTTTTGTCGCAGCACGGGTACTTTAAAAAGATCACGCCGCAGTCGCTGCGCATGTCCGGCGAGCAGAAGTTCAAGGAGGACGACGCGCTCAGCATGAGCGTGGAGAGCTCCAACGCCGCCGAGCTGATGTTCTTCACCGATAAGGCGCAGGTCTACAAGACGCGCGCGAGCGACTTTGCCGACGGCAAGGCGAGCCAGCTGGGCGATTACCTGCCCGCCAAGCTCGGCATGGACGAGGGCGAGAGCGTCATGGGCATGGTGCTGCCGGGCGACTACAGCGGCTATATGATCTTCTTCTTTGAAAACGGTAAGGCCGCAAAGGTCGAGCTGTCCGCCTACAAGACGACCTCGAACCGCCGCCGCCTGACCGGCGCTTACAGCGACAAGAGCCCGCTCAAAGCGCTGTTGCATCTCAAGGAAGACCGCGAGATCGCCGTCTATTCGACAGAGCCGCGCGTGCTGATCGTCAACACGGCGCTTCTTGGTGTGAAGACGACGCGCACGACGCAGGGCGTCGCGCTTTTGACGCTCAAAAAGAAGTACGTGCTCGACACGGTGCGCTTCCCGGAGGAGACCGGCATCACCGACCTTGCCCGCTACCGCGGCCGCAGCATTCCCGCGACGGGCGCGCTGCTCAAGACGGAGGACAGCGACGACAAGCAGCTCTCGCTGATTTGACGTCGGAAGCCTGAGAGAAACATATGAGGGGAGAAAATTTATGAAAAATAAAAAACTGCGCGAGCAGATGAAAAGCTATATCATTGTCACGCTTGCCTGCGTGCTGTATGCCTTGTCGTTCGATTGGTTCTATGCACCGAATGGCTTTACGGTCGGCGGCTTTACGGGTATTTCGCAGATCATTAACTTTTTTGCACCCATTCTGCCGGTCGGTACGATGGTCATCGTGCTCAATGTGCCGCTTTTTATCGTGGGACTTAAAAAATTCGGCTTCGCATTTTTGTGCAAGTCCATCTACACGATGACGCTGAGCTCCATTTTGATCGACGTTGTCGCGGCCATCCACGAGTTTGCGCCCATGGACCCGCTGCTTGCGTGCCTGTACGGCGGCGTGACGCTCGGCATCGCCTCAGGCCTGCTGTTCCGCGAGGAGACGACGACGGGCGGCTCGGAGCTCGGCGCGTGGATCGTGCGGTCGCACGTTGAACGCCTGTCGATCGGCAACATCTGCCTCGGCATCGACTTGACGATCATTCTGATCTACGCCGCGGTGTTCCACAGCCTCAACAACGCGCTCTACGGCGCGCTCGCGCTCTATATCACGACGAAGGTGCTCGATCTGGTCGTCTACGGTCAGAACACGGCGAAGGTCGCCTACATCATCAGCGACAAGTATGAGGAGATCATGCAGGAGATGCTGCGGCGCGACATGGGCGTGACGCTCCTGAACGGCAAGGGCGGCTACACGGGCGCGGAGCGTCCGCTGCTGTTCTGCGCCATCCGCAAGAAGGAAGCGGTTTCGATCAAGCGCTATATCAAGGAGCTCGACCCCGACGCCTTTTTCATCGTCTGCGACGCGAGCGAGGTGCTCGGTGAGGGCTTTGGCGAATACGACCCGCAGGGCCTCTAAGGATATCAGGATACAAGGAGGAAGCAGGAATGGATCTTACGACGGTGGAGAAGAATCTCAAAGAGCGCGGCTTCAAGGTAGCTGCCTTCGCGACGGCGAAGGAAGCGGCGGACTATCTGAACGCGCAGATCGACGGAGAGAGCGTGTCGTTCGGCGGCAGCATGACGCTCTCTCAGATGGGGCTTTTTGAAAGCCTCGGCAAGCACAACAAGATGTTCAGCCACTGGAACGTGCCCGACGGCATGAACGCTGCCGAGGTGCTCAAAAACGCCTCGACGTGCGACAACTACCTGCTCTCGGCCAACGGCCTTGCCGAAACGGGCGAGATCATCAACATCGACGGGACGGGCAACCGTGTGTCCTCGTCGCTCTATGGCCACAAGAGGGTGTGGTTCGTCGTCGGCAGCAACAAGATCGCGCCGACCTATGACGAAGCGCTCTGGCGCGCCCGCAACATTGCTGCACCGAAAAACGCGCAGCGCCTCGGCGTGAAGACGCCGTGCGCCGTGAACGGCGACCGCTGCTACGACTGCAAGAGCCCGCAGCGCATCTGCCGCGGTCTTGTCGTGCTGTGGGAGGCCATCCGCAGCTGCGAGACCGAGGTCGTGCTCGTCGACGAGCCGCTTGGCTACTGAGAAAGAGAGATTTCGCCCAAAAGGAGGGAGCGCCGTGCGCAAAAAGTTCATTCCGCTTTCGCTGGCGCTCTGCCTGACGCTCTCGGGCTGCGGCGGCAACGTCGTACTTGAGCGTTCCTACAGCGTTTCCACGCCGCACAGCGAGGTCTACTGGGAAAACGAGGGTGCGGACACCCTGCGCGCCGACAGCTATCAGGACCTCGTCAACGCATTGCTGCTGCTCCTTGGCGAGCACAGCGAAGAGGGCGTTGTGCGTATTTACAGCGAGGAAGATGCCGCGGCCATGGCCGAGCAGGCCTGTAAGGAGGTGCAGGAGGAGACGGCACTGGGCGCGTATCTTCTTGACTACATCAGCTATACCGACACGCAGGAGCGCGCCTATTACGAGATGCACGTGCGCCTCGGCTACCGCCGCACGGCGGAGGAGCAGGCGGGCATTATCACCGCGACGAGCACCGAGGCGCTGCCTGACCTTCTGCGCCTGACGGCGCGCGAGGGCGCGCTCAGCCGCATCGCCGTGCGCTTCACGTACTTCACCGCGGACCGTGATGGCATCCGCGACATGGTACGATCTGTGCAGGAGGAGGTCGACACCGGCTTCACCGAGCCGTGGCAGGTGAACTTCTACCCCGATACCGACGATGTCGGCATTGTCGAGGTCGTGCTGCGGGAAGCGTAAAAAAGGATAAGAAAAGAGCCTGAACAAAGCGTTCAAGCTCTTTTTGTGCTTTATAGGGGAGAGGGAAAACGTTAGGAGAGGATCGCGCGGTCGTTGGCGAACTCGTCGCCGCTGGCCTTCGTGAACTGCTCAAGAAGATCGGGCACGGTCAGCTTCTTCTTCTCCTCGCCCGCAATGTCGAGGATGACGTGGCCGTCGTGCAGCATGATGAGGCGGTTGCCGTACTGAATGGCATCGCGCATGTTGTGCGTGATCATCAGCGTGGTGAGCTGGCCCTCGCGCACGATGCGGTCGGTGAGCTCCATGACCTTGGCGGCGGTCTTCGGGTCGAGTGCCGCGGTGTGCTCATCGAGCAGCAGCAGCTTGGGGCGCTTGAGCGTTGCCATCAGCAGCGTGAGCGCCTGGCGCTGGCCGCCGGAGAGCGTCGAGACCTTCGTGGTCAGGCGGGACTCAAGGCCGAGGCCGAGACCGCCGAGCAGCTCGCGGTACTGCTCCTTTTCCTCCTTCGTCACGCCCCAGGAAAGACCGCGGCGCTGGCCGCGGCGGGCGGCGAGGGCGAGGTTCTCTTCGATCCACATCGAGGGGGCGGTGCCCATCATCGGGTCCTGGAACACGCGGCCGATGAATGCCGCGCGCTTGTGCTCGGGCAGGTTCGTGACGTCGGAGCCGTCGATGATGACCTTGCCGGAGTCGACAAAGAACGTGCCGGCGGTGGCGTTGAGCATCGTGGACTTGCCCGCGCCGTTGCCGCCGATGACGGTGACGAAGTCGCCGTCGTTCAGCGTCAGACTCAGGCCGTTCAGCGCGGTCTTGGCGTTGATGGTGCCGGGGTTAAAGGTCTTATAAAGTTCCTTGAGTTCAAGCATGGCCGTTGCCTCCGTTCTTTGCGCTCTGGGGCTGCACCTTGCGGCGGAACATCTTGCTCTTCCAGTAGGGGATGGCGAGGAAGACCGCCACGATCAGCGCCGTGATGAGCTTTAAGTCGTTGGTGTTCAGACCGAGCTGCAGCACGATCTGGAGCACGATGTAGTAGATGATCGCGCCGATGGAAACGGCCAGCAGCGTGAGGCCGAAGTTCGTGAAGATCTTGCCGAAGATGACCTCGCCGATGATGACGGCGGCAAGGCCGATGACGATGGCGCCGCGGCCCATGTTGATGTCGCTCGAGCCCTGATACTGCGCCAGCAGCGCGCCGGAGAGGGCGACAAGACCGTTCGAGACCATCAGGCCAAGCACGATATTCGAGTTTGTGTTGATGCCCTGTGCGCGCGCCATGTGGGGGTTTGCACCGGTCGCGCGCAGCGAGCTGCCCTTCTCCGTGCCGAAGAACCAGTACAGGATGGCGATGACCGCGGCTGTGAAGAGAAGCAGCAGCGGCAGGGGATTGTTCATCGAGAGCTCGCGCACATAGCGCTGCGAAAGCAGCAGCGGATATTTATCAACGCTGAGTGCCTGGTTTGCCTTGCTGTCCATGATGCGCAGATTGATCGAATACAGCGCAAGCTGCGTCAGGATACCGGCGAGAATGGCCGGAATACCGCAGCGCGTGTGGAAAAGACCGGTGACGAGGCCTGCCAGCATACCGGCGAGCATCGCGCACAGCAGGGCGATCCAGGGATTGAAGCCGCCGCGGATCAGCATGACGCAGACAGCGCCGCCGGTTGCCAGCGAGCCGTCGACGGTCAGGTCCGCCACGTCCAGAATGCGGAAGGTGATGTAAACGCCGATGGCCATAATGCCCCAGGCGAGACCCTGTGCGGCAGCGCCGGGCAGGGCGTTCATCAGCGACGAAAGAAAACTCATGGGTTCTCTCCTCCTATCTCTTGTTGAGGCAGGAACGGGCTAAGCCCGTCCCTGCCTGCGGGGGGATGTGATCAGATTACTCTTCGATGGCAGTGTAGCCCTCGAGAGGCTCGATGCCGAGCGTCTCGCACATGGAGGCGTTGTACTTCGGGGTGGCCTCGGTGAACTCGATGGGCATCTCGGAGATGTCGGCCTCGCCGGTCAGGATCTTGGCGGCCATCTTACCGGTGGTCACGCCGAGGTCATAGTAGCTGATGGAGAGGGTCGCGACGCCGCAGCCCTTGCAGATGCCCTCTTCGCCGCAGATGGCAGGCACGCCCGCGGGAACGAGAACGTTTGCGATGGCCTCGGTGTTGGAAGCGGCGGTGTTATCGGTGGGGACGTAGACAACGTCGGAGTAGTCGGCAGCGGACTGCGTGACGGAAGCGACATCGTTGGTGTCGGTAAAGGCAAATTCCTTCGTTTCAATGCCCTTATCGGAGAGGCACTTGGCGACCTCTCCGATCTGGTAGCGGGAGTTGGGCTCGGCGGAGCAGAACAGCAGGCCGACCTTCTTGGCCTCGGGGAACCACTCGGTGATCATGTTGGCCTGAGCCTCGAGGTCAGCGAGGTCGGAGGTGCCGGAGATGTTGCCGCCGACAGTGCCGTTGAAGTCGTCAATATCAAGAGCAACGCCGTAAGCGGTGATGGAAGTGCCGAGGATGGGAATGTCGCTCGTGGCGGCAGCGGCGGCGGTCAGCGCGCCGGTGGCGTTCGCCATGATGAGGTCAACGCCGTCGGAAACGAAGCCGTTGACGATGGTGGAGCAGTTGGCGCTGTCGCCGGAAGCGTTCTTGTTCTGGAATTCGACCTGGCCGGGCAGAGCCTCATTCAGCGCGTCGATAAAGCCCTGGGTGGCAGCGTCGAGTGCCTCGTGCTGCACGAGCTGGCAGATGCCGACGGTGTACTTCGTGCCTTCGCCGTCGGTGCTGCCCTGATTGTCGTCCTGTGCGGCCTTATCGCCGCAGCCGGTCAGACCCACGCTCAGGCTGAGAACGAGGGCAAGAGAGGCAACAAGAGAAATGATGCGTTTGGTGTTCATGCTTTTTTTCCTCCAATTTTTATTTCTCGCTGATAACAATAAAACCCGCTGTAAGGACTTGTGGTCCATACGGCGGGTTCCTTGACTCAACTCTTTTTGAAGTGACCTTCAAGTGTTGGTTCGAAAGACCTTTCAGCTACGGGCATCACAAATCGCTCTTACCTTGTCCTTAAAGTAAAAGTAAGAGTAATAGTAAAAGCGATATGCAACGTTGCTTACAACAGTCTTCATCACTCAAGCTCCAAGTCCTTTCAAAAAGGATGGTAGTAATATAGCACACACAAAAATGGCCGTCAATAGCATTTTTATCCAAAAAACACCATTTATGTAGGAATTTGGCAGGGCACAGCACCGAAAAGCATGTTGTTTACATTAGGAAACGGCATGGGTGTGCTCGCAAAGCTCATTGATCTTCTGCTGTAAGCCCTTGAAATCCTCAAACGACTCGGGCCTGCGGCGCGGATCGCGCAGCAGTGCCGCGGGGTGATACACGGCCATCATCTGAAAGCCGTTCTTTTCGAACCACTCCCCGTGCTCACGCGTGATCTTGAAGTCGGGCTTGATGATGCGCATGGCCGCGATGCGTCCGAGACAGACAATAATCTTGGGCCGCAGCAGCGCGACCTGACGGCGAAGATACCCGATACAGGCGTCCTGCTCCACGCCGAGCGGGTCGCGGTTTTCCGGCGGGCGGCACTTGACGATGTTGGCGATATACACATCGTCGCGCTTGAGGCCGATGATCTCGAGCATGTCGTCGAGCAGATGACCGGCCCTGCCGACGAATGGCACGCCCTGCGCATCCTCGTTCGCGCCGGGGCCTTCGCCGATGAATAAAACTTCAGCATTCTGATTGCCGACGCCGAAGACGACGTTCGTGCGCGTCTCCCACAGCGAGCATTCGCGGCAATTCTTACAGTCGTGTTCCAGAGCTTCCCAGGTATCAGGCATAGTTGTGTTCTCCTGTCGATTTTTTGTCATTTTACCATGATTCGCCGCGCTTTGCAACGCGCGCGGCACGCATTTTTCCATCCGCGCGGGCCATACTGAAAAAAACGGACGCGGAGGAAAAAATGGATCATATCTGGTACTGGTTTGCTTACAGCTTTTTGGGCTATTGCCTGGAAAAGCTCTTCGCCGCAGCGACGAGATCGAGCCACCGGCTGCGGCGGTGCTTCGTGTTCCTGCCGCTGTGTCCGGTGTACGGCTTTGCAATGGTCACGATTTTATTGCTGGGGGCGGAAAAGCTCCCCAGCGCGTGGGAGCAGATCCTGCTCGGTATGCTCGCGGCGACGGCGATGGAATACGCCGTGCACTGGGGCTATGAAAGGCTGTTTCAAGTGCAGTTCTGGGACTATTCTTCGACCAAATGCGACGTGAACGGCCGCATCTGCCTGCCGTTTTCCATCTGCTGGGGAATATTGTCGATGCTCGCCGTGCGGTATGTGCAGCCGGTTCTGGAGGGCTATGCCGCACTGCTTCCAGAGTGGGCCGCGGCGCTGGCGGTGTTCCTCGTCACGCTTGACGGCATCCTGACCGCGCGCGTCCTGCTCACGGCGCACGATATCGACGCTTTGACGCCGCGAACGTTGCTCCGAAGTAAAAGAAGGCGAACTGCCTGACGGTTCGCCTTCCTGACTTTATTCATAAATGTTTTTCGATCCAGCTCCACAGGTCGTTATAGACCACGGCACGGCAGTCTTCGTTCAGAATCTCGTGCCGCAGGCCCTTGTAGAGCTTCAGCTCCACGTCGCGCACGCCGGCGCGGCGGAAGGCCTCGTATGCGCGCTTGACGCCCTTGCCCATCTCGCCGACAGGGTCCTTGTCGCCGGAGATGAAGAGAATGGGCGTGTTGCGGTTCATCGATGCGATGTTTTTCGGCGTGCTGATGAAGCGGATGCCGCCGAGCATCTCGTAGAAGAGGCCGATGCTCGCCTTCTGACCGCAGAGGGGGTCGGCAATGTAGGCGTCAACATTGTTGTCGCTCGCGCTGAGCCAGTCGACCTCCGTGCGGTTGGGCGCGAACGCCTTGTTGTAAGCACCGAAAGCCAGCGCCTCCACGCGCGGAGAGTGCGCCTTGAAGCCGTGGCGCTTGCCCGCGGCCTTGGCGATGGCGCGCCCGCCCGCGACGATCGCGGGGGACTGGTGCCCCGTGCCCATGATGATGGCGGCGTCAACGGTGCCGGGATAGCGGATGAGATAGGTGCGCGTCAGGAACGAGCCCATCGAGTGACCCATGAGAAAATAGGGAACATCGGGATATTTTTCCTTCGTGCGGCAGCGTAGGGCGTACATGTCGTCCACAACATGTTTCCAGCCGTCGCGCGGGCCGAAATAGAGCGTGTCGGCGTCCTTCTCGGCGGAAAGGCCGTGGCCGAGGTGGTCGTTCGCCACGACGGCAAAGCCGTGCTCGGTCATGAATTCGGCAAACGGCGCGTAGCGCATGCCGTATTCCGCCACGCCGTGCGCGATCTGTAAAACGCCGATGATCTCACCGCTCTCGGGCGTCCACTCCGCCGCGTGAATGCGCGAGGAGCCGTCCGACGAGGGAAAGTAAAATTCCCTGCAAATAGCCATGGCGCAAAACCCTCCTGCATGATATAATCTTATTCATTAGTATAGCATAAGGCGGTCCAAATGAACAAGGGGGTATCTTCATGCAGCGGTATATTTTGGCGCTCGATCAGGGGACGACCAGCTCGCGTGCCATTCTGTTCGGGTGCGATGGCAGTGTCGGCGGACACGCGCAGCAGCCGTTTCGGCAGTATTATCCGCAGCCCGGCTGGGTCGAGCACGACCCGAACGAGATCTGGGAGAGCGAGCGCGCCGTTGCCGCGCAGGCCTTGCGCGAATCGGGCCTTGGCCGCGCGGTCGCGGCGATCGGCATCACGAACCAGCGCGAGACGACGATTCTTTGGGATCGCGCGACGGGCGAGCCCATCCACAACGCCATCGTCTGGCAGTGCCGCCGCACGGCGGACATCGCGGATGCCCTTCGCGAAAAGCGCGGCGTGAGCGAGCTTGTGGCCGAGAAAACGGGATTGCACATCGACGCCTACTTTTCCGCGACGAAGATCAAGTGGCTGCTCGACCACGTCCCCAGCGCGCGGGAAAGGGCCGAGCGCGGCGAAATTTTATTCGGTACGGTGGAGACATGGCTCATCTGGAGGCTGACGGGCGGCAAGGTCCACGTGACGGACTACTCGAACGCCAGCCGCACGATGCTCTTCAACATCCACACGCTTTCGTGGGATGAAGAGCTCTGCGCGCTGCTGGACATTCCGATGAACATTCTGCCGCGTCCCGTGTCCAACTCCGAAGTCTACGGCACGGTGGCGGAGGGCATCGAAGGGCTCGAAGAGCTCGTGGGCGTGCCGATCTGCGGCGCGGCGGGTGACCAGCAGGCGGCGCTGTTCGGGCAGGGCTGCTTTACGCGCGGACAGGCGAAGAACACCTACGGCACGGGCTGCTTCACGCTGATGAACGTCGGCGGCGCGCCGGTGCGCTCGCGCGCGGGACTGGTGACGACGGTGGGCTGGAGCTTAAACGGCGAGACGACCTACGCGCTCGAGGGCAGCGTCTTCAACGCGGGCTCGGCCATTCAATGGCTGCGCGACGAGCTGCAAGTCATTTCGACCTCGCACGAGTGCGACATTCTGGCAGAATCCGTTCCCGACAGCGGCGGCATTTACTTAGTGCCCGCGTTCACGGGCCTCGGTGCGCCTTATTGGGACATGTACGCGCGCGGCTGCGTCGTGGGCATCACGCGCGGCACGACGAAGGCGCACTTCGCCCGCGCAGTGCTCGAATCCATCGCCTATCAGGTCACCGACCTGATGACCGCCATGCGGCAGGACGCCGGCTGCGAGATCTCTGTCCTGCGTGTCGACGGCGGCGCGAGCGTCAGCGATTTGATGATGCAGTTTCAGGCGGATTTGCTGCGCATTCCGGTCGACCGGCCCGCGATGGTCGAGACGACGGCGTTTGGCGCGGCATCGCTCGCAGGTCTGGCCGCGGGCGTGTGGAAGGACTTGGACGAGCTGAGCACTCTCCGGTGCAGCGAGCGCGTCTTCACCCCCGAGCGGGCGCAGTACGAGTGTGAGGAGCTGTACCGCGGCTGGAAGCGCGCCGTCGGCTGCGCGCAGGGCTGGGTCGAGAAAAAGTGAACGCTGTCACAAAAAATTTATACTTTTGTCGTAAATTATCCATTGAAATGAAAGCCCCGGTAGCTTATACTGTCAATAACAAACCCGAGGACACGGTTTGAAAGGAGAAAGTATTATGGCATTTTTCGATAACTTCAGCAAGAAGGTTCAGGACGTCGCGTTCGTGGCGACTGAGAAGGCACAGCAGGTCGCGGCCGTTGCCGGTGAAAAGGCAAATGCCGTTGCCGATAAGGCCAAGACCGAGTATGAGATGGCATCTGAGCGCCGCAGCATGGACAAGAACTACCGCGCCATCGGCGAGTGGTATGTCTCCACGCTCGAGGGTGGCGCGCCCGAAGCGGTCGCCGATATCGTCGCGGCCATCAAGGCCTCTCAGGAGAAGCTCGCCGCTTACGAGGCCGCCAAGGCTGAGGCTGCCGCTGCCAAGAAGGCGCAGGAGCCCATCATCGAGGTGACCATCGAGAAGGACGCGGAAGAGAAAGCGCCCGCTGCGGAGGAACCCAAGGAGCCTTCCGAAGCCGAGGAGACCAAGGAGGACTAAATCCTTCCCAATGTGCGGCGCAGCTCTGGCTGCGCCGCTTTTTTCCAGCTTAGGGCAAATCTGGTCTGCATAATTTGTTTTGTTTTGACTATATGAATAATACCAGGACGGGATATAATACGGCCAACAACCAAAACAAAGGAGCACCCGATCATGAACGATAAAAAGATCAGAAAGCTTGTCCTTGCCGCACTGCTTGCGGCGCTTGTCTGCGTGGCGACGATGGTCGTGCAGATCCCCTCTCCGATGCAGGGCTATGTGAACCTGGGCGACTGCTTCGTGCTGCTGTCCGGCTGGCTGCTGGGCCCCTGGTATGGCTTTGCGGCGGGCGGCATCGGCTCGATGCTGGCAGACATTTTCCTCGGCTATGCGCACTACGCTCCGGGCACCCTGGTCATCAAGGGCGTGATGGCGCTGGTCGCTGCGCTGATGTATGAAAAGATGGGCCGCACTGCGACCTCCCGCATCGCCGGCGGCGTTGTGAGCGAGATCATCATGGTGCTCGGCTATTTCGGCTACGCTTCTCTCCTGCTGGGCAAGGGCCTTGCCGCTGCGGCAAGCATCCCCGGCAACATCTTCCAGGGTGTGGTCGGCCTCGTGGTCGGTGTGCTGCTGGTCACGGTGCTTGAGCGCGCCAAGGTGACGGAGAAGCTGGCATAATAAATTTCTAAAGAGGTGTCAGATCATGGCGGGAATCGTACATGAGGTAGAAAATCATCGTCTGGTGGAACAGGCGGAGCAGGAGGCGGCAGAGGCGGCGCGCGAGCTTGCGGAGATCGCACATCTGCGCCGCGGACAGATCGTCGTCATCGGCTGCAGCACGAGCGAGGTCGTGGGCCATCAGGTCGGCAGCTGGTCGACGCCGGAGGTGGCGGACGCCATCTTCCGAGGGCTCTCCAGCGTATTTTCGCCCATGGGCGTGTATCTTGCCGCCCAGTGCTGCGAGCATTTGAACCGCGCACTGATCGTGGAGCACGAGGCTGTGCCGAACGGCGAGATCGTCAACGTCCTGCCTCAGCCCAAAGCGGGCAGCTCGTTTGCGACGGCCGCGTACAAAGCGTTCCGCCATCCCGTGGCGCTCGAAGAGATACACGCCGACGCCGGACTTGACATCGGCGGCACGCTGATCGGCATGCACCTCAAAAAGGTCGCCGTTCCCGTTCGCTTGAAGCAGAACCGCATCGGTCAGGCCATTGTGCTGGCCGCGCGGACGCGTCCCAAATTCATCGGCGGCGAGCGTGCGATCTACGATGAGTCTCTCAAAGACGGTTATCCTGATTTCACCGATTGAACCAACACAGGAACAGAAAAAGCGCGATGCCCGATCTCGGGCATCGCGCTTTTTCGTCGGTTCCTATCAAATTTTTCAGGCGAGGAAGCCCTTGAGAATCGTGTCTTCGGCCTCCTCCTCGGTGAGACCAAGGGTCTGGAGCTTTAAGAGCTGGTCGCCTGCGATCTTGCCGATGGCAGCCTCGTGGATGAGCTGCGCGTCGGTCGAATTCGCGGTGATGGCGGGGATGGATTCGATCGTGGCCTTGCCCATGATGATCGAGTCGCACTGCACATGGCCGAAGCACTTGCTGTTGCCGACGACCACGGGGTGGAAGATCTGCTTGGACTCATCCTGCGCGACAGAGCGGGAGATGACGCGGCCGCGCGCATCTTCGCCGTTGAGCTCGATCTCCATGTCGCTCTCGGCGTGCTGTTTGCCGTGAGTGAGAAGGCGCTCGGTGATGACGGCCTCGGCGCCCTTGCCGCAGACGATCTTCGTCTTGCGCACGGTGGAGTCGATGCCGCGGATCTGCACGGTCTCCATCTGGATGCTCGCGCCCTCGTCAAGGTAGACGATCGTGGTGGGGTTCATCACGCGCGTGCCGCTGCCGTCGCCCTCGCCGTAGTGCTTTTCCGAGTAGCGCACGTGGGAGTTTTTGCCAATGTAGAAGGTGTGGATGCCGTCATGGCGGCTCTCGTTGCAGCCGGAGTTGTGGATGCCGCAGCCTGCGACGATCTCAACGTCGCAATTTTCGCCGACGTAGAAGTCGTTGTAGACCATTTCGGTCACGCCGCTCTTGCTGATGATGACGGGGATGTGGCACTGCTCGCCCTTCGTACCGTCCTTGATGCGGATGATGATGCCGCTTTTGCCCTCGGGCTGCGGGTCGATGGCGATGTGCTCGGTGGACTGGCGCGCCTCGCATCCGCTGTCCTTTCGAATGTTGAACGCGCCAACGGGCTTGCCCGTCAGGTCGGCGATCTTTTCAAGCAGGGAAGCGTCGATTTCGGTGATCATATTGTGTACTACCTCCTTACTTGTTCAGCACAGGGCAGGAGCCCAGCGTGTCCGCCATGATGAGCGGGAAAATTTCTTCTGTGCTGCCGCGGTGCTTGAGCTCGCCGCCGCCCACGACGACGATCTCGTCGGCGAGCTGGATGATGCGCTCCTGATGCGAGATGATGATCATCGTCGCAAGCTCGCGCTGGCGCAGCTGCTCGAACGTCTCAGTCAGGCGGGCGAAGCTCCACAGGTCGATGCCGGCCTCAGGCTCGTCGAAGATCATCAGCTCGCTGCCGCGGGCAAGGAGCGTTGCGATCTCGATGCGCTTGACCTCGCCGCCGGAGAGGGAGACGTCGACCTCGCGGTCGAGATAGTCGTTGGCGCAGAGGCCTACCTGCGTGAGGTACTTGCAGCACTTGTCCTTGCTGAGGTTTGCATCGCCCGAGGCGATGGTCAGAAGGTTGCGCACCGTGATGCCCTTGAAGCGCGGCGGCTGCTGAAAGCCGTAGCTGATGCCGAGTTTCGCACGCTCGGTGATGCCAAGGTGCGTGATGTCCTGACCGTTGAAGAGGATCTGGCCGCCCGTCGGCGTGACAAGGCCCATGATGACCTTGGCGAGCGTCGTCTTGCCGCCGCCGTTGGGGCCGGTGAAGACGATGAGCTTGCGGTCAGGAATGTCGATGGAAATGTCGTTTAAGATCGTCTGCTCTCCCTCAGGGGTAGAGACGGTATAGGTGATGTGCTTCAGTTCCAGCATGAAAAGAAGACCTCCTTACAGAAACTGCCATTGCTTGTCTTTAGTATGGACCGGATGGCAGAGAATGAAAAGTTGCAAATGCAACAAAATGCACAAAAATACAAAACAAATGTAGTTTACCAGAAAAAATGGAAAAAATCAACGAGAGAGGTGCGATTTTCAAGATTTTCTTTTTCCCTGTGGGAAATAGGAAAATATCGGCTCTGCACGCCTGAAAAATGCCCGCATAGGATAGAGACGAGAACTGTTCCGGAAAGGGGAAGAAGAACATGACGGAAATAAAAAAGCCCTGCGCCTGCGACTATGAAGCATGCCGCGAGGTGTGGAAGCGCGTTGCGCCGGGGGAGGACCCGTACCCGATGGAGGACAATGCGAACACACAGATGAGCGCACAGGATAGCGAGCTCACGCTCCCGGGCGCGGAGGCGGACCCTTGCTGCATGGGCAGCGAGGCAAGCGTATCGGTCGAGGTGCTGCAGGGCTTTCTGCGCGAGGAACTTGGCGACGCGCAGGTGTACGCGTATCTCTCCTCGTGCACGCCGCGGCGCGAGATGGCGCGAGCCTTCCGCGCGCTGAGCGAGGACGAGAAGCGCCACGCGCGCGATCTGGCTGCCGCGATCTACTTAATCACCGGCAAGGCATACTGCCCGCGCGTGTGCGTGGAGCAGCCGGATACGTGCGACCTCTGCGCGCTGCTGCGCAGCCTCTACCATGCGGAGGCCTGTGCGGGCTACAATTACGCCCGCGCGGGAGAGGAGACGCTGGATCTGTGCCTCAGCAAGCTGTTTGCGGCGATGAGCGAAGACGAATACCGCCACGCAGAGCTCTTGATGAAGCTCCTCGGGCGGAAGATGAACGTCTGACGAGCAGAAAAAAGCGGAGCAGGAGAAATCCTGCTCCGCTTTGCTGTGCTTGGGTCATTCGATCGAGATGATATAGTAATAGACCGGCTGGCCGCCGCAGATCAGATTGACCTCGGCATCCGGGCACTTGCGGGTGAAGGCGTCGCACGCCTTGCGCGCGTCCTCTTCATTCACATCCTCGCCGTAGAAGACGGTGATGAACTCCGCTTCGCGGGACGCTGCCTCGTCGGAGAGCCCGTCGAGCAGCGCGGAGACGTCGCGGTCGGTGCCGAGCAGCTTGCCGTCCAGAAGTGCCAGATAATCGCCCTCGTGGATGTCGAAGCCGTCAAAATCGGAATTGCGCGCGGCGTAGGTGATCTGCGCGGTGGAGACGCACTGCGCGGCGTCCGTCATCGCCTTGGCGATGGCGTCTGCATCGCTCATGTCGGGATCGACGGCCATCATCGCGCTCACGCCCTGCGGGATGGAGGCGGTTGGGATGACCACGACGGTCTTCTCCGTCAGGCCGATGCACTGCTGTGCGGCCATGATGATGTTCTTGTTGTTCGGCAGCACGAAAACGGTGTGCGCGGGGACCTTTTTGATCTCCTTGAGGATGCTCTCGGTCGAGGGATTCATAGTTTGTCCGCCGCTGATGACGCCGTCGGCGCCAAGGTCGGTGAAGACGTTCGCAAGGCCCTTACCCGCGCAGACCGCGAGGAAGCCAAAGTCCTTTTCGGGCTCGGCTTCACCGGCATTTTCGTGCTCGGCGGCTTCGAGCTCCTGCTCGATGGCCTCAAGGTCGTCGGTGGACTGGGCCTTGCCGCCGGCGGCGAGCTGCTGGGCCTGCGTGCGCATGTTCTCGATTTTCGCGAGCTCGAGCGTGCCGTACTTCTGCGCCTCGGTCAGCGCCTCGCCCGGAATGTCGGTGTGAACGTGGACTTTGAAAGCCTCGTCGTCCTCGCCGATGACGAGCGAATCGCCGATGCCGTCGAGGAAGCGGCGGAACGGCTCAATGCTGCGTCCGCTCTTGCGGACGATGAACACGGTGTCGAACGTGAAGGTGATGTCCTCTTCGTTGAGCATGGCAAAATCGGCCTTCTCCTGTGCATTCTCTTCGGTGAGCTCGGGGCGCTCCTCGCCGCGCAGGGCGCTGAGCATACCGCCGAGAATCAGCAGGAAGCCCTTGCCGCCCGCGTCGACGACGCCGGCCTTTTTGAGAACGGGGTTCATGTCAGTCGTCTGCGCGAGCGTGATCTCGCCCTGGGCGATGGCCTGCTCGATGACGTACTCGACGCTGTTGTGCTCCTCGGCCGCGTTCACGGCGCGCTCGGCAGCGAGACGCGAAACGGTCAGGATCGTGCCCTCGGCGGGCTTCATCACGGCGTTATACGCCGCGGCGACACCCTCCTGAAGCGCGGCGGCAAACGCCGCGCCGTCGGCCTCCTTGCAGCCCTTGAGCTCCTTGGAGATGCCGCGGAAGAGAAGCGACAGAATGACGCCGGAGTTGCCGCGCGCGCCGCGCAGCAGCGCGGACGCCGTGACAGAGGCGGCCTGATCGACCGTCGCGGGCTCGATCTTCTTGAGCTCCTGCGCCGCGGTCTGGATGGTAAGACTCATGTTCGTGCCCGTGTCGCCGTCGGGAACGGGGAATACATTCAAATCATTGATAGCTTGCTGTGCCTGTGCGATGGAGACGGTGCCGAAGAGCAGCATCTCCTTGAACATGGCACCATTGATGGTATCGTGCATAGGATGATGTCCTCCTCGGTTTTTACATATTCATGCTGTCGACGCAAACGTCGATGCTGCGGATGCTTGCGCCGGTGTTTTCGCTGACCATATAGCGCACCTGATTGATGATGGAGCGGCAGACGGCGGCGATGTTCACGCCGTGCTCCACAACGATGTGCAGCTCGATGGAAATGTCCCCTTCTTCGTGGGGAATGATGCGCACGCCCTTGCTCATCGCCTCGCGGCGCAGCAGGTGGACGAGCCCGTCGGTCATCGAGCGGTAGGCCATGCCCTTGACGCCAAAGCAGCTCGTGGCCGCGGCGCCGGTGATATTAGACAGGGCGGCGTCGGAAATGCTGACTTCGCCCTTTTCGGTTTGTAGCCTGATCATGGAAGATACTCCTTTCTCCCTGGTCGATATGATATGACTATATCATTATATACGAAGCGGTGCAGAATAACAAGAGAAAATATTTTGCGTAAAATGCGGGAAAATGTCAAGGACTCTATTGAAAATAAACGGAAATTCACGTATTATGGAAACTAACGAGTTCATTGCGCCCGCTTTGGGCGCTGCGGAGGGATAAACATGAGAGTTATCACAGGCTCGGCGCGCGGACGGCGGCTGGGCGAGCTCAAGGGCATGGAGACCCGCCCGACGACCGACAAGGTCAAGGAAAGTATTTTTAATTGTATCCAGTTCGACGTGGAGGATGCGCGCGTGCTCGATCTTTTTGCGGGCACGGGGCAGCTCGGCATCGAGGCGCTCTCGCGTGGGGCAAAAAGCGCGCTTTTTGTTGACAAGCGTGCAGACGCGGTCAAGCTCGTGCGCGAAAATCTCGCGCTGTGCCATCTGGAAGAAAACGCGCAGGTCATCTGCGGTGATTCGCTCGCCGCGCTCGGCACGCAGAGCGGGAGGTTCGACATCATCTTCCTCGATCCGCCGTACGAAAGCGGACTTTTGGAGCAGGCGATGGAAAAGATCGCGCAGTTTGACATTTTATCACCCCATGGTATAATGGTCGCGGAAAGTCCGCAGAACCAGACGCTTCCCGAGCTTCCCACGCCGTACGGACTGTATCGCGAGTACCGCTACGGCAAGATCAAGGTGAGCATCTATCACCGCGCGGTGGAGGAAGAGGCATGAGAATCGCAGTGTTTCCCGGCTCGTTTGACCCTGTGACGATCGGACATCAGGACATTATCGCGCGCGCATCGAAGCTCTTTGACCGCGTGTATGTGTCCATCGTGCCGAACGGGACGAAGACGCACCCGATGTTCACCGACGAGCAGAAGCTCGCGCTCATGCGCGCGAGCGTCGAGGAGTTCCCCAATGTGGAAGCTGAGCTCGGCGGCGGACTTCTGACCGACTACGCGCTGCGCAAAAACGCGCAGTTTCTCGTGCGCGGTGTGCGCAACAGCGTGGATTTTGACGCCGAGCAGCAGCTTTCGCTCATCTATCGCGATGTGTCGGACGGCGCGCTCGAAACGGTGCTGCTGGTCGCGGAACCGAAGTATCAGCACATCAGCTCCACGATGGTGCGCGAGATGATCAAATACGGACAAGACCTTGAAAAATATATGCCGCTGCGCGCGGCGGAGCTTGTGAAAGGATGGAGAGAAGACCATGGCGAACAATGATGTGCAGCATCTTTTGGATATGCTTTACGAGATGATCGACGGCGCGAAGAACGCGCCGCTGACGAGCGACAAGTGCATTTTGAACCGCGACGAGGCGCTCGACCTGCTCGACGAGATCCGCGCCCAGCTGCCGGTGGAACTTTCCCGCGCGCAGGAGCTCATCCGCGCAAAGGAGGACTATGTCAAGGCCGCCAAGCGCGACGTCGAGCGCATGATGCAGCAGGCCGAGCAGGACGCGAAGAACAAGGTCTCCGAGACCGAGGTGCTCGGTATCGCCCACGAAAAGAGCCACGAGATCATCAAAAAGGCCGAGGACCGCTCGCGCGAAATGTACCGCGTGGCCAACGAGTACACCGAGGATGCGCTGCGCCGCACCGAGGAGGCCATCCGGATGGCGCTCGAGGAGGTCAAGCAGTCCCGCGTGCGCTTCCGCGCCGCCTCTGCCGAGCAGATGCAGAAGCGCCGCGAGGAGCTGGCACAGTCAGCTGAAAAGCAGATACAGAACGGATAAAATTTTGTCAAAAGTGACAAAAACCGACATGATCGGTAGACATAATCTATATTTGGGCATAGCATAAAGGGCCGCCACAAGATATTGTGGCGGCCCTTTTTTAACCAAAACCAAAGTAGAACAGGCGTTTTAAAAATACGGTGCACTGGCCGAATTTTTGCAGGAAAAAGCGATAAAAGGCTTGAAATCTCAGGGAAATTTCTGCTTGCATTTTTTATGTGAATCTCGTATACTCAAAACAAGGGTGGGGGAAAGTGGTGTATCATACCATGAAAATGGCTTACTTTCCCACATAAGCATCAGATCGGACGCGGCACGGCTTTTTCCAAAATGAAGAAAAGGCCGCGCTTTCGTGCCCTCTGTATGCGAAAATGCACAGAAAAAGGGGGTCAGCCGCCGTGACGGGTCAGTATCAGCACACGATCGACGCCAAGGGGCGGCTCTTTATCCCCGCGAAGCTGCGCGAGGAGCTCGGCGACACGTTTTATGTCACCATGGGCATGGACTCCTGCCTGAGCATCTATTCCGACGCCTCCTGGGCGCGCTTCACCGAAAAGTTTGAAAGCCTGCCCTACACGAAGACCAAGGCCATGCGCCCGCTCTTCGCCAACGCCGCCAAGTGCGAGCCCGACGCGCAGGGACGCATCGTCCTGCCGCAGAAGCTCAGAGCCTACGCCCACCTTGAAAAAGACGTGGTCGTGATCGGCGTTTCGAACCGCGCCGAGATCTGGAATGCGGAGAAGTGGGCAGAGATCGAGGCCGAGGAGCTCAATCCCGAGAATCTGGCCGCCGTGATGGAAGAGCTGGGATTCTGATATGGAAGAGAACTACGGCCATAAACCGGTACTGTTGCACGAGTGCCTCGGCGCGCTCGCCATCAAGCCCGACGGCATCTATGTGGACGGCACGCTCGGCCGCGCCGGACATTCGCTCGAGATCGTGCGCCGCCTGACGACGGGCCGTCTCATTGCGCTTGACCGTGACGAGACCGCGATCGAAGCGGCAAACCGCCGCCTCGGCGATTATTTGGACAAGGTCACGCTCGTCCACAGCAATTTCAGCGCGCTCGACGCTGTGCTGCACGAGCTGGGCGTCCACGGCGTGGACGGGATGCTGTTTGACCTCGGCGTTTCCTCCCCGCAGCTCGACGAAGCGCAGCGCGGGTTTTCCTACAAGCAGGACGCGCCGCTCGATATGCGCATGGACGAATCCGCCGCACTGACCGCGCGCGAGGTCGTGAATACCTATTCTTATGAAGAGCTGCGCCGCATCCTCTTTGAATACGGCGAGGAGCGCTATGCGCCCGCCATCGCGAAGAGAATTTGCCAGCACCGCGAGCAAAAGCCCATCGAAACGACGCTTGAGCTCGCCGATATCATCCGTTCGGCCATGCCCGCGAGCGCGCTGCGCGAAAAGCAGCACCCTGCCAAGCGCAGCTTTCAGGCCATCCGCATTGCCGTGAACGACGAGCTGGGCGAGCTTCCGCCGATGCTCGACGCGGCGGAGAAAAATCTGAAACCGGGCGGACGGCTCGCGGTCATCACGTTCCACTCGCTCGAAGACCGCATCGTCAAGAAGAAATTACAGGAGCTTGCACAGGGTTGCATCTGCCCGCCGGAATTTCCGGTGTGCGTGTGCGGACGAAAGCCAAAGGTCAAGCTCATCACAAGAAAGCCCATCGTTTCGGGCGAAGAAGAACTCGCAGAGAATCCCCGTGCCCGCAGCGCCAAGCTGCGTGTCGCGGAAAAGTGCTGACAACAGCCGAAAATACGCAAAAGAAAGGAGATCGCCATGGCCAGCCGCAGAGAGCAGAACATGAAATACCGCCGCTACAGCGGACGAGTCAATGGCAATCTCGCTTACGATCCCGCCTACGAAGAGCGCCAGCGCAGGCTGCGCCGCGAGCGTGAATACGAGCGCGAGCACGAGCGTCAGCGCGAGGAATTCATGCGTCCCCCGCAGCGGAAGATGCAGAAAAAGGCTGCGCCCGTCCGCCGTCAACGCGAAAAGGTCTCGCTCGGCACGCTGTGCGGCTTTATGGCGCTGGCCGCAATGGTCGCGCTGATGATCATGTGCCGCGCACAGCTGACGGAAATCTCCGCGCAGGTCGTCTCCGTGCAGAAGGAGATCTCCACGCTCGAGGACGAGCATGTCGCGCTGCTCACGCGCTACGAAAAAACCTTTGACCTCACCACCATCAAGGAGGCGGCGGCCGCAGCCGGTATGGCCAAGCCCAGCGCCTCGCAGGTCTACTACATCGACCTGTCGGAGCCCGACAGCGTGGTCGTCTACCAGCAGAAGAGCCAGAACGTTTTGTCGCGGGCGCTCACGTCGCTTGGCAACGGCGTATGCGCAGTGGTGGAATATTTCAAATGAGCGAAGCTATACATAAGGAGTAAGGAGCTTCCTTACTCCTTTTCCATTTTTAAGGAGGATGAACGACTGTGGCACCACGCCCCCAGAACCAGAAAAGACGGCCCGAATCCGCGCGCCGCGCAAACCGCATCATTCAGACAAGAACGCTGCTGCTTCTGGGCGCGTTCGGCGTGCTGACGTTTGTGCTGCTCTTCACCAAACTCTATCACTGGCAGATCACCGAGCATGACGAGCTCCAGTCCGTCGCTGTGCGCCAGCAAACGCTGCGCACCACGGTGGAGGCGAGCCGCGGCACGATCTACGATCGAAACGGCACCATCCTCGCGATGTCCGCCTCGGCGGAGGATATTTTCATCTCTCCGAAGGAGATCATCGAAAACGATCAGGATCAAAACCTGATCGCGGGCGGCCTTGCTGAAATTCTGGACCTTGACCCCGCTGACATTCTCAAAAAGATGGAGAAAACGAACTCGCAGTACGAAGAGCTCAAGAAAAAGGCGGACGATGAGCTCGCCGACAAGGTGCGCGAATTCATCAATGAGAACGACCTCAAGGGCGTTTTCATTCGTCCGACGAGCAAGAGGACCTATCCCAAGGGGACGCTCGCCTCACAGGTCATCGGCTTTGCCAATGAAAACGGCGGTGCGATGGGCCTTGAGGCGGCGTACAACGACGAGCTGACCGGTGAGAACGGTATGGTCGTCACCGCGCGCGACCGCGACGGCCGCTCCGTGCTCTACCAGTACGACCAGTATTTCGACGCGGAAAACGGCTGCGACCTGCACACGACGCTCGACACGACCATCCAGTATTACCTTGAGAAAGGTGTGCAGGAGCTCGAGGCGCGCTTCGGCACTGGCAAGGGCGCCGAGGGCATCGTCATGGATGTCAACACCGGCGCGGTGCTGGCGATGGCGTCGCTGCCGACCTACGACTTGAATTCCCCCGGCACGGTCTACAACGACTTTCTGACCTCCGGCATGACGGAGGAGCAGGTCCTCGAAAACATGAGAGACCTTCTCAACAAGCAGTGGCGCAGCAAGGCCATCAACGACACCTACGAGCCGGGCTCCACGTTCAAAACACTGACGCTCGCGATGGCGCTTGAGGAAAACGTTGTCGACCTGAACACGGGCTTCTATTGCAGCGGCAGCGTAAAGATCGAGGGCGAGACCATCAACTGCTCCAAGCGCGCGCCCGGTCACGGCCAGCAAAACCTGACGCAGGCGTTCGCCAACTCCTGCAACCCCGCGTTCATCAACATCGGCCTTCGCATCGGCAACGACATGTTTTACCAGTACATGCTGGACTTTGGCCTGACGGAGAAGACCGGCGTCGACACCACGGGCGAGGCCAGCGGCTTCGTCAACAGCGAAATTAAATATTCGACGCTGGCGCTGGCGTGCTACGCCTTCGGCCAGAACTTCAACGTCACGCCCATCGCGCTGCTGGCGGCGCAGTGCGCCTGCGTCAACGGCGGCTACCTCTATACGCCCTATCTTGTCGAAGAGATCACCGACCAGGACGGCAATGTCGTCTCTAAGCACGACTCCACGCCCATCCGTCAGGTCGTCTCCGAGGAGACGTCCGCGCTTGTGCGCGACATCATGGAGTATGAGGTCACAAGCGGCACGGGCAAGAACGGTCAGGTCGCGGGCTACCGCATCGGCGGCAAGACCGGCACGGCCGATAAGGTCGGCGGCGGCGTCATCGTCTCGTTCGTGTGCTTCGCCCCCGCGGATGACCCGCAGGTGATGATGCTCCTGACGCTCGACGAGCCGAGCAAGTGGACCGGTACCTACGTTTCCGGCGGTAACATGGTCGCCCCCGTGGCGAGTTCCGTCATGGGCGAGATCCTGCCGTATCTCGGCATTGAGCCGAGCTACACCGCTGAAGAGCTCGTCGGCGCGGATAAGACTGTGCCGAACGTCGTCGGCCTCAGCAAGGACGCGGCGGCCGAGCGCCTGAGCGCGAACGGCTTCAGCTTCCGCACCGTCGGCAGCGGCGATACCGTCACCGACCAGACGCCCGCAGGCGGCGCGATCGTACCGAACAGCGCGGAGATCATCCTCTACCTCGGCGCGGAGAAGTCGACTGACAAGTGCATCGTCCCGAACGTCGTGGGCGACAGCGCCGCGACCGCGAACCAGAAGATCGTGAACGCGGGGCTCATCATGGGCGTTTCCGGCGCGACGAACGCAAGCTCGTCCACGGTGCGCGCCATCTCGCAGAGCATCGCCGCGGGCACGGAGGTCGAGGCCGGTACGGTCGTGCGCGTCCAGTTCAGCGACAGCTCGGTGCGCGACTAAAGACAGCAAGACCCAATTCCGAAAGGAATTTTTCAAACGCAGTTATCTGAGCTTATTTCCGCATTAGAAGACAAAACGGTGCATGCGCCGCCTGACCTGATAGTCAGAGGCCTTGCGCTCGATTCCCGCAAGGCAGAAGAGGGATTCCTCTTCTTTGCCCTGCCGGGGGAGAAGGAGAACGGCGGCGAGTTTATCGCCGAAGCCAAAGCGCGCGGCGCGGCCTGCGCCGTGTGCGAGCATCCGCCGGAGACAGAAATCCCCTATATCTTAGTGCCGGATGCGCACAAAGCGCTTGCGCTTTGCGCGGCGGTATGGTATGGTACTCCGGCGGGAAAACTCACCGTGGTCGGCGTGACCGGCACAAACGGCAAAACGACCACGACGTATCTTATCAAACAGCTTTTGGAGCGCACGAAGGGCGCAAAGGTCGGCCTGATCGGCACGAATCAGAATTTGATCAGCGACAAGACCATCCCGACCGACCGCACAACGCCCGACGCGCTGACCGTGCAGCGCCTGCTCGCCCAGATGGTCGATGCGGGCTGCACCTATGCCGTGATGGAGGTTTCGTCCCACGCGCTGATGCAGAGCAGGGTAGAAGGAATCCGATTCCGCGTCGGTGTTTTCACGAACCTGACGCAGGATCATCTTGACTACCACGGCACGATGGAGGCCTACTGCGACGCGAAGTCGAGGCTTTTCGACCAGTGTGACATCGCCTGCGTTAACGGTGACGATGCGTGGACGGAGCGCTTGCTCGCCCGCTTTACGAGCGAGCGGATTACATTCGGGCAGGGCATGACGAATGACCTTGTCGGCTGGCGTGCCCGCTACGAAAACGACTGCGTGCGCTTCACCGCTTGCACCGACTTCGACCACGAGGAGACGAAAATCGGCATCCCCGGCGGCTTTTCGCTCTATAACGCGCTCGCGGCGCTCTGCGCCGTGCAGGCGCTCGGCGTGCCGCTTTCCGATGCGGCAAAAGCGCTGACGGAATGTGTCGGCGTTAAGGGGCGGTGCGAGGTCGTACCGCTTGATGCACCGTTCACCGTCATCATTGACTATGCGCACACGCCCGACGGGCTCAAAAATATTCTCTCCACGGTCTGCGGCTTTGCCGACGGGCGCGTCATCGCGCTCTTTGGCTGCGGGGGAGACCGCGACAGGACAAAGCGACCCCGCATGGGCCGCATCGCCGCGGCGCTCTCGGACTTCGTTGTCCTCACGAGCGACAATCCCCGCACCGAAGACCCTTACGCCATCCTGCGCGATGTGCTCCCCGCACTTTTGGAGGGCAGAACGCCGTTCGCCGTCATCGAGAACCGGCGCGAGGCCATCGGTTTTGCGCTCCATGAGGCGAAAGAGAGCGACGTCGTCGTCCTCTGCGGCAAGGGGCACGAGACCTATCAGGAGATCGGAACGATAAAATACCACCTCGACGAGAGGGAGGTCGTGCGCGAGAGGTTCGCGCAAGTACAAAGGAAGGACGCCGCCGACGCGGCGAAGGAAAACGAACATGAAGATCATCATTGCCTGCATACTGAGCTTCGCGGTCTCCGCGATCACGGGAAAATTTCTGGTCCCTGAGCTGAGAAAGCTCAAGGCCGGACAGAGCATCCGCGAGGACGGCCCCACCTGGCACGCCGGAAAGGCCGGCACGCCGACAATGGGCGGCTTAATGTTCATCCTCGGCATCTTCGTCTCTATCCTGATCTGCGGCTGGAAGGGCATGATGGCGGGGGACTTTGAGCACCTCTACATCTTCTTTTTTGCGCTGATCTTCGGCGGCATCGGCTTTTTAGACGACTTTGAAAAGGTGAAGCACAAGCAGAACCTCGGCCTTACGGCCATCCAGAAGTTCCTGCTCCAGCTCGCCGCGGCGGTCGCGTTCCTCTGCCTGATGCGCTTTGAGGGTATGCTGACGCCGAACCTCTACGTGCCGTTTTTCAACACGCAGATCGTCATGAGCTGGTGGGTGTACATGGTGTTCGCGGCGTTTGTCATCGTCGGCACGGTCAACGCCGTCAACATCACAGACGGCATCGACGGCTTGGCCGGCAGCGTGACGGTGCCGGTCGGCCTGTTTTTCACCGTGCTCGCCATCTGGTGGCAGGGCTATGAGCAGCTCGGCATTTATGCTGCGGCGCTCGTCGGGGGAATTCTCGGCTTCCTCATCTATAATTTCCACCCCGCCAAGGTCTTCATGGGTGACACAGGCTCGCTGTTCCTCGGCGGCACGGTGGCGGCGCTGGCCTTTGCCTACGATATGCCGCTCGTGCTGATCCCTGTCGGCTTTGTCTACATCTGCGAGACGCTGTCCGACATTTTGCAGGTCATCTACTTCAAGGCGACGCACGGCAAGCGCCTTTTCAAGATGGCGCCGCTGCACCACCACTTCGAGCTCTGCGGCTGGAGCGAAGTAAAGCTCGTCGCCGTGTTCACCAGCGTGAGTGCGCTGTGCTGCCTGGCGGCGCTGTTCGGAGTACTCAACAGATTTCATTTTTGAGAAACGGCAAGCCGTTTCTCAAAAATGAGAGGGGATGCGCGGCGCTCTGTGCCTCGCCGCCCTTGGCGGCTCGACACTCACTCTGCGAGAAGTATTTTTCGCCATGCACCGGTCGCGGCGAAAAATGATTAAAAATATTTCGCGCCTGCGGGCGCGAAAGTCTGCGACGCTTGGTTGCAAAATGGAGGCAAACTCGCGCAGAGCGCGAGTTTGCAATCAGTATGAAAGGGGGAAGACTGCATGACCAAGGAAGAACGCTTGCTGCGGCAGGAACAGCGCGAGCGGGCGAAGGCCATCGAGGCGGCAGCGCGCGAAGCGGGCCGCGGACCGCTGGACCTTCCGTATCTTCTGCTGGTGCTTACGCTCGTGGGCGTGGGCCTGATCATGCTGTTTTCCGCCAGTTTCCCCTCGGCCTACTATGAAGAGGGTAACCCCGCGTACTACCTCATCCGTCAGGGCATTTTTGCGATCCTCGGTATCACGGCGATGTTTATTGTCGGCAAGATCAATTACGAGCGCTATCGCGCGGTGGCGAAGATGCTGCTGATCTTTTCCATCATCCTGCTGGTGCTCGTTCTGATCCCGGGCATCGGCACGGGCCGACTGACGCACGGCGCACAGCGCTGGATCCGTCTCGGACCCATCCAGTTCCAGCCGTCTGAGATCACCAAAGTCGGCATCATCCTCTATTTTGCCGACAGCATTTCGAAGAAAAAAGACAAAATGGCCACGCTGCGCTACGGCATCGTGCCCTATGTTGCCATCCTCGGCGTGATTGCGGCGCTGATGGCGAAGGAGCCGCATCTTTCCGGTATGGTGCTGCTGCTCGGCATCGGCGCTGTGATGATGTATGTCGGCGGCATCCGCAACTACTGGGTCGGTCTCGGCTTTGCGCTGGTGCTGCTGGTGATCTACGCCTTTGCGACCGGCATCATCACCTATAACTCGAGCCGAATCGACATCTGGCTCGACCCGTTCAACGAAGAGTGGATGCGCGATAAGGGCTATCAGATCCGGCAGAGCCTGCTCTCCATCGGCTCAGGCGGTCTATTCGGACTGGGCCTTGGCAAGAGCCGGCAGAAGTTTCTGTTCCTGCCCGAAGAGCACAACGACTTCATCTTTGCCATCATCTGCGAGGAGCTCGGCCTTGTCGGCGCGACGATCATCATGGTCATGTTCGCGCTGCTCATCATCCGAGGCTACTGGATCGCCCTGCACGCGCGCGACCGCTTCGGAAGCCTTCTTGCCGTCGGCGTGACGACGCAGATCGCCTTGCAGGTATTCCTGAACATCGCGGTCGTGACGAATCTGATCCCGAACACGGGTATTTCGCTGCCGTTTTTCAGCTACGGCGGCACGGCGCTTGCCGTGCAGTTGGCCGAGGTCGGCATCGTACTGAGCGTTTCGCGCCAGATGCGCTGACGCGGGAAGGAGAAAACGGCTATGAAGGTCATCTTTACCTGCGGCGGCACGGCAGGACACGTCAACCCCGCACTCGCGCTCGCGGGCTATATGCGGGAAAAGGACGCGGGAACGCAGATCTTATTCGTCGGCGCGGAGCGCGGACTGGAGCGCGATTTGATCGCGCACACGGACTATCCGTTCCGTACGGTGAACATTTCATCGTTCCACCGCTCGTTTAGGCTTGCGGAGATCAAGCACAACCTTGTCTCGCTCAAAAATCTCGCCCACGCCGAGCGTGAGGCGAACGCGATCTTAAATGATTTTCACCCCGACCTGATCGTCGGCACCGGCGGCTACGCGAGCTATCCACTTGTGCGCTACGGCGCAAAGGCGGGCATCCCCACGGCGGTGCACGAGTCGAACATCGTGCCGGGGCTGACGACGCGGCAGCTGGAGCCCCACTGCGACCGCATCATGGTTGGCTTCGAGGACTGCCGCGCGCACTACAAGCACCCCGAAAAGGTGGTCGTGACCGGTACGCCCGTGCGCGGCGACTTCTTCACGATCAGCAAGCAGCAGGCGAAGGAAAAGCTCGGCATGAACGACGGGCGCAAGCTCATCGTCTCGTTCTGGGGCAGCCTCGGGTCGAACGCGATGAACCGCGCGATGGCGGAGTTTCTGGCGCTTGAGAGCGCGAAGGAGCCCTTTTACCATATCCACGGCGTCGGCGAGATCTGCTGGAAGCCGATGCAGCAGTGGATGCACGATGACGGGTTGGAGATCACCGAGCATCCCGCGCTCGACGTGCGCGAGTACATCTACGACATGGCGACTGTCATGCGCGCCGCCGACCTCGTTATTTGCCGCGCGGGCGCGTCCACACTCAGCGAGCTGACGGCGCTCGGCGTTCCGGCGATTCTGGTGCCATCGCCCAACGTGACGAACCACCATCAGGAGAAGAACGCGGCGCTGCTCGGCGACCACGGCGCGGCGCTCGTGCTGCCGGAAGAGGGCCTTGACGGCAAGAAGCTCTTCGCCGCCGCGGCGGGCATCCTGAACGATCCGCAGCGGATGGAGACGATGTCTCAAAACATGGCGGCGCTCGGCATCCCCGACGCGACCAAGCGCATCTACGACACGGTGATGGCGCTGCTCAAGTGAAAGAGAATAAAAAGGAAGCGAGCCGTGAGGCTCGCTTCCTTTACTTTTGACGCTTTATTTCGCCTTCAAAATGAAATCCATATAGATGGGATTGTGGTCGGAGTAGCGATACCCTGCGTCGACGACATCGGCGGAGACGGCTTCGACGTTGTCGGAGACGAGGAAGCCGTCGACCGTCACGCGGAAGGTCGTCTCCTCGTTGTAGGGTTCGTTGGCCGTGCGGCAGGTGGCGACGGGATGGTCGACGTCAAACGGCACGACGAGGGAGAGCCCGTCGGGGATCGTCCCCTCGGGGATGGGCTGCGCCCAGGTGTCGTTCTCGCCGCCCGCGACGCCGAAGATCTCGGCAGAATTGCCGAGCAGGTCCTTATTGAAGTCGCCGCCCGCGACGCAGTAGTTGCCGTTTTCGTATTCCGCCAGCATATCGGCGCAGAGCATTTGCAGCTGCTCGGTCGCGATGGTGCCGTCGGACGTGTAGGCCGAAAGATGCAGGTTATAGAGCACCAGCTCCCTGCCGTTTTCCATCGGGACGCGGCTGACGGAGTAGCAGCGGTCCAGGTCGACGAGCTTCATGATGCCCGTCTCGATCGGCAGCGAACGGCGCACGGCGGACGAGATCGGATGGCGCGAGAGCGTCAGGATACCGGACTGGTTCGCGCCGTGGGGGTTAATAAGAGGATAGAAGAGGTACGGGCTGTCGTAATTCTGCGCGAATACCTTGTTAAATTCGCTGTTCCCCATCACATCGTCGAGATAAGCGTCCTCTCCGATGTGCCAGCTGCGCGTGCCGTAGATATCGACCTCCTGAAAGAGGGCGAAGTCGGGCGAAAGGTCCTTGACGAGCGAGACCTCGCCGCGCATATTCTCATCAACGGCCTGCCTGCTGCGGGCGCGGCTCTCCTTGCCGCCGTCCATGAAGAAGCTGTAATCGGCGCTGTACGCGCCGAAGCCTACGTTGGCCGACGAAACGCGATAGGTGACGCCGGTCTGCGGCGCGCCCTCCATCGGTGCGGCAGATGCGGCGTCGCAGTGCGCAACGCCAAGCTTCTGCATATCCTCCACACGGTAGTAGGCGGCAAAGACATAGATGACGTAAGCCAGCACGATCAAAACGAGCGCCAACAGAATATAGAGCGCGACTTTGAGCGTTTTTTTCATGAAAAAAGACTCCTTTCGGGGAGAAATATAATAGTCTCATTTTGCCACAAAGCGGGCGGGAAAGCAAGACAAAAAGAAGTTGACGCGCCGCGGCAAAATGGCTATACTGAAAATGCCTAACTATTGCCCTGCGAAAACCGGCAGTCACCCATTTCCCGCAAAAGCCATACGATGGAAAAGTAATGTGCTTGCGGGAGGGAACATGATGTGTGAGCTGTTGGTAGAGGGCGGGGAGCGCCTGTACGGAGAACTCACGATACAAGGCTCAAAAAACAGTGTGCTGCCGATTTTGGCGGCGACGCTTTTGTGCGCGGACACCTGCGTGATCGAAAATTGCCCGAAGCTGCGGGACGTGGATGCGTCCGTTGCCATTTTGCGGCACTTGGGCTGCTGCACGCACTGGGAGGACAGTGCGCTCGTGGTCGACACAGCGCGCATGGACCGCGCGGTCGTGCCCGACGCACTGATGCGAGAGATGCGCTCGTCGGTCATCTTTCTCGGCGCGATTCTGGCGCGCTGCAAGGAAGCGACGATCTGTTATCCCGGCGGCTGCGAGCTGGGGCCGCGTCCCATTGACCTGCACTTAAGCGCCCTGAGCGCCTTGGGGGCAGAGATCAGGGAGACGGGCGGCGAGCTCAAATGCCGCGGCGGAACGCTTCTCGGGAGCGATGTGTACTTACCCATGCCGAGCGTGGGCGCGACGGAAAACGCGCTCCTCTGCGCCTGCGGCGCAGACGGCGTGACGACGATCTACAACGCCGCGCGCGAGCCGGAGATCGTCGATTTACAGAACTTTATCAACGCGATGGGCGGCAACGTCCGCGGCGCGGGCGGTTCAATCATCACAGTCGAGGGAAAGCGCGCGCTGCACGGCGGGAAATACCGCATCATCGCCGACCGCATCGTGGGCGCGACGTATCTCTGCGCCGCGGCCTGCTGTGGGGGAGAGGTGCGCCTTCGCGGCGTCGACCCGCGGCCGCTTTCGACTGTGTCCGGCGCGCTGAGCGAGGCGGGCTGCACGGTCAAAAGCGGGGAGGACGATGTTTTCCTCCAAAGTGATGGCAGTCTCAGATCCATCCGCCCTGTGCGCACGGCGCCCTATCCGGGCTTTCCGACGGACGCGCAGCCGGTGCTGATGGCGGCGCTTTTGAAAAGCGCGGGCAGCACCGTTTTTGTAGAGAATATTTTTGAAAACCGTTACCGCCATGTCGACGAGCTGGCGCGCATGGGCGCGGAGGTGCGCGTCGCGGGGCGCGTGGCCGTCGTCACAGGACGAGAGCACCTGCACGGCGCGCGCGTCAAGTGCACCGACCTTCGCGCGGGCGCGGCGCTCGTCATCGCGGGATTGCAGGCCGACGGACTCACGCGCATTTCGCGCATCGAGCACATCGACCGCGGCTATGAGAGCATCGAGCGCGACCTTGGCGTGCTGGGCGCGCATGTGCGGCGGGAGACGGGTACATAAGCAAACGAAGAAAAAAGGCAGGAAAACTATGGCGTCAAAGCGAAGAAACAGACGGCGCAGGCGGGGAAGAGCCTCTTTCCCGCTGAGACTTTTGTGCCTCGCGGTCGTGATCGCCGCATTTCTCGGCGCGCTGACGATGTTCTTCCGCATCGATATGATCGTGGTGGAGGGCAACGAGCGCTATACCGAGGAGCAGATCATCGAGGCTGCGGGCGTGCAGAAGGAGCAGAACCTTGTGCTGCTGAACAAATATAAGGTCAAACAATCCATTTTCGACACGCTTCCGTATGTGGAGACCGTTGTCATCAACCGCAAATACCCCGACGCGCTCATTCTGACCGTGACGGAGTGCACGGCCTCCGCTGCGCTGACGGGCGAAAACGACACATGGCTCATGAGCGGCGAAGGCAAAATTCTGGAGCGCGCGGCGCAGATCCCCGAGGGCTGCGCGCGCGTGACCGGCTGCACGCTCGTCGAGCCCGCGGTCGGCGCGATGGCGGCGTTTGCGGACGAGGATTCGTATAAATTCGAGCGCCTGCTCACGCTGCTGCGCACGGCGGAGGATAAGCAGCTTCTCTCCATGATCGGCGAGATCGACCTGAGCGACGGCACGGCCATCACCTTTACCTATTTGGACCGCTTTACGGTCAAAATGCCCTGGGATGCGGACATTGCCTACAAGCTCGGGAATGTGCGCACGGTGGTGGAGCAGCTTGAAGCCAATCAGACCGGCACGATCAACCTGATGAACGACGGCAGGGCTGACTTCATCCCGGAATAAAGGCGGAAGTTGACGTAAAAAAGTTTCCCCGAAATGGCCGATTGCTATTGACCCCGCGGGAAAACCGTAATACAATGATTAAGATAGCAAATACCTGATATTGTGGCGCTTGCAGCGGCAAGTGCCTTGCCCATACAACAGATTGCAGGAGGAACCGACATGGCATTCGGATTGGAGACCGGTCCTGAAAACGTAGTTAAGATCAAGGTCATCGGCGTTGGCGGCGGCGGCAACAACGTGGTCAACCGCATGGTGCGCACCGGTGCGCGCGGCGTCGACTTTGTCGCAGTGAATACAGATAAGCAGGCGCTCAACGTGTCTGCCGCCACTTATAAAATCCAGATCGGCGAAAAGCTGACGCACGGTCAGGGCGCGGGCTCCGACCCTGAGGTCGGCCGCAAGAGCGCCGAGGAGAGCCGCAACCAGATCGCCAAGGCGCTCGAGGACACCGATATGGTCTTCATCACCGCCGGCATGGGCGGCGGCACCGGCACGGGCGGCGCGCCCATTGTTGCCGAGATCGCGCGCGAGGCGGGCATTCTGACCGTCGGCGTCGTGACGAAGCCCTTCGGTTTTGAAGGCCGCCGCCGCATGACGCAGGCGGAAGCGGGCATCGAAGAGCTCAAGACCAAGGTCGACTCGCTCGTCATCATCCCGAACGAGCGCCTCAAGCACGCGACCGACCAGAAGATCACCTTTGCCAACGCGTTCGAGATCGCGGACGACGTGCTGCGTCAGGCGGTGCAGAGCATCTCCGACCTGATCCGCGACACGGGCTTCATCAACCTCGATTTTGCCGACGTGACCGCCATTATGAAGGACGCGGGCCTTGCCCACATGGGCGTCGGCCGCGCCGCCGGCAAGAACAAGGCCGAGGAGGCCGCGCGCATGGCCATTTCGTCCCCGCTGCTGGAGACCTCCATCAACGGTGCGCACGGAGTGCTCATCAACGTCACGGGCTCGATGGACATCGGCCTCGACGAGGTCGAGCAGGCAGCGTCCCTCGTGCAGGAGGCCGTGCATCCCGACGCGCTCACGATCTTCGGCGCGACGTTCGACGAGACGCTCGACGACGAGATCCGCGTCACCGTCATTGCCACGGGCTTTGACAAGGCGCCCGGCGCGCTGGACTTCAACAAGGATAAGAAGCCTGCCGAGCAGAGCGGCGAGAGCGCCGCTGCCGGTCTTGCGCCGCTCGACTTCGACAAGGAAAAGGCCGAGGAAGAGGCTAAGCACGAAGATGAGCCCGATCCGTTCGACGACATCTTCAAAATTTTCAACCGCGAGCGTTAAATGGAAACAATTCCCAAAATTCCGCAGACTTTGGTCTGCGGAATTTTTTTGCCCGCATTTACAGCGCCATTTCAAAAAGCGATGCCAGCGCATCAAAATTTTGCACCTTTTAATTTTGCCCGAAGCGCAGAAAGTAAATGCGCCGGACAGAGAAAAAGAAATGAGAAAGAAAAAATTTCCGGCGTTGGGCGGACGGCTGCGCGCTGCGCGCACAGGGCGCGCCATCCGCCCGTATTTTTTAAAGGGGTGAGAGAATGGATGGAACGCATCGCACAAAAAAGCGAGCGGCGATCCTGCTGGGATTTTTTGCCGCCGCCGCGATCGCAATGCCGTCTGCGCAGGCGGCGGACCGGACGGTCAGCGAGCTGATCCCCGTCGGACAGACCGTCGGCGTCAAGCTCTTTTCCGACGGCGTGCTCGTCGTCGGCTTTTCCGATGGGGAAAGTCCGGCGAAGGACTGCGGACTCAAGGAGGGCGACGTCATCACCGCCATCTGCGGGCAGAGTCTGGACACCATTGAGGAATTCCGTCAGCTTCTGGCAGAAAACGGCGAGGACGCCGCGGCGCTGACCGTCAAGCGCGGCAGCCGCACGATCGAACTGAGCGCAGAGCCGGAGAAGGATGAGGACGGCGAGTACCGCCTCGGCGCCTGGGTGCGCGACAGTATGGCGGGTATCGGCACGATGACCTTCTTTGATCCGCAGAGCGGCACGTTCGGCGCGCTGGGCCACGGGGTCACGGATGTGGACACGGGGCAGCTCCTGCCGCTCGACCACGGCAGCATCATGGACGCCTCGGTCAAGGCGGTGAAAAAAGGCGAGCGCGCCTCGCCCGGCGAGCTCAAGGGCGACTTTGACCTGACGCGCGACAGCGGCACGCTTTACGCCAACACCGAATGCGGCATTTTCGGCAAGCTCTCGGCAGAGGACGCGGCAAAGATCACCGGCGCGGCGCTGCCGATCGCAAAGAAGGATGAGATCAAGACCGGCAGGGCGGCGATCCTGGCCACCGTTTCCGGCAATGAAACACGCGAGTATGATATTGAGATCGAAAAAATCTATTCGCCTTCCGGCAGCACGCGAAATCTGCTGCTGCGCGTGACGGACGAGGAGCTTCTTGCGCAGACCGGCGGCGTGGTGCAGGGAATGAGCGGCAGCGCGATTTTGCAGGATGGCAAGATCATTGGCGCGGTCACGCACGTCCTGCTGGATGATCCGTCAAGAGGTTATGGTATTTTTATCGAAAATATGCTCTCTGCGGCGGGGCTTTCGAGTGAATAACCTACCCATATAGTAGAAAGATTGTGTTAAGATAGCGTAAAAACAACTAAATTTCCATGCAAAAAGTTAGAAAAAGATGGTTAAATTCGACATAACTCGCTTGAAAACGCTGTCCAAATATGTTAGCTTAAAGCCATGGCAGAACGAAGACGTCACATTTTGCTGCTGAAGCTGGCCGGCTGGGTCGGCGAAAACTTGTGTGAAAAGGACGGGATGACATGGACAAGAGGATCACGGTCGTATTAGCGGACGCAAACGAAGAGTTCCGCACAGCACTGAAACAGGCATTGGAAGCAACGGGTGAGTTCGACGTAGTGGGATGCGCAGCCGACGGACTGGCTGCGGCGCAGGATATAGCGGAGCGAAAGCCGCAGCTTCTTGTGATGGATCTTTTGCTGCCGGGACTTGACGGCTTTGGCGTGCTCGAGCAGGCGGCGAAGGACAAGGTGCAGATGAAGACAGTTGTCGTCTCGGCTCTTTATCGCGATCAAATCGTGTCGCAGGCGATGAGCCGCGGCGTATCGTTCTTCATGCCCAAGCCCTGCGAGCTGACCTCGCTTTTAGACCAGATGCGCCGCGCGGTCAACGAAGGCGAGGAGAGCGAGGACGAGTCGCAGGCGCTTGAGCGCGAGGTCACGGCAGTGATCCACGAGGTCGGCGTGCCCGCGCATATCAAGGGCTATCAGTACGTGCGCGAGGCCATCGTCATCGCCGTGCAGGACATGGATGTCATCAACGCCGTGACGAAAGTGCTTTATCCCGAAGTCGCGCGCCGCTACAGCACCACGCCCTCGCGCGTCGAGCGCGCGGTGCGCCATGCGATCGAGGTCGCGTGGGACCGCGGCGACCTTGAGACGCTCCAGCGCTATTTTGGCTACACGGTATCCAACACGAAAGGAAAGCCGACCAACAGCGAGTTTATCGCCATGATCGCGGACCGCATCCGTTTACAACGGAAGATCTATAGGGTGTGAAAAGCGAAAGACGTAAAGAGCCACGGAGAGATACTCCGTGGCTCTTTTTCCGTGGCTCTTTTAATAAGAGGTTTATGACTTATCACTTGCAGTGAACGCAAATGACAGCTCAGGGTCGGAAAGAATGACGACAGAGAAAGTATCGTCACTGACAAAAGCATATCCAAAAGCCGAGGCGTCAGGATCATCCGAAGCTTTTACATCATAACAATAGCCGGCAAGCTTTTCGCCATCATTCACAGCTTTTGTTTTCTCGGGACGGTGTTAAGTAGAAGGATAAATCAGAAATGGAGCGTTCTGAGAATGAAATTGTAGCCGCACCACCCTTTTCAACGGTGCAGGTAAAGCCACCGAGATTTTTTGCGCGGATGGTATCGTCTCCATTTTCCAGAAATACTCCGTTCCAGCTGCCGACGATACGCTTTTCCGCTTTTGCGGCAATGTTGCTTTGGAACAGGCTGCTGTTGGCAAGAGCCACGGCGACAAACAGAAGTGCGAGCACGGAAACGAGGAGAACGGCCTTCTTTTTCTTCGGCTTTTTGCCGCTGGCGGGGATGGGAGCTTCCTCTGCGGGGGTGATCTCCGCAGGTGCGGAATCTGCTTCAGGCGCGGCCGTTTCAATTTTTTCGCCGCAGTTCATACAGAAGACAGCGTCTTCCGGGATCGGGCTGCCGCATTTGGGACAAAACATAAGATATTCCTCTCTCTCCTAAATATGTGGAAGACTCGACACAGGAGCCTTCCTCTGGAAAGAATATAGCGATTGTCAATTAAACTATACATATAATGATAATTAAATATCATTTTAGGCAACTTTTAATGAACGAAAAAGGCGGGAGTTCATTATGATTTGTGACAGAATAAAGCAATTACGGGAGCCGGCGGGCTATTCGCAGGCGCAGCTGGCAAAGCTCTTTCAAGTTTCGGCGGACTATCTGCTGGGGCTTACGGCTTCATCGAGCATTGTGCTGGACGGATACATGCAGGAGGAAATTGAGCTGCTTTACAAGTTGATCCGCTATTTTGACGACCAGAAATAGCAGCGCTGATGCAGAGTACAAAACGATCCCCGTCCGGCGGAACCTTCCGCCGGACGGGGATCGTTGCTTTTTTACTTTTTCTGTTTCTTTTTCATGCGGCGCTCAATGTGCTGCAATCCCCACAGGCACAGCCAGGAGGCGGCGCCGAGGAGCAGCGAGCCGAGCGCAAATTGCTTTTTCTTCATGTCGATATCCTCATGTGTCGCTTTCGCGTAAAACAACGTCTGCGGTGAAGCGCTTGCCGTCGCGCTCGACTAAGAGATTGAGCGTTTCGCCTGCTTCATGGCGGCGGCGGACACGCAGAAGGTCGGTGGACTTTGTCAACGCTTCGCCGTCGGCCGCTACGATAAGGTCACCCTTCTGGATGCCGGCTTCCTCACCGGGGCCGCCGGGCGTGACCTCCATGACGAGAAGCGCGCTCTCGCCATTCTCTGCTGTGACGGGAATGGTCTGCACCGAAATGCCGATCATCACCTCGCCGTGCACCTCGCCGTAGGCGATCAGGTCATTGATCATATAGGCGGTCGAGGCGATGGGAATGGCAAAGCCGAGGCCCTCCACGCTCGTGGTGGAGGACGAACCCATCTTCATCGTGTTGATGCCGACGACCTGTCCGTACACGTTGATGAGCGGGCCGCCGGAGTTGCCGTTGTTGAGCGCGGCATTCGTCTGAATGAGCGTCATCGTCACGCCGCCGATGTACACGTCGCGGTTGATGGCGGAGACGATGCCGTCGGTCAGCGTGCCGCGCAGCTCCACGCCGAGCGGGTTGCCGATGGCGAACACCGGATCGCCGACCGTCAGCGCGTCAGAGTCGCCGAATTCCGCGGCGGGGAGGCCGCTGGCCGCGATCTTGATGACGGCGAGGTCCTTTTCTTCGTCGAGCCCCAAAAGGCACGCACGGTAATCCTCACCCGTGTCGAGCACGACGTAGCACTCCGAGCCGCCCGCGATGACGTGGGCGTTCGTGAGGATATAGCCATCCTCGGTGAAGATGACGCCGGTGCCGACCATGGCGCTGCCGTCGCGGTTGCCGGTGAGCACTGTGACGGTGGAGGGATTGACTTTCTGGTAGATCTCCTGGATCGTCAGCGCCTCGCCGTGGCTTTCGTTGTAGCGGAGCTTGACCTGATCGGTGTTGGGCAGGCGCTTGATGGTCGTTTCGCCATGCTCGCTGTTGTCGTAATAATCCTCGTCATGGCGCTGCTCAAAATCATCGTCGTGATAGGAACGGTGATCGTCGAACGCGCCGCCGAGCCACAGCGCCGTGACGACGCCGCTGACGAGGAGAAGGCCGAGCATGCAGAAAAGGAAGATCTTAAGCCCTTTCCGCTTTTTGCGCGGTGATGTATGCTTCTTCGGCTGTCCGGGCAGCGGTGTCGGCTGCACGTAGCGCTCCACGATGGGCGTGACGGGCGCTTCATAGCGCAGCACGACCTCCTGCGGCTCGCCGCTCTGGCTGACCGTCGGGGATAACTCCTGATTCTCGTGATCCATAGCGTGTTTCTCCTGTTGAGACTTACTGCGCGGTCTGCCCGCCGGCGAGCGTCACGCTGAAGGTGAACGTCGTCAGGCCGTTTTCGCTTGTGACGGCGATGTGCTCCTTGTGCTGGTCCAGAATGGTTTTGACCACGTAGAGCCCAAGACCCACGCCGTCCTTATCCTCGGAGCGGGATTTGTCGCTCTTGTGGAAGCGCTCGAACAGCAGCGGGATCTCCTCGGCGGGGATGGTGTCGCCCTCGTTGCGAACCGAGATCAGCGCCTTGCCGTTGAGCGTCGTCACGCCGAGGTAGAGCGCCGAGCCCTTGCGGGCGAATTTTGCCGCATTTTCGAGCAGGTTGTAGATGACCTGCGTGATGAGATCGTTGTCGCCGAGCACCATGATGCCGCTGTCGGGAATGTCGGCGTCGACATCGAGCCCGCGGTCGGTGATCTTCTTCTCCATCGAAATGAGCACGCGGCGCATGCTCTCGCACACGTCGAACGGCGCCTTCGTGCGCGTCAGGTCGCGCGACTGGAGCTGCGAGACCTCAAGCATGCGGCGCACGAGACGGGACAGGCGCCGCGCCTCGTCCGAGATGATGCGCAGGTACTCCTTTTCCTGCTCGGGCGGGATCGTGCCGTCTAAGATGCCGTCGGTGTAGCCTGCGATGGTCGTCATCGGGGTCTTTAACTCATGGGAGACGTTCGCGATGAACTCGCGGCGCTGGCGTTCGGTCTCCTGTAAGGAGTCCGCCATGTTGTTGAACGACTCGGCGAGCTCGGAGATCTCCGTCACACCCTCGTAGTTGTGCATGCGCACGTCGAAATTGCCCTCGGCGAAGCGGCGTGTCGCCTCCGCCATCTCGTGGATGGGGCGCGACTGGCGCATGCTGACCCACGCGCTCACGACGAACGAGAGCAGCAGCACCGTCACCGCCGTCATGAAAAACAATCCGATGAATGTGCGCCACATCGTCGTCAGCGCCCGTGCGCCGGTCACCGCCAGCACAAAGCCGACGGTTGCGCCCTCGCTCACGATCGGCACGCCGACGACGAAGTGCGTGTCCTCATAGATGTCGCCGAGCGTGGTGCGCACGGCGTAGGTGTCATCGCTCATCGCGCCCTCGGCCACGTCCTGCGGCACGGTCAGCACGCGGTTGACGAGAGTTGTATCGGTCGTCAGCAGCAGGTTGCCGTCCGAGTTGCAGATGAGAAATTCTGCATCCGTCACGTTCGAAGCGAAGTCTGCCAGCTCACGCAGCCCTGTGAGCGAGCCGTTTTCCATGCAGGACGACACCATGTGCGACACGACCGTCGCCTTGCTCTGCATCTGCTCGCTGCGCTCGTCGATGGCGTAGGAATACGTCAGCGCGAAGAACGCGCTGCCGAGCAGCGCCAGCGTCAGCATGACGACGCTTGCCGTAAGCAGAAAATTCTGCCAGTAGATCGTGCGGCAGCGGGTCTTGACCTTTTTGAGCGTCCAGCGCTTTTTCTGTGGTTTCTCTTTGTTTTCTTCCGGCATACTGAATTACTTCACTTCGAATTTATACCCGACGCCCCAGACGGTCTTGAGCGCCCACTGGTCGCTGACGTTTTCGACCTTTTCGCGGAGCCTCTTGACGTGTACGTCCACCGTGCGCGAATCGCCGAAGTAGTCGAAGCCCCACACCTCGTCAAGCAGCTGGTTGCGCGTGTAGACGCGGTTCGGCGTGGCGGCAAGGTGGTAGAGAAGCTCCAGCTCTTTGGGCGGCGTGTCGATCTTCTTGCCGTCGACGATGAGCTCGTAGGAGTCGAGGTCGATGATGAGCTTGTCGAACGTGAGGCGCTTGTGCGTGTCCTCGGGGATCTCGCTGCGGCGCAGCACGGCGTTGATGCGCGCAAGCAGCTCCTTCATCTCAAAGGGCTTGACAACATAGTCGTCCGCGCCCATCTCAAGGCCGTGGATGCGGTCGTTGACCTCGCCCTTGGCGGTGAGCATGATGATCGGGCACTTGGACGTCTCGCGGATCTTGGCGCATACGCCCCAGCCGTCGAGCACGGGGAGCATCACGTCGAGCAGCACAAGGTCGGGCTCTTTTTCCTTGAATTCCTCCACGGCCTTGCCGCCGTCGGCGGCGATGCGGACGTCGAAGCCCTCTTTGTCGAGATACATCTTAATGAGGTTGGAAATATTATTGTCGTCCTCCACGACAAGAATATTGCGTGCCATGCTGGTTTCCTCCTTCACACAAGCGTGTGTCTTTCTTCTGTGTTATTGTTTATTATACGCAAAACTGTGCGCGTTTCCTGAACAATTTGTAAAACCGTCACGCGTCCTTTGTGACCGCGAGCTCGTTGAGCGCCGTGATGAGACGCGAGGACGAGCGGAGGCGAGAGAGCAGCGTGCTCCAATCTGCCTGCACGGCGGTGTCAGCGCCGAGATAGGCGATGCACCCGCCGGAGCGGGCCTGACGCGCGATGCTGCTGGCGGCCTGCGCCGCGGTGGGAAGACCGCCGCTGTAATCCAGATCAAAGTCAATGGGGCAGTAGCCCGCGGCGCGCACGGCGCGCAGCGTCTTGTCCGACGCGCCGTAGAGCGCGACGAGCCGCGCTTTTTCGTTGCACGCGGCCCATAGCGCGTTGTTTGCGCGCTCAATCGCGCTGACCGTGCGTGAGCTGCCGCCGGAAGCGTCGATGCGCAGCGCGGCGGCGTTGCCGCTGATGACGACACGGCGCAGCAGATCGCCGAGCGAGGAAAGCTGCTCTTCCGAGAAGAGAAACGTCGCCGTCGCGTTGTTGCTTGCGAGCGTGTCGAGCAGGGCGTTTGCGCTCTCTTCGTCCGTCACACGCAGCGCGAGACAGACAAGGTCGCGGTCGCCGTCGGTGTTCTGATCCGGTGTGTTGCCGGGATCGTTCGACTCGCTGTGCGTCTTCATATATTCGTTGTAGCGCTGCTCCATGGACATAGCCGCGGCGTCGATGAACTTCGCGTCGGAAAGCACGACCGTATCACTTTTGACGCGGACCAGGTAACCATAGGTCACGCGCGTGTAGCTATAATCGAGCGAGAAAAACTGCGTCAAAAGGTCGAGCGGCAGGAACACAACGTCGCTGCGCACGATGGCCGGACCGCTGTACTGGCGGTCGTTCTGGTCGGCGACGGTGCCGGCGGCGAAGTTGAACGTCAGTGCGCTGCCCTGCCGGTAGACGACGGCGGTACTCTTGTCGCGGCTGCGGGAGTAGAAAAGGCCCAAGTCCGTGCCGGTGATGACCGTGGAGGGGATATACAGCCGCCCACCCGACCAGAACGGCATCGTCTCATCGCTCAGATCGGGCAAAAGCTGGTCGTTGACGGCGGTGAAATAGACAGTCGTCTCGGCCCTCGTTTCGCTGGGGGTGAGGGAGAAGACCATCAGCAATACGAGCAGCAGACACAAAAAACGCTTGCTCTTCATTTCTCCCGCCTCCTTGCGTATTTTATCTTAATATTATAGCAATTTTTCCGCCGCTTTGCAATATCCGCGATGCCTCAGCCGTCATAATAGCCGACGGTGGTGTTCGAAAAATAGTGCTGCACGATTTCCTCGGCGGAAAGGCCCTGCTTGGCGAGGATATTTGCGCCGTACTGGCTCATGCCGACACCGTGGCCGTAGCCTGTGACGTGGAAGGTAAAGGCATTGTCCTTGTATTCCACGGTGAACGACGGCGAGCGCAGCGAGAGAATCGTGCGCAGGTCATTGCCGCGCAGCTTGACGCCGCCGACCGTGACGGAGGCGACATAGTCCGAGTCGTTTCGCACGATATCGCGGATCCATCCCTCGGGGCTGCCGGAGAGGTCGGCGTCCGGCTTGGCGGCGAGGACGAGGGATTTGAATTCCGCCGCCGTGAACGTTGCGACCGAGTAGTAGTTCGGTACGAGCTCTTCCGTCTCGGGGCTATCGACCTTTTGGAGATACGGCAGATCGTTCATCCACACGTCGCCTGCGCCCTGCGTGCTGCCGTCGGCGGACGAGAAGAACACGGCAAGGATGGGCGCGCCGTCATACAAGATGACCTCGCCGTCCGTCTCGCTCACGGCACGGGCGAGCTTTTCCTCATAGTAGACGGCCATGCTGCCCCAGTTGGCTGCGGCCTGTTCGGCATTTATGTACGCCTTGCAGCAGGTGTGATCGTCGCAGGCGTCGGCGTCAGGGTGGTTCGCGCTGCCGCCGCCGCGGATGCGATAGAGCGTGTAGGTGCGCGCGGCGATGGCCTGTGCCTTGAGCGCCTCCTCCTCAAACGAGGCGGGCATTTCCGCGCGCAGCACGCCGAGAAGGTATGTGCCCATGTCCATCTCCTGGACCTCGCCCTGAATTTGGACGCGCAGCGTTTTTGCGCTGTCGCGCTCGCCGGGGGCGGCGATCTCACCGCTCGGCAGGGGAGATTCCGAGCCGTCCTGTGTGTTTGGCGTGTCGTCAAAGCGGCCTGCCGCCGCCCAGGCGAGGATCCAGATGAGGCCGATCAATAATATCGTGATGCGAAGAAGCTGTTTCAAGGCGTGTTCCTCCCTGCGGCCCACGGCCGCGATGCTTAAGTGACAGTGTTTTTATCAGTGTATGACCGACTTGTCCGCAAAATGATTCATGGACAAACGGGGATGAGTGTGCTATCATCAATAAATAGATGTTTTCCGGCGCTGAGCGCGCCGTATTCCGGAAAAAGAAAGGGTTCGGTTTTGTGAAAATTCTTCATTGGCTTTTGCTGGTGCTTTTTTCTGCGGCAGCGGCGCTGGCACGCCTCCGCCTGCTGGCAGTCGGCTTTGACGCGGACGGACTTCCCGTCCCGATGGACTTAAACACGATGGTGCTGCCTGCGGTGCTCGTCGTCGCAGCGGTCATCGCGGTCATTATGGCGCGGCGCTATCCCGCTCAGCGCGAGCTGTGCGGCAGCATGGACCTCTACTTCGCCTTTGACCGCTCGACGCTTGCGGTCTTGCTGATGGTGCTCGGCAGCTTTGCCCTGATCGGCTCGGCGGTGTGCTCGTTGGTGTTCTCACTCCGCACGACGCTTACGATGATCCTGTCCGTTTTTCTGGCAGTCGGCGCGGCATGCCTGCTGTACGCTACGACCGCGCTGCGCCGCAAGGTGGAGTTCCCAGGCGTTGCGCTGCTCGTGCCTGTGTGCGCGATGGTGCTTGCGCTGATCCTCTTCTACCGCGAGCACGCGGCGGACCCGATTCTGCGCCATTACTATGTCGAAACGCTGGCGCTCGCGGCGCTGACGGTGCTGCTGCTCGAATTTGCGGCCTTTGCTTTCCGCGGCGGCGCGCCGCGGCTGCTGATGCCCGCGAGCACGATGAGCGTCATCCTTTGCGCGGCGGCCTTGGCCGCGCGCCCGACGCTTGCCGAGATCCTCTTCTACGCCGGCGGCGCGTGCATCGCGCTCGGTATCGGCGCGGCGGCGGACTTTGATCCGTGACGCCATCCTACATCAGAATATAACGAAAAAGGACGCCTCACGGCGTCCCTTTTCTTATAAGATGGAAGATTGGATGAAAAGAAGCTATTGTCTCTTGCAAGGATTAAGATAAAGGACGCATGTTAACAAAGTTCGAGGGAAAGTGTTACAAAAGTGTTAAATAGAAAGAAGATCCGGAAACCCTTGCAAATCAAGGAAAATCCTTGCGCCACAGTCGTTTGCAGCTTGCACGGGACTGTGTGAGACTGTGCCAGACTGTCGATATCTCGGACGCAGTAATGACGCAGTAGCAATTCCTGACCGGCGGTCAAATGACGCACGAAAGCGAAATCACTTTACGAACGCAGCGTGCGGAAAAAATCGGCCAGCACGGCGCGGCATTCGTCTTTCAGAATGCCGCCCACGAGCGCGGGGCGGAAGGGAAAGCGCTCCATAAAGAGGTTCAGCACGCCGCCGCAGGCGCCCATCGCCTCGTCGCGCGCGCCATAGTAGACGCGCGGGATGCGCGCGTTGACGATCGCGCCCGCGCACATCGGGCAGGGCTCGAGCGTCACGTAGAGCGTGCAGCCGTCGAGCCGCCAGGAGCGCAGACGTTCATTTGCCTGTGCGATGGCTTCCATCTCTGCGTGCGAGGAGGTGCGCTGCAGTTCCTCACGCCGGTTGCGGCCTCGGCCGATGATCTCGCCGTCTTTGACGATGACACAGCCGACGGGCACCTCGCCCTCCTGTGCGGCCTCGCGCGCGAGAGACAGCGCCTCGCGCATATAATCTTCATGCTCCATACTTGGCTCCTTGTTTGAAAAGAGGAATATTTGTCCACACTTTCCATACACTGACATTGCAGAGGTATGGGAGGGCGAAAACATGCGAAAGGTCAATTTGCTGCGCTGTGACGTCGCGCGCGATGCATCCATGCAGGACTTGTTCAGCGAGCTGCGCGACACGCGTGTCGCGCTGTCGCAGGCGTACGCGCGCTTCAACGCGGTCTGCGCGCCGGAGCTCGTCGACGCCTGCGTGTATGAGATCAACGCCGAGCTCTCACGCTATGACTACCTGCTGCGCCAGATCAAGGAGCGCAGCGGCGAAGCCGTGTACAAAACGTGCAGCGAGGGGGTCGCAAAATGGGGATAACGGAAAAAATACTGCTTGTCCTGTTTGCCGTGTTTGCGCTGCTCGCGGTGCTCAGGCTGTTCGCCGCGCCGTTGAAGCTCGCGGGCAAGCTGCTCGTCAACACGCTGCTCGGCTTTGCGTTGCTCGGCATTCTAAGCGCGCTCGGCGTGCTCGCCAAGCTTTCGCTGGGGCTGAATCTCTTCAACGCCCTCGTCATCGCCGTCCTCGGCGTGCCGGGCCTTGCGCTGCTGATCTTGCTGAGGCTGGTGTTTATTTAATGTACATAGAACAAAAGCCTCGCAGAGTTTCGTGCCTGCAGGCACGAAAAAATTTTAATCGTTTTTTGCCGCGACATGTGCGTGGCAAAAAACACTTTGCGCGAAGCGTGTGTCGAATTGGCCGCTTTCAGCGGCCAACCGAGGCACAAAGCGCAGTGAAATATTCTCGGAAAAGTGACAACGTCACTTTTCCGAATTTTTTACATCCCAGCCGTACAGCGGATACCGCTGCATCGCGCCAAAGAGCTTCTGCTTGAGGTCTGGGTAGCGCTCGGAGAGCGACTCGATGAGCTCTTTGACCTCCTGACGGCGCGTTTCACCGTTGGCAGGGCAGGGATTGTGCACGATGGGAAGATCGAGCTTTGCCGCGACATTGCGCACCTGCTGCTCCTTCACATAGAGCAGCGGGCGGATCTGCGTCACGTCCGAGCGGCTCAGGTATGTCACGGGCTGGAAGCAGCCGATGCGGCCCTCAAAGAGGAGATTCATCAAAAGTGTTTCGACCGCGTCGTCGTAGTGGTGGCCGAGCGCGATCGTTTTGATGCCGTGCTCGTTCATCGCGGTCGAAAGCGCACCGCGGCGGAGCTTGGCGCACAGCGAGCAGGGATTTTTCTCCTTGCGCTCCAAAAACACGATCTCGTAGATCGGCACGTTCACGCGGATGTACTCGACACCGAGCGCCGCGCAATAGTCGGCCACGGCATCAAAGCTCATGCCCGGCACACCCGTTTCGACCGTGATGGCCACGACCTTGAACGGCTTCTGGTAGAATTTGGAAAGGCGCGCGAGCGCGGTGAGCGTGACGAGCGAGTCCTTGCCGCCGGAGACGCCGACGGCGACCGTCTCGCCCTCCTGGATCATGTCGTAGTCCGTAACGCAGCGGCGCACGAGGCCCAAGATTTCCTGCATAGGTACAGCTCCTTGCGAAAAATAAAAGAATTTCGATTTTGCGATTTGAGAAATTGAGAGATAATCAAAGAAAACGAGAGAATTTACGAGCATTGCTTGCGCTAAATTAAAATGGTGTTGACATTCTCGCGCCCAAATGCTATAAATAAACTCGTTCCGACTCGTTCCGATTTTACCAAGGGACAACAAAAATGTAAAGCACAAGCTTTCATTCATAGATCAATATGGAGGAAACACACCATGTCCACTTTTATGGCGAACAAGGGCAACATCGAGCGTAAGTGGTACGTCATCGATGCTGCCGGCAAGCCCATGGGCAAGACCGCCGTTGCTGCGGCTGATCTGCTCCGCGGCAAGCGCAAAGTCACCTACACCCCGCACGCCGACTGCGGCGACAACGTCATCATCATCAACGCTTCCAAGGCCATCCTCACCGGCAACAAGATGGAGCAGAAGTACTATCGTACGCACTCCGGCTGGATCGGCGGTCTGAAGGAGACCAAGTATCGCATCCTCATGCAGGAGAAGCCCGAGCTTGCGATGCGTGTGGCTGTGCGCGGCATGATGCCCCGCAACACCGTGACCAAGGACTCCCTGAAGCGCCTGCACATCTACGCTGGTGACACCCACGAGCAGCAGGCCCAGAAGCCCGAAGCCTACGAAGTCTAAGGAGGAAGAGAAGAATGTATCAGTCCAAGAAGCCTTATCTGTACGGCACCGGCCGTAGAAAGTCCTCCGTCGCCCGCGTTCGCCTCTTCCAGAACGGCACCGGCGCTATCACCATCAACGGCCGCGACATCGACGAGTATTTCGGCCTGGAGACCCTGAAGCTCCTGGTCCGTCAGCCCCTAGTCACCACCGAGCAGCTGGGCAAGGTGGACATCGTGGCCACCGTCACCGGCGGCGGTTTGGCAGCGCCCCTGACGGCGCAGGCGACCTTGGCGGCGGCCCAGCGGGCGGATCTCACCGTCAGCAAGGCCATCTGCCCGGCTACCGTCACGGAGAGCGGACAGCTGACCTATACCTTCGTCCTCCAGAACTTCGGCAATACCGCCGCCACGGCAGGGGACAACGTGATCCTGACGGATACCTTCGACCCGGCCCTCACCGGCCTGACGGTGACGTATAACGGCGATGCGTGGAAGGAAGGAGACAACTACACCTACGATGCTGCCACCGGCACCTTTGCCACCATTGCCGGGCAGATCGCCGTCCCGGCAGCCACCTATACCCAGGAGACGGATGGCACCTATACCGTCACCCCCGGCACCACCACAGTGACCGTCACCGGCACCGTGTAACGCTGCATCGGAAAAAGCAGGGCGCTTGTCCTGCTTTTTCTGCAGTGGCAACCAAAGACAACCCCCGGCTCTGCCGGGGGTAAAAATAGCCTATGGCGAGGGGAAAAGAAGACAAGAAAAAGTCTCCGAGTTAGAGTAAAGAAAAGGTTTGCCGACCAA